>Ga0209319_1000080_pt1 | contig 168889 bp, 145 predicted proteins | sample RifGroE2_FD_184000 | JGI IMG/M metagenome (GOLD analysis project Ga0209319, IMG submission 184000) | Groundwater microbial communities from Rifle, Colorado - Groundwater E2 (SPAdes) (version 2) | ecosystem: Environmental > Aquatic > Deep subsurface > Groundwater | place: Rifle, Colorado... | reverse complement strand
CGCGGCCCCAAAAGTAAACATCTTTTCTACCACGAAAACATTTATTTGCCATCTTGGAATATATAAACCTCTTATATACTCCTGATAACCTTTATATCAACTCATTAATCCAATGTTAAGTCTTGCGGAAATTTGTAAATCATGATTGAAATCAGTTTTTTAATTGTAACGGCGTCAGGCTGACCGGCCCAATCAGTCCGGATTCCAAAGGTTTCCAGCCTGCTGCGGTGAAAACACCATCATTGCCAATGTTCTCGCGTTTGCGGGCAGCAATGTTGACGTTATAAAATTTCTTGTAATTCACCCCGTTTTTATCCATATCAATAATGCGATTCGCCATCAGATTGGATACCTGAACTTCCAGTTTGTTCGATTTTTTCAACAAAGAAGAGTCGATAACCAGATGAAATTCAGGTCCAACAACCGTTCCCAGCTTTTCTCCATTCAGTAAAACGGTTGCCGATTCGCATACTTTCCCTAAGTTCAGTTGGTATGCCGGAGCATTTACTGCTGGTATCCCGAACGAAGTAATATAGCTGGCAGTCCCCGAAAATTTCTTCAGTTCAGCCGATTGCTCTGTCCACGATTTCAGTTCAGCCGTTTTAAACAATGCCGGAATGGTTGGTCCACCATTCACAAACGAAACCGTCCATTCATTGTTCAAGATTACTTTTTCTCCTGAAATCTGCCAAAGCGGAAAATCGTTTAAATCAACAGTATACGGATACCATTGCAGGATCAACGTTTCACCCGGCGCCAGTTGAAGATATACTTTTGCCTGATTGTTACTTCGTCTTTCAATAAGAGCCTTCCCCATTTTTTTATTCATCGGGTCGAACCACACGGCCTGTTTTCCAGACGATCGGACGGTCACCCACTGGTCAATTTTCCGGTCGCTCCAGTTGCTGATAAAATAACAGGTGCCTTCATTCCGGGTTACCCGGTTAAACCAAAGACCAAGACCGGCTATTTCTTCCGGAAGGATGTTTAGTTTTGTCAGCATTTTCTCAACCTGTCCACCCATCAGCAATTGCCCATTCCCCCTTTTACTTACAGAAATATTTCTATCTATCGCAAACGGAATAGACCGAACCAGTTCATTGTATGTTTGCCGACGATTCTCCAGATCGGAAAATCCCGGAACTCCGGTCGGTAATTGTTCCTGAAAAATAATTGACGCGCCCGATTTCGCCAGGTCGAGTAGTTTCTGCATGGTCGGAAGAGGTATGTTTTCGCATTTTGGCACCAATATAGTTTTATAAGTAGCTCCTTGTGATTTAATCAATTTGTTTTCGGCGGTCAGTTTTTGAATCTGTTTATCCGAAATATAATCGAACGTATACCCTTTACTAATCAACATTCCGCTCAGTTCTTCCGTGAGCTTTTCTGCTGACCCGCCAAAGTGAGGTAACATACTGCGCCCTTTTTCCGACCATGCATCATAAATCGGGAAATACAACAAAATATCGTTATCCGGAACTGATTTCTGCATAAACGACTGGCAGTTGGTCACATATTCGTTGATCGCTTTCAAATCATTCCACCACGGATTGGTTGGCGCAAAGTGTACTGCGGCATAAAACATCCAGCCCGGCCATTCTTCGGCCATTGGCGAATACGGAGTGCCGTGGTAAACAATGTGATTTACCCCGTGAGCAAGGTAGCGGTCGAAGTTTTGTTTTACCTCCGACAGAGTGGCCAGAAAATGCTCATTGAGCCAGGTGGCTGCCTCGCAGGCAATAAGTGGCTTGCCCGAAACATGACCAGCCGAAGTTGCCATTTTTATGCGCATCGGCTCAAGTCCTTCGGTCTCGGGAATATCGCTGGCTTCGTACAAGTCGAGGATATTGGCAGGAGAACCATGTGACTGGTTACGGATTATCGCTCCGTGTGTTCTGGTCCAATCGGCCCATACTTTGGTAAACCGATCGAGCAACAGATCGGAGATGGTTTCGCGGAAATCGCACAATACCCGGTTGTTCATTTCTTCCGAATCATTTCCAAACAAAGCAGGTAAATATTGCTTCAGATCGTAGCCGCGCAGGTTTCTAAATTCTTCAAAAAGCAAGGGAGTCCAGTTTGATTCGCCCTGTGCATCATCTACTTCATACGAATCGTTGAAAAAAGCACGAAGCCCGGCGAGGTCAATGTTTTTGGCTTCGTCATCAAACGCTTTCAAAAATTTACGGGTGGCTTCTTCCGAAAAATGGTCAATCACATTTCCTTCGCCGCCGGTTCCGGCACGTTCCACCATTTTACCATGCCAGCCTTGAAATACAGCATACAATTGCCAGTTGCCTGCGGGGGCCGTCCAGTCAAGTACTCCGTTAGAGCCAACAAGGGTGGTCAAATCCAGCGCTTCACCGGCATCGTTATATGCCATTAATGTTTGCAACGGAAGGTTCGTTTTAAAACGCACCTGATCCAAAGCCAGTTTCTGTAAGTTGGTATTGCCGCTGACCGGAAATTTTACTTCTGAAATATCCACTTGATGCCCCACGGCACGAACATACGATTCCTGAATGAATTCAATTTTTTCTTTCATCCGTTCGCCTGCTTTTAACTTATAATGTTTGAACTGCACGTTTTTACAGGCATCTTCAGATTGAATCCATGGTCCGCCAAACGGCCATCCCGAAGCATTGGCCAGATCAACACCCATATTCAGGCGCTGCCCTTCTTTTAATGTGTGTTCAAATACCTTCATCCACTCAGGCGACTGGAAACTGATCGTTTGATTTTCGTACCCTTTTACATCGTAGATGGGCGTAATTTCAACACCACCAAAACCGGCATCGTTCAACTGTTTCATATTGGCAGTCAGATCCGTCGGATTGACTGCGCTACCATGCCACCACCAGCGTGTCCACGGACGGGTTTCGCTGGTTACTTCGGGCCATTCGGGAGCGGGTCCGGTTTCGCATGAGATAAAAACTCCGGAAAACAGGAACAGAACAATGGTTATCAGTCTGAAAATGGTTGTCGTTTTATGAGTTTTAGTCGTCATCGGTTTTTATTTAAGTTTTAGGTTTGCCCTGTTTTTACAGGGGAAAATTATTTACCTGGCTTTCCATGATATCTTCATTGTACACAAATCAACGCCGTCGGCTTCACGTATCAGCGAAACTATATCTTCATTCTCAGTAACAGAAACTCGCGAGACGGCCAGCGAATCTTGCGGTAATCCTTCTTTCAGATAATTTACTTCTATTTCAATTACTTTATTCCTGCTTAAAAAACTTATTTCAAAACTATTTAAAGCCCGTTCTACAAATTTCACACTGTTAAAATGCTGGTTGACGTCGAGGTCCGTAAAATTAACAGGTGCAAAAACCAGATTTTCGCTTCTTCCATTCGTCTTAATTTTTACAGGATAGCGGCAAATTTTTGACTGCGCAAAGTTCCGGAAATTATCGGTTAGTGAATCGGGTCTGATAATCCGCTTGCTTTCCTGGTCGAGAATCAGCCAGGCAGAACTGGCGCGGATAATAACTTCATTCTGCTCATTTGTTATAGCATATTCGCGAAAGGCATAAATACCTTCGGTGCCGGTTGGCCAGGTTTCTACCGTAACTTTTTCCTGCCATTCCGGATATTTTTCAACCTGAATAAAAACCCTCGATAAAACCCAAAACAGGTTATTGCTTCTTAAAGCATCGAATCCCCAGTCGAGTTTCTGCGCATGTTCCCAGGCAATTTCAATTAAAAAATTAAAAACCGATGAAAGCGATGCTTTTCCAAAACGATTGGTCTCGTACGAGTGGATGGTAAAATCTTTTTTATACCTCATTGTAAAGACTTTGATTTAAACTTTTTGACAAAATTATTGTTCAATTTTGAAATAATGCAAGCTTTAACGACTTTTGCAAAAAATAATATTCAGGGATGGAAAAAATTATTATAAAAACGCCGGAACAAATTGAAGGTATCAGGAAGAGCAGTAAGCTCGCTGCCCGGACGTTAACGTATATTAAACAATTCGTAAAAGAAGGAGTTTCAACTGAGCTTCTCGATCAAAAAATTGAAGAATTTGTTCGTTCTCACGGCGCTGTGCCTGCGACTCTTGGCTACAACGGATACCCAAAATCGTCTTGTATTTCATTAAACGAGATAGTTTGTCATGGCATTCCTTCACCAAAAACCATTTTGAAAAACGGAGATATCCTGAATATTGACGTGACCACTATTTTGGACGGTTATTATGGCGATACCAGCAGAATGTACACTGTTGGTGAAGTTTCACCGGTAGCACAGCAATTGATTGAAACTACTGAACATTGCCTGAACCTGGGTATTCAGCAGGTGATTCCAGACAATTATTTCGGTAACATTGGCTTTGTGATCGACCGTTATGCAAGGGCGAAGGGATACAGTGTGGTGTACGAGTATTGTGGCCACGGAGTCGGTATTTATTTTCACGAAGCGCCGCAGGTCGATCATTCGGCACGGCGAAACAGCGGCCCCCGGATGCGGCCCGGCATGACCTTCACCATCGAACCCATGATTAATCAAGGGAAACCGGGAACTTTTGTGGACGAAAAAGACGGATGGACTGCCCGCACTGTCGATAATAAATTATCGGCCCAGTTTGAACATACCATACTGGTCACCGAAACCGGTTATGAAATTCTATCAGAAGTTGACAGAGAAGAATAACTTCAGAAATTAACCTTTTTTGAATCGTTATTTGACCATCTCCCGTTTCCATAAAAATTCATCCATGCAGACATTTGTAATCATCACCGTTTCGCTGATCAACCTGTTTATTGCAGCAACCTATTTCCGGAATTTATACAGGAAACGCTCGAAGCCGGCGCTGGCCATGTGGTTATTTTTCAGTCTGGCAGTTACCATGAGCCTGATTACTTACTTGAAGGAGGGGAATTTTGGTTTTTGGGATAATGTACTGAACACAACCGACCTGGTTCTGACCATTTTTGTAACCATTGCTATTTTCTTCATGGGTGATAAAAGTTCGCGGTTCAACCGTTTCGACATGTGGTGCCTGGTCGCAGTTATTGCCATCGTTGTTTTCTGGCTGGTTTCGCAAAACCACCTGATCACCAATCTGGGCATCCAACTAATTCTGGTAATCGCCTACTTTCCGGTTGTAAAACGCATGCTGACTATGAAAGAAAATACAGAACCTTTCGCCGTGTGGATTGCCCTGATGATTGCCCCGATGATCTCACTGATCACAAGCAAAGGCACACTGGCGGCTGTATATGCCATCCGTGCAATTATTTGCACTGGCTTGTTACTCGCACTGATGATCCGGATTGAATGGGTGAAACGGAAGGAACCGGCTGCACTGTCTGATACGAAAATGTAATTTCGTATAATCTCAAAAAGCAGCATAACCCGTATTGCAACCAAACCGAAATAACAGGTAAATCTGTCGTTTATTAACTTTTTTACTGTTGAAGATTTATTCAGCTAATCATCCGATTGTACCGGCAATCCGTTCTATTGTGTTCAAGTTTCTGGTGGTGATGTCCTTTCCAAAAAACTGCTCCAATACATCCATTCCTTTGGTGGTTTGGGTAACGGCAAGATCCAGCACACTAAAAATGGTTCTGTCCCGGATTTCAAGAATACGAAAAGAATTATCACATGAAGCCCATGGAATCGTCAGATTTAGTGAGGGAACCTGCTTCAGAAAAGAAATATATAAACGAATATCTTTGGTAACTTCAATATTTTCAAACGGGTTGTTATCGACAATGTCACGAATTTCTTCTGATCTTCTCAAAAGCACAGGAACAGGAAATCCAAAACTTTTCTCCAACTGTCCGGCAATGGTCGCTTCCAACTCTTCGTCACGCCTTGCCGAAGCATCAAAAATCACATTTCCCGAGTTAAGCAGGGTGATAACATTTTCAAACCCAAGTTCCGTCATCACACTACAAAGTTCCGCCATGGGCACTTTATGATGTCCACCCACATTGATGCCCCGAAGCAGGGCAACGTATCTGATTTTTTTACTCATCTTCTGATTTTGTGCTATTCACTGTAACTGAATCTAAAATCAGGAACAGCTTTTCAAAACATTGTTCGTCACACCAGATCGCAAGCCTCATCGGGCATCCATTTTCGATCTTTCCCTTCCCATTTTATATTGCAGCCGATCGGGTTGGTGAGCGGAACAGAAACTTTTTTGCCAGCCAAAAGCTCTTCCAGAGTCCTGTTGAGATCATTCACCGTAATGCGGGCAGGTTCGCGCGGCGAATCGACCGCTCTCCCGGTATAAACCAGTTTTCGTTCCTTGTTGAACACAAAAAAGTGGGGCGTTTTCAATGCGCCGTAAGCAAGAGCAATTTCCTGTGTTTCATCATGAAGATAAACCCACGGGAAACGGTGTTCATCCATCCGTTCAACCATGTGCGGAAAATCGTCTTCCGGATAAGTATTGGCGCTATTTGAATTAATCGCCACAAAATCAACGCCCTTGTTCCTGAATTTCAGAACAGTCTCGCGGGTTATCTCATCGCTGCCCAAAACATACGGACAATGGTTACAGGTAAAGAAAACCACCAGATATTCCGAAGTAAAATCGGCAATCGAATAGGTATTTCCGTCGGTTGCCGGAAGCTGAAAAGCCGGGGCTTTCGCCCCGATTGTCAGTGTATATGCCATTGTTGTATACTTTAGTTTGATACTGGATACTGCGTGATGTCGAAGTTAGAGGGGAATATTTCCGTGCTTCCTAGGCAGGTTCGATTTCCGTTTATTGCGTGTCATTTCCAGCGCCTGTATAATCTTCGCCCGGGTTTCTTTCGGGTAAATAATTTCATCGATATACCCCAGAGAAGCCGCTTTATACGGATTGGCAAATTTTTCGCGATATTCATCCACAGCTTTGGCTTTCTCTTCGGCGCTGGTAATATCCCTGCGCAGAATGTTAATTGCGCCTTCCGGCCCCATTACGGCAATCTCGGCAGTCGGATAGGCCAGGTTCACATCGCCGCCAATGTGCTTGCTCGACATCACATCGTAGGCGCCACCGTATGCTTTCCGGGTAATGATGGTAATCTTGGCAACAGTGGCTTCAGCAAAAGCATACAGCAATTTGGCGCCGTGCTTAATAATGCCGCCAAATTCCTGGCTGGTTCCCGGAAGGAAACCCGGAACATCGACCAAGGTCACCAGCGGAATATTGAACGCATCGCAGAAACGAACAAAACGCGCAGCCTTGATCGACGAATTAATGTCGAGTACACCTGCGAGATGCGCGGGCTGGTTGGCAACAATACCTACCGAACGGCCGCCAAAACGAGCAAACCCGATGATCATGTTTTCGGCATAATGCGGCTGCACTTCCAGAAAATGTTCATCGTCAATGATCTTCATGATGATATCTTTCATATCATACGGTTTGTTCGGATCGACCGGGATAATATTATTGAGAGATTCGTCGGTACGTCCAATAGGATCAGTAGCTTGTTTTACCAGTGGATCGTCCATATTGTTTGATGGAATGAAACTCATCAGTTCGCGTACCATCATCAGAGTCTGTTCTTCGTTCCCGCCCGTAAAATGAGCCACTCCGCTCCGCGAGCTGTGGGTCACGGCGCCGCCAAGTTCTTCTTTCGAAACATCTTCGTGAGTCACTGTTTTAATAACTTCAGGGCCGGTAACAAACATGTGACTGGTTTTGTCGACCATGAAAATAAAGTCGGTAAGAGCCGGCGAATAAACGGCTCCGCCTGCGCAAGGCCCCAGTATGGCGCTGATCTGGGGAATCACTCCCGACGACATTACATTGTTGTAAAAAATATCGGCATAACCGGCCAGCGATTCAACTCCTTCCTGGATACGGGCACCACCGGAGTCGTTCAGCCCGATGACAGGCGCCCCCATTTTAACGGCCAGCTCCTGTATTTTTACGATTTTATCGGCATTGGCACGGCTCAACGTTCCGCCAAAAACCGTAAAATCCTGGGCAAAAACGTATACCAACCGGCCGTGAATATAACCGTAACCGGCCACTACTCCATCGCCTGGTATTTTATTTTTATCAATCCCGAAATCCGTTGCCCGGTGAGTGACCAGCTTATCAATTTCCTGAAAGGTTCCCGGATCGAGCAGTTGGATAATCCGCTCGCGGGCTGTTTTTTTTCCTCCCTGGTGTTGTTTTTCAATTCGCTCGGCGCCTCCGCCCAGTTCAGCCTGCCTCGAAATTTCGGCAAAGTTTTCAAACTTGGTTTTTAAATCCATGTTATCTGCAATTATTCAATTTCTATTAATACCTGGTTCGCATCAATGGTTTCCTGTTCCGAAACATTGATTTTTGAAACTACTCCGTCAATCGGAGCTTTGTATTCGCTTTCCATTTTCATGGCGGAAATAATTACAACAGTATCTCCTTTTCTTACCGGGTCTCCTACCGAGACCGGTATTTTTACAACTTTGCCTGGCATGGGCGACGACACGGTATTTTCCGAGCCGATCAGACCGCCGACACCACGGTTTCGCAAATATCTCGACTCGGCATCAATCACTTCAACATCGTACGTATTATAAAGCGTATATGCTGAATAATGTTTCGGTTTTTCCGATTGTACCAACTCAATATTGTATGATCTTCCTTCGTGAATAATGGAAAAAACACCTTCGTCGTTGTGCATCAGATCGACATCATAAATTTTGTCGTCGACTTTTACTTTCAGAAGGTTTTCATTTTGCTCCAGCAATTCAACCGAAGCAACACGGTTATCCAGTTTTATCTCAATAGACATACCTGATTTTTATAAACGTTCAAAATTTTTCTTATACGTATATTTTGTCCAGCGATTTTGGGCCGGGTACAACTCCTTGTTTGTGTACGAACGATTTATCTGATCAATGAATTCAATATAGGTTGCGATGATTACCATGTCTTCGCAATCGTCGGCAGAGGGCGATCTGGCAAGTAAAAATTCATGGTTCTTTTCGATAAAGTTCGTATCGTAATTTCCCGACCTGAAATCGCCTGAATCCATGATGCGTTCGAGAAACTTAATCGATGTTTTTACGCCGGTGATTTTATATTCGTACAAAGCCCGTTTCATCCGTTCAATCGCTTCATCACGATTTTGCGCCCAAACAATTAATTTTGAAATCATCGAGTCGTAGTAAATCGGTATTTCATACCCTTCATAGGCATAGCCGTCGGTACGCACGCCAAGTCCCAGCGGCTGGTTGATGTTGTGTATTTTACCGGGGTTTGGCATGAAATTATTATCCGAATCTTCAGCATAAATACGACATTCAATGGCATGCCCCCGTTGAAACAGGTCTTCCTGTTTAAAGGACAACTCCTCGCCCTCGGCAACCAGGATTTGTTGTTTTACCAGGTCAATCCCGGTGACCCGTTCCGTAATCGGGTGTTCCACCTGCAAGCGGGTATTCATTTCCAGAAAATAGAAATTCAAATTGTTGTCAACCAAAAATTCGATTGTGCCTGCCCCCACGTAATTTACAGTTTGAGCGGCTTCAACAGCGTGCTGCCCCATCACTTTACGCAATTCGGGGGTCATAAGCGGAGAAGGCGTCTCTTCGATCATTTTCTGATGACGACGCTGCACCGAACATTCCCGTTCAAAAAGATGAACAACATTTCCTTGTTGGTCGCCCAATATCTGAAATTCGATATGATGGGGCGATGAAATATATTTTTCGATGTACACCGAATCGTCACCAAAGGCAGCCAGCGCTTCGGAGCGGGCCGCACGAACCGACGAAATAATTTCCGCGGCGTCCCGTACCAGCCGCATCCCTTTTCCGCCACCACCGGCAGCAGCTTTCACCATCACCGGCAAACCCACTTCGTTTATAATTTTTACAGCCTCATCTTCCGATTTAATACTCTCAGTAGTTCCGGGAACAACCGGAACACCCGCTTTGATCATGGTTTTGCGGGCTTCAATTTTATCTCCCATTTGCTCGATCACTTCCGGAGAAGGGCCAATAAAAATAATTCCGTTTTTGCTGCATTTCCTGGCAAATTCGGCATTTTCAGACAAAAATCCGTAGCCCGGATGAATCGCATCCGACCCGGTCATTTTTGCAACTTCAATGATTTTATCGGCATTCAGGTAACTTTCTGCGGAAGGAGCCGGCCCAATACAATAGGCCTCGACGGCATACCTGACATGCATGGAAGTACGGTCGGCCTCAGAGAACACTGCAACGGTTGAAATTCCCATTTCGCGGCAGGTCCGCATAATCCGGATCGCGATCTCACCCCGGTTGGCAACCAGGATTTTGTTGATTTTACTCATATTTAAAATTTAGAATCAATCTGCACACAGTATCTGTTCCTGTAAAAAAGAATAACACTCACTATAAAACCCAATCGAACAAATAATGTTTGTTAAGACAAAAATAAAAATCAATATTCCGGGCAAAAATATATTATCATAAACAGTCATCTTTGTTAAATTTTTTATATTTGTCCAATCTCATAAAACAACGATGTTCGTCAAATTTCACATTACCTGCATGCTGATCCTTTTTCTATCATGCCTGTCACTCAATGCTCAGGAAAAGGATAAATATAATTTGTCTACTGACTCTCTGGTTAACATCCATGCAAGCAACAAAAGAATCTATTATGCAATCCGGATCAAAGAACGACCAAAAATTGACGGAAAATTAAACGATGCTTGCTGGACATCCGGCATCTGGGATGGCGGATTTATTCAGCAACAACCTTTACAAGGCCGTCCCCCGTCCGAGGAAACAACAATTAAAGTTCTGTACGATGAAAACAACCTCTATGTTGCAATACAATGTTTCGAAAGCGTTCCCAACGGCATTCGTCCCATATTAAGCCGCCGTGACGAATTTGACGGAGATATGGCAGGTATTGCCCTCGATTCGTACAACGATAAAAGGACCGCATTTGAATTTAACGTGAGCGCCGCAGGACAAAAAATCGATCTTGTACATCTGGGGGATTATCAGTTCGACACCAACTGGGATGCCGTGTGGGACGGGAAAACCCAGGTCAACGATTCACTTTGGACTGCTGAAATTCGGATACCTTTCAACCAGTTGCGGTTTGCAAAAAAAGAAGAACAGGTTTGGGGAATGCACATCTGGCGCTGGATCGACCGGATCAAAGAGGAAAGCCAGTGGAAACTGATTCCGATTGACGCCCCTGCAATGGTTTATTTATTTGGTGAGTTACGTGGAATAACCGGAATCAACCCAAAAAAAACAGTAGAACTCCTTCCCTATTCCAGCTTCAAATATTCACCCGATTCAGATTTAAAAAACAAAACAACCAGTGACTTCGGGCTGGACGGAAAACTTGGAATCTCGTCAGACTTCACACTGGATTATACCATCAATCCTGACTTTGGGCAGGTAGAAGCAGATCCTTCTGTTTTAAACCTGAATGCATACGAAGTATTTTACAATGAAAAAAGACCATTTTTTCTGGAAGGAAATTCCATTCTGAATTATGAAATGGGCTCTGACGTTCTGTTCTATTCACGGCGGATCGGACATGCGCCAAGTTATACCCCGTCGGTTTCAGAAGATGAATCCATTTCGATGCCGGAAAACACATCGATTATCAATGCCTTGAAAATTACAGGAAAAAGCAAAAAAGGCCTTTCGCTGGGCGTAATACAGAGCTTTACAGCAAAAGAAAATGCGTCCATTTATTCAGGAAACAACAAAGAAAAAATCCCGGTTGAACCTTTCACAAACTATCTGGTGGGCAGGATAAAACAGGATTTGAACAAAGGGAATACGGTTATTGGGGGAATGGTAACTTCCGTAATCCGGAAAATCGACGACGATCATCTGAATTTTTTACCTGAATCGGCATTTTCTGCCGGCCTCGATGTCAAGCACGAATGGAAAAAGAGGAAATATTTTATCGACATGAAAAGCTTTTACAGCAATGTGGAAGGTAGTGAAAATGCCATTTATCGTTTGCAAACAAACTCGGTGCATTATTTCCAGCGAAGTGATGCCAGCCATCTGGATTTGGATAATTCGATTACTACTCTTTCGGGCTTTGGAGGGGATTTTTCAGGTGGAAAACGAAGTGGAAAATTCAGGGCAATCGGAAATTTCAGTTGGCATTCGCCGGGAGTCGATCTGAATGAGATCGGTTACATAAAACAGGCCGACTTCATCCGTGAAAAAATTACCCTCACCTACAAGGTGAATAAACCAAAAGGAATATTACGTGATTATTACGGGGAGATCAGTCAGGAAAAAAACTGGAGCTACGGAGGCGAAAAAACCGGGGATTTGCTAAACCTTCATCTGTTTACACGTTTCACTAATTTGTGGCTCATCCATCTCGACCTCAGCAAAGGTTTTAAAACTTTCGACACAAGAGAATTACGCGGCGGGCCAAAACTCTATAAAGAAAATTTATACGACGGCCTGTTGTTTTTTCAAACCAATAATGTGAAAGATGTAATGTTTGCCGCATCGGCCAATTTCGCAGGCCGAAACGACCACAATACCCTGTATCAAATCTACCGTTTATATCTTCGTTGGCAAATCAGTAAAAACTTCAAACTTACAAGCGACACAAAATATTACGACATGGTGGATCTCCATGAATATGCGGGAAAAGCTTATCGCAACGACAACAGCATTGAATTTATGGTAGGCCGGATCAATTGGAAAATACTGGAAACAACGTTTCGTGCCGAGTATTTTATAACCCCTGAACTGTCGGTACAATACTATGCCAACCCGTATGCTTCAATTGCCCGCTATTCCGAATTCCGGAGAGTAACAGATGCAGGGAACCGTAACATCGCGCAAAGATATAGTCCTGTAAATCTGCTGCAACTCGAAAACGGGTACTATTACGCCGATGAAAATTCAGACAATATCTCTGATTTGCGCTTTGCCAACCGCGACTTTAATTTCAGGGAACTACGTTCTAATTTTGTCGCCCGCTGGGAATATAAACCGGGGTCGACCTTTTACTTTGTATGGACACACTCCCGTTCAAAAAATGAAACCATATACAACGATTCCATTCTGGATAGCTTTGGAAGCATATTCGATACAAAAGCTCAGAATGTTTTCATGGTAAAATTCAATTACTGGTTCTCGCTTTAATCTTTACCTCCAAACCTGTATTTTAGGATTGCACGACAAACTCACATTAAAATTTTTGCTTTCGAATGGAATTCCTTTGCCTGAATACAACTAAAGGTGGTTATAATGCTTGAAGATTATTCGGTTTCAAATGATGAGTATTATCAAATTATGGAAAAACGCGCCGAAGCCACTTCAACCAACAATCTGTGTTTCCTATCTTTCACTGATGGTACGCAAGCATAAAAGCATACCTTCCGCCAGCAATTCTGCTGTATAAAATTGTATACCATTAAATCGCTGCTATCATTACGAAAGGTCAATAAACTGAGTAGTGAAAAGGGATCAATTCGTGTATAAAATAAAAAAGCGGTTCAGTTTTTAATTACTGCAACAGATTGATTTTCAAGTGATACCAAGCGGAGAAATGTCGAACTTTTTACTTGAAGATTTTGATGCGGTATTGAAATTTATGAATGCTGAGAAGCAAAAGAAAACATTGAAGATGTGACTTATAATCAATTAGACTTTTCTATGTTGTTTAGAGATAATTGTATGTTTTTAATAGTTTCTGAACTTATATTATATTTTTTTGCAATACTACTCCATTCGGCAATCGCACTTCTTACTTCGTCAATTATTATTTCACCATCTTTTAACCCAAAGTGGTTAGCCAATTTCAAAAGATGCTTCTTGCCTGGGCTTTGACTCTCCCCTGCAACCATTGTACTATGAAATCCATAAAAAGAGGATGAAAAAGTAAGGTCGTAAGCAGGTGCAAATTGCCACTCTCCATTTGAATTCATTAGAAATGAAAAGTTTTTGCTATGGTCATCCCGATTATGACTAAATACATTGAATGCAGCTAAACGTAATACTTTTCTATATGCATTTACGTGTCTTTCTAGGCGAAATGCACAGTCCATTAAATGTCCATAGTCCATCGTACTTGCTCTAAAGTTGTCATGCATCAAGCCTGAAGCAGTATGAACGTGTAATCTTGTATTGCCAATCCTGTCAAATCTTTTGGTGCCAAAATATAATTTACCGGATTTTCCTTCAAAGAGTTTACAATCACTCATCTCAATTCCTGCTTTTGTTGCCATTTTGTGGTAAGCGTATTCAATTTTGGCAATTTCAGGGTGGTCGGATGATGATGGAAATTTAATTATCCAATTTTCAAATCCGTTTGGAAGCTCTTCTTCTCCATGAATTATTTCTTCATTACCCGGATTGTAAGCAACAAATATTTTAGGCCTTGCACCACCTGAAGAGCCTCCAAGTTGAAATAGCTCTTCAATAATTTCAGAACTGGTTCCTTGCAAAATTTGATTCATTTCCCTGGCAATTACATCTAATTCAATCAAGGATGAAAGTTTAGAGGTGCCTTCAAAATCAGGCTGGTATATAAGCGCTCCCATTCCTCCTGAGCCAACAAAGGCCAATCGGTCGAGGGGGGTAATTTTTGAAATGTCTATTCCTTTAGAAATTAAAGTTCTGTCAAGCAGTAAGCGGCCCCAGCCATCGGGTAACGAATCGTTAAAAACTCCAAACAGTCCATCAAAAGGTTCTTTTTGACATGTGCTAATTTCATTATTAAAAGGAAGTTTTATTGGTGATAGGTTCAAACCTGAAGATATGAAATCTGAGTTATACCTGAAGTATATCTTTTGTTCCTTGAGTATCAATTCGCCAACTTCGTACTTTTGGCCCTCAGTACTAAGTGAAACAAATAGTTTATTTATTGTTTTCATGGCCTTTATTTATTGGTGAAAAGCTTTTCAACCTCACTTAAATCATCACCGGGTTGAAAGATTGTGTCAAAATCTTTAAGTCGTCCACTTAAATGGGCAAGTTTAAGAAGAGCTTCCAGCGATATTTTACCAGTATTTTCAAAACGCTTCAGACTACCCAATGAAACGCCTGAACGTTCAGCCATTTCTTTCTGCGAAAGGCGAAGTTTTTTGCGCAATAATTTATGTCTTTCAGCCATTGCTTTACACACCTCTAAAGGAGTTGATTCTAAAGAATACATTTTTATTATAGTTAAAATATTAGCCAAATATACAAAAATATAAATAAAATGGATAAAATATTAACCGAAATAAATCTAGTGTGATGATGGGTAAGCTGGCACTTTTATAACGTCTTGAAGACAATTGTAAATTGGCCAATAGTTCGAACTACTCCAAATGTTTTTTAGGCTAATGTTTATGCACATTCCGATTATTTTTATTCCTCGTGGGTTGGGAAATAAAAAAAAACTCCGCAATCTCTTTTTTGATGCGGAGTTTCAAATATTAGTGACCCCGGAGAGACTCGAACCCCCAACCTTCTGATCCGTAGTCAGATGCTCTATCCATTAAGCTACGGGGCCATGCTGTTATCGCTAAAAGCGCTGCAAATATAATACTTTTTGAATATTCATATGAAAAAAGTTGAATCTTTTTCCTATTCGTATTTGTGCATTTTATCTTCGATCAAAACATCCTGATTGTTACTACTCTGTATTTTAATATAGCACATCATTTTTTCGGCACCACTGGCATAAAGTAGTTCATGTATCCTCCCGACGAGCGGCATAATTTCGTCAAAAGTTCCTTCAATAACAGTTTCAAACGGGCAAACTTTGTATTTCAACCCCGATTTTTCAATTTCTGCGATGGCAATATCCACCAAATCATAACTGTCTTTTTTACTTGAAACAGGTAAAACCTGCAGAGCAACATTTATTTTATTCATCATCATCTTTTCCTTCTATATCAATAAGTCCGTTATCTAAGAAATCACGTATTTCGCTGCTTTCCAATTTTCTGACATTGGTCAGAATTACATCTTCATCCATAAAATCACCATATTGATTACATTCATCAATAAAGGAGCGGAACATTTCCTGCATATCACTTTTTAATGGCATCAGAAAAAGCGCTTTGGCAAACCCCTCTTCAAATTCAATTTCCTCAAAAACACCATCGTATCTCTTTATGATGAAAATCAATTCACTTTCAATGAGTTGTTTTTGCACTTTTGTAAATTCAACCTGCAAATTCTTCGACCGCAATACTACAAAATAGCGTAATTTTTGTCCTTGTCCGCCCAAGCCGGTTGAAATAAAAACCTGCTGCTCGTCGAGCAAGGTGCTTTGTAATAACATCCGGCTTTCCTGCAAGGCCAGGATTGACCACTCTTTTAATTCCGGGATGGGATTTTTTGCAAATCTTTCAACAGCCCTGTACGCCTCAACTTCATTAACCGACGCGAGTAAAACCAGCAGGTTCTTTTTTTCCTCTGTAGGAATATTTTCATCAAGCAAATCATCCTTTCGTTCCAGAATATATTCTTTCGAAAATTCATTTTTCAGTTCTTTCGAAAAATTAAAATACTGAAGTTGCAATTCAACGTCGATTTGCTCTTCCAGTATACTGAAATTGTCAGGCAGGTTGTTTATTGCATCCTGAATTTGCCGGTATATATTTTCCTGATCTTTTCTCATAAATACAAATTTAACCGAATGCTTCACGTTTTCTCAATAAACGCTATTTTTTTGACGAAATATATAAAACTTAAATATCTTTGCAGGGTTATTTTTATTTAATTTAAATTAGCATAGCGATTTACAGGTGAGGCTTTCAGAAATAAAAAATAATGAAACAGTAATTATAACCAAGGTGCTTGGCCATGGTTCATTCCGTAAGCGCATCACCGAAATGGGATTTATTAAAGGCAAAGAAGTTACGGTAGTAAAAAATGCCCCGTTTAAAGGTCCCATCGAATTCAAAATCCTTGATTACAACATCACCCTTCGCCGGTCGGAAGCGAAACTTATCGAAGTTGTGAGTATTGAAGACGCAATGCAAATGTCGCCCAATGCATACGAAGGCGTAATTGATATGGAGGTACTGAAACGTTCGGCCAGGCTTCAGGAAAAAACAATAAATATCGCATTGGTGGGCAATCCGAATTGCGGCAAAACCACCCTATTTAATTTTCTGTCGGGATCAAGGGAACATGTCGGAAATTACAGCGGGGTTACGGTTGATTCGAAGAAAGCCAGTTTCAATCAATTCGGATACCACTTCAATATTTACGATTTACCCGGAACATACTCGCTTACAGCATATTCTCCGGAAGAATTGTACGTACGAAAGTTTATCACACACGAAACTCCCGATATTATCATCAATGTGATTGATGCTTCTAACCTCGAACGTAATTTATTCTTAACGACCCAGTTAATCGACATGGATATCAAGGTGATTATTGCCCTGAACATGTATGATGAATTGCTGAAAAATGAAATTCATTTCGATTACAATAGTCTCGGAAGATTAATCGGCATCCCGTTTATTCCAACCATAAGTTCGAAGGGAAAAGGGATTGACGAACTGATCCAGAAAACCATTCAGGTTTACGAAGATCAGGAACCCATTGTGCGGCATATCCACATTAACTATGGTCAGGAAATCGAAAAATCGATTGGGCTTATACGATCCAAGATCAAGGAAAACAAACCTATAACCGACAAAATGTCGTCGCGCTTTCTGGCTTTAAAATTAATGGAACGTGACAAACAGACATCTGCAACACTATCGAAATACAAAAATTTCGAGGATATTTACCATACTTCGGAAAATGAAATTACACGAATTGAAAAACTGTATAATGAAGATAGCGAAACAGTTATCACCAATGCAAAATACGGTTTTATTTCCGGGGCGCTGAAAGAAACCCTGACGCAAAAAAAGAAGCCTTTAAAAAACCGGTCCGATAAAATCGACCATTTGCTGACCCATTCTTTTCTGGGCTTCCCTTTATTTATATTTTTCATGCTTGTTACCTTTTTCGGAACCTTCAAACTGGGGGCATACCCCATGCTATGGATTGAAAACCTGATTGCTTTCATTACAACAATGGTCAACAATTACATGGCTGATGGCATGTTAAAAGATATGCTGATAAACGGGATTATTGACGGCACGGGAAGCGTTTTGGTGTTCCTTCCAAATATCCTGATCCTTTTCTTTTTCATCTCGCTGATGGAAGACAGTGGCTACATGGCACGCGCCGCATTTTTAATGGATAAAATCATGCACCGCTTTGGCCTTCACGGGCGGTCGTTTATTCCGCTGGTAATGGGATTCGGCTGCAATGTACCTGCCATCATGGCTACCCGCACCCTGCGAAATCCCGGCGACCGTCTCCTGACCATGCTGATTATTCCATTCATGTCGTGCAGTGCAAGGTTGCCTGTATATGTTTTGTTTATTTCTGCATTCTTTCCGAAAAATCCGGGATTGGTGCTCGCATCAATATATTTTACCGGAATTTTACTGGCTTTTCTTACGGCACAGGTTTTCAACAAGACATTTTTCAAAAATAAAGAAACACCTTTCGTGCTGGAATTGCCTCCATACCGGATGCCCACACTGAAAAATATTGTGGTACACATGTGGGATAAAACACAGCAATACCTCAAAAAAATCGGAGGTATTATTTTAGTGGGAGTGATCATTATCTGGGCATTGGGATATTTTCCGAGGGAAAATACAATAAAAGCGGAACTGTCAACACAAAATAGTTCCGCAACAGAAATACAGATAAGCCCGGCAACAATGCAATTGCAAAACAGCTATTTAGGACGTATCGGCCACTTTATTGAACCGGTGATGCGACCACTGGGATTCGATTGGAAAATGAGTGTGAGTTTACTGGCAGGATTGCCTGCAAAAGAAATAATTGTCAGCACAATGGGAGTTTTATACCAGGAAGAAGATGGTTCGGCTACTACCTCATTGCCTCAAAAACTTCAGGCAGAAAAATATACAAGCGGCAAAAAAGTCGGTCAGATGGTATTTACTGTTCCGGCAGCTTTGGCTTTCTTATTTTTTGTTTTGATATATTTCCCGTGTATTGGGGTTATTGCTACCATTAAGAATGAATCGGGAAAAATGCAATGGGCCATTTTTGCAATGGTTTATACAACATCAATGGCTTGGCTGATTGCTTTTTTGGTCTTTCAAATCAGTCGGTTAATAACTTAACGTGGATTGTGAATTTCTTATTTTGTTTATAATTGTACAAGTGATTAAGTTTGTACTCATAGGAGTAGAGTTTTGGCTATGATTCAGGAGATCGTATCATATTTTATTATTGGGGGTGCAGTAAGTTTGGTGGCCCTTAAATCAGCACGTTTTTTCCTTGTTTCTGTAAAAAAGAAAAAGAAAAATTCCAAGTGTGGTTCGTGTTCTGCTGAATGTATGCTGAAGGAAATTTCCCTGGAAAACAAAGATAACTGCCCAACAAGAAAAGAACTTGATTTTTATTTATAACTTCTTCAAATCCCCAATTATTTTTTCCGGATTTTCAGAGCCAAAAACAAAGCTTCCTGCAACCAGCACATTGGCCCCGCAGTCGAATAACTTTTTCCCGGTCGTGAAATTCACGCCTCCATCCACTTCTATCAAACATTCCGGATTCTTATCTTCAATCAGACTGCGCAACTGAGCAACTTTCCTGTACGTATTTTCTATAAATTTCTGTCCGCCGAACCCCGGGTTTACCGACATCAATAAAACCATATCCAGCTCCTCAATGATATCATTTAACAGATCAACCGGCGTATGCGGGTTCAAACATACACTTGCCTTTATGTCCCGGTTCTTGATTGTTTGAATAGTCCGGTGCAAATGTTTGCAAACTTCGTAATGTACGGTAATAATGGAAGCGCCTGCATCGGCAAACGGATCAATGAACAAATCCGGATTAATGATCATCAGATGTACGTCAAGGGGCTTTTTTGCAATTTTGCTGACGTGTTCAATCACCGGTATACCGAAAGATATATTCGGGACAAAAACCCCATCCATCACATCAAAATGAATATAATCGGCTTCACTTTGATTGATCATTTCAATATCGCGGCCCAAATGATTAAAATCAGCCGATAAAATAGATGGTGCAATTAGTTTCAGATTACTCATGACAATAAAAGTTTGCCTCAAAAATACATTTTTCTGCGGGCAAATAAAACGATCTTTTCATAATTACCAAAAGCACCGTTATGACCCCAAATACGTTTTCAGCAATTTATTCCGGGAATTACTTTTCAGTTTTTTGATAGCTTTTTCCTTTATTTGCCTGACTCGTTCCCTGGTTAAACTGAAAATATCGCCAATTTCTTCCAATGTATGTTGCCGGCAACCATTCAACCCAAAATAATGACGAAGAATATCAGCCTCCCGTTCACTCAGTGTCGATAGAGTCCGTTCTATTTCTTTACGCAGGGAATTGTCTATCAGACCACCATCAGGACTAGGCGATTCATTGTTCAACATTACATCATACATGCTGTTATCATCGTCATCTCGCAGCGGGGCATCCATTGAAATATGATGAGTCGACACTTTCATGGCATCTTCAACCACATCGGGGGTTAATTCCAGCAAACGGGCCACTTCATCAGGGGTTGGTTCTCTTTGAAATTCCTGTTCCAGTTGCGAGAAAGTTTTGTTAATTTTATTGATCGACCCGATTTTATTGAGGGGCAACCTCACTATTCGTGCCTGTTCTGCCAGCGCTTGCAAAATCGACTGACGAATCCACCAAACAGCATACGAAATAAATTTAAAACCGCGGGTCTCGTCGAATCGTTGGGCCGCTTTAATCAGCCCCAGGTTTCCTTCATTAATCAGGTCCGGTAAACTCAGTCCCTGATTTTGGTATTGCTTTGAAACAGAAACTACAAACCGCAAATTCGCCTTGATAAGTTCTTCAAGCGCCTGACAGTCACCTTTTCTTATCCGTTTTGCCAATTCAACTTCCCGTTCAGCAGACAGGAGGTCAACCTTACCAATTTCATGCAAATATTTATCAAGGGATAAAGTCTCCCGGTTGGTCACCTGCTTTGTTATCTTCAATTGTCTCATTTCCCTTGATTTTTGGTATATTGTTTTACACTTAAGAGTAACAATTTATCCCACTTTAGGTTTAAAGGTACCCCGAGGATGAAAATAATCATTAATGTTTTTAAATATTCTTTTTTTTCGTGGTTTTTCACGCCCCCTGTTTTTTTTGATGAAATAACATCGTGTATATATGAAGCCCCTACATCTGTATGTTTTTTAGATATTTGCATTCTACGAAAAAAATCATAACTTGTTGTTCGATTTTTTCAGTAAAAAGATCATTTTTTTTTTGGTAATACTGACTTATTAGTTATAATTGCAAAAAATTTCAGAAAAGAGTTATCCAAATTCTCAATCCCTCTTTTTATTTTACACTTTGACTTTTGGATATTTAACAATTCAATCACAATTACTATGTATGACATTATTGAATTAAGCAGAAAATTGCTTCCTGATTTACGGGATATTGCAAAGGAGCTTAATATTAAAAAAATCGAATCGTACAAGAAACAGGATTTGATTTACAAGATATTAGACACACAGGCCATTCTTGCATCCGAGAAAAAAACAGCAGAAAAGAAATTCAAATCTCCTCGCGATATTTTGCAGAAAAAGGAAGAAAAACCGAAGCTTTTAAGTTTTCTAAAAAAAGAAGATCCAGAACCGGTACAGCCTGTACAGCCTCCTGTACAGGAGCAGAATGATCAAAAAGCAGCCGAAGATTCAAAAAGAAGAAGGCGACGGATGTCTTCCGGAGGCCCCATGATTGCAGGATCATCGAGCCGGAAGACAGATAATGAACCCCGACATACAAAAGAACCGGAATTAAGAAAAGAGCCGGAGCTGAAAAAAGAAGTGGGAACAGTCGCAGAAAAGCTGGAAGAAAAAAAGGCAGAAGTAGTTGTAGTTACTGAAGCTCCTTTGGTTATTAAAGTCTCTCAGCAGGAAAATAATGGAGAAAGAAGTAAACCTTTCGAAAAACCCCGTTGGGAAAACCATCAACAGAAATCAAATCAGCAAAACAATCAGCAAAAACCGTATCAAAATAAACCTCAGCAAAATCAGGCTCCGCAAGAAAAACCGTATGAATTTGAAGGAATTGTAACCAATTCAGGGGTTTTGGAAATTATGCCTGACGGGTACGGATTTTTGCGTTCATCGGATTTTAACTATCTGAATTCACCCGACGATATTTATGTATCCCAATCGCAAATTAAACTTTTCGGCTTAAAAACCGGGGATACTGTAAGAGGGACAATCCGTCCGCCGAAAGAAGGCGAAAAATATTTTCCACTTATTAAAGTCCTGGAAATTAACGGACGTACACCGGATTACATTCGCGACCGGGTACCTTTTGAACATCTTACCCCGCTTTTTCCAAATGAAAAATTCAATTTGACAGGCAATGGACACGATCATATTTCAACCCGTATTGTTGATTTATTTGCACCTATCGGAAAAGGACAGCGCGGATTGATTGTTGCTCAACCAAAAACAGGTAAAACTATTTTATTAAAAGATATTGCCAATGCAATTGCAGCCAACCACCCGGAAGTTTACATGATTGTGCTGTTGATTGATGAACGCCCGGAAGAAGTAACAGACATGGCCCGGAGTGTAAATGCCGAAGTTATTTCGTCGACATTTGACGAACCAGCCGAACGCCATGTGCGTGTTGCCGGAATGGTTCTTGAAAAAGCCAAACGTTTGGTTGAATGTGGCCACGATGTGGTGATTCTGCTCGACTCGATTACCCGTTTGGCCCGCGCATACAACACGGTATCACCGGCTTCCGGAAAGGTTTTGTCGGGTGGTGTTGATGCCAACGCCCTGCATAAACCAAAACGGTTTTTTGGAGCCGCCCGTAACATCGAAGAAGGTGGTTCGCTGACCATTATTTCTACCGCATTGACTGAAACCGGTTCGAAAATGGATGAAGTTATTTTCGAAGAATTTAAAGGAACCGGCAACATGGAACTTCAGCTCGACCGGAAATTATCGAACAAACGTATTTTCCCGGCTGTCGATATTGTTGCATCAAGTACCCGCCGCGAAGACTTGCTGATACCAAAAGCAATGATGGACAAAATTTGGATTCTACGCAACTACCTGGCCGATATGAATTCGCAGGAAGCGATGGAATTCATGAAAACACGAATTATGAAATCAAATTCAATCGAGGAATTTCTAATCTCGATGAACGATGGATAAAACAAAAAAGAGGGTTTCGACCCTCTTTTTTTATTTTCTACTATTTGTGTATTACTCCAGTAATTCGTAATCGTGCATTTCTTTCATAAACGACACGAAATCGTTTTTCCGCTCCGAATCCATCCATGCCATAGCGCTCCTCGGGTGTTCGTTTAATGCCCCGGTAATCAGGTACGGAACATGGTAACCCCAATCAATTTTTTGTTGCCACGGAAGAATTTGTTCCTGAATGGCTTTTAATAAAGGAAGTAAACGGTACTTCGGATTTTTCAGGAAAGCGATCAGTATTTCGACCGGGCAGTTTCCGGCGCCACGTCCCATTCCAAGCAGAGTAGCATCAAGATAGGTTGCGCCGCCCATCAATGCAGTGATGGTGTTCGACATGGCCAACTGCATATTGTTGTGTGCATGAATGCCAATTTCTTTACCGGGCAGAGCTTCCTGATATTTCGTTAACAAATGCTGAATCGATTCGCAGTGCATGCTTCCGAAACTGTCGACTAAATAAAAAATCGGGACACGCGATTTTGCCACGTCAGCAAGCGCTTCTTCCAAATCGTGCTCGTTCACTTTCGAAACGGCCATCAGGTTGATCGTTGCCTCATAGCCTTTGTCCATGCAGTGATGGGCCAGTTCAACGGCTTTGTCCATTTGGTGAACATAACAGGCCACCCGCATCATATCGATCGCGCTGTCGGCAGCCATTGGAATATCGTCGAACCCTATACGGCCAATGTCAGCCATTGCCGAAAGCTTGACTTTCGTATTATTTTCACCGACAATTCTTCGTAAATCTTTTTCCGCACAAAATTTCCAGGGACCCATTTCTTTCCTGTCAAAAGCTTTTTCACTGCTGATATAACCAATCTCCATGTAATCGACCCCGGCTTCGACACAAGCATCGTAAACACCTTTTACAAATTCATCGCTAAATTGCCATTTATTCATTAATCCGCCATCGCGTACCGTACAATCAACAACTTTGATCTCTTTTCTATACATTCTTCCGTATTTTATGGTTTAACATTTGATTTCTTCATGCTGCAGTGAATTTCCATTTCTTTCTGCACATTCCAGTAAATCAACGTTTCGTATATCTCTGCAAACAATTCCGGATCAAGGCCAAATTGTATTGCCCATTCTTTCCGGTTTTGTATGACTTCTTTCTGACGTTCCTTTGCAACAATTTCATCTTTACAGGATTTGAATTTCACAATCTCCCGGACATATTCATTTCGTTTGCCAAATAATGACAGAAGCTGGTAATCAATTTCATCAATTGCATTTCTTATTTCCTGAATATTCTGACAATCTTTTGCTTCTTTCATGCTCAAAATTTTGCTGCAAAAATAATGATCTAAAATTATTTATCGATATTTCGTGATAGTTTATAATCAAATATGACTATAAAAGTATGTTTTGACAATTTTCCGTACCGATTATTGATATTATGATTCAGCCTTTAACATTCCCCTGATATATTCAATTTTTTCAAGGCAGGGTGTTGCATCTGCTAATTCCTGTTCCTTCTTCTTCAACATCTGTTCGAGTTCAGTATACAACACATCTTTTGGTGAAAGATACGGGCAAGTCCCATCCAGCGCCTCAGCCGACTTGTACTGATGATTTTTTATCCCGCGGATGATGGCGTATGCGTCGGTTATTTTCCCGTCGTGGTTCATTTTGTAGACTTCTTCCTTTAATGTGACCGAATAAACATCTACATTCTTTAACGCATTGAAAATACCCGGATTGCTTTCTTTCGTAAAAGAGAATTTCTTCATTTTATTACTCACAAACCGGTCATCCATGTGAATGGGCAGTTTTGCAATCACAGTTCCGCCTTTCGAAACATAGAGGTTGAAATCGATCGACTCAATCGGAGCGGAGGTTGTGTTGGTGATCTGTGCCAGCACATCAACTGATTCGTGCTGAAAATAGCGCGTTTTGCTGATACTTATAATATTCACATTAATCGACTTGCTGAGTCCGGCAATGGTTCGTTGTACCTGTCTTTCCTTCTCATCAATATCGTTTTGTTTTTCAGTACAAAAAATATCGATCTGCCGGTAAATATCCCTGAATTTGTCGCCGTATTGTTCATCAAAAGCGTTCATCACTTCCACCTCGTCGAAAAGTTGTTTGTACGTGGCGCCACGCGAAAGGAAATAATTGAATAGTTGTTCCTTATACATATTGAACTTTTCATTACTGACTACTTCCCCTGAAACGGCTGTCTGAAAAGCATCCCGCCCTTTGTTGATAGTTTCAAGACGGGAAAGAACATCCGCTTTTGCAGGTTCCAATCCGGGCAATTCTTTCCTGATTTTTACAGCCATATCGAATAGGGTCGCCGGATCAATTTTTTCATCCAGTAAAGAAGGGGCACACGAGCCTAAAAAAAATACAAAGGCAATGAACAGCAGTTGAAATTTGGCTTTCATAACAGTGGTTTTTTACGTTTTGGTTTTTTTGAAATTACTGAAGCAAATTATCACTTTTCGTTTAAAGATGAAATACATCACCTAAAAATCTTTACAATTCCCTGCTTAAAACAACGACGCAGAACTTTTTCACAAAAATCCTGCGTCGCTTAGATCGGTTAAACCGATTTTTATTTCAGTATCACCTGATGTGTCTGCTGGTCATGGCCAGTGGTTACCCGAAGAAGGTAGATGCCTGGATTCTGACCCGACATATCAATCACAGTGCTCTTGTCCCGGATATCCGTCTTCTCAAAGATCAGTTGCCCGGTAATCGAATAAACGCGGATTTCAGGGACAAAGGTGTACCTGTTCTCTATACCAACCGTCAGTTTTCCGGAAGTGGGGTTCGGGTAAATTTTTACCTCTACCGGAAGCCTGTGTATTTCCAGGTCGGTAATCACATTGGTCCCTTCCCATACTGTGAAGTTGACCTCTTCTTCTACCGTGGACTGCTCGTTCATTTCCACAGCTACAACCTCCTGCTGGCTAAACCCGGGTACCATCACCTCGATCTGGTACACCCCTTCGGGAAGACCTTTAAATTCATAGTGCCCGTTTTCATCGCTGATACAGGTTGCTATTATTTTTCCATCCTGTTTCAACTGTATATTCACACCTGCCAGTGGTTCACCTGAGTCGGCACCGGCACTCTTCTCAATCAACCCTGATTTAGTGGTATTTCCAGTTTTCTGGATAATGAAACCCGATATAATAAAGCTGCCCTGGTTCTGCACCGGCTTCTCCAGCATTACCATATCGATATACCGGGTACTGTTGTTCTCAAGCAGTACCGCCGATGCATCGCTCCAGTTGTCCGACTTGTCAAAATAGGTGGTCAAAAGGTTGCCGTACTTTTCCTGGTCAATAATTGTGGCCTCCACAATGTATCTACCCGGTGAAAGGTTGTAGAAACCAAAGCTGCCGTGACTCGAAACAGTAGTCCGGGTGATCAGCTTGAAAACAGTGGTTGGTACTTCACCAATCCGCTCGTAAAGGGCAACCGTAGCTCCCCCGTTCAACAGCTCGCTTTTCTGGTAAAGGTACCCGGCAAGGACTGAACTGGTAGTTTGGTATACAATAACTTCCATGTAGGTGCTTGCCGACTCTCCTGATTTGTCGGTTACCGTTATCTTCAACAAGAAGTTTCCTTTGTCGGATTCGCCCGGCGTACCGCTGAAACTCAGCGTTGAAGAATCAAAGCTTAGCCATCCCGGGAAGCTGCCCGTTTTGGCCGTTACCGAATACGTCAGTTCATCGCCCTCATCAATATCGGTGAACAAACCGGATGGCAAGGTATACAAAAAGGCCTTACCAACTTCCGCCTTTTGCGGGTCGATGTTTCCGGCCAATACAGGTGCATCGTTCACCGGTAATACCGTCACCTTAAAGCCGGAAGAATACGTATCTGTCCCGTTGTTTGCTGTTCCGCCGTTGTCCTTGGCTGTAACGGTAACCGTTGCTTCTCCCGAAACATCCTTCTTCAGGAAAATGGTTAAAACAGCAGACTCCTGTCCTGCCGTGTAGACAACTTCTGTCTTTTCAATGATACTACCTGTAGCAGCCGCTGTTACACTTTTCACCTGTTGGGCAACGCCTTCGCAATCGCCGTTTTTAATACCGGTTATTTGCACCGTGAAGGAAACCACATCCTCCTGTACTTCTGCATTGCTCACCGGGTCGAAAACAGGAGCCCTGTTGACGGATTCAACAGTTACGACAGCAGTTCCCGATTTGGTGTTTCCACCTCTGCCTGTCACCGTCAGGATAACCGTATTTATTCCGTAATTACTGCAATCAAACTCAGTTTTATCCAGTTTATAGGAAACAATGCCACAGGCGCTGAACGATCCGTCATCAACCTGGTCCGGGGTAATCGCCGCTTTCCCTGTTGCATCCAAAAGAATTGTAATATCTTTTGTCTTTACCGTGATTGTATCAACGACCGTAACTATTGCATTACAGGTAGATATGTTTCCCGAATTGTCGGTAACGGTTAAAATCACCGTGTTGCTGCCTAAGTTATCGCAGGTGAATGTACTCTTGTCAATCTTCATACCTGCAATCCCGAAATGGTCGTGTGAACCTTTGTCCAGGTCCTGTGCCGTGATGCCTGCATTTCCTGATGGGTTAAGATAAAGCACCGTGTCCCGGCAATAAACTGTTGGTGGTGTTTCGTCGAATTCAACCTTTAACGTGGTGGCTGCTGTATTGGTATTGCCTGCCGCATCAATAGCCAAACCTGCCGCTACATCGACCAGCACACTGGATGCAAAGGCATCTTTTACCAGGGCTGAATAGAGCGTACTGCTCACTGCTGAAAAATTATTTACTGTTCCGGCGCTGAGGGTAATGTCTCCTGCTGTAAAACCGGTAACTGCTTCACTGAAGGTAAACTCGGCCGTGAACGATTTATTCAGGTGATTGATGTCTTTACCAGTGATCGTCACTCCCGGTCTTGTGGCATCATAAGTAACTGAATAACGGGCCGCAACTGTATTCTTGTTTCCGGCTGCATCCTGTGCTACATCAGCATTTACATCGACAGTAACAGTCCCGTCGCTGAGAGGAGTCACCGTGGCGGTATACACACTGGCAGAAGTCGCTGTAAAACTGCCGGACGAACCGTTTCCTACCGTGATGTCGTCAATGGTAAAACCGGTAACAGCTTCACTGAACGTGAAGGTAGCCGTAAACACACTATTGGCCGGATTCAGTGCCGGACTGCTTATCGTTACAGTCGGTTTCACCGTGTCGTAGGTAATACTGTATTGGGTGGCAACAGTATTGGTATTCCCTGAAAGATCGTTGGACACACCTGCTGCAACATCAACTGTAACAACCCCGTTCGTTACCGGGGTGATGGTCGCGGTATAAACCGTTACGCTGGTGGCTGAGAAATTACTGGCTAAGCCGTTGCCTACTGTAATATCGCCGATAGCGAAATTATAAACGCCCTCGTTAAAAGTGAAAGTAGCGGTAAAAGCGCTGTTGGTCGGATTAGTGGCACTCCCGGTAATGACAACAGATGGTTTCGCCGTATCAACAGTCACGGTATACGCTGTACTGGCGGCGCTGGTGTTCCCGGCAGCGTCAGTAGCTTTCGCAGTAAGCGAATAGTTGCCGTCCGGTAATACAGTGGCAGTATGGTCAAACTGCCAGTTGCCGGTACCGTTGGCTGCGGTTGTGCCTGCACTGACGGTGTTGATAAACACTTCGACCGTTGCATTGGGTTCTGAGGTACCGTTTATCAGCAAGGTATTGTCACTGGTAATTCCATCGGCTGCGGTATTGCTGTCGGTGCTGATCCCCGTTACAACCGGTGCAACCGGGACAATAGCATCGACTTTTACATTGGTCGTGCTACCTACACTGTTCAAGGTTGTTATTGCATCCAGACCGGCTGCGTTTCGTATCGTGGAACCGTTGACAGAAACAGCGCTCCCAACGGTAATGCCATCAGTGTCTTCCTGTCCCGTCTGTACCGTGTAGCGGAACAGGGCTGTAGTGCTGTTGGTCACCGTCCCACTTAGTGACGCATTCACTACTGTTGATCCAATGGTGACCGGGATATACGGGGTTCCCCCACTGGTATTGATGCTTACCGGCTGGTTAAAGGTGACCGTGAAATCGAGGTTCTGAGAGGCACGATAGATTCCATCCGAAGGAACAGCAACGCCGGTGACGATTGGAGCATCATCATCAACAATAGTGATCGTTTGCTTTTGCTCCCCGCTCTCGATACCATTGGAAACAGAGACAATATCAATAATGATTGTTTCATCTCCTTCTCCCTCTGAGTCTTGAACCGAAACAATTGTCGTAGTTCCGGTCAAACCTCCGGCATTGATTGTAATGGAAGTTGAAGACAAGGTGTAGTCGGTACCGCCTCCTGTAGCTGTGCCGGAAACATTTGCGCTAATGGTCACTATCACCGTTTTTGACGAAACGGCAGACAAGGTTACTGTAATAGTTGATGTTTCCGGTGCTTCAGAGATGTTTGAAGGAGAAACAGACAAGGTAACTGTTGGTGGCTCATCATTGTCATCAATAGTATATGTATGAACGGTGTTTGTCCCCAATGTTGCGTTTGTCGGATTCGAAAGGGTAACAATTACCGTTTCGTTGTTTTCATCCAGCAGGTCGTCCACGATACTTGCAATGGTGATGTTTTTGCTGGTTTCCCCTGCATTGAAGGTCAAGGTGCCATTTGCCAGCATGTAATCTGTTCCACTTCCGGAGGCTGTACCTGTTATAGTATAGTCAACGGTAACAGTCAGGCCGCTCGCAGCCGAAAGGTCCACCTGTAAGTTAGAGCTGCTAACCGATTCAGTTCCGTTTGAACTTGTAATATTGAAAGCAACTGTCGGAGTAGGGTCATTATCCGTAATAGTATAAGTATGAGTGGTATTTGTTCCTATCGTCGCATTTACCGGGTTCGAAAGGGTAACAATTACCGTTTCGTTGTTTTCATCCAGCAGGTCGTCAACAATACTTGCAATGGTGATGTTTTTACTGGTTTCCCCTGCATTGAAGGTCAAAGTGCCATTCGCCAGCGTGTAATCGGTTCCACTTCCGGAAGCTGTTCCTGTCACAGTATAGTCAACGGTAACAGTCAACCCGCTCGCAGCCGAAAGGTCCACCTGTAAGTTAGCGCTGCTAACCGATTCAGTTCCGTTTGAACTTGTAGTGTTAAAAGCAACTGTCGGAGTAGGATCGTTATCCGTAATAGTATAAGTATGAGTGGTATTTGTTCCTATCGTTACATTTACCAGGTTCGAAAGGGTAACAATTACCGTCTCGTTGTTTTCATCCAGCAGGTCGTCAACAATACTTGCGATGGTGATGTTTTTACTGGTTTCCCCTGCATTGAAGGTCAAAGTGCCATTTGCCAGCGTGTAATCGGTTCCACTTCCGGAGGCTGTCCCTGTTACAGTATAGTCAACGGTAACAGTCAGCCCGCTCGCAGCCGAAAGGTCCACCTGCAAGTTAGCACTGCTAACCGATTCAGCTCCGTTTGAACTTGTAATATTGAAAGCAACCGTCGGAGTAGGATCATTATCATTTATGGTATAGGTATGAACGGCGTTTGTTCCTATCGTTACATTTACCGGGTTCGAAAGGGTAACAATTACGGTTTCGTTGTTTTCATCCAGCAGGTCGTCAACAATACTTGCAATGGTGATGTTTTTGCTGGTTTCTCCTGCATTGAAGGTCAAGGTGCCATTTGCCAGCGTGTAATCGGTTCCACTTCCTGAGGCTGTACCTGTTACAGTATAGTCAATAGTAACAGTCAGCCCGCTCGCAGCCGAAAGGTCCACCTGTAAGTTAGCGCTGCCAACTGATTCAGCCCCGCTTGAGCTTGTTAAATTGAAGGCAACTGCTGGCACAGGGTCATCATCGGTAATCGTTACTGTTTTTTGTTGTGTGCCATTTTCGGTTCCGTTTGTTACCGATGAGATGTCGATGATAACCGTTTCATCTTCTTCATCGATGGCATCTTGTATCGAAGTTAACATAGCTGTTCCCGAACTGCTTCCTGCCGGTATGGTAATACCGGACGATGCTATTGAGTAATCGGTTCCCGAAATAGCTGTTCCCGAAACGGAAAGGTTAACGGTTGTACTTTGGCTTGAGGGAGCACTCAGCGCAACTGTAATCGTTGCGCTTTGATTATTTTCAGAAACTGATGTTTTTGATGAAGTAAGAGTAACAGAAGGCCCTGTATTTACAGCCCCTAAGCTTGCCATTCCCCGTGTAAAGTCGCTGCTGTCGGTATTGGTATCTGTACCATTTGCGAATCGTTGAACAGCTTCGTCGTAGATGCCTGCTGCATTTCCTGAAGGCGCTTCACCCGAACCGCCGCCGATTGTTACAGCATCAACCACAGCGCCTCCCGGGTCTTTCAACTGAATAGTCAGACCAGTGTCATTCAATGTATTGCTTCCGTCAGGGTTTCCGAGGACAAGGTAATCGCCTGATTTTGTATTACCGAAAACGCCTGTGCCAATGTAGTTTGACACATCAAAAGCTCCGGTATTCGAAAGATCACCGGAGAATAAGACTCCATCATCTACGGTTATCGTCCATCCGGATAGATCAATTCCATCGGATTGAATAAATAATTCGATCCATTCATCATTGGTTCCGGCTGAACCACCCGGAACCGATGCAAACGAAGTGCTGCTCCAGTCTTGTTGCGGGTCGGTCACAATTTCATTCACAACCACGTTTACGGTAGTGAAATTCAGGGTTGTGCTGCCCGAAATCCCGGCAAACGGGTTTCCTGCATCATCTTTCAATGCTGCATTGTCAATTTCCAGGTAGTAGGCCGTTCCCTTTTCAAGGATGCCGGAAGGATTCACGGTTACCTGTGTGGTTGCAAATGTGACTTTTGAACCATTGGATGCAACCTGTTCGAAAATGCTTCCATCGCTGCTTTTCTTTATAGTGATATTGCCTGAACCGGCCTGCATTGTATCATCAAAGGTAAGGACGATATTCCCGCTCAGTGTTGAATTTGAGGCATTATCGGCAGGTAACGATGCCGTGAGTGTCGGCACAACCGCATCAATTAAAACAGCCGATGTACTTCCAATGTTGTTCAGCGTAGTAATTGCATTGAGCAATGCCGCATTTTGGATAGTTGCACCATTGGTGGCAATAGCGCTCCCAAGGGTAATTCCGTTGGTGTCTTCCTGGTTGTTTAATACGGTGTACCGGAAAGTAGCGCCGGTTGCACCGGAAACAGTACCGGAAAGTAAAGCATGGACAGTGGTAACGCCAATCGTTACAGGAATAGAAGGTATTCCTCCTGAAGTGTTGATTGTGACAGCCTGGTTGAAAGTTACCGTAAAATCAAGGTTTTGTCCGGTCCGGTAAGTGCCGTTTGCCGGTACAGAAACACTGCTGACCGTTGGCGCATCATCATCAATGATGGTAATAGTCTGTTGTTGTGTCCCGCCTTCAAATCCTTTTGAAATGGAACTGATATCAATAATAATAGTTTCATCTCCTTCCGGACTGGTATCCTGGGTTGCTGTAATACCTGTTACTGCATTTCCTGACAGGCTTCCGGCCGGAATTGTAATGCTTGTACTTGCTGTACTGTTATAGTCAATCCCGTTAGTTGCCGTACCTGAATATGCAAGCGAAACGGTTACTGCCTGACTGGATGTCTGTGATAAAGTAGCCGTAATGGTTGAAGTGCCTGCATCCTCGGCGATACCGGACGAACCCACACTCAATGTAACCGTAGGGAAAGCCTGGATAACAATTGCTTTGTTTGCACCGATCGATCCGGCTGCTCCGGGGGTTGCCAGTGTTAATGTAGCATTGTTCCCTGCCGCATCTTTAATGGTTCCGCTGTTCAGTGCCAGCGAGCCAGTCGCTTTGTAGTCCAGATCAGAAGATTCGTCCCCGGCCTGGGTTGTGTAACTGAAAGTCAGTGTATTTGTGGTCGTTCCTGAAGTATAATTTACGGTTCGGTCAACCGGGCCTGTTTCCAGTTCAAGCTGAGGAGTTCCTGTTACTGTAACAGCTTCACTAAATGTTACTGTGATGCTGATTTCTTCTCCGATACCATACGTACCATCGGCTTTTGTTGATGTTACATTGTTGATTGTCGGAACTGTAGTTTCGATGGTAAAGTTATCTGAATTGGTAGTACCGGCTCCTGCATTCCCCGCTGCATCAACAACCCCTGTATTATCCAATACGATAACATTCGTTGCATCTTCAACAGATGACGATGGAGTAAAGGTTGCTGTATAGGTAATCCCGCCATCGGATGAACTGACCGACGTTAAGGTACCGTTGGGGACAGTCAGGTCCGCATTGGTGAAACCGGTAACCGCTTCAGAGAAAGTAATGGTTACGGTCGCTGTTTCGCCTAACCTCAATACCGAATCGTCCAAGACTACCGTGGCGGTCGGGCGTTTGGTGTCGATCGTGAAGTTGGCCGAACTGGTGGTTCCTGAACCACTGTTCCCCGCTGCATCAACAATCCCTGTATTATCCAATACAATAGCATTCGTTGCATCTTCGACAGATGAAGAAGGCGTAAAGGTTGCAGTATAGGTAATCCCGCCATCGGATGAACTGACCGACGTTAAGGTGCCGTTGGGAACAGTCAGGTCCGCATTGGTGAAACCGGTAACCGCTTCGGAGAAAGTAATGGTTACGGTCGCTGTTTCGCCTAACCTCAATGCCGAATCGTCCAAGACTACCGTGGCGGTCGGGCGTTTGGTGTCAATCGTGAAGTTGGCCGAACTGGTCGTTCCAGAGCCTGCATTTCCAGCCGCATCGGAAACACCCGTATTGTCGAGAGTAATTGCGTTAGTTGCATCTTCGGTATTTCCGGAAGGGGTAAATGTTGCTGTAAAAGTGATACCCCCATCCAAAGAACTGACTACCGAAAGAGTACCGTTCGAAATGGTCAGGTCAGCGTTTGTGAACCCGGTCACAGCTTCAGAGAAGGTTATGGTTACGGTCGCTGTTTCGCCTAACCTCAATGCCGAATCGTCCAAGACCACCGTGACGGTCGGGCGTTTGGTATCGATTGTGAAGTTGGCCGAACTGGTGGTTCCTGAACCACTGTTCCCCGCTGCATCAACAATCCCTGTATTATCCAATACGATAGCATTCGTTGCATCTTCGACAGATGAAGAAGGCGTATAGGTTGCAGTATAGGTAATCCCGCCATCGGATGAACTGACCGACGTTAAGGTACCGTTGGGGACAGTCAGGTCCGCATTGGTGAAACCGGTAACCGCTTCGGAGAAAGTAATGGTTACGGTCGCTGTTTCGCCTAACCTCAATGCCGAATCGTCGAGTACAACTGTCGCCGTCGGGTTAGTTGTGTCAATTACAATTGACTTGTTGGCTCCTAAAGAACCAGACGCTCCCGGAGAAGGAAGTGTAAGAATAGCATCAATACCGCTATTCCGGATTGTCCCGCCGTTTGTAAACAGTGAATTGGTTGCCGTATAGTCCAGATCATTGCTTGTATCTCCTGACTGGACTGTATAAGTAAAAACCAAAGTATTACTTCCTGTGCCAGAGCTGTAATTAATGACTCTGTCAGTAGTCCCGGTTTCCAGTGTGAGTTGAGGGGTGCCGGTCACAGTAACAGCAAAATTGAACGACACATTAATAGTTATAGCATCACCTGCGTTATAGCTGCCATTAGTTGTTGAACTGGATACTGAAGTTACTGTTGCCACATCATCATCCAGGATCGTAATGGTTTGCTGCTGCGTACCGCTTTCTGTTCCTTTGCTTACTCCTGATATATCAATAACAATTGTTTGATTCCCTTCAGCATCGGTATCCTGTGTGGCTGTGATACCAACAGAAGCATTTGCAGAAGTGTTTCCTGCCGGAATTGTTATACTTGTACTTGCTGTACTATTATAGTCAGTCCCGTTAGTTGCTGTTCCTGAATATGCAAGTGAAACAATCACGTCCTGACTTGAGGTTTGAGATAAGGTGGCCGTAATCGTTGAAGTGCCTGCATTCTCGGCGATACTGGATGAACTAACGCTCAGGGTAACGGTTGGAAATGCCTGAATGACGATTGCTTTGTTGGCTCCAAGTGAACCGGCTGCCCCGGGGGTTGCCAGTGTTAATGTAGCATTGTTCCCTGCCGCATCTTTAATGGTTCCGCTGTTCAGTGCCAGCGAGCCAGTCGCTTTGTAGTCCAGGTCAGAAGATTCGTCCCCGGCCTGGGTTGTGTAACTGAAAGTCAGTGCATTTGTGGTCGTTCCTGAAGTATAATTTACGGTTCGGTCAACCGGGCCTGTTTCCAGTTCCAGTTGCGGGGTTCCTGTCACGGTTACGGCTTCGCTAAAGGTTACCGTGATGCTGATTACTTCGCCAAGACCATACGTTCCGTTTGCCGTTGACGAACTGACCGAAGAAACAGTAGGGGCAACTCCGTCAATCACAATATTCTTTTGTCCGCCCAGGGAGCTTGCTCCGCCAACAGTTGGCAACGTGAGGGTTGCATTGTTTCCTGCTGCATCTTTAATCGTTCCGCTGTTCAGCGCAAGGGAATTTGTTGCTGAATAGTCCAAATCTGTACTGCTGTGCCCGGCAACCACGGTGTAATTGAAGGTTAGTGTTGCGGTACCGGAACCGGAAGCATACGATGCGGTACCGGAACTGTTCAAAGCAATTGTTGGGGTGCCGGTAATCGTTACATTTTCGGAGAAGGTTACCGTAACAGCAACTATATCCCCTGTTTTGTATGTTCCGTTTTCCGTTGATGAGCTGACTGAAGATACTGTGGGGGCAATTCCGTCAATCACAATATTCTTTTGTCCGCCCAGGGAGCTTGCTCCGCCAACGGTTGGCAACGTGAGGGTTGCATTGTTTCCTGCTGCATCTTTAATCGTTCCGCTGTTCAGTGCAAGAGAATTTGTTGCGGAATAGTCGAGATCAGCGCTGTTGTCACCACTTCCCACTGTATAATTGAAGGTTAGTGTTGTTGTACCGGAACCGGAAGCACACAATGCAGAACCGGAGCTGTTCAGTGCAATTGTTGGCGTACCGGTAATTGTTACACTTTCAGAAAAAGTTACCGTTACCGCTACCACATCGCCAGTTTTATAGGTGCCGTTTGCAGTTGTTGAGCTGACCGAAGATACTGTTGGAGGCGTTACATCGTTTGTAGCTCCGGGAGTAGCTGTTTGTGCTACAAACCCGCCTGTACCATCGGGTGTGCGCGAAAGGGTTTCTGTAGCTTTACTGCTATTTGCATTTTCATCATATAATGAAACTCCGCCCAATGTTGCTCTTAAAACAGCATCGTCTGTACTTCCGTAAACAATTGCATCAACAAGGCCATCACCGGTTGCGGCGGTCCCATTCGGAAAATCGGATTGGTCCCCAACAAACAACGCTACTGCATCGGGGCCATCCTGAATATCGGAGCTGGAGGTAAATCCTGTAGAAATATCAACATTACTTACACCTGCATCACCTGAAACAAAAAAATCTTTGGATGCAAGCGTATAACCATCCAGGTCTATTGATGTTCTATACGTTGCGTCATCCGTTGCACCGCCATTAAAGAATACTAATACCAAGCCATTTAAACTGACAGAAGTGCCAGTGGCATTGTACAATTCTACGAATTCGTCAGTACTGTTATAGGAGTTTAGTTCATTAATGGTTATTCCTCCCGGAGTGATAAATATTTTAAATGTCTGGTTGGGCGACTGGTTGTCGCCTCCATTAGCTGTTCCTCCATCATCAGAGATTGAAACGGTAACCGTTGCTTTTCCAAACTTGGTTGCATCGGGGGTAAAGGTCAGTGTTCCTGAAGAACTGATGGCTGGCTGGGAGCTAAATAATGTAGTATTATCGTTCGAAACATTAAAAGATACCGTTTGAGAAACATCTGCATCGCCGTCGTTAATATTCGTAATGAAACCGGAGACCGATTGTGCCCCTGCATTCTGTGCCACTGTTTTGTTTGAGCCAATAGTAAACGAAGGTTCGTCGTTAACAGCAGTAATATCAATATTTACTGTTCCAAGAGAAACATCTGTACCTCCGCCTGCACCGGTGCTTCCACCATCGTTGGCCGTTAAGGTCAGGGTGGCGGCATTATTCCCGTTGGTGTTTGATGTCCCTGTGTATTTGATGTTTGAAGCCGTATTGAGATAGGTGTCGATGTTTGATACGGTTCCTGACAAAACCAATGTGCCTGTTCCCGAACCTGAAACGATTACACTGCCTCCGGATGAAGCAGTAAGCGTTCCGGCGCCTACTGCCATGGTAAGGGTAACTGTTCCTGAAGCAGCATCAACATCGGTCAGGCTTGCAGCCGACAGGTCGACATTGCTTGCAGCATCTTCGAAAACAGTTATATCGGTTGGCGAACCTGTCATTGCCGGGTCGTCATTTACCCCGGTTATGGTTATCCCTACATTATCTGTAGCTGTTGAAAATGCAGTGCCTACGGTTGTATTTACCCCTGTATTACCATTTACTCCCGATGTTCTATCCCAGGCTTTTATTACAATTGCGTCTGTTACTGTTCCGTTTATATTTGCATTCGGTTTAAAGTAAACCCTTGTATTTGCGTCTGCATTAAGAATCAATGCGCTGTTTGCCGCAACCGCTCCGAGGACTGTCCAGTTTGTTCCTCCGTTAATTGAATAATATAGCGTTCCCTGGTTTACTACCGTTACAGCTATTCCGGGTGAATCATTATCTGCATCTGTATAATTGCTTACTGCTCCGCCATTATCAATCAATGAAGAGACTAAAGTTGAATTTACTGTAGAACCATCTGTCGGAACTCCTGGGTCTTCATTTATAGCTGCCAGTACAGGCGATTTTGCACTATCTAAAACAGGGGTATCGTTAACCGCGGTTATATTAAAAGTTACCGATGCTGCACTTGATGATACAGTTCCGTCATTGGTCGTAAATGAAATAGTACCGGCATTGGTGCCACTAAGATTCGCTGTTGGGGTAAATGTGGCAGCATCCAATGCTGTATTTATTGCGGCTAATGTTCCAGATGCAGAAAAACTTGCAGAACCGTTGCTTCCTGAAGGAAAAGTAATGCCTGTTGTACCCAATGTTACCGTACCACCTGTTATTGTAAATGTAACTGTTTGTGCATCGCCATCGACATCAGAAACCTGAATATCATCGGACAAAGCCACATTGGTAGCATCTTCACTTACTGTTGGTGCACTTGGAGCTGTTGCTGTTGGTGCATCGTTAACTGCGGTAATATTAAAAGTAACCGAAGCAGCACCTGATGATACTGTTCCGTCATTGGTCGTAAATGAAATAGTACCGGCATTGGCGCCATTAAGATTGGCTGTTGGGGTAAATGTAGCGGCATCCAATGCTGTGTTGATATCAGAAAGCGTACCCGCTGCGGTAAAACTGGCCGAACCGTTTCCGCTTCCGCCAAAAGTTATGCCTGCTGTGCTCAGTGTTACAGTACCTCCGGTAATTGTAAATGTTACGGTTTGATTATCCCCGTCGGCATCAGTTACCTGGATATTATCGTTTAATGCTACATTCGTTGCATCTTCTGTAACTGTTGGGGCGCTGGGGGCGGTCGCTGTGGGCGCTGTATTGGTCCCTGTCCCCTGTATGCTGAAATTATAAGGGTTCTCATTGCTGTCGTCGTTGGCAATGTTCACGGTTGTACTCCGGGTTCCAACAGCCGATGGGTTAAACTCAATAGTAAAGGTATCGGAACCACCGGCAGCAATGGAAGTAGCAGGTTGGTCGGTAATGGTAAAATCGCCCGACTGACCACCTGAAACACTTACAGCACTCGATCCCAAAGTTAAGGTTGCCGTACCTGTATTTTGGATGGTAAATGTGCGTGAAATAGTCACACTGGCAGCAGCTACCGACCCAAAGTTGGTATGGTCATCTGTTGTTGGGCTTGTATCGCCATCGCCAATATCGGCGCCATTGCCCTTTATATTTATTTCGGGGCTTGCGGCTCCTGTACCCTGGAGTGTTAAGTTGTATGGATTTTCATCCGAATCGTTGTTCGAGATAGCAATTTCGGCAGTTTTGGCCCCTGTCGAGGTGGGCGAAAAGCGAATCGAAAATGTTGTCGTTCCCGAAGCGCTAACCGAACTTGAAGGCTGCGACTGCACCGAGAATTGATTAGCGTCGGTTCCTGTAATCGACACAATCGGCGACCCGGAAAGTGTCAGGCTCGCGGAACCGGTATTTTCTATGGTAAAGGTAACATCAGTATTGGTGCTTACATTTTGAGTTCCGAAATTGTATGAACCACCATCAGCTATACTGGTTGATGACTGTTTTAGGTTTATTTCGGGAGTTGCTGCTGTAATATTGGGTGTTGGAAATGCAGAAGATGATATATCAAATGGAGGGGCATCATTTCCTGTCCAATTACTCCATGTGTTGATTGCAGTTCTAATTGTTGTTGCTTCGCCTGTAAGAGTACCATTATATTTTAAATTGTCGAAATTCGTCGTTTTGGAAGAATTTAATAATGCGACGCAATTTGTTCCATTTGATAATCCACTTGGTATAGAGCAATAGCTTTCTACATAAAGGGAACTTGATCCGGTCGACCATCCATCGCTTCCGTCAAAATTAGTGTTGTAACCAACATCAAGACCTGCAATAAATGAAGGGGATGATGGTCTAACACTACTACTCTGATATGCAATAATTTGGTCTTGATGATTTGCCCAATGCCAAGTATCTCCATAAAGTAGTGAGGAAAGAGATCCAATCGATGCAACTCCATTATTTAATGAACTTGATTCGTAAATATAAACTATTGTTCCAATGGAATAACTAGATGTAGCTGTCCACGAAACATGCATCTCTGATGAAGAATTTACCCATCCAGAAGAAGACCATCCATTATCAGTAAAATAGATAATCGTCCCTGCAGCAATATCTTTAAGTAAAATAAAAGTAAACCCATCATAGTATTGTGGGGTAGTACCATCCACTCCATCACTGAAATATCCAATAAACGCAATATCCCCCGCGCTTAATGTTGTCTGGGCAAAAGTTACAGCCCGGCCACCAACCAATAAAGAAAAGGTTAGAACGAAATGAAGTATAAATCGTCTCATATTTTTGGTTTTTTATTTTTTCCGATTCAACTAATTACCGGCACAAATAAGCATTGTACCAACCGCCAGAAGTAGTACTATCTCCTTGTTGCATTAAATTTATAATAATTTCCGTCATTTTTGGAGAATATGCAAGTTTTTCCTTGTTATAGGTTTCATTTTTCCAGTTTATTGCCCATAATTGCTGGTCAAAAATGGTGCGGTTTAATCCGGGGTGAAAACAAAAACAACCGCGGGGAGAATTAAAATCTGTTGTTTCCAGCGCTTTTCGTATTTCCGGGGATGTGTTTTTCGTAATTTTCTCAAGGGCGGAGCAGGTTGCTGCACCATTTTCGTACCCCAACAGGGCAAATACCGATGGTTGTTTTCCGTACCTGTCGGTATAATCAAGTACAAACTGTTGGTTTGCCGGATTGCTCTCTTCGGGCATCCAAGAGGTAACACATTTTACCCGATCGAAAATAACCGGATAATTGTCGAGTATTTCCTGGTCGATGGCAAAATGCGAGGCGTATACCGGGTATTGCAGCGACAACTGGTTTTGTTGCAGGAAACTTGCATGTTCACGGGCAAATATCCCGTCGTACAGGGCATATATAGCCTGTGGATTGACTGATTCCATAAACTGTTTCATCAAACCGGCTTCGTTTTCACGGGGAATATGGGGCGTTATAAAATGACCGGCAAAGCTTCCGCCCGAACCATACAATCCTTTTTCCAATGCCTGGGTAAGCCCGTACCCGGCATCGTAGTAACAGGACGAAACGGCTACCTGTGTATGTCCGTTTTCAACCATGCATGCCCCTGTCTCGATGGCCGATGAAAACATGTCGAACGAATTGCAAAATACCCAGGGCGACTTTTGCCGTGCGGGGATATTTGCACCTAAATCGGAATATAATAAGGGAACCTCAAAGCTATTCATCTGTTGTATCAAACGGTCGGTCTGGTAATGTCCGATCAGCCCGGTGATGAGGTGTACCCGGTGCTGGTTTATCAGTTTTTGTGTTGCGTCGATAACCTGGTTAATGTTGGCCCCAAAGCCAATGCCTTCAACGAAAAATTCGATCTGCTTGTTTTTAGCCCCCAATTCGAATCCATTGATAAAGTCGCGCCCAATGGTTGGGTATGAACTGGATTGGAGTGTAAGTATGCCTATTTTTAAAGTCATATTATTAATAAAAAGGGGCTGCCCAAAAAGTTTTAATATCCGCAATCCGTGTCACCCTGTCCCGAGCGCTCGGGATCAGGGTCTGACGATCAGAAAGATGAGATCCCGAATCAAGTTCGGGATGACTCTATTCCGGACTTTCCGGACAGCCCCGGTTAATAATTATCTTTATGGTCTCGGTGGATATACGCCCTGTGTTGCAATGCAATAATATAATCCCAGGTACGGATTACGGATTGGCATTGGAACATCTCCGCCTGCATAGGTTGTAAAGCCGGAAAGAGATGAGCTAACCCCACCTAATGAGTCGTTCCCGGATGGGGATTCCCTGAATACAGAGTCCATATTGCCCCCGGTACCCAACGCATTCGCTCCGTTGTCTGATTCATTGGATTCAGCGTCGTTATTGACAGTTTTAACTTTTGTGGTGATTTTTACAGTTCCTCCGGTTCCGTCGCCACTAACCAGTTGGTGAACATGCATTGGCATATTGCTCGCCGTCACAGATGCAACTTCAGCTCCACCTTTTTCGCCCCAATCAACTTCTGAGGTTCCGGGAACCTGGGTTGACGGGGTTGCAGCCCCTACACCAATAATTGTCCTGCCCCGGAGATCAGGAACACCAAATGTTGTTCTTCCATCGCCGCCAAATGTTGTTCCTAAAAGGGTAAATAATGCCTGGTTCCCCATAACTGGCAAGGTCTGTCCCCAGCAAGCTACCCACCCAACGGGTGCAAAACCAAAAGCAAATGCCTGAATCGTTCCTATAAATGGGTCCATAATATTAAAATTTTAAATGTTTATCAAGGTCTTGTTGGATAATATCCGTTGGTACAAATACAGTAATTCACCCCTAAGTAGGGATTACGGGTACTTAATGGAGCAGGCTGGTTAACTCCCCATGCAGTTGTTGCTCCGCTAATCGTTGAAGAAACTCCTCCAAGAGAATCGGTTCCAGCGGGAGATTCCCTGTAAACAGAGTCCATGTTACCTCCTGTTCCGAGAGCATTCGCTCCGTTGTCTGACTCATTGGATTCAGCTTCGTTGTTTACAGTTTGAACTTTTGTGGTAATTTTCACCGTCAGTCCGGTACCATCGCCGCTTACCAGTTGATGAGCATGTGCAGGCAGATTGTTTGCGTTTATAGCAACAGTTTCAGCGCCCCCTTTTTGTCCCCACACAACAGGTGAAGTTATAAGAGTTTGACCTGAATAAGTTGCAGCTCCTACACCAATAATTGATCTGCCGCGAAGATCGGGAAGGCCAAATGTAGTGCGGCCATCTCCGCCAAATGTGGTGTTTAAAAGAGAGTACAATGCTTCATTGCCTGAAATAGGCATCGTTTGCCCCCAGCAAAGTTCCCAGTCAACCGGTGCAAAAGAAAAGGCAAATGCCTGAATCGTTCCTAAAATTGGGTCCATAACATTAATGTTTAAATAATTATTAATACCTGTTTGTTCATTGTTTATTTCGGGGGCAATGTCCCCGTTTGTATCTGTGTGTTGTTCTACTCATCTTCTTTAGGGGTTCCGGCACCTTCGGGGGCTTTTTCGGGGGCTTTTCCCCTGGCGGCGCTACGCCCCTTCCGCTGAGCCAGTATAAGCCGGTAATTGGTTATGCGCTGGTTCAACTGGGCAATAAAGCCCGCATAGGCTTCGCCGCCGTTTATTTCAACCAGTGCGCTGATGCGTTTCATAATGGCCCGGTAGGCATTGTCGGTTTCAACGCGGGCCAGCTTCAGGTTTTGTTGCGGCTTGGCGGTGTTTTCAGTGTAACGCGATTTCTTCAGGGCATCGAAGGCCTGGTTTTGGGTTTTCAGTTCGGCCACCCATCCTGCAATGCCCAGCGTGGCCACATCGGCGGCGTAGGCGCCCTCAAGTTCGGCGGTGAGCTTGATGATGGCTGCTGTTTCCTGGTCGTAGGGTTTGCCGAAAACGTCGCCATACGTGTCGAACAGCGCCTCAAGCCGGGCAGCAGCAGCTTTTACATCGGGGTTAAAGTGGTTTAAGGCCGATGTAACGGTACCGGCCAGCCCCTTAAAAGTCACATCGCGGGCCACATCGACATCGTAAAGGTCGTCGGTAAAAACACTGGCCCGCACCACGTCCAGCGCGGCAGCCTCGGTGTCGAAAGCAGCCTGCCAGACAGGGTACAATGGTTGTATCCCCAGCGCTTCGGGGGTAAATTGGGTTACTAATCCCGAAAAATCGAGATTGAATTTGTAATGCTCCTCGTTGCGGAGGTCTCTTAATTTTAAATTCAGAATTTCCATGTTATTGTTTTTTTAAACATTATTGATTCAACATATAATTACCATTCAAAAATTCATCCCCGTTATTCTCAGCTATCTGTCCCCACCCGGGGAAACAATGATTTTGCTCCCTAATAGCTTTCCCCGGCTGAGGAAAGCTCGACCGTTTCGTTTTTTGCCCTTTCCCCGACAGGGGAAAACTTACCTGAAAAATTTGGAAGGTTTCCCCATACGGGGAAAGTTTGCCAACAATTATGGGGGACTTTCCGCAACAGGGGAAAGCCTGCTAAGGTTTTTGTTAAAAAATGAGGTTGGTTGTATTGCTGTTTCATATTTGTGCTGAGGTTGTTTAAAAAAAAATAAGGTTGGTTGTATTGCTGTTTCATTTCTACTGAGGTTGGTTGTTTTAAACCTTATTTTAATATGGCAACCTCAGTAGCAGAAAATCAGCGCCCAAAGCCCACAACCTTATTACCTTATTTCGGGTTGATCGTCTGCTGATAGTTTTAAAAAAATAAGGTTTAATCATTTTTATTACTGAGTTGGTTTCTACTGAGGTTGTTTCTATTGAGGTTGTTTAAAAACCTTATTTTAAAAGGCCACCTCAGTAGAAAATCGGCGCTCAATGCCCACAACCTTATTCCCTTATTTCGGATTGATAGTCTTCTGATAGAACTTGATGAATGTCTCATATTCTTCCATGTAACTAATCTTTCGATGATGTTCTGGCTGGTTTAGGATGTAGTTGCATACTTTTCTAACATCACCTTTTGATACTGAAAAAGCGGAACAGCTATCCTGCCATTTAAAATTGCCCTGACAAAGTTTATTTTCATTAATAAACCGTTCCGAACTGTTCGCCACTAATGAGGCGATTGTTTCTTCAGAAATGTTTGGTGCGCGGGAGATAAGAAAGTGTACGTGTTCCGGATTCGCATAAATGGCATAGAGGTGACTTTCATTGTTTTTAACTATTCCGGTTATGTATTTTTCGATTCGCTCCCTGTGCGGATTAACAATCAAAGGCAATCGGTGTAATGTGGTGAAGACAAAATGTGTGTATAGGTTATTGTATTCAATTTTCATAAATAAGGTAATAAGGTTTGGTTATATTGTTATTTCATTCCTTCTACTGAGGTTGTTTAAAAAAAATGAGGTTGGTTGTATTGCTATTTCATATTTATGCTACTGAGGTTGGTTGTTTTAAACCTTATTTTTATATGGCAACCTCAGTAGCAGAAAATCAGCGATCAAAGCCCACAATCTTATTCCCTTATTCCGGGTTGATAGTATGGTGCGCTGCACCTTTTTTTCTTCGATGCAGGCCGGTATCACCCCGGGAAGAATTCCGCAGATGCCCCTGCCATCGATAGATAATATGGTAACTTTTTTATTCATTCCTGATTATTTAATTGTTTGTGGTAGTTGCTTGTTTTTCGAGATAAAGTTGATAATAGTCGGGGCGGGGGTACTTGCCGGGCCGGGAAACGATTGTGCTGCTGCCTTCGGGCCTGCACCGGATTCCCGGTATTTCACCTGTTTCGTACCAAAACCTGACTGCATCGGCTTTTTGCACCCTGAAGTCGTAATATTTCTGGGGAAGATTAAGGCTGCAATCGTTTTCTCCAAGCGTTTCGTCCCCGTAAACACGGATGCCGGTAAAGAGTTTCAGTTCGGGGAACGAATCCAGTTTGCCGGGAAGCGAAAGCGTGTTGCGAAGCCGCACGGTTTCGAGGTTCTCCCTGTTTACTGTAAAAACATTTCCCAGGGCGATGCGTTCAAAAGGTATTTCTTTTCCCTCATTGTAAAAAAGCCTGTCGTGTTCCATTTTTGGGTTGGTTAAATAAGCGTCAATGCTAATCTCTTCAGGAATAAAAACGGCCCCGCTTTTCATCTGCGGAATAAGGTTTTGCATGATGGCTACCTGCGGTTCGTTCTTCAGGCAGGCCTGCATGGTTTCGGAAATAACAATATCGGAATCGTGCATCATTTCGAATGTCGAAGCATCATCGGTGTACATATTCCCGACAAACTCACCAATGTCAAATGCCTTAATGAGTTTCTTCAGCGAATTGAGCGAACATGGATTGATATCGAGCAGGTCGGCCTGAAGATCGGCAGGCGATAACACGGAAAACAAAGGAATCACCAAGGTTCCGTAGGGCCCTGTACCGGCATAGAGGATTTTTACAGGCCGCCCCGGATTCTCTGCTTTTTTGTCAAGAATAGCCTGATGGATACCCCGCAGGAAAACGGCAGTCCGTTTCAATTCCAGTAAACAATGCGCAGCAGCCGAGGGTGAGATGGCTTTTCCTGAAGGCAGAAAAATTTCTTCCTGATAGCCGGAAATATCTATTCCTGTTATCGTGCTAAACAACTGGTACATCCGATCGACCGATTGTTTCATCAGCAGAAAATCGGATTGACAACTTAGAATTTGCCGGGTATTTGTTCTTAATTGTATCAGGGGTTGCTCCGGATTCATTGACTTTTGGTAAATAATAAATAATGCTGATTAAATTTCGTTAATATAATCTACAAAGTCAATAGGTTTTGAATTTATTTTTGTCAAACAAGATTATTTTTTCTAATGTCGTTAAATACATTTAGTACATCCACCTACAAATCAATGAAATATCGATTTTATATTTTGAAATTTATTAACTAAGCTTATGTTGCAACAGAAATAAAATAATAGAATTGAAACATTTGATATATTTTTTGTGAACCTTTGAGAATTAGCGGCTTTGTGGCTAATTTTTTCCTGCCACAAAAACACAAAAAACACGAAGGTATTCACGAAGAATACCTTAACTATATGACATTGGGGTTTCGGGGTAGTTGAAAGACGGATACAACATTATTTCATTCCTTTTACTTATCATACAGCTTTAAGCAATATATTGTAACTTGCAACCGTATTCAACCAGTAACATTAACATCCGTATTAATTATGAATTCAACAGCATTATTTCAGGAAATCACGGCTTTTTGCCAATCGAATGCCAATGAAGAAACGGCCCGCAAATCGCAGCGTTATTTCAAAGAAGAATACAATGGCTACGGACTTTCGACCACGCTGATTCTGGACAAAGTGAATGAGTTACTGCACCGAAAAGAACTCAGCCTGTCCTCTGTACTGGAGGCAATACCCATGCTGATGAAAAGCGGCAAATACGAAGAAGTTTCGTTCGGTTTGCTGCTGGTAAACGGCTTTCCGAAGGAATATACCAAAGAAACATTTACAACCATCGGCAACTGGTTTTCAATCAGTATAACCAATTGGGCCCATGCCGATACGCTGGGAATGTACATCCTGCCCAAATTCATCGACCGGAACGTAATTTCCATGGATGATTTCCGGGATTGGCTTTACTCACCATATAAGTTCCAAAGGAGATGTGTTCCTGTAACATTTATAAAACCGATGAAAAAAAACCGGCAGGTCTCTTCGTTTATCAGTTTTGTAGAGCCGTTGATGAACGACCCGGAACGGGAAGTACACCAGGGAGTCGGCTGGTTTCTGCGCGAGGCATGGAAGATACAACGGGATGAAACGGAAGCATTCTTATTGAAATGGAAAGAAACAGCGCCGCGTCTGATTATGCAGTACGCCTGCGAAAAAATGTCGGCAGAAGAAAAGGCACGGTTTAAACGAAGCAAATAAATACAGGCTGTACTGCTGAAAATTACGATTCGTTGGCAAGGTTCACAATATGAACGGCTGCAACACCTGCTGTTTCGGTACGGAGCCGACTATCTCCCAAACTTACCGGCTGATAACCGCTTTGCAATGCAATACGGATTTCTTCGGATGAAAAATCACCTTCGGGGCCAATCAGCACAACAACATTCTGCGCCGGTTTGACAATATTTTTCAGATGTATTTTTTCCTGATCTTCGCAATGGGCAATAAATCTATCCGCATTCTGATCTTTCCTGACAAAATCATTGAATGCGGCCATCGGGTTCAATCGGGGCAGGTATGCTTTCAGCGACTGTTTCATGGCCGAAACCATGATCTTTTCGAGCCGGTCGTCTTTAACGGTTCTCCGTTCGGAGTTGGCACAAAGCAGCGGGGTGATTTCGTGAACACCAAATTCCGTGGCTTTTTCAAGAAACCACTCGAAGCGCTCAATATTTTTTGTGGGAGCAATGGCTACATGTAAATAAAATGATTTTTTTCCGTATTCCTGAATCGATTTTACCACTTCTATCGAACAACGTTTTGGATGTGCTTCCACAATCATCGCCTCATAGAATCCCCCTTTCCCGTCAACCAAAATAATGCAGTCCTTTTCTACAAGCCGCAAAACACGCACACAATGTTTCGACTCGTCTTCGTTCAGCACATAATTTTTGCCCGAAATACCCGGTGTGTAAAATAGATGCATCGGTTGTTATTATTTCTTGTTGCGTTTCCTCCGTGCTGCTTTCTGAAGACATTCACGGCGCGGAATAATCACTGAAACACCTTCGTAAGCAAGTTCTTCCCTGAAAATATTCACCATTTCCCCGTGGTTTTTCTTCAGCGGCACAACGACCCGAATGTGGGCCGGATCAACCCCCACCCCTTCGCAAATACTTTCAATTTTCCCGTAAGCCGATGAATCCTGTCCCCCGGTCATCGAAACCGACTCGTTATCGGAAATAACTACTATAATATTTGAATTTTCATTCACTGCATCGAGCAGGCCGGTAATGCCGGAATGCGAAAAAGTTGAATCGCCAATTACTGCAATGGAGGGGATCAGTCCGGCATCGGCAGCGCCTTTGGCCATGGTTACCGAAGCGCCCATATCCACGCATGAATAGATGGTCTCAAAAGGCGGCAGCGCCCCCAGGGTATAACAACCAATATCGGAAAACACCCGGCCTTTGCTATAATCTGCAAGCACTTCATTCATCGCTGCATACACGTCCTGATGACCGCATCCCTGGCACAATGCAGGCGGACGATTGGCAACCACTTCCGGAATATTTGAACCAACAAATGTTGTCAAGCCGAGCGCTTTGGCTACAAGATCCGGGTTTAATTCTCCATCGCGTGGCAAAGCGCCATCCAGACGGCCATGAACCGGAGTTCCCTTTCCAAAGAAATCACCCAGCATTTCCTCCATCAGCGGAGCGCCTTCCTCCAACACCAAAATTTCATCGCACTCCTGCTCCATCCGTTTTATTAATCGGGAAGGCACAGGATATTGAGCTATTTTCAGTACCGGGAACGGACATGTTTTCCCCTGATAATTTTCCATCAGGTAATTATACGAGATTCCACAGGCAATAATTCCAAGCGAGTGGTCTGTCCCTTCGAAATACATGTTGTATTTTGATTCTTCGGACAATTTCTCAAGCTGTACCTGTTTGGCCAGAAGGGTTTTGTATTTTCGCCGTGCCAGGGCAGGCAGCAATACAAACTGCTTCGGATCGGAAGGCAGTATTAAAGCATTCTCAGGTAACACTTCCTTTTGTTCAATCCCCGAACGGGAATGCGCCAAACGGGTGGTAATCCTCAGCATAACAGGCAAACCGGTTGTTTCCGAAAGCTGAAAACCTTCGTAAGCCATATCGTAGGCTTCCTGTTGGGTCGAAGGTTCCAGAACAGGGATCATTGCAAATTTTCCGTAGAAACGTGAATCCTGCTCGTTCTGCGAAGAGTGCATCGACGGATCATCGGCAACAGCTAAAATAAAACCTCCGTTAATACCGACAACGGCAGAATTCATAAATGCATCGGCAGCCACATTCAACCCCACATGTTTCATACAAGTCATGGCCCGTTTTCCGGCATACGACATTCCCAACGCCGCTTCGTAGGCAGTCTTTTCATTGGTAGACCACTGCCTGTGAATATTGCGTTCTTCCGCCAATGTATTTTCCTGAATATATTCGGTAATCTCGGTAGAGGGAGTTCCCGGATAGGCATAAACGCCCGACATTCCTCCATCAATCGCGCCTTGTCCGATCGCCTCAACCCCTAGCAACAACTGTTTCTGCATATTGACGATTTTTAGTCTTTAATTTTTTGAGACCGCAATTTAGATGGATTCACCTTTAGAAACAAAATAAATTACCGGATTTTTACCGGGCAGAAACACCAAACCTGGACGAAAGCCCATATATTGCTTCTGAAAAATCTTTAACTTTACAAAACATGATCTTTCATTTTCGAATATGCCTACAGCTCGCATCTACTATTTTTCAGGTACCGGAAATTCCAAACGGGTTTCGGAATGGATTCGCAAAACCGGCGAAAACAAAGGTTTTTCAGTTGATTGTATTGACATTTCAAAAACTGAACGACGAAATATCTCCCGACCGGAGGACGACGTTCTCATCGGCTTTTGCTCGCCAACGCACGGGTTCAACCTGCCACCCATTATGATGCACTTTTTGTTGTTCTTTCCACGCGGGAAAAGCAAGGTTTTCATTGTAAATACCCGGGCCGGAATGAAATTATCGAAACTGTTTCTGCCCGGACTAAGCGGTATGGCGCAATATTTATATGCCATTATTTTTTTGCTAAAAGGCTATAAAGTGGTGGGCATGCGGCCTGTCGATCTGCCATCGAACTGGATTCCGCTGCACCCCGGCTTGAAAACAAAAGTGGTTGATTCGCTTCACGAACACTGGAAACTGAAGACAGAACGCTTTGCCAACAAGATGTTTTCGGGCCAACGCGATTACCGTGCCCTGTACGACCTGGTACAGGACCTGCTGATTTCTCCTATTGCCATTCTCTATTATCTCATCGGGCGGTTTGTTCTTGCCAAATCGTTTTACGCCGATTCTTCCTGCAACAATTGCGATTTGTGTATCAAAGAATGTCCCGTTAAGGCCATAAAAAAAGTAGACAACCGCCCCTTCTGGACTTTCCGTTGCGAGAGCTGTATGCACTGCATGAACAACTGTCCCAAACGCTCCATTCAAACTGCACACGGTTATTTTATCGGCGCTATGTTTTTATCGCATTCGTTGCTGCTGGTGTTGTTCTGGAAATATATTTCCCGGTTTTTACAACTTCCATCCGATAATATTCTTTGGGATTTTGCCGACACGCTCATCTCGGGTTCCATAACTATACTTACGTTTCTGGTCACCTACCGGATATTTCACTACTTGCTGAAAGTGCCGGTTTTCAGGGAAATTATTCGCTATACATCATTCACCCGCTTCCTGTTTTGGAGAAGATATAAGTACCGGACTGGAAAGCAAAGAATCTGATTACTGCAAAAAAAAACCTTCATTTATAATTTGTATTTTGCACGCCATAAAAAAACAAAAGCGGTGGAACAGGATCCAAACAAAGTATTTTTCAATGACGGGTATCAACTGGCGGTTTCCGAAATAAAAGGAAAAGCGGATAAAGATTCGATTTTTCGTACTCTGAAAAAAATGTATCAATCCATTGATATACTGACTGATTCGCTGCTGGCTTTTGCTGAAAAACAGGATATCGTGGTTGCCTGCAACAAAGGATGTGAATGGTGCTGCCACCAGGCTGTATTTGCCAATTCGTATGAAACGCACTATTTGTCGGAATACATCAAATCGAATTTCACACAGGAAGAACGGCTGAACGTTCTGGAACGCGCCCGGCAAAAAAACGAAAAGGTGAAGAAACTTTCGGAAGCCGGTGTTTTGAAATACAAATCACCTTGTCCTCTACTGATCAACGGGGCCTGTTCGGCCTACGAAGCCCGTCCCATGGCATGCCGTATTTACCTGTCGACCCGGATTGAAACCTGCCTTGAATTTTTCCATCACCCCGGAAATGAAGAAAATTATCCGGCTTTGCTCGATTTTCCGCTGATGGCCGGAAAAATGATGAACGAGGGTTTCATTGAGGCGTTAAAGGAGAAAGAAGTAGGTACAGCAGAATTCAGATTGGAAGAAGGATTATCGATAACGCTGGAAGAAAATTGGTCGGAGTCCAATGCTTTGAAATAATTTACGACGTTTTAATGATCCTGACAAAAAGGTTTTTTCTCAGAATAAGCTCCTCTTTTTGTGCATAATAGTTATTAACAGCCTGTTCATAACCTTATCAGAGACAGAACAGAATCTCATACTTTCCTTTACTGACTGACAATATCTAAGATTAGAAACTTATCAACTTTTGTTAATATCGCTGGTTGATACAAAGTGCATTTAAAAAAGAAAAAACTATTGACTTGCATAGCTCCAATTGTGTAATTTTAATATATCAGATGAGCGATAAAAGGCAGCTCTGAAGAAGCGGAAACGGAATGAAGAACTTAATTGGAATTTGGCCCGTTTCATCCCGACCCTCGGGTTGGCGCAACAAAAGAGCCGAAGTTTGAACAAAGAAGGATTCGTCCGGAAGGTTCAGTCAACAGGAAAAAGGTCGCTTGCGTTCTTCGACAGGTTGAGTTGGAAGGTGCCCGGCAAAAAGGAACTTCGGTTCCGGAAAGCAGGGGTAAAAGCCGGAAAGGCCGAAAGGCCGGGAACGTTTTACAAGCCGTCGGCGCATATCGTAAGACATGCAACGGGAAGGTTTGTCCGGAAAGCGCTTCGTCCGCGAAGAGGACCCTCGGGAAATCGAACGGACAGCCGGAAAGCAGAGCGGTAACACGCCTGCCGGAAAGCTAGGGGCTGAACAAAGTAAGACGAAAGTCCGAAATTACAGCCGGCCATAATAACCGTAGTCTGACACTGAAGGCAACTTCGGTTGCAGATGTGGATGGGAGCTATTCGTCACAGAGTAGTTCCCATTCGTGTTTTTTATACTGATCAACTGATTTTCATCTTACCTTCCACCGTTTCCAGAATTTCTTTCTCAAGCTGAATAGTTTTTTGCAAGATGGTACCGGCTTCATCCATCACCCGGTCAACAAACACTTTGTCCTTCAATCCTGACGCATTGATTTTTACATTCAGGAAAGCGCCATAAACGGCAGTGCGGGCACAAAGAGCGCCAACACCTGCATCGGAGACCGAGTTGGGATTGCCAATTTCGGCCATCGCTTTTATCGCTTCCATCGAGGCAAAAGCGGCTTTCATTACTTCCAGCGGAACTTCAATTGCATTTTTCGTTGCAGCCTGTATTGACTCGGTACGGATTTTCTTTTCCGTTTCGTTCTCTTTTGGCAATGCAAAAGCATCCATAATCCGGTTGAAAGCGCGGGTATCCTCGTCGACCAGTTTCAATAATTTTTCCTGATACATTTTGCCTTTTTCAGCCCAGTCAGAGAACTCTTTCCAACGGTCTTCCCAGCCGCGTTTGTGCGACGACAGATTAGCCACCATCGTTGCCAACGCTGCGCCCAGCGAGCCTACATAAGCCGAAACAGAACCGCCACCCGGGGCAGGCGACTCGGAAGCCGTTTCGTTCACAAAAACGTTCAGGTTCATATCAATCAGTCGTTCCTTCTTATCTTCCATCACATATTCAATAATTCGTTTTTTCGGGTCGAAAGGAGCTAATTCGTCCAGCCCCAGCGATTTGATGGCAATCTTAATTATTTCCTCATCGGAAATCCCGGTGGAACGTTGTTGTTTCTTCAAAAAATATTTTCCCGCATCGAGCATGGCCTGCAACGGGATCAACCCAATCAGTTCGGAGCCGGTCACCCGCATGCCCCGTTCGCGCGCTTTTTCGCAAACCTCCTCAAAAGCCTGATGCACCGATGTAACTGTTATGTCGGTCAGGTTCATCGAAATTTGTGCAATGCCGTATTCTTTTATAAACCAGCCAATGGCACGCACACTTTTCAGGGTTCCGGGAATACGGATTGGTTCGCCGTTTTCATCCGTAATAATTTTACCGGTTAAAGGATCACCTTCCCTCACAATACGTCCGGCTTCCCGCACATCGAACGCAATGGCATTGGCACGCCGGGTGGAAGTGGTATTCAAGTTGACATTGTAGGCAATCAGAAAATTACGTGTACCCACTGCACTGGCCCCGGCTTTTATATTCAATTCAACAGGGCCGTAATCAGGTTTCCATTCCGGTTTTTGCAGCTTTTCTTTCAATCCTTCGTATTCGCCGGCACGACAGTTTGCCAGACTTTTTCGTTCAGGTTTGGTTGCTGCAAACTCGTAACAATAAACTGAGATACCCAGTTCATCGCCCATGCGCCGGGCCAGTTTATGTGCATATTGCGCAGTTTTTTCCATACTGATATTCGATATGGGAATCAACGGACAAACATCAATGGAGCCAAACCGTGGGTGTTCCCCGTGATGTTTCGACATATCGATCAGTTCTGCTGCCTTTTTTGCACCGCGAAACGCGGCTTCAATAACCGGTTCCGGCTCGCCTACAAAAGTTACCACGGTGCGGTTTGTCGCATGTCCGGGATCAACATTCAGCAGTTCTATCCCGTCCACACTTTCTATTGCATCTGTAATTTGCCGGATAATATTTAAGTCTCTTCCTTCGGAAAAGTTAGGTACGCATTCAATTATTTGTTTCATGTTATTATTCGAATTATATATTTATCTGTGTGCCTACCGTGATTATATGATCTCTCCGTTCAAAATTACCGTTTCCACCGGATTGAAACCAAACGAATACGGAATAAATGCGTACGATGGAATTTCTTTGGTGATAAAAACATTGGCCTGTTTCCCGCGTGCAATACTGCCGTGCGTATCGCTGATACCCATTGCATAAGCCGTGTTGATGGTCGTCGCGTTGAGCGCTTCTTCAGGCAACATTTGGTAACGGATGCAACCCAGCGACTGGACGAAATTCATGTTTCCCGACGGCGATGATCCGGGGTTGTAATCTGAAGCCAGCGCAACCGGCAACCCGGCATCGATCATTTTTCGTACCGGCGACAATTTCAGGTTTAAAAAGAAAGCTGCGCCCGGCAACACGGTGGGCATGGTTTCCGTGCCTTGCAAGGCAGCAATTTCTGCATCTCCCATAAATTCAAGATGGTCAACAGAAAGGGCATTGTATTTTACGCCCGCCTGCACTCCACCCGACAAGGCCAGTTCGTTGGCATGCAATTTCGGACGAAGGCCGTATTTCATGCCCGCCATCAATATCTGCTCGGTTTCTTCAACTGTAAAAAAGCCTTTATCGCAAAACACATCGATGTAATCAGCCAACTGCTCCGAAGCCACCACAGGGATCATTTCGTTGATCAGCAGATCGATGTATTGCCCGCGCTTTTCGCGGTATTCAGCAGGAATGGCATGCGCCCCCAGAAAAGTAGAAACAATTTTTACAGGCGTGTTCATCTTCAGGCGTTCGGTTACCCTCAGCATTTTCAGTTCCGAAGCGGTGGACAGTCCGTAGCCGCTTTTAATTTCCACAGCGCCCGTTCCTGTTGAAATGATTTCGTTAATGCGGGCCATCGATTGTTCAAACAGTTCATCTTCCGAAATGCTTTCCATCCGGAGGGCCGAGTTGAGAATTCCTCCTCCCCGTCGGGCAATTTCTTCGTACGAAAGGCCTTTTATTTTATCGACAAATTCCGTTTCGCGGCTGGCTGGAAACACCAAATGCGTATGTGAATCACAATAACAGGGAAACACCATTTTACCCCGGCAATCAATTTCCATTATCAGGTCATCGTCGTCAAACGCATCCGGGTTCAGGTTTTTCATCTCGCCAAAATCTTCAATCCATTCATCTTTGATGATTAAATACGCATCTTTAATGGTTGCAAGTTTTGCCATCTCAGCACCGGCAACCCACTGCCGGGCTTTGTTCTCAACCTGTACCAGCTCTTTGATATTCTGTAAAACCAGTTTCATACGTCAAATCTTTTCAAAAATTGTATGCAATTACGGAAACTAATCCGGCTAATTTTATGGATTTTGTCATAGCTGCCCCAAAAATTGTATCTATTTTAGAGCAGAATTCAAAAGCAAGTTAAGATGTTAAAACGAGTTCCGCACACATACGTTATTGTTTTTTACATTATTCTTTTTTCAGCGGCACTAACATGGTTTGTTCCCGGTGGAAGTTTCGACCGCGAAACCGTCACTGTAAACGGGGTCAATCGCGAGATCATCAAAGCAGATTCGTTTCACTTCACTAAACAACAGCCCCAGACCTGGCAGATTTTTTCTGCTTTCTTCGACGGGTTCCGGAATACCTCGGAAATCATTGTTTTTATCCTGATGATCGGTGGCGCATTCTGGATTATGAACGACAGCAAAGCCATTGATGTGGGTATTTTTTCGTTCCTAAAATCGACAAAAAAACTTGAACGGTGGAAGCTGGTACGCAAGCTAGGCGTCGAAAATATCATCATCACCCTCATTATGTTGCTTTTTAGCTTATTTGGCGCGGTATTCGGGATGAGCGAAGAAACGATTGCCTTTACCATCATCTTTGTTCCGCTGGCTATTTCGATGGGCTATGATTCCATCATCGGTGTCAGTTTGTGTTTTGTGGCGGCGGCCCTTGGTTTTGCGGGGGCTATCCTGAACCCGTTTACCATTGGAATTGCACAAGGTTTATCGAACCTGCCGCTTTTCTCCGGAATTGAATACCGGCTGTTTTGCTGGCTCATCATCAATACGACCGGATTCTCGTATGTACTTTGGTATGCACGGAGAATAAAGAGAAACCCGGAGAAATCGCTGGTTTATGAAGATGATATTTACTGGAGAAAACGGAATGCTGAACAAGCGGAAGAACTAAACTTTCACACACCGCGCAGGGCATGGGTGGTTTATCTGTTGATTGGCGCCACGTTGATTGTTTATTCTGTATTTTTTCCAATTTCAGAAATAAAAATAGGAAACAGTAGCCTAAAATTGCAGGTTATACCGATAAGTACAGCCCTCTTTCTGTTTTTTGGTTTTTTATCGCTCCGGAAAACGGTTCATTATTTTATCCTGAACTTGTTGGCTTTTACGATTGTATTTTTGGTCATCGGGGTGATGGGCTATCAATGGTACGTGATGGAAATTGCAGCATTGTTCCTGGCAATGGGTGTTTTTGCCGGACTGAGCATGGGTAAAACTGCCAACGAACTGACCAAATTATTTATCGAAGGAGCTAAAGATATTCTTTCGGCGGCAATGGTAGTTGGGCTGGCCGGCGGAATCATTGTCATTCTTCGGAACGGACAGATCATCGACACTATTTTATATTATATGGCCCGGTCGATGCAGGGATTCGGCAAAATCGCATCGGTTGAAATCATGTATGTCATACAAAATTGCATCAACCTGATTATTCCGTCGGGTTCGGCAAAAGCGGCGCTTACCATGCCCATCATGTCACAATTTTCCGATCTGGTCGGGGTTTCAAGGCAGGCGACGGTAATGGCTTATCAACTGGGCGACGGGTTCACCAATATGCTCACCCCTACTTCCGGGGTATTAATCGGGGTAATCGGAATTGCACGGATACCCTACGAGAAATGGTTTAAATGGATTATCCCGCTGATGATTATCTTAATTGCGCTGGGCGCCTTGTTGCTAATTCCAACAGTAACCATGCAACTGAACGGATTTTAACAGGACTGAAAATATTCGGGCATTCACAACTACTAAAACGCGTCTGTAACATTGGCGATCTTCAATAGTTGCGGCATGTTTTTGATCAGGATTTTACGGCCTTGTGTTTCAATCAGGTTTTCTTCTTTGAAATCGTGGAGCAACCGTACCAGCGTTTCAACTGCCGTCCCGACAATATTGGCAAAATCCTCGCGTGACAAATCAATAAAAACCTCCCCGGTTTCATTTCCGTTGTCCTTGAATTTCTCATGCAGGATCAAAAAAGTCAGGGCCACCCGTTCTCGCACACTTTTCCGGGTGTATGTTGCAATCACATTGACCAGTACACCGAATTCGTGGCTGAGGTTTTTCGTCAACATTTTCGATATCTCGTCGTATTGGTTCATCAGGATTAAAAGTTTCTCCTTCGGAATAAAGCCAATTGTTGAGTCGGTTAGTACGGCTGCCGAATCGGGATACCGCTCTTCGCCTAAAAAAGCGGCATAGCCAAGTAGTTCACCTTCACTGCATATATAAATAATTTGTTCTTTCGCGCCATTCAGTGTTTTGTACTTTTTTACCTTCCCTTTTTTTATGAAATAAATGCCCGCAGGATAGGTGCCTTCCGTAAAAATATTCTGCCCTTTTCGGAATTGTTTTAACACCATCTGGGCTGCAAACACTTCTTTTATATTTTCGGGCAAACCGGAAAATATCGGGGCACTTTTAAAAATGAAACGCTCCGCAATTGGATTCGTATTAATTATCATCTCGATTTGTTTGGAACAAAATTAAAGTAAAAATTGACATTAATCATTTTTTAGCTTGACCTAACTCAAAATTCAATCATTATGAATTATCTATTTTTGCAGCGTTTAAAATTTTCACGAGACACAGCATCTGAATTTCAGAGACAATGTTTCGGTTTTAAAAAAACTACAACCATTAAACTGACCAAAACAAGTTAATGCACTCAGCCCATGGGCGAGTTCATATTTGTATTTTTTGATTTGTTTTAAGAATTATGGAGATTACGCAGATAACAAGCTGGACTGCAATTGTATTGATTGCCGGAATAGCGGGGATAATGGTTGTTCGGGATAAATTAAAATCAATTACCGCTTTGTCGGTTGTACTGATAAACGCTGTTTTAACATCAATCCCTGCAATACTGGCATTAACCGTTGCCCCGCAGACAGGCAGTTTTGCTATGCCTCATCTTCTAAGTAACATTGTTGTCCGTATCGACAGCCTGTCGGCGTGGTTCATCCTTATCATCAATTTCACCTCGATAAACGGTGCTTTGTACGGTAACGGGTATATGAAAGCCTATTCGGAACTGAAAACCAACCGGGAAATACACTGGATATTTTATGTCATTTTTCATATATCAATGGTGTGGGTTTGTATGTTTGAAAATGGTCTGGCCTTCATCATTTCATGGGAACTGATGTCGCTTTCCTCCCTGATGCTGGTCATATTCGAATTTCAGAAAAAAAATACGTTAAAAGCCGGCATTAATTACATGGTTCAGATGCATCTCAGTGTAATATTTCTAACCATCGGATTCATCTGGCTGAACATCAAAACCGGTTCGTTTGATTTTTCTGCATTGTCGCAACTTCCTTTGGCAAAACATTCAGTTTGGATATTCATCCTGCTATTTTTTGGTTTTGCTATAAAAGCCGGTTTTATCCCATTCCATACATGGTTACCTCATGCTCACCCTGCTGCACCATCGCACGTTTCGGGAGTAATGTCGGGAGTGATCGTTAAACTGGGCATTTACGGTATTTTCAGGATCATTATGAACCTGCGGTACGATTGGCTTTTGTTTGGCGAAATAGTACTGAGTTTATCGGTATTAACCGCTGTTTACGGAATAGCCAACGCAGCGGTGAAGCGCGATTTCAAAGGAATGCTTGCGTTCTGTACGATCGAAAATATCGGCATTATCGGCATTGGTATTGGCTTGGGACTTATGGGAATCGGGAGTGATAACCAAATACTTGCTGTTCTTGGATTCAGCGGCGCGTTGCTGCATACGTTCAATCATTCGCTGTTCAAATCATTGCTGTTTTTTGGAGCAGGCAGTGTATATCAGCAAACCCATACGCGCAACATCGAACATCTGGGAGGACTGATCAAAAAGATGCCGCAAACAGCAGCACTTTTTCTTGTCGGCGCAATTGCTATTGGCGGCCTGCCTCCTTTCAACGGCTTTATTTCCGAATTTATTATTTATTCGGGCTTGTTCAAAGGGCTAAGTGGTTTTCCCGGCATTTCGCAGGTTGTTTTATTGATTCTGACTATTGCCGGGCTGGCTCTCATCGGCGGAATATCGGTTTTAACATTCACAAAAACATTCGGAGTTATTTTTCTTGGTAATCCGCGTACCAGATTACATCACGAACCAGCAGAAACGCCATTTATCATGCTTCTGCCGCAATACCTGATTGTTGCGGCCATGCTTTCTGTCGCCTTCTTTCCGCAATTCTACTTTAATTACGCATCGAAAATTGTTGCTTCATCGTTTCATTTAGGGAATAATCCATTGGACGAAAGCCCGATAGCAGACAACCTGAAATATATTGGATTGATAAGTATGGTATTCATCGGAATATTCATCCTGGTATTTGGCTTGCGATGGCTGATCGTAAGAAAACGGACGGCTATTTTATATGAAACCTGGGGATGCGGTTATGTTGCGCCCGTTGTAAAAGCTCAATATACAGGACGGTCGTTTGCCCGCCAATTCGGATCACTCTTCGATTTCATTGTCAGGATTCGGAAAAACCACAAAAAAACTCAAAAAACAGAATTGTACCCCGAAAAACGCACGTTTTCAACCTATTATTCCGATATACTTGAAAAATATGTTATTATTCCGTTGGCCCGAAGGTCAACTTTCCTCTTAAATTATTTTCAATTTATACAAAACGGACAAATACAATCGTATGTCATATATGGTTTGTTCTTTATAATGCTTATCTTTTTAGGTACTGTTTTAAAAATTATAACCTGACGTTGTTCTGTTATGGCTAAGCTGCTGTTTGAAATATTCAACCTGATTGCAATTGCGACTGTAATAAGTATTCCTTTTCTGAATACGAAAGGAAGGGGAATACTCACGCTGAGCATGATTGCAGCATTGACCGGAATAAGCAGCGTACTGGCCCTGTCTGTTTTCGTAAACGGGCCTGCAGAATTTATTTATGGTGGATCGTGGATTACAGGGAAAATTCCAATCCGGATCGATTATTTGTCGGTCTGGTTTATGCTCATCATCAATTTCACTTTTCTTACCGGCGCGTGGTACGGATTCCGATACATGAAAAAGTATATTGCCCAAACCGACAATATTGCTCTTCACGTCATTGCATTTCTGTTGGTTTATACTACGCTGAACGACATCTGTATGATACAAAATGGAATTGTGGTGCTTGTCGTTTGGGAAATTATGGCTTTATCGTCTTTTATTGTAATCATTTTTGAGCATTACAAAAAAGAGACATTAAAAGCGGGTATCAATTTTCTGATACAATCTCATGTTTGCATCCTTTTTCTGACCATTGCCTTTATGTGGGTGAAGATCAAAACAGGCTCGTTTGATTTTGCAGCCATCACTGATTTTACGACCTCGCAACCTGTCATTTCAGGAATCGGCCTGTTCGTATTTTTCTTCTTTGGGTTTGCAATTAAAGCCGGATTTGTGCCTTTCCATACCTGGTTGCCGCTGGCGCATCCCGCTGCACCGGCTCATATCTCGGGAATCATGTCGGGGGTGATCATTAAAATAGGAATTTACGGTATTCTTCGGGTGTTGATGCTGATCAAAACAGATATGGTCACCATTGGGTACTTCATTTTGTTTATTTCTGTAATCACGGGTGTTTACGGCGTGATGCTGGCAATTGTCCAGCATAATCTCAAAAAGCTGCTGGCCTACCACAGCATCGAAAATATTGGCATCATTGGCATTGGCATTGGTTTGGGATGTCTCGGACTTGGATATGAGAACCAACTACTGGCAGTGGCCGGATTTGGCGGGGCATTGCTGCACACCCTGAACCATTCGCTTTTCAAATCGCTTCTTTTCTTTGGCGCAGGAAATGTATACCTGATCAAACACAACCTCACGATTGAAGCATTGGGTGGACTAATAAAACGCATTCCTCACACCGCGTATCTGTTTTTAATCGGCTCACTGGCTATATGCGGACTGCCTCCTTTTAACGGATTTATATCTGAATTTTTCATTTACAGCGGCTTGTTCAAAGGGTTGTCATCCGATCTTTTTTTATTCATTCTGGCGATGTTGTTTTCTATTTTGGGTCTGGTATTAATCGGCGGCCTGGCATTGATTTGCTTCACGAAAGCTTTCGGAATCGTCTTTCTTGGTATTCCCAGAGAAAATAACAAACCACAAATTCAAAATTCAAAATTCAAAATTCAAAATTCCGAGTTATCTACGGAAGCAAATGAGCATGAAGATATGGTTGTGGAAAAGGCCAGAAATGTGTTGCCACTTTATCTGATCGCGGCAGCAATCATCTTTATTGGCCTGTTTCCGTTTTTACTGATCCAGCCGCTTACCAAAATCATTGCTTTGTACGTACCCCGGATGACCCCGGATGTTTATTCTCAAATCCAGGATTTGCTTAAAAATCTAACAACAATCGGCTGGTTCTCATTTGGGTTTGTTGCACTGAGCGCATTGATTTATTTTGTCAGATCTTATTTTGTATCCCGCCACAAACACAGTGCCGATGCTACCTGGGGATGCGGCTATACCGGCGAAACACAGAAAATGCAATACACTGCATCGTCGTTCATCCGTACTTATCGTAAACTGGCGGAACTGCTGCTGCTAATAAAAAAGCAAAAGAAGGATGCAACAGGTCTTTATCCTGGCCTGATAAAACGGGAAACGCATCCAGGCGACTGGATCGAAACCCTGCTGATCGACAAACCTCTGATTCATTTCAGAAAGTTGCTGCGCCGGTTCCGGTTTCTTCAGAATGGGAACATTCAAGCCTATATTTTATACGGCTTCATCTTTATAAGTCTGGCAGTAATGTTGCCGGTAATCATCGATAAAATAGCAATAATCATTAAATTCTTAAATCACTTGTAACATGGTTAGTCTTGTACTCATTATATTGACAAGCTTATTTTTCACAGGGATTGTCGTCCGGACAAAAAGTATTGCATCCGGCCGCAAAGGTCCCGGGATTTTTCAGCCCATGAAAGATATTATCCGTCTATGGAAAAAAGGCTCGGTGTACAGCACAACCACCAGCTTTATTTTTCAGATTGCACCAAGCATTTATATTGCTTCGGTGCTGATGGCAATACTGATGATCCCGCACGGAAATCATCCGGGCATCATTTCATTTGAAGGCGATTTTGTGATGTTTGCATACGTACTGGCATTGGGCAAATTTCTGATGATCATTTCAGCGCTCGATACCGGGAGCAGTTTCGAAGGAATGGGTGCAAGCCGTGAAGCTTTGTATTCGATGCTCGTAGAACCGGCATTTTTTATATTGATTGGCTCTTTTGCCCTTTTTACCGGACAAACATCGTTTCATGGGATCTTCAGTTCGCTGCATTATGGTTCACATATTTCATATATGCTGGGAGGGTTGGCCACATTCGTATTCATATTTATTGCGATGATCGAAAACAGCCGTATGCCGGTGGACGATCCGAAAACCCACCTGGAACTAACCATGGTACACGAAGTAATGATACTGGACAACAGCGGCTTCGACCTCGGACTGATCATGTACACGACCCATCTGAAATTCGCCATGTACGGGGCTATTATTTCCAATTTCTTTATTGGTGTATTGCCACTGGAAATTTCCATTCCACTGTTTTTCGCAGTGCAAATCTGCTTTGCAGTTGTAGTCGGAATTATTGAATCATTTATTGCACGTTTCCGGTTGGGACATAATCCCCAGTTTATTTTTATCCTGACTTCGGTATCGTTACTGATATTCTTCGGAGTATTGCTTGTTCTTGGAAAATTTATATAATATGACAGATATACTTTTAATTGCACTGGCCATGTCGCTGCTCTATGTAAGCATCGCAAACAGGTTGTTGACCTACCTTCGCATCCTGGTACTTCAGGGATTTATCCTTTTCGGCGTTACCTATCTGACACTAACCCACATAAATACTGCAAACCTCATATTCATCATGCTCGAAACCATTGTATTCAAAGCAATTGCAGTACCTTATTTTATCAATCATGTTATCAAACGAAACGGAATTACCCGCGAAGCAGAACCGTATTTGCCCAACTTTGTATCGCTGATTATCGTCACCCTTATTTTCGTGGCAACGATCATTCTTTCGAATTCCATTAAAGATACCAATCTCGATAAAACGTATTTTGTCGTGGCCTTGTCAACGCTTTTCACCGGTTTATACCTGATCGTTTCCCGCAAGAAAATCATCACCCATGTCATCGGCTATCTGATCATCGAAAACGGGGTATTTATTTTATCGCTGGCCGTTGGTAACGAAATGCCCGTATTGGTAAACATGGGCATCATGCTTGATATTTTTGCCAGTGTGCTTATTTTGGGGGTATTCTTCAACAAAATCGGGGACGTTTTGAAAAACCCGGATGTAAACCTTTTGCGCAACCTTAAAGACTAAATTAAATGATAATCGGTATATTTTTAATCGGTACATTACTTATTAGCGGCGGATTGTTTTTCAATCGGAATACCGTTGTTAATTATTCATTTTTGGTTATTTACCTTGCATTGCTGTGGTCTTTTTGCATCCATGAACTGGGCGTTATAAACAGTACCCAACTGGAATTTTTCAAACCCGACTCTTTGGGGATATTGCTGCTTTTGACCATCGGAGTTGTGAGTATACCCGCGCTCTGGCATGGATACCGATATATTGCCACGCACGAAGAAAATCCGAAATCGAGAGGCTTATTTTTTACTGCGATGGTTATCCTGATTTCAGCCTGCGCGGTTGCCTATATTTCCAACCACATTGCAGTAATCTGGATTTTTACTGAAATAACAACACTCAGCGCATCCGCCTTAATTTATCATCACCGGAATATTCGTGCGCTGGAAGGCGTATGGAAATATGTTTTCATCTGTGCAATCAGTATTACCTTCATATATATTGGCATTCTTTTCCTGAGCCTTTCGATAAAACAGGCCGGAATTGAAGATTTATCGTTTGATTCGTTGTATGCCAACGCTTCAACACTAAATCCTTTCTGGCTGAAGCTTTCGTTCCTTTTTATATTTACCGGTTTTACCGCTAAACTTGGATTAATTCCCATGTACACTGCCGGAATTGATGCCAAAGACAAAGCGCCGGCCCCGGCAGGAGCCCTTTTGGCAAGCGTCCTCATGAATGTCGGTTTTGTTGGTATTTTTCGGTTTTATGCGGTCATTGCGCGCACTCCCCTGTTACCGTGGGCCAACACCATTATGATCGTGGCAGCAGTGCTTTCCGTATTCGTTGCAACAGTTTACATGACCCGTATTAAAAACATCAAGCGAATGTTTGCCTATTCGGGCATTGAACACATGGGATTGGTTATACTGGGACTGGCTGCCGGAGGCATTGGCACCTATGCTGCTATCCTGCATATCGTGCTTCATTCGTTTGTGAAACCCAGCCTGTTTTTTCAGTTTAATCAAATTTACAGGGTTTATCAGAGTAAAAGTATATACGATGTCGGAAATTACTTCAAATACAATAAAGCCGGGGCCATAGCGATCCTACTTGGGTTCATTTCGGCAACTGCCATGCCCCCGTCCGGACTTTTTATCAGTGAATTCCTTATTTTCCAGTCATTATTCGAAGCTCATTACATCATTATCCTGTTACTTGTCCTGATCCTCCTGACCATGATTATATGGGGATTTGGTTCAAATATTTTCAAATTACTGTTTACGCCCCCGATGCAAATTGATGAAACACAAATACCACGGATCAGTCCTTGGGAATCGCTTTCGCAATACCTGTTGCTGGGATTGGCCGTTTATCTGGCCTACGCCCCTCCTGCTCTGTTTGTAACCTTGCTACAGGACGCAGTAAAACTTATACCATAATACAATATGAATTATATTTCCATACATAACAACCAGTCAATTGCGTTAAAGGACATTCCGGAACATGCCTACACCATGTTCATGGAAACGAATATTGCGCTGATGAAAGGTAATCCGGCAAGGCACTGTGTGAACTATTTTGGTTATAGTGCAGCCGATAAAATCAAACTGATTTGCTGCATTGCCGACGACGATCTACACGAGATTTTTGTCTCATCAACAGTTGTGGACAAAGGCTACCAATTGCCATCCTTCACGGCTAAAAACCACAATTTCGAAAAGTTTGAAAGAGAAATTCACGAAAATTTCGGAGTAAAATACAGCGATCATCCCTGGCTGAAACCAATGCGATATGCCCACAACCGTGCCGATAAAAATGAAAAAATCGAAAATTATCCGTTCTACCAGGTTGAAAGCGAAGAACTGCACGAAGTCGGGGTTGGCCCCATTCATGCCGGGGTTATTGAACCGGGGCATTTCCGTTTTATCTGCAACGGGGAACAAATTATGCACTTGGAAATACAATTGGGTTACCAGCACAGAGGCATTGAGCAGTTATTTATTCAGAAGAAAAAATTGCTGGAACGTACCACTCTTGCTGAAAATATTGCCGGAGATACAACGGTCGGCCATACCACAGCATTCGTGAATCTGTGGGAAAGTTTGTGCGGATATACTCCTGACCGCTCATTGCAATTTTCCCGGACACTGGCGTTGGAACTCGAACGGATGGCCATCCATACAGGCGATCTGGCAGCCATTTGTGCCGATATTGCCTACCAACTTGGCAACTCGGTTTACGGAAGGCTGCGAACTCCCATTGTCAATTATTTTCAGGAATGGGGAGGCAACCGTCTTGCCAAAGGCCTGATCAGGGCGGGGAAAATCAATTATCCGTTTTCGGAAGAACTGGCCACACGGCTGAATACAGTTCTAAACACATACGAACCGGACTTCGAAGAAATTACTAAAAAGTTCTTTAAACTACCCAGCGCCCTTTCACGAATGGAGAAAACCGGTGTGGTAAGCTACGAACAGATATACGAGATTGGCACGGTTGGAATGGCTGCCCGAATGAACGGTTTATGCCGCGACATCCGGTTCTCGCATCCCCACGATATGTACGGCAGTTCTATAGTGCATACTCCTATTATAAAACATCACGGCGATGTATATTCAAGGGCACAAATCCGAAGGGAAGAAATCAGGCAGTCGATGACGTATGCCCGAAAATTAATTACTGAAGTACCTGAATTTAAAAAGCCGGAAAATTTCACGTTGAATCCGGGAAAAGGGATGTTTGCTATTTCTCTTGTTGAAGGCTGGCGTGGCGAAATTTGTCATTGCGCCATTACCGATCAAGAGGGCGATTTAATGGTTTATAAGGTCAAAGATCCTTCTCATCACAACTGGATGGCGCTGGCACAGGCTGTAAGAAGCAATGAAATATCGGATTTCCCGATATGCAACAAGAGTTTTAATTTGTCGTACTGCGGACACGATTTGTAAAGCATAAATTCTTTTCAAAATGTTTGATAATCTGAAAATTATGTGGCATCAGGGGAAACAATTTATTCCCGATGTAACAACAGCAAAAGTGCCGGGCATATTCCGGGGCAGACCTGTAATCTCAAACAAAAACGTAGATGAAACAGCGCTGGAAGAAATCTGTCCGACCCATGCGATTAGCAAAGGTCCGGTGCGGATTGATTTAGGTAAATGTACATTCTGCGGAGAATGTGCTATTCAGTTTCCCAATAAAATACGTTTTACTTCCGACTATAAAATTTCGTCTAACGAACGTGAAAAATTAATTATTATTGAAGGTGATGAGAATCCCATTCTGGTTAATCCGGATTTAATTCGCAAAGAAATACACCGGTTATTCGGAGGCTCATTAAAACTCAGGCAGGTATCGGCTGCCGGAGATAACAGTTGTGAATGGGAATTGAACGCTTCAAACAATGTCCAGTTTGATGTCAGCAGATTCGGTATCGATTTTGTCGCATCTCCCCGCCATGCCGATGGAATTGTAATTACCGGCCCCATTTCTGAAAATATGGCCGAACCGCTGGAACGTTGTTATCATGCAGTCCCCGATCCCAAAATTATTATTTTGGCCGGAACAGATGCGATCAGCGGTGGTATTTTCGCCGACAGCCCGGCCTTGGATCGCAGCTTCCTGTCGAAATATCATATCGACCTCTACATTCCGGGGAATCCGGTTCATCCGTTAACCTTTATCAACGGGGTGTTGAGCTTGCTACGAAAAATTTGATCCTCATGATACGATCCAATTCCGGTTATCATTGTCACCAAAGTTCTCCCCCATTTTGAGGGAATTAAAGGGGCCTCTTTGATTCTGTTATTCGCTAATAAAAAGACTTTTACTTGAAAATTCAGGATCGCAGGTCAGGTTTACCTCTAATTTCCGGAACCCTGCTTCGTCGCCCGGAGTGGGAATATGCGTTGTATGCACTTCGCAACCACGCAGTCCTTTCAGTTTTTCCAAAGCCATTTGTGCTGCCGGATTAGATAACGCACTTATGGCAAGAACAATCAATGTTTCTTCCACATCAAGGCTAACCATTTTTCCATTCAATATATCTTTTTTCAAATGTGTTACCGAATCGATGATGCTTTTGGGCAAAAGATACATATTATCAGGAAGTCCGGCCAGGTATTTGGTGGCATTAAGGATCAGGCTCGAAGAGGCATGCAACAGGGGTGAATTTTTGCCGGTTATAATTGTCCCGTCATGCAATTCAATAGCCGCCCCGCAAAAAACGCCGGCATTACCTTTTCCGCATTCTTCACCGTTTTTTGCAGCTTCGCGCGCAGGCAATACCACTTTCCGGTCTTCCACTTTGGCACCTATTTTATTCATGATTTCAACAGCCCGGTTAAGGGTATCCTTATCGGTCATGCCCATGCCATATTCCACGGCACACCGGAAATACCTCCGGATAATCTCCTGGTGGGATGCTTCCGCGATGATGCTGTCATTCACAATACCTGCGCTTGCACGGTTTACTCCCATATCCGTCGGAGACTGGTACATTGACTTGCCGCCTGTTATTTTCTCAAGGATTCTCTTCAGCAAATGAAAGGCTTCTATATCGCGGTTATAATTCACCACCTCTATGTTATAGGATTTCAAATGATGTTCATCCACAAGAACTTCATCCTTCAGATCGACCGTAGCCGCTTCGTAGGCAATATTCACCTTGTGATCGATAGGCAGGTCCCAGATAGGAAAAGTTTCAAATTTAGCATATCCGGCAGTAACACCGTTTTTATATTCATGGTACAGATTGCACAGGCAAGTGGCAAGTTTACCGCTGCCCGGCCCCGGTCCCGTAACGATCACAATCGGTTTTGTGGTTTTAATGTATTCGTTTGCCCCGTATCCCTCATCGCTTACTATCAGGTCAACATCCGTAGGATATCCTTTTGTCGGGTAATGCAAATACACCTTGACTCCCCGTAATTCCAGCTTGTTTTTAAAGGCTCTTGCTGCTGACTGGTTCTGATAGCGGGTAATAACCACCGCCGTCACATTAATCCCCCACCCTCCTAAATCATCGATGGTTTTTAATGCATCAACATCGTAGGTAATTCCAAAATCGGCCCTGATTTTCTTTCTTTCAATATCACCTGCATGAATACACAGAATTACATCTATTTTGTCTTTTAATAAATGCAAAAGCCGCATCTTGACATTCGGATCAAATCCGGGCAACACCCTGGATGCATGATAATCATAGATAATTTTACCACCAAACTCCAGATAGAGTTTATCGTTGAACCGGCTCACTCGTTCAAGAATGGCGGATGTCTGCTCCTTTAGGTATTTTTCATTATCAAATCCAACGCGGTTTGAATCTTTTATTTCACTCACTTAGAATAGTATTTTCGGGATTAATTTATGGACATCAATATTAGTAAAATTTTAAGCGCCCGAAATTTTCAGTGGTAAAAAAATGAACAATTGTTTCGTAAAAAATGATACTTGATTCCGGATATTGTTGAATGGTTAAATTGCTATTGGCTGTTTGACCAGCAGCCAGAGGCAAACTGCCAGTTGCTTTTTCTGAGACTGGGAACTGAGACTGAAAACTGATCACTCGATATTGGTTACTGTGCCTGTCGAAGCATGGAATATTATCTTTTGAGACCGAGGATTTGATTTACTGGGATTTGAAATTTAGTTGTTCCGATTTTCTTATTACTTTTGCAGGCTGATAAAATTCAATTTAATGGAAGGCGGCAGTCTGAACAGTGTGATTTACTCAAGAAATGTCATTGAATTTGTGACAGTTGCAGGTGAATATTGCAACTTTCTGGAGAAAATAAAAAATACCGGGACACGCGATTTCCTTGAAAAAATTCAGAAATTATTGCCCCTGCTGTACCTGAAAGTGAGTTTAGTTCCCAAACTGGAACCGGAATTTGACGAAGAACCGGAAAAGTTTGTTTCTGAACTGGATTACAACATGATTCAGCAAAAAATCGCCGGATTACTGGGCGAACACGACGATTACCAGGAAGTGTTCGATGCGGGTATGCAGTTCAGCGAATCGGCATTAACAGCAAGTATTTCCGAAGACTTGACCGATATTTACCAGGACCTGAAAGATTTTGTCAGTCTGTACCAGATTGGTAACGAAACAGCAATGGAATCGGGCTTGTGGGAATGCCGGAACAACTTCAGTGAATTCTGGGGACAGAAACTGGTAAATTGTCTGCGGGCCATTCACCAATTGGTTTTCAGCGATATTGATTTTGATGAACAACAAACCATCCGGTTTAAATCGAAAGAGGAAGAAGAAACAGAAGGCCCCGAATGGCTGAACCGGAAATTTAGGAATGAAGAGGAATAAGGATGTACAGGGAAAGCATTAGTAAAGATGAATTGGCAGAACTTCCGCTGCAGCAATTCGAAGGTGAAATATTTTTAATCGACAATGATGCTGATTATTATGCAGCCGTTGACTATTTGAGTAAGGAAACAGTACTGGGTTTCGACACCGAAACCAAACCATCTTTTAAAAAGGGACAGGTTAACCAGGTAGCGCTTCTGCAACTGGCAACCCGCGACAAAGCGTTTCTGTTCAGGCTAAACCAACTTGGGCTGGAGAACGGGATAAAAAGTATTCTTCAAAATCCGAATATTAAAAAAATTGGGGCAGCCATCCGCGACGACATTAAAACCCTTCAGCGCCTGTCGCATTTTAAACCTGCCGGATTCATCGAACTTCAGGAGCATGTCAAAAGTTTTGGTATTCAGGATTTCGGGCTAAAAAAAATGACCGCTATCATTCTGGGTTTCCGTATCTCCAAATCACAGCGCCTTTCCAACTGGGAAGCGCCTGATCTTACCGAGGCCCAACAAAACTATGCCGCCACCGATGCGTGGGTATCGTATCTGATTTACCAATCGTTAAACAACTAAAATGCAAAATAAATATACCCCGGTTATCCTGAAGTCAGGAAAAGACCAGTCGTTAAAACGTTTCCACCCCTGGGTGTTTTCGGGCGCCATAAAAAAAATAAAAGGCCCGGCTGCCGAGGGCGATGTGGTGGCTGTGTATTCGAACCACGACGAATTTCTGGGACTTGGGCATTACCAGATCGGCTCCATTGCTGTGCGTATTTTTTCGTTTACTGAAGTTGAACCCGACATTCATTTCTGGAGAGAAAAACTGCAACAGGCATACCGCCTGCGCAAAAGTCTGGGACTTTCTGACAGCGAAAACACCAACGTGTACCGGCTGGTTCATGCCGAAGGCGACGGAATGCCCGGCGTGATTATCGATTTTTATAACGGAACAGCCGTTATGCAGTTTCATTCGATTGGCATGTATCAAATACGCATGGAACTTGCACAAATATTGAAAGAAATTTACGGCGACAAGCTGAAAGCTGTTTACGACAAAAGTGAAAAGACCATTCCTTTCAAATCGAAAATTGAAGCGAAAGACGGCTATTTACTCGGGCATTCAGAAGCAACAGAAGTACTCGAATACGGCAACCGTTTTAAAGTAGACTGGGAACGCGGCCAAAAAACAGGCTTTTTTGTCGACCAGCGCGAAAACCGCCGGTTAGTCGAAGAATATTCGAAAGGCAAAAGTGTTTTGAACATGTTCTGCTATTCGGGCGGATTTTCGTTTTACGCCATGCGTGGCGGCGCCAAACTGGTCCATTCGGTTGATTCTTCGGCCAAAGCCATCGATTTGACAAAAGAAAACGTGGAATTGAACTTTCCGGATGATCCGCGCCATGAAGCTTTTGCCACCGATGCATTCGAATTCATGACCGACATCAAAAATAAATACGACCTGATCATTCTCGACCCACCGGCTTTTGCCAAACACCGCGATGCGATCCATCACGCCTTGCAGGGATACAAAAAACTGAACGCAAGGGCTTTCGAACAAATAAAACCGGGAGGAATTGTATTCACCTTCAGTTGTTCGCAGGTAGTCAGTAAAGAAAAATTCAGGGAGGCAGTGTTTTCCGCAGCAGCCATTTCGGGCAGGCAGGTGCGCGTGGTCGATCAGTTATCACAACCTGCTGATCACCCTGTAAATATCTATCATCCGGAGGGCGAATATCTTAAAGGATTGATCCTTTATGTGGAATAATCCGGCAAAAATCGCAGACATACGCTCATAACACACTGAATATCAGAAATTAAAAATATTTTTAAAAATTATACATTAAGTTTGGTTTCCTATTGTTTTTTTGAAATCAAAAAGGTTTCTTTGTTAATGTTATTTAAGACGAGTGTTGATTTGTTCTTTTAATTTGCTGTCATTAAAAACTTTACGGTAGCTTCTATTGGAGACATTTTTTTCACTGTCGATTTTATTCACTTTTTTATTTTTTTTTATTATGAACATTTATGTAGGTAATTTGGACTTTAACTTAACAGAGGCCGAGTTGCAACAAGTTTTTGCCGAATACGGCGAAGTGGTATCAGTAAAGATCGTAAAAGACCGGGACACCGGTAGAGCTAAAGGATTCGGGTTCGTAGAAATGGCCGAAGACAGCGACGCTAAAACAGCTATTGAAGAGCTTGAAGGAGCAGAAATCAGAGGACGCAACATCCGTGTAAACGAAGCACGCCCAAAACCTGAAAAATCTGACAGACCAAGCCGTGGTGGTGGCTTTGGTGGTGGAAGACCTCAAAGAGACAGACGTTACTAGTTGTTTATCAACGTATATGAAAATGGTTCACTGGTTTTTCCGGTGAACCATTTTTTATTTTAGAAATGATTCATAGCTTTATTGACCAGAGTTAAAACAAAAAACTTAAATACCATGAAAAAATCTTTCTTTACAATCTTTTTATTCCTTATCGGCATGATGGCTTTCTCCCAAAAAGGAACGGTTACCGAAAGCCTCGAATTCAAAAGCACGAAACTTAATTACCCTGTAAAATACTCGATTTATTTACCTGCCGACTATAATACTTCGCAACGAAGTTACCCGGTGGTATACCTTTTACACGGGTACAGCGACAACGAAACCGGCTGGATACAGTTTGGCGAAGCAAATGCCATTGCCGACCAAGGCGTCGAAAACGGCGACTTCCCTCCTGCCATTATTATTATGCCCGACGGAAAAGTAAGCTGGTATTGCAACGACTACAAAAAGGAAGATCCTTGGCAGGATATGTTCGTGGATGAATTTATGCCATTCATCGAAAAAACATACCGCATCCGGCAGAAAAAGGAATTTCGTGCCATTGCAGGTCTTTCAATGGGCGGATTCGGCGCATTGCAAATTTCGATGAACCATCCCGACCTGTTCTCAACCTGTGTTGCCATGAGTTCCGGTACATTTACCGATGAAGAAATTATAAATTATCCGGATGAACGGTACAACATGTTTTTTGGAAAGTTATTCGGCAACGACCTGAAAGGAGAAAACCGGATTACGGACAACTGGAAAGCCCACAGTCCGCTCCACCTGATCCGCACAGTACCGATGGAAAAACTGAAATCCATCCGGTTTTATATCGATTGCGGCGACGATGATTTTCTGTACAAGGGAAATTCGACCTTACATATCGAAATGCGTGATTTGGGAATACCGCATGAATACCGCGTACGGCAAGGCAGCCACAGTTGGGAATACTGGCGTACAGGCCTGTATGACGGGTTGAAATTCATTGGTGAGAAATTTCACCGTTAAACCTGCATTTTTTTTGCAGTAAATCGATATTTAAAGCAGAAAGTTTTAAATTTGCACCACTTTAAAAATTGATCGGGATGTAGCGCAGTCCGGTAGCGTACGTCGTTCGGGACGACGGGGTCGCAGGTTCAAATCCTGTCATCCCGACCAAAGGGGAAATCAAAGAAACCCAAAAGCCTGTAAGTTGTATGATTTACAGGCTTTTCTGTTTTTTGTCATATCAATTCATATCAGGAAATATCATAAAAAATGTGAGTTAAACGGTGAGTTCTTTTTTATTTTACATTTGACTCACCGTTTAATAGCAAATCGCAAATGAAATATGAATTTTGTATGAGTTCAAATTATATTTTGAGGAACTAAAAGAACTAAAAATGGGGTCTTTAGTTCTCCCTAATCTAAAGAAAGGATTAATGGATGTATTATTTTAATTCCTGAAAGAATTCTCCGGCAGAAAGAATGCGTTCGCTATTCCTTTTGTTGAATAACAAGTGTTCAAAGTCTCTCTTTTTCATGTTCAGGTCCACAGCTTTTAACATTTCAACCGTAGCAGCTTTCAGCTCGTCAAGATTTCGGATACCATGTTTCGCTGAAAGAAATGAATAGTCAGGTTTTGTTTGGGCAAGCAAGAACATGGCATCATAGAAATCGCGTCCTTTATGGCGGGCAAGCATGGCAGAGAGTTTCATCGAGCACAATACCCCGTCAGATGGTACCGGAAAAGGGAAATAAAATCCGCATCCCTTAATATTGACCATTATCCTTTCATATAAAATTTGTTGATCCTGACTTTCAATTTTGATCAAAAAACGTTCATCCCGATGCCCGGTCAGCTTCAAATCAAACAGCAATTCCGGAAAATGAATGTTTCTTCGAAAAGCGTTTAACCGTTCGTTTTCACGGTCGCGCACTTCAGCACGAAGGCCACTTCGCTGCAAAAACTGCAAAACGGCATCAGTCATCTCCATAAATTCTTTCTTTGAGAGTTCTTTGCAATCAAAATCCAAATCTTCGGAGAAACGATCTATGCCCTTAACAAGTCGCAGGTTTGTTCCACCAATAAAGACAATTTTTCCAATGTAGGGGGTAGCAGAAAGAAAATCGAGGATTAGTAGCTGAAGATATTCTTTCAGCATGTGTTTTTGAAAAGAAGCATTATTCCTTAATTCGGCAGGGAAATAATTTTTTATTAGTTCCAGTTGTATCATAAACCGTATGTTTTAATCAAAAGTTGAACCCTGCTTTCAAGGGCTTTGTTTTCGAATTTCAACGAATATTCCTTCAATAGATCGAGGTCGAGATCATCGTGTAAAAAATCTTCATCCAGGCGTAGCTCTTCCAATTCATCCATTGTATTATAAAACGGATAAAGGTAAAGCAGATCAAGCAGGGCCTTTTCGGGACTGGCAAGTTGAAAAGTGCGCCCATCAGAAATGGGCTTGAGATCATATCCAAACATCAGGTTTTCTTTTACACTTTTATAACTATACTCTCCAAAGTCATTGTTGAAACTTACGGTTTTCAGTGTCGTCACGCTTGTTATCTGAACCACAGCTTCGGGGATTATTCCATAAAATGCCAGTGCGGTATGGAGGCTCACGTATGAGGGGCGATAAATACGGTTGGCAAAGTAAAGTCCAAAGTCTGGCTTACTCTTGTATTCCGGGAATGTATAGTATCCTTGCCGAAGACGAATCAGTAATCCTTTATTTACCCATCGGACAAAGTTGTTCCGGTCGAAGCCAGGCTCCCACGCATAAATCTGATGAATGTTGAAACATCCCAGATCGAACATCTTATTTTTAAATTCCAGGTAATTCATCGTTCATACAATTAAGAATAAAAACCAGTGTACTGCTGTTTTATTTCTGTTTTGCAGCAAAAATAGTGCATTTTAGAAATATATCAAAATTCGTCGCGCAAAAATGAAAACATTCTGAGGTGAAAAATTAATATGGAATTAGTAATAAATTAAATATCAGACTATACCATATCGAGACCAATGTGTTTTGTTGAGAATTTATGATTTACTGAAGACGAAGATAAGGGATAAAATAATAGACTCATACGTTTACAATTCAACTGATATTTTGCCAAATCAAATTCAATTATTTTGTATCTATTACAAATAGTAACTCATTTCAACTTGATTCAAATAAGATCAAAATTCAGGTGAGTTAAACGGTGAGTTCTTTCTGGAAATATTTTGATACATTTCTGATAAAAACCCGACTTGCCGGGTATTTTGCTATTAGTGGCTGCCCTTTGGTCTTCTTGTTCTTGTTATTCTGATTGTTAAGTCTATGGGATTTCTCTGTATCTCTGAATAAAGCCGTGAATGTGAAACTCTAAATTTAAAATTGTCTAAAAAATATTCTTCTAAAACATCTACGTGATTTTCACCTAACCTAGGATCAAGAGTGTATTTTGTTGTAAATTTAGTTATGTCCGTTTGTGTTTTATATACTACATCTTTTTTTGTTTTCCTATGGGGAACTACAATTATTCGAACCTCATCTTCGTAAAGGAAGGATTTACGCTTTTTAAGTAGTAATCTAACCTGTTGTTCTCCAACAATACCTTTATTTATCTCTTCAATTAAGCCTTTCTTGTCAAACGAAATTTTGTGAAATTCTCTCGTTATTTGGTAGTTTACTTTTCCTATGTATATGTCAGCATCAGTGATATTGTCGAGGAAATTGCCCAGTAGTTTTTCTGTATTAAAAGTTAATCTTATTCCATCTTCTTTTGGAGCATAAACTTTCCAGTATGCTTCGCTGCTAATTGTCCCCGAAACACAAACAGCAAATATTTTACCTTTTGCAGGAAGCTTTAATTTTTTGTCATTTACGATAAAGTCCCGTTCAAGAAAAAATTTCTCAAATGGGTCCGGCCAAAATGATGGGTTTATAAAAACAAATTCATTGGAGTTTAATGACTCTATAAATCTTTCTAAAGTTGTAAACCTATATAATCGCTTATATTCCTTTATAAAAGCCTCACGTGATATGTTGACAAATTTTACTGCCATTTAATATTTTCTGATGTTTTTATTGTCAGTGCGACCTCAATTGAGTTGCCACTAATAAATAGTACCATAAACTTAGTACTTTTTTTGATCTTTCACTTCTGTTAAACAATTTTATCCCAGCGCTTTATTTTCGGAGTTTCAGTACAAAAGATTGAATGGGTTGATGCGTTGGTTGTAGCTTTGGGGTGGGCGGGGAATTGCGGTTTTTGTTGTATAAAAAGAAGCTGTCCAAAAAGTTCTAAAATCCGCAATTCGCGTCACCCTGAATTTATTTCAGGGTTTGATTATTAGAAAGATGAGATCCCGAAACAAGTTCGGGATGACTCGATCCCAGACTTTTCGGACAGCTTCTTTGTGGTTGCAGAACAAATTAAGGGACAGTAATTGTCCTTAAAATCAGGATGAATTCAAACCCGACTCTAGGGGAGCAGGTAAGAACGTGAATTGCTGATTTGTATTTACTTACGACCGGTATAATATTTCAGGGCTTCGGGCATAAATTTTTCCAGGTTTCTGATCCGTGTTTCATCGGAAGGATGCGTACTTAAAAATTCAGGCTGGTTTGCGCCACCTGCTGCCGACATCCGTTGCCAAAAAGGAATGGCTTCACGGGGATCGTACCCGGCCATGGCTGCAAATATCAACCCGTACTGGTCGGCTTCCGTTTCCTGTCTCCGCGACCAGGGCAACATGGCCCCCAACTGGCTTCCAACGCCATACGACATCAGAAACAGGTCTTTTGTTTGCTGTGGCTTTTGGGCCAATGCAACTTCCAGGGCCGTACCGCCCAATTGCTGTACCATCGCCTGGCTCATCCGTTCGTTGCCGTGTTTGGCAATAGAATGGGCAATTTCGTGTCCCATAACAATGGCAAGCCCTGTTTCGTTTTGGGTTACAGGCAATAAGCCCGTGTAAACAACTACTTTTCCGCCGGGCATGCACCAGGCATTGACGGCTTTGCTGTCAACGGTGTTGAATTCCCACTGATAACCTTGCAGTACCGAGTTTTTCCCCTGATCGTTGTAATATTTTGTGATTGCATTTGCAATGCGGGCGCCAACACGGTCAACCATTGCCGCATTGCTGTTGTTGTTACTCAGCGCCTTGTTCTCCGATAAAAAGGTTTGGTATTGGCTGGTGGCCATTAACTGTAACTCCGATTCCTGTATTAAACTCAACTGGTTGCGGCCAGTTACCATATTTAGCGCGCATCCGCCTAAAAGACCAGCGGCAAGTAGTGCAAACAGAATGTTTTTCATAGGTTTTTAATTGAGTTAATAAATTGTCAACTGATAGAACGAAGTTAGGAACTGCTATCTCCTAAAGTATTACACAACTTTTTAAAAGAGTTACATCATTCACACATTTATTGCTGTATGATTAACGGGTTTGAAATGTTCTCATATTTCGTAAGTTTCAGCAAAACGGAGCCAACATGCCGGATATCCGTTTTAACCAAAACAGGGAGTTGGTTGGCATCATCGGTAAGCCAGATGCTTAAATCGTCGGGCGTTTTAAACATGCGCCCCACTTCAACTACCGGAGAAATTTTGAGGCAACTGATTTTTCCGAATTTGGTACGGATGCTCTCTTTCCCTTTGTATCTCAGGTAAAATGGAAATATTTCGTCGGCAAAATACATGTTCAAAAAAACAGTATCGCCTTCTTTTACTTTCGAAAAGTCGATCCTTCGTATGTAATAAAGAGTTGTAGTTAAATCGAGAATATTCTCCGGAACAGGATGTACCCCGGAAAGTTTTGAATTGACGGTGTTGTTTTCGCGGTTGTAGGTAACTTCGTTGTACTTTCGGTATCGACCTTCCCGGATGTTGCGTATCTGCTTGTACGACAGGTTGGTTTTTTTGTCGAACCAGCTTTCGTAACTATCTTTTACACCAAAAATAAGTTCAGCCATTCCGGTAGTCTGGGCGGTTGCCACAGCGTGAAACGCCTTTTTGTTATTGTAAATTTCATCGGTAAGCGAAATAGTTGCAATTCCTCCCAGCACAAGGCCATACCTGATTTGATACGAAAGGTTCTCGCCGACCCGAAAAGCCGTATTTGGTTTGACGGGCGGGGTAAATACCTCCTGGGCATTAACAGATAAAGCCAGAATCAAAAAGATGAAGAACAAATTTATACGAACTTGCATCGCCGTAATTTCTTTTAAATGAATGAATCATCATACACAAAGGAAGGTACAATTCAACCGGAAAAGGTTATGTGACTTTCAGAAAGAGTTTCATGATTCACCCTTTCTCCACCGGACGATAAAGCTAAAAGGGATTTGTGGTTAGTACAATCTGTGTGCCCGGATACTGGACATTAATGTCGCTTTCGGAGGTAATAAATACTTTCGTTGGTTTATACGGAGTCACTGTTTCCAAAGACGCTTTGTGCCGTTTTGAAAAAAAACTTGTTAAACTTTTTAGCTGCCCCAAATTTTCCATGTTTCCCTGGTCTGTTTCCATCCAGGCCACATAGGTTAGTTTTGCTGTTTGCAGCCGTTCAACTGCAGCCAAATCCGACACATTTATTTTAACAACGAAATTCTTGTTGCTGTCGATTTTCACAGTTGTAAAACCTTTGGCTGCCGGAACAACCGATGAATTTAGAAAGGGTATTTTTTTCGCACAAGATGTAAGTGGAAGCCCAATCATTATTACAAAAACTCCTAAAAAGATATTTCTTATCAGGCCGTTCATTTTTTGCGCTTTCATTTCTTTATTTTAAAATGGTGAATATAATTTCAGGAATAAAGATAGAAGCTTTGATTCCCGCAAACATTACACAATTCAGGGTAATTGTTGCAACATTCACACATTAAAAGAAATGATATCGTTTGTAGTTTTTTAGCTTTTGAAGCCTGAAATATCCATTACCGACAAAAGGCACTTCTGGTCGTCGCCCGTAACAATGCCTTCCATGTAAACCCGGCATAAAGGAGTATTGTCGTAACCGAGCATCACGTTGCACGATTCTTTTGCATTGCTGGTAAAAACCTTCCGGAAAAAATCGTTGAACACAGTCCGCGATTCATCCGAAACGAACAGCTTAAAATTACTGTTTACCAAACTGAAACGCTTGTCACCCAACAGATCGGCCCCAGTGAAATTCAGTTCACAGATACCGCCATTGCTATCGAGCGTAAAATAGCCCATCGGGGCAAGATCGTACAGCATGGTGTATTTTTTCAGCGCTGTTTCTGCCGTTTCGTAAGCCTGACGCAACTCTTCATTTTGCATTTCCAGTTCAATCTGGTGTACCTGCAATTCGTGCAGTAGCCTTGTTACATCCGTTTCCGTATGCAAATCGGACGATTTTTTTTGTTTCGCTTTCAGTTGTTCTTCAGCTTTTTGACGTAACATTTGGGCATCTGTAAATTCCTGTTCTTCTTTATTCATAGCCTTATTGTTTAGTGGTAAGAATCATTCCTGTCGATACCTCTTGCTGGTTAAGCAATATACTTACGGACCATTCAATACTTGTTTTATTTTCTATTCCCTGCATTTTGAATTTGCCATGCTGAGCTTCATTCAGAAATTTATTTATATCTTTTTCAGTCTTTTTTTGCGCTGTTTCAGAAATAAACATCCGGATGAAATTTTGACCTATCGCATCCTCCCTTTTCGTTTGGAAAAACAATTCGGCTTTCGGGTTAAACTCAAGTATCTTCAATTCGGGCGATAGTTTAATCATTACATCAGGAAATGAGTCTGTTAGCAATCGGTTCATTTGCTCTGTATCGAGTAATTTTACTTCCATCTGTTTAAGATCGGAGATGTTGATAAATGTGATGACTAGTCCGTCAATCCTGTCATCGAAGGTGCGGTAAGGCATGATGCGAATGGAAAACCACCGCCCGTCTTTGGTCGAAATTTGCTTTTGTATAAAAACGAGTGTGCGTAGTACTTCGAGGGCATCGGTAGCCAATTCGGGGTAAATAAGGTCGGAAACCTGATCGGTAAATGGACGGCCAACATCACTTTTTATGAGTTTGAAAATTTTGGTGGTCTGATTGGTATAGCGACGGATATTCAATTCTTTGTCGAGGAACAAGGTTGCAATATCGGTACTGTTGAGCAGGTTTTTCATATCGTTGTTCACTCTTGAAAAATCGTCAACTTTCGACTGCAATTCGGCGTTTACTGTTTGAAGTTCTTCATTCAGGCTTTGCATTTCTTCTTTCGAGGTGGTCAATTCTTCATTGGTTGATTGCAGCTCTTCATTGGTCGATTGCAGTTCTTCGTTGGTCGACTTCAGTTCTTCCTGCGAAGTCTGCATTTCTTCCAGTGTACTATGCATCTCTTCACGCGCATGTTGCAACTCTTTCTCCAACTCCGATTGTTTGATGCTGCTTATGGTCTTCCTGTCTGCCCGGGGTTTGTTGTCAAGGGTTTCGGGCACATCGGTAAAAATAACCATCACCATGCCCCTCAAGGCTTCCGGCTTATCGATCCATTTAATGTTAACGTCGACAATTTGTGAATCGCCATTTGTACCTACTTTGATATGGTGTAGAATTTCCAGTCCTTTACTCGTCAGCACCTTGCGAAAAGCAACCGGAAATTCATTGCGCAAGCCCTCGCGCAACATGGCAAAAATGTTCAGGTTTGCTTTGCCTACTGCGGGCTCCAGGTATTTTCCCGTTCGCCCGCTGATATAAATAATGTCACCGTTTTCGTTCACCAGAACAGCGGGAGGCGAAAAATGCTGTAACAGCAGTTGTTCGGCAAGTGTTTGAATATTCAGAGGCAATTTGGCTGGCATTTGATTTTCAATATTGGTCATTTTTGTACGTGAAAATGAAGAAGGAAAGTCGAATAGTTCAGGTAATAAGGTAGAATGAGCGCGTTTGTATATTTTCAATTTGGAATCAATTGGCGTAAAAAGCGGGCTTTGTGTACCAAGCGTTTCGGAACTGCCAAGCAGCATGATCCCATCGGGATTGAGGCTGTAATAAAATAACCCGAGCAGTTTTTTTTGTAACTCGCCATCCATGTATATCAGCAGGTTGCGGCATGTAAGAATATCGATTTTGGTAAAAGGCGGGTGCATGATAATGTTGTGCTGTGCAAACACAATCATTTCCCTTATTTCGGTATTGATCCGATAGCCATCATCGGTTTTAATAAAAAAACGGCTCAGCCGGGCTTGCGACACATCGGTGGCAATATTTGCAGGAAACAGTCCTTTCCGGGCAGTTTCTATCGCGTCGTTATCGAGATCAGTAGCAAATATTTGTAATGAAATTCCTCCATGCGGATTTACTTTTTCAAGCGCTTCTTTAAATACAATGGCCAATGAATACGCCTCTTCGCCGGTAGAACACCCTGGAATCCAGGCCCGCAAAGTTGAACTATCTTTTGAATTGGAAAGAATGTCAGGTAATACGTCCTCTTTCAGTTTTTTCCATGCAGCGACATCGCGAAAGAAGTTGGTTACGCCAATCAATAATTCCTTAAAAAGAATCTCTATTTCTTTTGGATTTTCCTGCAAAAAGTGGACGTATGAAATGATTTTGTCAATTTTATGAATCCCCATTCGTCTTTCGATACGGCGGTATAAGGTATTTTTTTTATACAGAGAGAAATCGTTTCCGGTATGGGTACGCAGCAGGATGATAATTTTTTCGAGAGCGCTTTTGTCTATAATCTCTGCCTCCACGTCGGATTTGAGGGTAGGGATATGCTCAATAAGATCTATGAGTTTTGCAGGCAACTCGTTGGCCGGGGCAACAATATCGACCAGCACAGAATCGATGGCATTGCGGGGCATGCTGTCGAATTTGGCCGTTACAGGGTCTTGCACCACCACAATCCCGTTATTCTCTTTAATGGCATGAAGTCCAATGCAGCCATCGGAACCCATACCCGACAGGATGATGCCGACACTTCGTTCCTGCTGATCGATAGCAAGTGAGCGGAAAAAGAAATCAATCGGTAGCCGAAGTCCTCTGATTTCCATCGGTTCGAAAAGGTACAGCGCCCCTTTCAATATGGACATGCTTTTGTTTGGCGGAATGACATAAATGCAGTTGGGCTTAACAACTGTATGGTCTTTTACCTGAAAAACCCGCATTTTGGAAACTCGCTGAAGCAGTTCGGGCAACATGCCTTTTTGTGTCGGGTCTAAATGCTGTATAACGACATAGGCCATTCCACTATTTTCGGGCACATTCCCCAGAAATTGTTCCAGTGCTTCAAGTCCCCCGGCCGATGCGCCGATACCAACTATCGGAAACAAATCGGGATCCTGATCAGAAGTTTTTCCTTTTGAAGGGATTGTCGTTTTTGATTTTTCAGGTTTCACTCGTATTTGTGTTTAGCAGAAATGCCGTTTAGTAGCCTCAACCATGGTCCTATACAAAAATATCATATTTTAATCAATCAGTTACTATGGTATCCGTTTTACGCTGTCAACGATATATTCCGATTCGCCATTCCAGAACAAAACGCCATTTTTTTGCTGGTAATGAACGATTACCATTTGTCCCTGGATCGTATCAAGTTGACTTGCCAGGTTTTTATTGGTAACCGAAAAATAGAATTTTTCAGATGCAATTGTAACGTTTTGATTACCGGATACGCTGCTGAGTATCATTTCACCTTCATAGGTCTTGATAAAATTTCCTTTGTGAGAAAATTTCTGTAACAATCCGGCACGGTACCCATCACTATAAGTATAGAAATACTTCCCGTAAATGAAAATACAGGAAAGAATTACAATCATAGCGAGCAACCAAAAAACTGTTTTTTTTATTATTCGTTTCATTTTTAAGTCCTTGTTTTTAAAGTTTATATTTCGTTCTTATTTGATCTCGTATTTTCAATAATTAAAATTGTGCTGTGGCACAAAATATGGGTAAAAGTCGAATATATCGTATGATATTTCGTCCCACTCGGAACGAAACTAAGTTTTCACCCCATATAAAATTGCTAACGAAATTAAAAAACTAAATATAAGCAGTTTTTAAGAGTTAATTTTAATCTTGTCTTCCCGATATGTTAGTTTGTAATAGTACGGTTTTATGATTCTTGTATGTAACAAGGCAACGTGAATGTAAATTTGCTTCCTTTACCCGGATCGCTTTCAACCCGGATAGTTCCACCATGCGCCTCAATAAATTTCTTACAAATGAAAAGACCCAGTCCGGTACCCTGTTCGTTATCAGCGCCTGATGTTGAATGGTTTTCATCGGTTTTAAAAAGTTTTTTACAGATGTTTTCCGAAATTCCTATTCCGTTGTCTTTTACTTCAATTTCAACAAATTGCTTGCCTTCGGTTGCGCTTATAAAAATGCTGCCGCCTGTGTTCGAATACGTTATGGCATTGCTGATCAAATTTCGGAATATTGTTTTAACCATCCGGACATCTGCGGTTACATACAAGTTGAGGCCGATGGAATGGTCCATTGTTACGTGCTTTTGATCGGCTGAGGTATCGAAACAATCAAATTCAGAGATGACTAATTCGCGTAAATTGATTTTAACCAGATTGAAGGTTTTCTCTTTGTTTTGCGAATCAGACCATGCCAAAAGGTTTTCAAGAAGGTTCAATCTTCTGATTGCCAAACCAGAAGCAATATTGATTAGCTTTTTAATTTCGGACTTATTATAATCGCGAAAGTTTTTTCCGGTTACAGCTTCAATTTCGGCAAACAGCTTTTTGAGAGGAATAAAGTTATCGCCTGCATCTAAACGGATGTGATCTGAAATTTTTTTTCTGAAATCTTCATCCGGGTTATGCTCCAATTCAATAATTGACTTTTTAAATTTTTCAATGAGTTCATTTTTCAGATCGTCTGTCAGCTCGAATTCACAGTTTTTCAGGGTCCCGGATAAATGGGTGCGTTGTGCTGTAGTTATATTTTGCGTTGCGGATACTTCGCCTGTTTTTAATTTATTGTATTGAATCCTGATTTTGTCCAGTCCAAGTTCTATTTTCCTTTCATTCGGATTGCAAACCATATTCTTAATATAGAGCTTCATGTTTCATGATTTTAAGATAGCATTCATTTTAAATGATCACATGAGTATAAATTTGTATACTTTAATTTCAGAAAGTGTTATATTATTTTAGTGAAGAATTACATCATTCACACATTTGGTTATACATTTCATCTTCCACTATCAGTACTGCCCAGATTCGGACGGGAATGCAGGAATAACCGTATTTTTAGTTTCTTTTTTATAGGGAATGGTAAAAACAAAATTTGATCCTTTTCCAAGTTCTGAACGAACGAAAATAGTGCCACCCAGCTTTTCGACTATTGCTTTTGAAATGGATAATCCCAGTCCATTACCACCATTTAGTTGATGGTTGGTTGCTTCCACTTGCCTAAAACGCTGAAATACAATATTTTGGTTTTCAGGAGCAATACCAATGCCGTTGTCTTTAACGTAAAATTCCATGAAATTTTCTTTTATTCTATATCCGAATTCAATTTTACCTTTTTCCGTAAATTTGATGGCATTATTCAGTAAGTTACAAATTACCTGTTTGATCCGGTTCCCATCTGTTTTTATTTGGATCAGGTCGTTGGGCCGATCGCATACACAATTTAAATTTATTTTTTGGGGATCAACTAATTTTTTATAGGTGATGAATAACTCATTTATTAATTTCCCGATGTCAACCAATTCTGAATCAATAGCGAATTGGCCTGTCTCCATTTTTGATATATCCATAATATCGCTAATGATCGATAAAAGGTGCTGACTGTTTGTGTTAATAATCTGAATAAAATCTTCCAGGTTTTCTTTGGATAACCCGGGATCTAAAAGAAATACAGAAAATCCTATTATTGCATTCAACGGAGTGCGTATTTCATGGCTCATATTAGCCAGGAAGGCAGATTTAAGTTTGTCTGACTCCTCTGCATTATTTTTTGCAATAACCAGCTCATTATTTATATTTTGGATTTGATTTAGGCTTCTTGTCAGTTCTTCGTTCAGGATTGAATATTCATTGGCCCGCTTTTCTTTTTCATTGTTTTGAAAAGCAAGTTCCTTGTTCGCAATGATTAATTCTGCTGCGCGTATTTCTTTTTCTTTGTTTTGGAAAGCAAGCTCTCTATTTGCAATGATTAACTCATCGGCCCGTTTTCCCTTCTCCCTGTTTTGGAAGATAAGTTCTTTGTTTGCGATTATTAATTCAGCCGCTCGTTTTTCTTTTTCTTTGTTTTGAAAAGCAAGTTCTATGTTTGCAATGATAAACTCATCAGCCCGTTTTTCTTTCTCCCTGTTTTGGAAGATAAGTTCTTTGTTCGCGATTATTAATTCAGCCGCTCGTTTTTCTTTTTCTTTGTTTTGAAAAGCAAGTTCTATGTTTGCAATGATTAATTCATCGGCCCGTTTTCCCTTCTCCCTGTTTTGAAATTCAAGCTCTTTATTGATTTGGATATACTTTTGGTTTTGAGCCTCTATCAGTATGTTTTTTTCTCTGAGGTTTATCTCTGCCTGCTTGCGATTAATAACAAGTTCATGTTCGTACATTGCTCTGTTAATTGCAGGAACCAAGCGTTCGGGTTTGTTTTTTAACACGTAATCAGTCGCTCCATTCAGCATCGCATCAATTGCAGCATTCTCTTCAATTTTTCCTGAAACAAATATGAAAGGCAACTGCGGATATTTTTCTCTTGCGAACTTTAATGCATCATTTCCATTATAACCGGGTAGGCTGTAATCGGATAATATAATGTCGATATTTTCGGTTCCCAGAATGCGAATAAAATCTTTCTCGTTTTCGGCTAAAAAATACTCATGATCAATTTCCCCACTTTCAATAAATGAATGTACTAATTCAGAATCTTTAAAAGAATCTTCGAGGTGTAGTATTTTGATTTTATTGGTCATACTTGAAAATATCAATCGTAGGTTAAAGATTTAATCGGACAGGCGGTGGCTGATTAACAATGGCCCAGTATTGCCCCAGAACTTTAATTGCATCAACAAACTGAACAATATCAACTGGTTTAACTACATACGAATTGGCACCAAGCTGATAACTCTCAACCAAATCTTTTTCTTCGCGGGATGATGTAACCATGATTACCGGAATTAACTTGAACTTCGCATCAGACCGGATGTGCCGAAGTACTTCTATTCCATCCATCCTGGGCATTTTTATGTCGAGCAGGATAACTGCGGGATTTCCATTGCCACAGCCTGTAAATTTGCCGCGCCGGTACAGGTAGTCCAATGCCTCTACTCCATCTTCTGCAACAACAATTTCGTTGGCAATATTTTTTTCAGACAGCGCGGCAATGGTAAGTTCAACATCTTTAGGGCTATCGTCTACAATTAGGATTATTTTTACTTCTGTGTTCATATTGTTGTTGTTATTATTGATTGTTATTTATTTGGTACGCTAAAGAAAAATTTAGCGCCATTGCCGACTTCGCTTTCTGCCCAACAGGTTCCGCCATGCCGTACCACTATTCTATTCACATTGGCAAGCCCAATCCCAATTCCTTCAAAATCTCTGGCTTTATGCAACCGCTGGAAAACGCCGAATAGTTTATCTGCATACTTCATATCGAATCCGACACCGTTATCTTTGATGTAAAATATTATTTTATCATTGCCTGTTTCACTTCCAATATCAATCATTGACTTTTTCTCGTTTCGGGAATATTTCAATGCGTTAGAGATTAGGTTAACCCAAATCTGGGTAATTAAGTTTTCGTCACCCATTATATCCGGAAGTCCGGATACATTTATTTCAATATTTCGATTAACTAATTCATCGCTAAAGGTTTTAACAACCCGGGTTACCATGTCTTTTGAATTAATTTTTGTCCGTTGCAATTCGGTTCTGCTCAATCTTGAAAATGTCAATAAAGCATCGATCAGATTTCCCATCTCGTGAGCCGATTCTGAAATGATATTCAAATATCTTAAGCCTGCCTGATCGAGTTGGGATGAATTGTTTTTTATGAGTAAATCAACAAATCCGCCAATATGCCGAAGCGGCGCCCGTAAATCGTGTGAAACAGAATAGCTGAATGCTTCGAGTTCTTTATTCTCCACTTCTTGTTTTTCTTTTTCTTCATTTTGAAAGGCAAGTTCCTCATTTGCAATGATTAAGTCTGATGCCTGCTTTTCTTTCTCTTTGGACTGGATCAAATATTTACCTGTTATTATTAGCAATAAAATAGTGAATGTCGTCATCAGAAAAAACATAATCATTGAGAACTTATTAACAGCATTCAGTTCGTTTTCGTTTGTTTGCTTTCGTTGTTCAAGCAGATTTTGTTCTTCCTTCTGAATGGTATTGATAATTTGACGAGTATGGTCGGAATATTGTTTACCCCGGTTGGTCGAAACATGAGCGATTGCTGCTGCTAATCCTTGTTTATTTCTTAATTCAATTGATAGGAGTGAGAAATCCAATCGTTTTTGCATATAATAACGGAGAGAATCTAATCGCTGTTGTTGCGTAGCATTGTCCCAAGCAAGTTGTCTAAGTTGCTGAATGTAAGCAAAAACTGTTTTTTCGGCAGTAAATAAAGGTTCGAGGAATGAACTGTCTTTAGTAATAACAAACCCTCGCGAAGAAGTTTCTATGTCAATACCAAGTGCAATTATATTTTCTGATTGATAAATTACCTGCTGAGTGTGCTGTACCCATCGTTCGGCATCCAACCGTTTTTTGTTGCTTTTATAAACGGTATATCCTACAACCCCATTACCTACCAGAACAATAAAAGAGAAGATTATGAGTTTTTGAAAAATGTTAATTTTCACCCGAATATATTTAGGTTAACAAATTGATCATCATAAGTGAATTTTATGGCATGTATCGCAGATTGTAAATTATCTGCTTAATCCTATTCCTCTAATTTATATTGCTTCAATTATTTTTGCCAGTTCCAGTTTTGTAATTCCAAGCTTATATTCCAGATTTTCCATCATTTCTTTTTCCTTACCTTCATATAAGATTAAATCCTGATCGGTAATATTTGAATATTTTTGTTTGATTTTTTCCTTTTTCTCATTCCAGTATTCCGATATCATTGCTTCCATGACGATATTTTTAAGGTTCGATATTATTTTTGCGAATATCAAGATGCTTTTTGGCTGATCTATTTTGTTGATTTGAAGGCAAAAAAAGATGCTGTACTGATTTCAGTAAGGCATCTCATTCGATCTTCTTCACTTAATTCCGGGTGTTGTTATTCTTTTTCGAAGGTTATCTTACAGTTTACCCTCCAATTGGTGATTTTTCCCTCATTCACTTCAGCCGATAAATTTTTTGCATACACAGAACGTATATTGCGGACTGATTTTGATGCCTCGGTAACTGCATTCTGTGTTGCATCTTCCCAGCTTTTTTTTGACTCGGCTAAGAGTTCGATTACTTTTAATAGTGCCATAACTAATTGTTTTATAAATTATTTGATTACTCTTCGATTAACTTTCTTCCTTCGGTACTTTTAATCCTGCCTGGCGCGCTTCACTTATGCCGATGGCTATTGCCTGTTCGCGGCTTTTTACAATTCCACCTTTACCACCTTTGCCCGACTTTAGTTTTCCATGCTTGAATTCATGCATGACCTCTTCAATTTTGTCCTGAGCTCTTTTTGAATATTTCGCCATAATTATTTGTTGTTAAAAATTGAAGGCGGCTTATCAATGTGTGTAGGATCGTTTTTCACAGGGTCATTTTTTACGGGGTTGTTTACCCCAGGTTCCGGCCTGATGTGGTCGGGGTTTTCATCAGGCATTGCAGGTATGGTTGGTTCGTTTGGAATCGGATAATCAGGAAATGTTTGTGGATTTTCTATTGTTTTCTTCTCGGATGATGGGATTGACTTGCTATCCGATTTCCGATTGCGTTGGTACTTTTTATTATTGTCCATCTTTTTTCAATTTAATAGTGTTGTCTGATAAATACAAGGTAAAGTTGAAGTCTTTTATAGCGATATGTTTTACATGATTTTAGAAATAAGTTACATTATTCACACATTGCTGCTATTTACTGCACGGAACCTGATTTATGAGTCACGCTCCGCATTTCATCAAAGAAAGGTGTTCTTTTTTCTTCAACACATTTTGCCGCATACAGGAAAAGTGCGGCGCTCCAGGTTTGCCAGTCCTGCCCCATCGGCTTACCATTCTGAGCTTTTATCCATTCGTTAAACCCAAAATAAACAGTACCCGAGTTTGATGTTTCGATGCAAAGTGTAAGTGCTACCAGTTTCTCCCTGGCAAGTGTGTACCTTTTTGCAGCAACCAAAGCAGCTACATAAAATCCACATATAAATGGCCATATACCGCCATTGTGATATTCGCCCGGATTATTAAATAATGAATAACGTGGAAGCCAGTCGGGGTCGTGAGTTCTAATATAGGGAAAGAAATTAGGGGGTAAATCAACCGCTAATTCACCTCTTGCCCTCATGTTATCGCACTCTGCTTCAATCCATGAAATCATTTCATCGGCTCGCGAAGGTGAAGCAATTCCGGAAAGAATGGCCAGGCAGTTACCGAGCAAATCGAACCTTTCACTGCTGTGAATTTTGTATGACCAGAATGCGTAATATGGTTTGTGTTTTACTACCAGTCCTTCGTGTACATGATGGTGATTTGTACCTGCGGCAATGGTAAACCGCCCCATCTCCTGTCGGACTTTATCAGCCCGGTCGTGTTTTCCTAAAATGCGGAGATAACTATAAACCAAGGCATTTACAAACAATCCATATCCGGTTACCCATTGCTCGTCGCGCCAATCGCTGGTAGGTTGCTGCGCCACCAGGTAACGATCCGAAGGGCTTTGATATTCCATCCATAGTAGTGATTTCGCTACTGCTTCGTGCAGAAAGTCCATTTCGCCTGTTACTTTTCTGAAGATACCAACACCCAGTAAAAATAAGGGAGTAGTATCGCTTGCACCACGATCATCATTATCGTGTACCAACGAAGGAATGTGTCCGCGTTCAGTCTGATTCTGTGCCAGTGTTTCCAATACCTTCCGGATACTTGCCAGAAGTTCCTGATTTTCGGAGACGGCAATTCCAAAGATTGAGAACATCAAATCGCGGGTATATGGTTCCGGATACCCCCAACCGGCAGTTCGCGGCAGTCCGTGAAATGGCCCGTGGGCATTGTGAAGCAATACTTCGATGGCAGCAGCTTTTGCCTTTTCAATTTCGTGACCGTTGGTATTCTGCATGTTTTAAAATTTAAAGATGATACGATTTGAAGTTTTGAAAATTAATATCACTTTATTTTGTCCTTCCCATTTTTAAATTAGGATATTCCCAATTTATCGTTTATGATTTGTACGAATCGTTTTGCCACAACCCGGTAGTCGAAATTTGCCACCACTCTTTCCCTGCCGGCTTTGCCCATTTTAACGCGCAGCGACTGATCGGTCATCAGGGTCAACAGGTGTTTGGCAATATCCTGAACATTCGCCCGGTAATCGACTGTGCGGGGCACGTTAAAAACTACTTTGTGCTGATCCTCAAAACCGGATTCTGCTCCAAGTATGACTTCGTTTACCACAATTTTATGTGCAATTTTTGCCAGAAATGCGGTTTCTCCATGAATAAGCGTATCCAGCATTCCCATGGCTTTTATACTGACAACCGGTTTTTCGCAGGCGCCGGCTTCTACCTGTGGCATTCCAAATCCTTCAAGACGGGAGGGTGCTGCGTAAATATCACAAGCTCCAAACAGGTATGGCATGAACGTTCTGGAAATCGTATTGGTAGTATAAATGACATTCTTTTCGATGCCCAGGTTTACTGCCATTTCCAGATCGAGCAAGTTTTGAGCTTTGGTGCGTGGTTGGGGCCATACTTTGCAAACATATTTCCAGTCGGGCGCTTTGGCATCAATAATAGCGAGCGCCTGCATAACTTCCTGGGCACCTTTTGAGGCAGCGTCGCCACCAACAGTGAGGATCATTAACTGGTCGGGTGAAATACCCAATGCCTCGCGCACAGCCATAATCTTCGGGTCATCTTTGCTGTATGGAATAAACGAATCGGTATCGCAGCCAACCGGTAACACTTCAATTTTATCGCCATTAATACCATCGCGGACATACATCTCCTTCACCCAATTGGAAGTTACCAGTATCAATGGCAGGGCATTCAGAACTTCCTGGTAGTTTGCAATGTAACCATCGGCTACTAACCAGGGTACAGGCTGTACCCCGTATCGTTGCGGGTGAAGCACCAACTGTGGCGTGTGTCCCCAGTAACCTACGCCAACAACAACATCCGGTTCGAACCAGCGGTAGTACCACTCCTTTTCCTGCGCCGATTCAAAATGAACTGCATGGGCATCAATACCCATTTCAAGAAGCCCCCTATACAGAAGATCCCCCTGGGTTGCAAGCCCCCCTGGTGAAGGAGGATAATCATATAATACCAATACTTTCATCTGTTTATTTTTCAATTTTAGTTCCTGAAATTCTCGTATATTCCTGAAATTCTTTCATCTACCTCAATAACGGATGGAACTCGCCAAAATAATCATGCTCTTGTGTGAGAGGTATGGCTCTCATGGCTCGTTTCATAAAATAATTCCTCCATTATTAAGCCATTCTTTAGCTTCATCTGATTTTGAAAATTGCCAAAAGGATTCAGCTTTTGTTACTGTATTTGCTTCCCACCCATTTTTTTCGAAACCGTAAGTTTCTGTAATGATGCTGTATTTTTTCAACCAAATCCGTTTTGTAAGTGTTCGGCAAACAGAGGAGTTTTCGATTGGCCTGGGATAATATTTCTTATTTCCATCCTCGTAAGCAAAGGTCCAAAGCTCATTGGCCGATATCTTCTTTGTTTGCCAAAGCAATATCACGGCTTTACTTATCTCCTCGTGCCTGAGATGTTTGGTATATTCCCCGGTTGGGTTATGGGTAATAATCAGGTCGTAATGCTTTGGAGGCAACAAACCAAGTATTGCTTGTTCAACTTCTTTTTCAGCCAATGGTTCCTGTTCAGGCCCATCATCAAGATCGCCCATTATTCCCTCTGATTTAAGAACTTTCAATGCATCGTAAAATTTAGGGGCACGTTCGGTATCGCTTCCACGGCAAAGACAAACTACAAAACAATTCCACGATGGGTGGCCCAGAATAGTTCCTCCTGCCCATAAGGTTTCATCATCGGGGTGGGCAACTATAACGGCAACAGACGTTGATCGTAATTCAGTCATTTTGATGCCTATTCTCCGGAATTAAAGTATTCTTTTACAAAAGCATACCGTTGGTTTTCAGTCATCTTATCGGATGTTTTTACCGTGATTTTTATTTTATTGAAATGACGGTCATCTTTTAATGAGTTCATTAACTCATTTTTTGCATCGGTTGGCCCAAAGAGGACTATATCATCATAATCAGCGATAACCTCGCCTAACCGCTTAAAATAATCGGAGAGTTCATTTTGCTCTTTGTTTTGTATCATGCTTTCATCGAGTGTGTTTAGTGGTTCATCCTGTTCTCCCACCTGTGCAACAATCGTATTCGTTCCGATCCGATTATCCTTAAATTCCATTAAATGAGCAATTGAATGATCCATCCAAATGCCTAATAATCTTTTTGTTTCCATTCTGATTCTTTTAATGATAATATATTGCACAAAAGGTTTTCATTACTGATTTCAGTTTAAGCCTCCTGCGTATTTTACTTATAATCAATCTTTTTTTGTTCCCGGCCATTTCCAGTCACGTATTTCGGGCATATCATCGCCATGTGATAAAATGTATTGTTTATGTTTTGATATTTGGGACTGCATCGCTTGTTTGACGGGAGCCCCAATCCTTTCAAGCATTGGCAACCGGTCAATAACGTCCATAACGAGATGGAAACGATCAAGGTCGTTCATCACCAACATATCAAACGGAGTGGTGGTGGTCCCTTCTTCCTTAAATCCACGTACATGAAAATTGGAATGGTTTGTTCGTCTGTAAGTCAGGCGGTGAATCAGCCACGGATAACCATGAAATGCGAAAATGACTGGTTTGTCCTGAGTAAAAAGTGCATCGAAATCTTTATCTGACAAACTATGGGGATGTTCGTTTGCTGACTGAATAGTCATCAAATCGACCACATTGATGAACCTGATTTTTAGTTCCGCGAAATTTTGCCGGAGAATATCAACTGCGGCCAACGCCTCAAGAGTTGGCACATCGCCTGCACAAGCCATTACCACATCCGGTTCACCGCCCATGTCGTTGCTGGCCCATTCCCATATACCAATTCCGGCAGTACAATGACTTGCTGCCGCATCAATATCCAAAAATTGAAGAGACGGTTGTTTCCCGGCAACAATAACATTTACATAGTGACGGCTCTTCAGGCAATGGTCGGTCACCGAAAGCAGTGTGTTGGCATCGGGCGGAAGATAGACACGAACAATTTCTGCTTTTTTGTTAATGACATGATCGATGAAGCCCGGATCCTGATGACTGAAACCATTGTGATCCTGCCTCCAGACATGAGAAGTAAGCAAATAATTTAAAGAAGCAACCGGCCTGCGCCAAGGAATGTGTCTTGTTGTCTTTAACCACTTTGCATGTTGATTGAACATGGAATCGATGATGTGGATAAAAGCTTCGTAACAAGAAAACAGCCCGTGCCTTCCGGTAAGAAGATATCCTTCCAACCAGCCCTGGCATAAATGTTCACTCAAAACCTCCATCACTCGTCCTTCGTGTGCAATATGCTCATCTTCAGGAAAAATCTTTTCAGTAAATACCCGATCGGTTTCCTCGAACAGTGCACTTAACCGGTTTGAGGCTGTTTCATCGGGTCCCATAACCCGAAAATTCCTATTCTCAGCATTCAATTTGACTACGTCTCTTAAAAACTGGCCCATCACGCGGGTGGCTTCCGCTTCTGTGTTTCCGGGAATCTCTACCGCCACTGCATAGTTGCGAAAATCGGGCATATTGAGATCTTTGAGAAGGATACCCCCGTTGGCGTGAGGATTGGCGCCCATGCGACGCGTTCCTTTTGGGGCAAGATCAGACAGTTCGGGCCTTAATTTCCCTTTTTCATCAAAAAGTTCTTCCGGTTTGTAGCTTTTCATCCACTCTTCAAGAATCCGGATATGATCGGGTTTGGTCGCCAATTCGGATAATGGAACCTGGTGTGAACGTGATGTACCTTCAATCTGAATTCCATCTACCACTTTCGGCCCTGTCCAGCCTTTGGGCGTACGCAAGACAATCATGGGCCATTGCGGTCGCCGGGTAAACCCGTTTGACCGGACATCTGCCTGAATGGATTGAATTTCAGCAATTATATTATCCATTGTCGCGGCCATTTCCCGATGCATGATTTCAGGATCGTCGCCCTCAACGAAATAGGGCTTATAACCATAGCCAACCAGTAAGCTGGTCAATTCTTCCTGACTTATTCTTGCCAGAACGGTTGGATTGGAAATTTTATATCCGTTTAGATGAAGGACCGGCAAAACAACGCCGTCATATAATGGATTTAAAAATTTATTGGAGTGCCAGCCCGCAGCAAGCGCACCTGTTTCGGCTTCACCGTCGCCAATAACACAACAGGCTATGAGGTCGGGATTATCAAAAACTGCCCCATAAGCATGCACCAACGAATAACCAAGTTCGCCGCCTTCGTGAATAGAACCCGGCGTTTCGGGGGCAACATGACTGGGTATTCCTCCGGGAAAAGAAAACTGGGTAAACAGCTTTTTCATGCCGACAGAATCCTGTGAAATACTTGGATACACTTCGCTGTATGTTCCTTCGAGATACGTGTTGGCGACCAAAGCGGGTCCGCCATGTCCGGGACCGGCAATGTAAATTACATTCAAATCGTGATCTTTGATCAATCTATTCAAATGTACATAGATGAAATTTAAACCAGGCGTTGTTCCCCAATGGCCCAGCAACCTTGGCTTGATATGATCAATTTTTAGCGGCTCTTTCAAAAGCGGATTGTCCCGGAGATATATCTGCCCAACGGATAAATAGTTTGCAGCCCGCCAGTATGCATTTATATTTTCAAATTCTTCATTTGTCAATTGCGGCAATATTTTCAGGTTGTCTGTTTCCATCTGTTCAATTTTGTTTTTTGTAAATTCTGTATTCGCGTTTGTTTTTCTGACTGAATCCGAACCAACGATCCCGATAACTACCGGGAAACCAAATGAATATTCCCATTTTCACCTGAATATTATGAATAACTATTTTTGTCCATCAGTCCATATACTGTCCTGAAATGATAGCCATACACAGCAAATGTCAATGCATCTTTTAATAAGGTGGGTCGCCTGAATAGCGTCCATATCAATAGTTTCCAGTATTCGCTCCGGCCTTTGTTTACAATGCCGATAATAAAAAGCGATTTAAAAAAACTGGAGAGATAGGAAAATTTCATTTTCTTTTGCCTTGTCTGAATTTGCCGGTAGTTCAGCAGAAACCGACGGATTCGTTTGTAATAGGGTTTTGTTGCGTAGATGTTTTGAATTATTTTTTGATACCCATCCAGTAATTCCTGATGATCCATTACGGGGACAAAATTGATGGATAAATCGGTATTGTTACCGGACGATTGGGCTGTTAGCCTGTTTTCAGCTTTGAGCCGGTTATAAAGTGTCGTATTTTTGGGGGCATTCAACAACCCGACCATTGCCGAAACAATTCCGCTCTGCTGTATAAAATCGATTTGCTTTTGAAAAACAGATGAGGTATCCGTGTCGAAACCGACAATAAACCCGCCTGAAACCTGTAACCCGGCATGTTGTATCTTTTTTACACAGTGTAGCAGGTCCCTGTTTTTGTTCTGCCCCTTGTTGCATTCATGAAGTGATTTTTCGTCCGGGGTTTCGATACCAACAAATGTGGAAGTAAAACCTGTTTCGGCCATTAACGACATCAATTCTTCATCGTCAGCAAGATTAATCGAAGATTGGATATTGAACGTGAACGGATTGTTGTGTGTTTGCATCCACTCTTTCATGGCCGGGAGCAAGTCGTTTTTTACTTTGTTTTTGTTTCCAATAAAATTATCGTCGACAATAAATACGGGACCACGCCAATTCAAATTAAAAAGTATTTCAAGCTCAGCTATAATCTGGCTGGTATTTTTCATTCGAACCTTGTGCCCCAGCAGTGAAGTTATTTCGCAGAAATCGCATGAGAAGGGACATCCGCGTGAAACCTGAATATTCATGGTAACATAGTCTTTCGCCGACAACAACTGATAATCGGGAACAGGAGTTAATGTAATATCGGCAAACTCATCCGTTTCGTAAATTCTTTCAGGAAGTATTCCATCATCCAGATCTTTCAGGAACATGGGTAATGTAATTTCTGCTTCATTTAAAATAAAATGATCGATTTGCGGATAATTGCTGTATTCCTGGGTAAACAGCGGGCCACCGGCAATAATTTTAACTTCATACTTCAGGCAAAGCTCAATAACTTTATCAACCGATTCTTTTTGAATGGACATGGCGCTGATAAAAACATAATCGGCCCATAGTAAATCCCTTGGTTGAAGCGCTGAAACATTCATATCCACGAGCTTTTTCTTCCATGTTGCAGGGAGCATTGCAGAGACGGTTATTAAGCCAAGGGGCGGTACAGATGCTTTCTTTGCTATAAATCGCATAACATGTTTAAAACTCCAGAAAGAATCGGGATATTGCGGATATACTAATAATACATTCATCGTCCGTGTTTTTATTAATTACCAGGTATTGTTTTAAATCAGGTATTATTATGAATACGCTTCAATGAAATGTCGGTGAGCCGATCAGGATGTTTTCTATAACTGGCTGGCCCAATACTCTTTTTTTGAGATGAATGCACCCTGTTGTGCGTCCTCAATTGTTCGTTGAGCGGGATATATAAACCCTTGTATTTTTCGATGGTCAATCGCGCCATCAGGTAACTTACCGTCGACTCGGCGCCCTCGTTCAGGTTCACATTCGATTCTTCCAAACCATCGTAACAACCACCGGTACACGGATTATAAATGATCTGATGTAACCGGTTGTTCCCTAAAAACCAATTGAAAGCGACGACCATTTTCCGGCGATATTCCTCCTCTTTAAACACATCGTAAAATTTACTTAATGTCATGATGGTATAGGCAACATCGATGGGTTGTTCGCCAAATCGTGGGGGTTGCTGTCCTCTCTTAAACCAGTCTTTGTTGGAAATTACTTCAATGCCATTTCCATTAAAAATTTGCGACAACAGAAAATTGAACGACGATATGGCAATGTCTTTATAAACGGGTTCCCCGGTAAGCAACCAGGCATATAGCAAAGCTTCGGGCAATATGCTGTTGGCATAGGTCAAATAACCTTCGAACCAGACCCAATTTTTGCCCGATTCGTGTTTAAACATCTGTACCATACGATTGGCAAATGTTTTTACCAACATTAAATTCACGGGAGACGTTATTGTCTTATGATAGTAGTAGATGCCTTTCACCGCGAAAGCCATCGCCCGGGTCGAATGAATTGTATCGATGCGAAACAACGATTTTTCAATGATCTTGTCGGCTATCGAAATCATTTCGGAGGGTAACCGGCCCGTCATTGATGTCAGATACCCCAATGCCCAAATAGCCCGCCCATTGGCATCTTCTAAATTAACTTCGTTGTTTTGACTGGTAAATTGGTGGCCTTTATCAATGTAATTGGCAAAGTCGCCTTCAGGCTGCTGACAGCGTTTAATAAAACTGAGGTATTTCTGAATGTAATCCCAAATGGTTTTATCCCCTGTTGATTTAAAATACATACATGAGGCCACCAGCGCGCGCGCATTGTCATCGAGGGTGTAGCCCGAATCGATATCGGGTTGGTTGATTTTTGAAAACTGGATGATACCCGTACCGGTCGTCATTTTTTTCATGTGTTCGAGGTTGATTTCCGGCTGGTTGTATTGTAAATTCATGTTATTTCCGACAATCTTTTCGAACAGGTTTGCGTGGGCAACAGCCGAATTTTCCCAGGCTGTTGAAACGATTTTCTGAAGCGTGTTCGTGCTCATATTTCTGCGTAATTCATCGTCGTTGAACAAGCGGATAACGGCATCGGCAAGTTGTTGTGAATTGCGGAAATCAAAAATAATCCCGGTATCTCCGGTCAATACTTCCTTTGCATGTGGAATTGGCGTGGAAATAATCGGGCAGGCGCAACTCATGGCGTATGCAAAAGTGCCCGATACCGCCTGGTTGGGATCGTTGGTCGTAAACAGGTAAATGTCGCTGAGCTGTAAATATTCAAGCAATTCGGGCAACGCCAGGTATTTATTTATAAACCGGACATGATCCTGAAGGGCAAGTTGTTCAACTCGTTGTTCGAGCATCCCGCGATATTTCTCTCCTTCACTTTTTACAACTTCGGGGTGAGTTCTCCCCATGACCAGAAATACAACTTCGGGGCATTGCTTAACAATGGCAGGCAATGCTTCAATCGTGGTCTCAATGCCCTTTCCGGCGCTGAGTAATCCAAATGTGGCAAGCACTTTCCGGTTTTGCAACCCATATTTTTCCTTCAGAAATTTTTCGCTTAAATGCGGGACCAAATGAGTGCCATGAGCTATTACCGATATTTTTTGTTGGGAAATAGTATAATCGTTCATTAAAATGTCGGACGAAGTATGGGTCATCACGATGATTGATTGACAAACATCCGCAATACACTGAACTTTTAATTTTAATTTTTCATCGGGACGAGGCAGCACCGTGTGGAATACAATAACGACGGGTATTGAAAGCGCTTCTAAAAATCGCTGAAATGCTTGTCCCTGTCCACGGTAAAAGCCAAATTCATGCTGAATCAGAACGATCTTCGTATGATTATCATTATTGATATTCAACGCCAGTTTTTCATATTCGCCGGCAATTGATGTTTTCAGGATATATTTTACTTCTTCCGGATAAGGATAATTGGTTTCGTCTGATTCCAATGCACAAACTTTAATTGATAACGAATTGCTGAATTTTTGATTAAGCGACTTGATCAGGTCCTGTGAATACGTTGCGATACCACATTCCCTCGGCGGATAGGAAGTAATAACCAGGATTTCAGTCTTCTCATTATCATCTTTCTGATGAACTTCCTGATCATTGTTTTGATGGGCAATTATTGAATGAATGGTGTTTTCAAGTTCAGAAGTTTCCAGTCGATATCGTATCGCATCATCAATTTCACGGACAATCATATTTGTATTCATCTTTGTAGTTTAAGTTGTTACTTATGAGTTGATTTTGTTATTGACGAAACAGGCCTTCTTTTTTCAAACTCATATCATGTGTTTATTTTAAAATCTTATTTATTAACGGCTTTATTTTTAATTCGCGGGGCATGGTGTCACCCAATAAAAATCCCCAGGGTTTAAAAGGTTCAATATGGTCGAAAATGAGTTTTACAATGGCAAGTAGCGGTATGGAAAGGAACATACCCGGAATACCCCATAAGGCATTCGCCGCAATTACTACTATTATTGAAAAAAGTGCATTGATTTTTACTTTTGAAGAAACAATTACCGGAACAATCAGATTATTGTCGATTAGTTGAATGATGTAATAAAAGATCAGTACATACAAAGCATACCAGCCCGATGTTTTTGTGGCAATAGCGATCATCATTGGTATTGCAACTGCCACGAGCCCTCCGATATATGGGATCATATTGAGCAAAGCGCCTATAATACCCAGCAAAATAGCATATTGTATCCCCAGGATAAAAAGAGCGGTAGAATCAAGTACCGCAATGATCACCACTTCAATAAGAAGTCCGACAAGATAACGTTGAATAACCGTTTTTGTCTGGGTAACTATTTCTCTGACCTGGCTATGATTGCCTTTGCCAAAAAGCCGGTAAATAAATTCAATAATAAGAGGGTGGTAATATAATATCATAAAAACGTAGGTCGGTACCAGTAACAATACCACCACCACACCGCCAACAGCTACGAGCGTTTGCCCGATCATGGCGCTGCCGGAATTGATAAATTCATCTTTCGTTTTTAGAATCCAGTCGTGGATTTTTACCGGGTTTATGTCTAAATAACCTGATAAACCCGTAATCGACTCATTCAGCATTTCTGTAAACTTATCGACCAGCAGCGGCCACGATTCGCTGAACCGGCTCACCTGTGAAACGATAAGAGCGCCTAAAGCAGCAATAACAATAAATGCCAGGGAAAAGGTAATCGTAATTGCAATAATCCGGTTTATTTTCATCCGAATAAAAAAATTAACGACCGGATGCAGTACGATAGCTATAATGACGGCAAACACAATGGGGACAATGATGCCCCGCGCGACATACAATATCGTTAGAAAGGCAACCAATCCGATAAAAAAGATGGAGGCTCTTATTAAAAATGGCAATTGTATATCTTTTGTTATCACTTTTTGTTCGGGTTCATTTCTTTTTGCGGAGAAAATGTTGAAAAATAAACTGGCCGATTGATTTTATCGTGTCAGGGTGTTGTGCAACAATCGTTGTAACGCCAAGCTGCAATAAAGAGCCCAATAATTTTCGTATGATATTGGCTGACCCGCCTACGACTATTTTTTTGGAAATATAACCGGAAGCTAAACCAACTGTCGTACTTAAAATATTATCGGCCATATCCGGAGACGAGCTTATTTCCTGAAGAATATTCCTGATCAAATTCGCAGGTTTTAGGCTTTCGTAAGTAAGATAGACCTGTTCTTTTAACAACTGTTTTTTTACTGAATGTTCAAATTCTAAAATCTGAATCGTATTTCTGAGTTCGTCAATAGAAGTTATCGGTTCCATGTAATTTATTTTAGCAGTTGTTTAATGAATGTGTTGCCAATTTGCTTTTTCAGCCATTTGCGCATGAAAAAATGAATCACAACTACTGCAATGGCATAAAATCCGGCTACTATAAAAAATCCGAAATAAATTTCACCAAGAATTTGACCAAGCCAAAAAGCCAATCCCACATTGAGGAAAAGCATACATGACAATAACATAATCAGAACAACAGATTGGGACAGAAGTGAAGATATTATATCCGATGTTTTTTCGATGGCTTTAAGTTTTACCAACTCATAACTTGTTTTGCCGTAATCAGCAGCTCTTTCCAGTAGTGTTTCAATTGTTGTCGTTTTATCTTCCATAGCTTTCTTCTTGATATTATTCTTTAGTATTTGTATCCTGATTGAATCCGCCCCGGAAAGTCGAAACAACAACCTTCCGAAGCAGGCTCAATGACTAACATTATCCCGGTACCATTTCAACTCCGGGCAGTCTTCCCATCCTTCGTATCAGTTTGTTTGCCCATCTTTTCTTCGGCAAATTCAGATACTTCTTCCTTTACCTGTTCAAATTTTTCGGTGATGTCCTCAACAAATTCGTTGAATATATCTTTCAAACCGTCAGCATAGTCTTTTCCCTTTTTAGCTATTCTTTTTCGGGTACGCGAACCTTTTGCCGGAGCAAATAAAATTCCGGCCAATGCACCTGCAGCGAGACCGGCCAATACGCCTAATACTACTTTTCCTGAACTCATAACTTTTGTTTTAATGATTGTGAATATTTAATTGTTTAACGAATTTTATTCCCTTGAATAATCCTGAGTATTGCAGCAATCAGTGCAATAACAAGAAGAACATGGATGATACCACCGACGTTGTAGCCAATAAATCCGACTGCCCATGCGACAACCAATAGCACTGCGATTGCATAAAGTATATTATTCATGTTGTAGTTTGATTGTTAGTGAATTATAAAAATTTCAATTTGAGAGGATAAGCAATTGTGTGCATTAGCTTTTCGGCAATAAAATTTTGCGTTTTGACGACTGAAGCGATTCAATTATTCTTTGTAGTTCTTCTTTTGTTTTACCAAGTTTAATTTGAAGCCGTCCAATCATCTCCTCTTTTCTTCCGTCAGTATACATCAGGTCATTTTCAGTCAGCACAGCGAATTTTTGTTTGAGCTTGCCTTTGGTTATGTCCCAGTTCCCGGTTCCGTTGGTTGCATTCATCTTTTTTTATTCTGTCAGTGAATGAATTTTCACTGCTCAAAGGTGCCTTAACTTCAGTCTGAAAGCATTACAGAATTCCGGGTAAGAGTTACATCATTCACACATTACCGGGTGTGATACGTTTTAAGTAGTTTACAACGATGAGATAATTTTCTGCAAATCTTCTTTTGTTTGGTCAAGCCTGACTTCGTATTTTCCAAATATCTCCTCTTTCTTGCCTTCTTCAAACAACAAGTCATTATCCGTCAGGCTCGCAAATTTCTGTTTAAGTTTGCCTTTCTCTTCGTTCAGGTTTTTTTTTGATCCGGCAGTATCCATTCTGTTAAATTTTAGTGGTTAAATCATTTTTACAATACAAAGTTGAAGCCCTCAGCGCGTAGATGCGTTATACAATTCCGGGAAAAATTTACATTATTCACACATTGCCGGGTGCGATAATACGGTATGAAGATGTGTGAATGATGTAACTAAAAGTTGGAATTGTGTAATACTTTTCAATACAAAGTGTATCACATTTGTATTACCAGTTTTATTCACAAATTAATTGACCTGTCCTACTACTCACAATTTAGTTCAAATATTCTTCGTGAGTTATTAAATTAAAGAACAATCCAAATACTTGTCGTACACATCAGTGAATAAGAAAGGAGGCGGTACTGAAAAGCCATACGAGTAGGGAAATCTTTTAATCATTAATCATGAAAATACTATTATTAACAGTGATGTTCATTGCAATTTCATGCTTCTCGTTTAGCCAAAGTCCCCTGCCGGTCGGAAGAACTCAGTTCAATGCCGGTGTTGGGTTATCCGGATGGGGTGTCCCGTTTTTTATCGGCATCGACCACAGTGTACACAAAGACATAACCATTGGAGGCGAGCTATCTTATCGCAGCTATCGCGAGAATTGGGCAAACACACACTACAATCACAACATCATGGGTTTTTCAGGAAATGGTAATTATCATTTCAACAGTTTATTCAACATCCCTCAAAAATGGGACTTTTATGCAGGACTTAACCTGGGGTTCTATGTTTGGTCATCTCCCGATGACTACGATGGAGACAACAATTCAGGGTTGGGGTTAGGCGCTCAAATTGGGGGGAGGTATTACTTCTCTGACCGGGTTGGCTTAAACCTTGAATTTGGTAGTGGAAATGCCTTCTCCGGAGGCAAATTAGGAATAACAATCAAACTGTAATAATCAATAGTAGAATAACAAAAATTCTTAAAATATGAAAAGAATAATTTTACTTTCGCTCATTCTGGTTTTTGCAGCTACTGTAAATGCTCAGACTTCAGATAAAAAATGGGCTATTGGAACAGGTCTTGGCGCCTATGGCACAACTGAAAAATCCGGGGCCGGATTCGTTCCCGAACTATACCTCAGCAGGTATTTAAGCCCCAGATTAGATCTGATGCTTAAAGGTGACCTTGGGCTTTTTAACACAAAGCTGAAGAGTAATATCGATTGGGGTGGCCCAACGCTAAACTTACGGTATAAATTTTTAAACGAAATGAAAACCTTTCGTCCTTACATTTATGGAGGACCAGGCTATTTATACGACAATTCAGAATCGGGTTTAAATTTTGACCTTGGATTCGGGGCAAAATATTATTTCAGCCCCAATACAGCATTGTATTTTGATGCTGCTTATATCTATGGAATTGAAGTTGTCAGGGCAGGACAGAATGTCACTGATAATATATTGAAAGCTACCGTGGGCCTCGAATTTGGTTTTGGAAAAGTCAAAGATTCGGATATGGATGGCGTTTCGGACAAAAAAGACAAATGTCCCGATACGCCTGCCGCCGTTGCAGTTGATGCTGATGGTTGCCCGATTGATACCGATGGCGATGGAGTTGCTGATTATGTAGACGACTGCCCGACAGTGGCTGGTTTAAGTATTCATAAAGGTTGTCCCGATACGGATAAAGATGGTATTGCCGACAAAAATGATGCTTGTCCGGATATAGCCGGTCCGGCCAGTCTCAAGGGTTGTCCGGATACGGACGGTGATGGTGTCGCCGACAAAGACGACAAATGCCCCGATACACCAAAAGGTTGGAAAGTTGATACCTCGGGCTGCCCGCTTGACCAGGACAAAGATGGTATAGTTGATCAGGAAGACGATTGCCCTACAGTTGCCGGACCAAAAGGAAACAAGGGTTGCCCGGTTAAAGAACCTGCCGCAACTGAAACTGCAATTGAAATACTCCCAATACAAGTTGACCCCGTTTATTTCGATACAGATAAAGCAAATTACAAGATGGGCGAGATATCAAAAATCGATCAACTTGTAAAATTGTTGAAAAAGAACAGCGACTACAAAGTAAAAATCACCGGATATGCCGACAATGAAGGGACCAACGAATACAATATGATCCTTTCGCAGAGCCGCATTGATTCGGTTGTAAAAGTAATTTTGAAAAGCGGGATTGAAATCAACCGTATTTCATCGCAAAAAGCAATGGGCGAAACCATGCCGGAAGCGACAAACAATACATTGGAAGGCCGTGCCATGAACCGCAGGGTTGAGTTTGAAATCTTCAAAACAAAATAATCCCCCGTCTATTTATGCAGAGAGGTTGTCCTTAAAAAAGGGCAGCCTCTTTTATTTATTTTAAAACGATTCCAGATGTAGAAATGATTGAATTTCTTGTGGGAAAAAATAATCCATTCGCAATATGATTTCTCCTATCCTCCAGCCGGACAGGCTTTTACTTTTTTTCTTCAGCAAAAAAAAGTAAACAAAAAATGCCGCCGCTAAAGGATAAAAAGCTAAAAACCGCCTGCGTTCGCTAAAATCTTCCAAACTCCTCGCTTCACTCGTCAAACAGGGAAGATTTCTTCACGCTCACTCCACCGGTTTTCTTCACGCTTTTTTCTCCTTAGGCGGCAACAGCCCCGTTTTGCGTTGTTTTTTTAGAATGGACATGGCTTGAAAACCAAAAGAACGGACTATTGGTTTGGCAACTTCAGAAAGGCGGGTTGGCCGTCCCAACGCCCGGAAGAGGGTTCGTTGGGACAACCCCGAACCATCGGGGTTTGCTTCCTTTTCATCGATTGGAAAAGGAAGAGCCCGTCCGGCTTGAGGACAAGGGAAAAGTTAGTCATAATTCAGAATCTGATTTTCCGGATCATGAAATTCTTCCTTAATCCCACGAAAATATTTATTGATCCCAGATGTGTGAATGATGCAAATTTTTAGTAAAATTTTGTAACACATTTTCATCATCGATTTAGGAACTTTATATCTGTCTGTCAAAGCCATGGCAGAAATACAGACGAGAGTTAAAATCATAGAAATGAAGTAATGAAAGTTTTATTGGTTTATCCTCAGTGTCCCGATTCCTACCGGAGTTTCAGGCATGCGTTTAATTTTTTATCAAAAAAGGCAGCCGTTTTGGGGTCCGTATCGGCAATGCTTCCTGCAACATGGCAGAAAAAGCTCGTGGATATGAACGTTGCAACACTTCACACCGTCGATATACAATGGGCCGATTATGTTTTTATAAGCGCGATGTATATTCAAAAAGAATCGGTGAACAAAGTAATTTCCGTATGCAAGAAACTGGATAAGAAGATTGTTGCCGGAGGGCCCCTCTTCACGCAGGAACACAGCAACTATCCGCAAATCGATCATTTTATTTTGAACGAAACAAAAATTACTATGCCGCTCTTTCTGGCTGATTTAAGCGCCGGTAAACCGCAGAGGATGTATATGACCGACCGATATGCCAATCGTTCACAAACGTCGGCGCATGATTATCATTTGCCATTGGTAAACGATAATGCGATTATGAATATAAAGGTTTCAACACGATGCCCGTTTGCCTGCAATTTTCGCGAAGTTGCTTCACTCTTGGGGCATCGGCTCAACATACAGAGAACTTCGCAAAGTATCGATGAGATGAATATACAGTTCCATTCGGTTTTCTTCATTAGTTTTCCCGACAAAAATATGCGTAAATGCTGGAAATTAATTGTATGGCCCTATTTCAACCGGCCAGGATCAGTTATTGATGCCGCAATCTTCACCATTTATGACCATCAATTTAAGACAATAAGCGGGCTGAAAAAATTCGAAAACAAATAAATTAAAAACTTGAAATCATGGTAAAAGAAAAAGAAGGAAAAGAGAAAAATAACAAAAAGGCTCCGGAAAAAAACCTGAAAGAAAAAAGGGCGGCAAAAGCCGCCAAACGTGCTGATAAAAAGGCAAGTAGTTTGTAAAATTGCAGCCCTTCCAATTCGTTTTATTAGCCAACTTTTTTAATACTGAAAGAAGATTTTGCAAGAGATAGCCCATGCGGAAGGATTCGCTCGGAAGCGGGCGTGTTCAACACCAACTCATCGCTGGGTACTGCGTACCGCTCAAAGTCCTATTTGTTAGCAACAGGCATTCATTATTTTCCTTTGAATTTTAATGATCCACTACAAGCATCTCCTTCTTCAACTCCTTCTGTCCATGCTTTTAAAGTTGTAATTCTCTCGCGAGTTAATTTTTCCAAATAGATTGAAACACACATTGGATAGACACTTCCATAATATCCCGATTCTCTCTCAGGATACATAACCTTTAACTCCGCATCTCGAAAAGAAATCCAAATTCTTTGGGCAGTTTTTAGATTCTTAATGAAAACAGTATCTGACTTATAATCAGTCAAGATAGTTTTATAAATGTCATTTAGTTCTTTATCAGCTTTTTTGTACGATTCACTTGCTTCTCTATTCATCTCTGCTTGAGTCTGGGAAAAACCAGTCAGGCAAATAATGCTAATAAAAATTATCAGTATGTATCTCATCTTAAGGTCTTTTATGCTTGTGACTAACGTACGGAACTATATGCAGTGCCGACTGCGGGCTGTGAACTCCGCATTCAGCACGGAAACGGCAATTATCATATATTTTTTGTTAGCAACAACCTTTCTTTTTATCTGTCATATCAATTTCCACCGCATAAAGTTATTCGAGTCATTATGTGGATGCAATAAAAGTAATAAGAAACTTCTTTTAAAGCTTGTGTTACATTGTCTAAAACATCTTCTGTACTTTCAAAGCCGTCAACGATTTCTTTATCATCATTTTCGAGTAGCATAAAAACACGACCAAACTTTTTGTTTTTTCTAGTATCCTCTCCACTAAAAATTGATTCTAATCTCTTAAGATCAAGGCGTTGCATCGTATATTTTTTCTGGTCAAGGCTAGAGTTTTTTGTTATTGGATAACGGAAGAATGAGCTATCTCTGTCATAACCAGCTATAAGTGGAAATAATTTTGAAATAGTATTTTCTTCCTGCCATTCGCCTTTGGGTGCTATCTCATCTAATTTTGACTTATTCTTTAATAAAAGTTCATTGAGCCAATAGTTATAAAGTTCATCTATCCAATGACATGTGTAAAGATCTTTCCATGCTCCGCAAATAAAAACTTTTGGTTTGGTTGTGTCGAATGGCTCATTGTTATAGGCTAATTTAAGTCGTTTGTGAAAAATAATGATCAATGATTTTAGGAACAGTTCAATTGAATGTCTGTATAAATAACTAGTCGGCATCTCTACTTGTTGAACAGACTTGATACTTTCTTTATTGTCAAAAAGGTATTGTGCAGAGCTGTAATATGCTTCTCCTGTTATTCCAAAACCAAAGTCAATATGTGTGTCAATTCCTGTTAGTTGGTAAAGCATATTGTCAGTTTAATGTTTGCAGTGTCATTTTTTAAGGTTGTTGCCAACTCTGATACAGTATCACCAAAGTTATCTTATATTTTACTATTTCACACGTTTAGGTGTAGCCTTTTTGTTATAACAAAACAGATGGAACAAGCGATAGCCCATGCGGAAGGATTCGCCCGGGAGCGGGGGTTTCGGGGCCTGTCGCTTCAACGCGCCTTCCCTTGTTATCGTGAGATGCCGAAACGAGTTCGGTAAGACTCGATTCCAGGCTTTTGAGACAACCTCTTTTTGCACAACGTGTCATTGCTTTGTAATCGTGAGATGCCGCAATTTTATTTTTGGGTGGATTTTCCGGAGGCTTTCAATACATCCAGCAATTCCCTTAAATTAATCGTAGCGTATGTCGATGAATGATCGGACATCGCATACGGGAGGATCAGGTCGTCGTTGTGGATAATTGAACCGCAGGAATAAATCACATTTGGCACATAACCTTCCCTTTCAACCTCATTAGGCTCCATTAGCGGGCTGGTTAGTCTCCCGATCTCTTTCTCCGGGTTGTCCAGTTCGTACAGCGAAGCTCCCAGCGTATATTCCCTCATCGGACCAACTGCATGGGTAATAACCAGCCAACCGTCTTCTGTTTCGATGGGCGATCCGGCATTTCCTATTTGCACCAGTTCCCAAGGGTATTTCGGCTGCTGAATGATTTTAGCTTCGCGCCAGACATTGATACTATCAGAATATGCGATATAATTATTAACCCCGTCAATGCGGCACAGCATGGTATATTTGCCTTTAATTTTTCGTGGGAACAAAGCCATTCCTTTGTTTTGGGCAATCTCACCATTAATAGGCAGAATTTTGAAATTATAAAAGTCGGTGGTGCTGATTAACTTTGGCATAATTGTTATCCCATCGTAAGCAGTATAGGTGCCATAATAGATTATCTCTCCATTGTCATCCGTAAATTTGACAAAACGTGCGTCTTCAATTCCTTTCTGTTCGGTTGCCGATACGGGAAAAATAACCCTTTCGGAAATAGCTGAATCGATTGAAAAGTTAATCTCGTAGTGCGAGGAAGCCAGCCACATCATTTGATTGATTATCTTGATTTGGCCTTCGTTGATGCTTGGATTATTTATCTCTATCGCAAGGTTTTTCATCAATTCGCCATACGTAAAAGTATCCTGCAATTTGTCGAAGATGAAATCCGGGGAAATAAGATCATGCCGGTCATTCGTTTTAGACAGCTTTTCCTTGAACGTTTTCTTTTCGTAAACATTCCGTATGATTTTATCCGCTTCGGCCAGCATTTTTCCAACCGGTTCTATAATCAGGTCATTGTTCCGGTCAATAATTCCTGAACGGAAAACAATGGATGAAATATGGCCTTCGCCGGTAGCCCGGAAACTAAAAATCACCCTTTTTTCGTTTGTGCGTAACCCCGATTGATCCGGATCTTCCACAACCGATGGATTAAAAAAAGCGGCTGATTCAATGGAATATTCCATGGTGAAATACGAGCCTATCAGCGCTTTCTGAGGTATACTGAGATCTTCCTCATTCACTTCAATTGTATCAAATATCGGGGACAGCCGGGCAAAATGGTTTTCAAATATTCGTGAAATATTCCGGTGACGCCGCGAATAACCTCTCAGTAACTGGCTCAGGGCAATATTTACTTCCTCTTTCGGCATTGCCAGTACATTCCGTATTATATCGGCTGACCGTTCATCGCTCAAATGCAAAAAACGGGCAATTATCCTGGAAGGATCAGGCGAAAAGAGGAACTGTTTTCTATTCACGTACACTTGCATGGAATTCATGTCATTGTTATATAATTTCAGCAATAAGTTATATCATTCACACATTCGGCTACATCCGCTCCATATACCACTTTAATTGCTTTTCCAGTTTATGGAGACTGAAAATGGTGGTAATGATTTTTTGCAAACGAAGAAAGGCGGTTTCACTTTTCATGACATAATCGTAAGCCTTGTGGTGCATACAGCTTATGGCAATGTCGATACTGTCCTGGCAGGACAGCATGATCACTGCAATCTCCGAATTAACCGCTTTTATTTTATCCAATGTTTCAATTCCGTTTATTGCGGTTTTATTGATACCGTCGAGGTAATAATCCAGCACAATCACATCCGGGGCATGTTGCAGGTTTTCTATGCACAATTCGCCTGTGGCATACGTTTCAATCTCAAAATCGCCATGCTGGAGGAATTCAATTTCCAGTAATTTTAAATACACAGCATCGTCATCAACCAGAAAAATTTTAATCTTTTCGTCGTTCATTGGTTCATACTTTTAATCCGGTTAAACTCTTCTTCTAATTCGGTGCATGCCTGCAAACATATTTTTTCAATCTGAAATACCAGGTTCGGTATTCCTTCGGCCTGCTTCTGGGTAACTGCATATTCCTGAACTTTTTTTGCCATGTTTTCGAAATCGATACTAATACCCATTATGGAAAATGAAGGGATCATTTTATGTACCGATGAGTACAATAAGTCCCAGTCTTTATCGATCAGGCTCTGTTTCATTGCTAAAATTAATGGCGGGGTTTGTTCCAGATAAGCTGAAATCATTTCCATCATTAGTTTAGGATGCGATTTGGTACGGTGGTTTAAATAGTCCAAGTCAATACATTTATTATTGATAATTTCTTCTTTAACAATTATTTCCTGTCCGCTGTTTCGCTTAACCAGCCCAATTATTTTGCTGTATAACAAGCGCTCGTCAACGGGTTTTGCGATGTAATCGTTCATGCCAACTCCCTTGCATTTGGCCAGGTCTGCGGTGGTAACATCGGCCGTTAAAGCAATAATCGGGACATTCGAGTTCATGACATTACGGATATAATCTGTGGCATCAAACCCATTCATCTCGGGCATCTGCAAGTCCATCAAAATAACATCATACGGTTTCAACCGCAGCATTTCAATGGCAATTTTCCCATTGTCGGCAACATCGCGTTCAAACCCGAAATCGTCGAGCAAAGTCTTCATTAGTAACTGGTTGAGCACGATGTCTTCAACAACCAGAACTTTTATATTTTTCAGATCGCCTTCCAATTCGATGATTTCCGGTTCCGTTTCGGCATCGTCGGCGGTTTTCAGGAAACTTAGCACAAAACTGAATGTCGAACCTTCATCAATTTTACTCTTTACATGAATGGTCCCCCCTTGTGGTTCGACCAGTTGTTTGACAATGGCAAGTCCTAAACCGGTCCCTCCATAGATGCGGGAGGTATTGCTCGTTGCCTGCTGAAAGTTCTCAAAGATTTTCCCGATTTTATTCTCGGGTATTCCAATTCCTGTATCCGTTACAGAGAATTGGATGGTTGCTTTCTTCTCATCTTCGTCGAGCAAACGAACACTGACCGTAATTTTCCCTTTGGCCGTAAATTTTACCGCATTGCTCAACAAGTTTAAAATAATCTGGTGCAACCGCACCGGGTCGCCAACCAAAACGTCAGGAATATTTTTGTCGTATTCCTTCACCAGCTTTAAATTTTTTTCCTGGATTTTTGCTTCGAACAGATGGAGCATGGCCGAAATTGATGAGGCCATTTTGAAGGAAGTTTGTTCGAATGTCATTTTCCCGGCATCCACTTTTGCCAAGTCGAGTATGTCGTTAATGAGTACGATTAATGCGTCGCCACTCATTTTGATGGCTTGTAAATATTCTTTTTGTTTGGCCGATATTTCGGTTTTCAGCAACACTTTGGTGAACCCGATAATCGCATTCATTGGCGTACGAATCTCATGACTCATGTTCGACAAAAACTGCTGCTTGGCTTTCACTGCGTTTTCGGCAGTCAGGGTAGCATTTTCGGCTTTTACTTTTGCCTCTTCCGCAATTCCAACAGCCAGTTCGGCAAACACAATAGCTTCGGTTAATTCAGATGCAATTCGTTTTTGGTCGGTCACATCGCGTGCAACAATCACCACGCCCAACACAATTCCCCTATCGTCTTTATAAACCGATCCGTTAAACAATACATCGGTTAGTTTTCCATCAGCATGACGAAGGGTTAGCGGCGAATCGGCAACCGAACCTTTTGCAAACACTTCCTGGTAAACTTCACGTGCTTTTTGCGGTTCGGTAAAATAATCGAAAAAGTCGGTGTCTTTCAGTTCTTTGCGGGTTATTCCGGTAATATTTACCAATGCCTCATTCATGTCGGTGATCTTCCCTTCAGGACTTATCACAATTAACGGGTCACGACTCGCTTCAATCAAACTGAGCGAATACTGAGAAGCTAATTTCAATGAATAAGTAAATGCTTCAAGTTCTTTTTTCGCAATTTCCTGTTTCCCTTTTTCTTCGTTTTGATAGTCAAGTTCCTTATCAGCAATGACTAACTCTTCCGCACGTTTTTTCTTTTCTTTATTTAGGAAGGCCAATTCTTTGTTGGCAATAATTAACTCTTGTGCTCTTTTCTCTTTTTCATTATTCTGAAAGGCCAATTCTTCGTTCGCCAGGATTAACTCCGCCGCCCGCTTTTCTTTTACTCCGTTTTGAAAAGCCAATTCTTTATTGGCAATCACTAATTCTGCCGCCCGCTTTTCTTCTTTATCTTTCTGAAAGGCAAGCTCTTTGTTTGCTATTTGAAGCTCTTTGGCCCATTTATGTTCAGTAACATCACGGGCAACGACTACTGCACCCAGTACATTTCCATCCTCATCTTTATAAACCGATCCATTAAATAGCACATCGGTCAGTTTTCCATTCAGATGAAGAAACGTTAGTGGAAAATTGGTAATTGATCCTTTTTTAAATACTTTCCTGTAGACTTCACGAGCTTTCTGAGGTTCGGTGAAATAATCGAAGAAGTCGGTATCTTTCAGTTCTTTGCGGGTTATTCCGGTAATATTGACTAATGCCTCGTTCATGTCCGTAATTTTCCCTTCAACACTGATGGTAATTAAGGGATCGAGGCTGACTTCGATTAAACTTCTGGCGTATTGAGAATCGTGTGACTGCATTCGTTCCATTTTATTACTTTATAACGTCGTTAAAATTGAGACCTGTTGAATTTCCAATAGACTCAATCGGACTGCGCCTCTTGTCCTTTAATTGCTTAAAATGAGACGGAGAAAGACCTGTTGCTTTTTTAAATTGATTGGATAAATGGGCAACACTGCTGTAATTCATTCGCCAGGCAATTTCCGTGATGGTTTCTTCTCCGTATATAATCAGTTCTTTTATCCGTTCCACTTTATGGGAAATGATAAACTGTTCGATGGTAGTTCCTTGTACCTCCGAAAATAAGTTGGCCATGTAGGTATAATCGTAGTTCAGTTTCTCGCTGAGGAATACCGAGAAATTTGTTTTTATCAATTCATCGGAATGATGGACCATCTGAATAATCGTATTTTTTATCCGTTCGATCAAAACAGCCCGCTTGTCGTCCATCAATTCAAAACCTGCATTGAACAGGGCAATTTTTACCCGTTCGCGCTGGTCGTACGAAAGGTTCTCCATGATTTCAACTTCACCCAAATCAACCACGATAAAATGCAAGCCAAGTTTCTTCAACTCCTCTTTCACCGCCATTTTGCAACGGTTGCTTACCATGTATTTTATATAGATTTTCAATTGCTTTATTGTTTAAACCAATGCGGTCAAAGGTGCATCCATTTCTATCGGAAATGTTACACAATTGTGAGGATAAGTTACACAATTCACACATTCGCGAGAATGCGGCTTGATCTCAGGATTTTGCTTTTTTGTCGCTTAATACAATCAAAACGCCTCCGACGAGCAACACAACACCAATAATTGGCGACCATTGTACAGGGTGGTTTATTTCCTTTTTAATTTCAATCGGGCCCAGGTCAACTACTTTTTCTTTCGTTACATAGTTGAATCCCGTATAAATGACCATGATTATGCCGATTGCGGCAAGTACAATTCCGAATGCTTTAATTTTCATCCATACAAATTTCTAAAGTTACTGATTTACTGCTGGTTCAAGTTTATCTATTTTAATAAAATGTTCCACCGGATGGAACTCACATGCAATTTGTTTCCCGCAATTACGGGATAAACTATCCGTGTTTCCCGGATACATATTGGGACAAGTTGTGTTTTTATGCAAGCATGTTCGTTTCATGATTATTTTATGTTTTCGTTATTTAAATGTATTGGAGGAGTATCTTCATTATGGCAGAAACAACCTATTCACAAAAAAGAATTGGGGTGGAAGAAGGGAAAACGAGGTATTTTTAGAGGATTCTTCTTCCCTGGATAATTCGCAGTATTACAGCAATGAGGGCGATAACCAACAGGATGTGTATGATTCCTCCCGTACTATATCCAACAAATCCAATAATCCATGCAATAACTAAAACAACTGCGATGATATAAAGTAAATTTCCCATGATCGTTATTTTTTATTTTTACAGATCAAAGGTCAGCACATTGAAGCTTTCCTGTGTTACACAATTTCAGGAAATAGTTACATTATTCACAGGTCTTCCAGTGGTGTTAATTTTTTATTTTTGAGGTTTTTGAAGAAAGTAGGCGTTAACCCGGTAACTTTCCTGAATTGGTTGGATAGATGGGCGACGCTGCTGTAATTCAATTTATAGGATATTTCGGTAAGATTGAGTTCATCGTAAAGGAGTAATTCTTTAACCCGTTCAATTTTATGGGCAATAATGTAATGTTCGATGGTTCCTCCGGTTCCTTCTGAAAAAAGATTAGCCAGATAAGTATAATCGTATCTGAGTTTTTCGCTGATGTAGTCAGAAAAATTAACTTTTGGCAGTTCATCAGCATAGTGCACCATTTCGATAATGGCATTTTTGATCCGTTCAATCAGGATGGATTTTTGACTGTCCATCAGCTCTAGCCCATATTGTAACAACCCGTATTTCAATTGATTTCGTTGTTCTTCGGTAATATTTTCCATAATCTCGACCTCTCCTAATTCGAGCTTCGCATAATGGAGACCGAGTTTATCCAACTCTGATCTCACGACCATTTTGCAGCGTGTCGAAACCATGTATTTGATGAAGAGTTTCAATCTTGATAGGTTTATAATTTCAGGCAATCAACCACGTACTATCTCTATATTTCGAATAGCAGATAGTGTTAAATGCTATTAAATATACTATAAAACTCTGAGATATACAGCATAATAAAGTGTTTTCGTATTAATCCTTGTATAGTGCCTATTTAAATTGCAGATAATTATTGCCTCCTCAAATCGACCCCCATAAAAACAAAAAGCCTCGCAAATCAATGATTTGCGAGGTTTCAATTTTAAATCTGGTACTCTGGCAGGAAGAGTGATTTTTTGATTTTTTGGGGGCTCCCTTCAGTCCCGAAGTTTCAGGATGAGTAACCCGAAAAATCAAAATAAGTGAAATTTAAACAGTTTGTCAGTTTTTTAAAACCTTGTCAATTTCTTCAGAAGAAAAGTCCCAATTCAAAACATTTCCCATTACCGGGAGGATCATATTGGCTGTTTTTATTTGTCCGCGATACGAAGGGTGCCAGTCGGAACCCAGATCGCTTCCGGTATTCAGCAGATCGACCGGAACGCCAACAAAAACAACATCTTTTGTAGTTTTTGTATTCCGTACCAATTCAACAATTTTCTTAGTGTATGAAAAACAAGGTTCATTGATCATTGGCCCGGTGATGCAAAAAATTTTTACTCCGGGAAATGTTTCCAATATTTTTGCAATTAATTTTTCTCCGGCCTGAACAAAATCCGCCTCATCGGGAAACGGTTGCGTTGAAAAATCGTTTGTACCAAGATTGACTACTACCGCAGCGGGAATAAAGTTTTGCAGATTGTACCGCGTTGTCGAATCTTCATCGAACAAATATTCGAGCCGGGCAGGCATTGGTTTTCTTTCAACCGATAATTTTTTCTTATCGCCGTAATTGCGCACCATGCCCAAACCGGAATGTGACGCAAGCTGGTATTGTGCATTAAATGCCCGTGCAATGATGGTTGCATACGATTTCTCGCAATTTTCTGTTGATGGTCTGAAACGTTCTGTTTTGTCCTTTCCTTCTGTTCCGTAGCCACAGGTAATTGAATTCCCGACAAACAGGATTTTTCTCTCCGAAAGCGGAACAGGTCTCTTCAACAAATTATCCGCCCCTATATAAATACCATAAAATTCAGCCATTCCCATACTGGCTTCGGTACGTTTCACCAGACGCAATTGATGTTCTCCCAAAGATAATTTTTCAGGGAACCACCAAACAGTATCGTTTACAGCATGGATAACTTTTCCCGGGAAATCATCGACCCAAACATTAAAATAATTACGGGGCCCTCCTTTTATGCGAATTCCCAGTACGTTACCGGAAAAACCGACAGAAACAGACACTCCGGGCCAGTTATAAGTGGCTTTGTCATTTTGGATTTCAACCCGCCCCATGTACTGAAAAGCGGGATTCGCCGCAACAAAAAATTGTGTTTTTTCTGATGCCCGGCTTCCTGAAAAACAACAGGCAACAACACCTGTCAGTACGGCAATTTTTATGATGTGGAAAACTTTCATTTTTCTGATTTATCAATTTTTTCCAACGTCTGCCAGCATTGATACAAACCACGCGGAACATGGAAACAACCTTTCCATTTTCCACCTTTCAACGGAAGCAAAACTTCTCCCCTGCGGTTCAGGTAACCAAACCATTCGGGATGTTCTGCATCTTTAAAATGTGCCCAGGTGTATTCGTGTACTTTTTTAAACCACTCAAGACTTTTCTCAGAACCTGTCAGTTGATACCCTTTCAGCATGGTAATCAGCGTTTCGATATGCACCCACCACAGTTTCTGGTCCCATTCCAGTTGCTGGGTCGGATGCCCAAGCCGATCCAGAAAATAGAAAATACCGCCGTATTGCTCATCCCAACCATATTCAATCATCTGTATCGCAATTTCGTTGGCCTTCGTAATCAGCTCGGGGCGGTTTAGCCGTACACCCAGATCCATGATAAACCACATGGCTTCGATCGCATGTCCGGGATTGAGCAAACGACCATCGAACGTATCTGACAGCGTTCCATCGGTATTGAGATTTTCCACCACGAGACCCAATTCAGGACGATAAAAAACATCCATCACTTCGTGAATGCAGGTTTCTATCGTTTGTTTCAGAAAATCTTCATCCAGCAAATGTTCAATTTCGAGCGCCAGATTGCATAAAATCATGGGGAGCGCAAAATTTTTCAAATTGCGGGTTCCGGGAAAAGCTTTATTCCAGTGTCCTTTCGGATTGTCGGTTTTCGAAAGGATAATGTCGAATGTTTTTTTAGCAATCTCAGCATATTCCTGATTTCCGGTTGCTTTGCTCAACTGTCCGAAAGCCATCGTTGCAAAGGTGTACGAAAAAATATTGTACGGCTCAATCAACGGTTTTCCTTCGCGCGAAAGCGAAAAATACCAATTCAGGGTGCCATCGTGTCCGTACTTCTTCAGGAATTCAGCACCCTGAACAGCGGCATCAAGCCATTCCTGCTTTTTCTCCACCTGATTGTACAGCATGGAAAACAACCACACTTCGCGCCCCTGTAACCAGATAAACTTATCGGTATCGAAAACTTTCCCCTCACGGTCAAGACAGGTAAAATACCCGCCAAAATCGTTATCCTGCGAATTGTTCAGCCAAAAAGGGACCACATTTTCAAACAATTCCGTTTTGTACTGTTCTGCTAACTTTTTAAAATCTAATTTTTCCATTTTCTGTTATTTCAAATTACGGTCTGACATTCATTCAATAAAAACTAACTAACGGCAGATTTTCCAACCTCCCAGAAATTTTCGATTTCTTCCAGCGAACGACCTTTTGTTTCGGGAACCGAGCGGTAAAAGATAATGACACCCACCGTGCATATCGCCGCAAAAACAAAAAAGACGATGTCGATACCGATCAGAGCAACAACCCAGGGAAATATAATCGCAGCCAACGCATTGCTTGTCCAGTTAAAAAATGTAGCTACCGACATCGCCTGTCCACGCAAACGGTTTGGAAATATTTCGGGGGTCAGTACCCAAATTACCGCGCAAATAGATACAGCAACAAAAGCCATATACAAGCCAAGCACAATAATGATTGCCATTGCAGATGCTTTAAATAGGAAGAAAAATCCGGACAACAGTAACGTGACGGCGACCATCGCCATTCCTCCGACAAGCAATGGCCTGCGTCCAAAACGGTCGATGATAAACATGGATATGACCGTAAAAACAAAATTTATGATCCCCAGTGCAACCTGATATTGCAGAGCTCCACCAATATTCAACCCAGCTTTTTCAAGGATAGACGGTCCGTAATAAACTACAATATTTACTCCGGTAAGCTGACCAAAAACAGACAAGGCAATCCCGATAAAAAGGGCTTTGCGTATACCGGGAGCCAGCAACTCTTTAATCGCAACTTTTTCTTTTATCTGCCCTGCTTTTATTTCGGCAAAAGTATGTTCCAATTCAGAAGCAGGCATAATCGAGTTTAGCACCTTTCGTCCCTTTTCTTCTTTTCGGTTAATTATCAACCATCGGGGTGTTTCAGGGGCAAATAGCATCAACAAAGTGAACAAAATAGCAGGAAGAGTTCCGACTCCGAACATGCCTTTCCACGGGTTTTGCACAAAAAGTTCGGTAAAAAGCGTAGAAGAAAATGCTCCTGTTTGCGATTTGTCAAGAATCAGCCAGTTGGAAAGATATGCAACAATAATACCGGTTACAATGGACAACTGGTACAAAGCTACCATGCGTCCACGATACTTTGGGGGAGCAAATTCGGAAATATATAGTGGAGCAGCAACAGAGGCCATTCCCACTCCAATACCGCCAACAACCCGCGCAACAATCAGCAACGTAAAATCGATAGGATACGCAGCCCCCAGCGCCGATAAAAAAAACAAAACACCGGAAAAGATCAACACCGGTTTCCGACCAAACAAGTCACTCATTTTCCCGGAAACAACAGCGCCCAGAATACAGCCTATAAGCGCTGAACCGGTAAACCAACCTAGTTGAAGTTTGCTCAGTGAATAATATTTTTCCACAAAACCAACGGTTCCTGAAATAACTGCTGTGTCGAATCCAAAAAGGAAACCGCCCAGCGAAGCTACAAGACATGCCAAATAGAGATACACATTGAGTCGGGACATAAATTCTGCTTTTAATAGTTTGAATATTCGTTTTTATTTGATTTCATCCGTATAAATTTTCAAATTTGGTTTCTACAATCTCCGTAAATATTTAAATGTTTCAATCCTGTCTGCAACGAGATGGAATTCGCATGAAAAAAATTATTCATTCCGTTTGGTGTTTCTGTCAATCATGCTCATTTCGTTATACAAGTTTTAAGCTGCGAAGCACAATTGCCGCCGCCCCTTTTGATGCAGCATTGGCGCCAACGGAAGAGAACATCAATTCGCAGGAGTGCAACGGCAACAACAAGGTGGTATACATCATTCCCGATTTTACTGAGCCAATCAGGATTTCTTTTGCCGGCACAAATTCTCCTCCAATAATAATTACGCCGGGATTCAGCAGGTTTATCATATTTCCCAGCGCCTTTCCCAGTCTAAAACCGATATTGTGGATCAGCGAAATGGAAAGGGCATCGCCTTCCAACGCTGCCTGTATAATATCTTCATACCGGGTATCGCTGATTTCTTTCTTTGCCAGCAACAACGATATTTCTCCCGCTGCTATTTGCTGCTGAAAATTCTGTTCCAACGCATGACCCGACACTTCTGTATCCAGGCACCCTCTTTTGCCACAAATGCAAAGCCTTTCGGAATCAGCAAATTGAATATGCCCGAATTCACCGGCAAACCCTTGTCCTCCAACTACAATTTCGCCATTGGCTATTATTGCCATGCCCAATCCCCGGCTCAGGTTTACAACAAAGGCGTTTCGTATATTTTTTGCCTTGCCAAAAAACTGCTCGGCCATGCCTAGTCCGCGTGTATCATTGTCGATATGTACCGGGAATGAAAATTTTCCGGAAAGAAAATCAGCAAGTGATATTTCCAGGAAATTAAAGTAATTATACGAATGGCCCGTTTGTGAATTCACCCGTCCGGTGATGCCCATACCCATACCCAAAATACGGCTACCGTCAATTCCTGAATCTGAAATTGATTCCTGAATAAACCCAACAACGCGAACCAAACACTCCGGCGTATTTTCAAGAACGAAATTTTCATCTTCAAACGAATAAACTTCATCCATCTTAAGATTGTAAACAGAAAACGAGAGCCCTTTTAGTAACACCACAGCGCCAATGCAGTATGCATAATTTGGATCAACGTTGTAAAGAGAAGGGCGCCGTCCGTTATCGGTTTCCTTTTTCCCGGATTCAATAATAATCCGGGTTTCTATCAGCTCATTAACCAGTTTCGTCCCGGTAGGAACGCTTAATTTTACTTTTTTACAAATGCCGGGAATTGTGAGAGGTTTCTCCGACTTATTAAGCAACGCTACAATTTTCCTTTTTTGAGCATACTGACGGTTCTCATTGTTCACGTCTTCTATGTCTTTTAAAAATAAGTCCATCCAATAAAGTTGTGAATAGTTTCATTTACCGGATACAAGTTTATAAAATTTTTTATTAACTGATACTGATTTTATAATTTTTATTCAAAACATATCATCCGGGAATATCTATTCAACGTCAGTTCGATATAATGAAGTTGATCAAAATTCTGATAGTCAAGATTAAACTGCCCCATCCCCAACCCTTCCCCACAAAGGGAAGGGAGTTTGACCAGAGAAAAAAACAATGTCCGTTCTAAAAAGCATGAAATAACAATGTTTGTACAGGCCAAAAGTCCCCCGATTTGGGGGATTAGGGGGCAAACAGGAAAACGTAATAAACTATATCAGTTATACAGCAGTTTTCATGTCGAACTCACGTTATTCATTATTTTCGATGACCATATAGCATAAAAAAAGCAGAGATTTCTCTCTGCTTTCACTTAACTGACATTGGTATGATCAGTAAAAGACTATTTCTTCACTTCCCAGGCACAACGAACCGGAGAAACAATTTTGCCCTCCTTTTTAAGCACATCCATTGCTTTTTCAACAGCTTTTTTGTCCATACCGGCGGCTTCGGCAATTTCTCCGGCTTTTAACGGCTTTCCGGCAGCGCTCATTACTGCCAATACTTTTTCTACGCTCATAATTTTAGTTTTTTATTCGGTCTTATTTTGCAATTAAAATCTTTCTGAAACTACTTTCCAATCCAGAACCTGCCAAAAATCTTCAATATATTTCGGACGCAGGTTTTGCTTATCGAGGTAATAGGCATGTTCCCATACATCGCAGGTCATGAGCGGTATCAAGCCATCAGTGATTGGGCAACCGGCATTACTGGTCTGCACTATGCGTAATTTACCCGAAGCATCTTTTACCAGCCATGCCCAACCCGATCCGAATAAAGTTACAGCAGCCTTGGTAAAAGCTTCCTTAAACGCTTCGAACGAACCAAATTCAGCGTTAATAGCAGCTTTTAACTGGTCTTTTGGCTCTTTGCAGCCATCTTTGCAAAATTGCTCAAAATAAAAAGTGTGATTAAAAACCTGGGCTGCATTATTGAAAATGCCTCCGGATGATTTTTTGATAATGGTTTCCAGATCAGCATTTTCAAATTCAGTCCCGGCAATCAGGTTATTCAGATTATTGACGTAAGCCTGATGATGTTTTCCATGATGAAACTCTAAAGTTTGCGCGCTGATATACGGCTCTAAAGCATCTTTTCCATACGGCAAAGCAGGTAATTCAAATTTCATATTTGTATTTTTTAAAGGTTAAATGCTAAAAACTATGGTCTTTTTAATCAATAACATGAAATTACAGCAAAAGTTCTAATCTCTTCCTTTTGCCTCTCAATTTAGATTGTTTCTAAAGAAAAAGCGACATAAAAACTATCCGGATAAAAGAGAATATCTCCAAATTATCCTTTTCCCCCGGAAAATATGTTTCCTCAATTATTTAACAAACATTTTCTTTAAAAATTCAGATCAAATTTTTGTATCTTTAATCGATCACATTATCGTTCAGGTTTAAAAACCGTTTTTAAATATACTTTGAAATAAAGCAACAAATAATATTTAAAACCGGATCACATTAATACCGTGATAATAAAAACTATAACGCCATCCAATAATGAAAGGAAATTTACTTTTTTTGATTGCAATTATTATTGCTGGCCTCACTCCCGCTTCTTATTCACAAGAAGCAGACTCATTGAGAACTGATGATATATTAAAAATGTCGTTTACCGACCTGATGAATATGAAAGTAGTCAGCGCTTCAAGAATAGAGCAACCCATTAAAGATGTATCGGCTACAGTTCACGTTATCACAGCTCAGCAAATAAAAGACCGTGCCTATTTTACGCTGGAAGAAGCTTTGTCGGACTTACCCGGAATGCAGTTTCGAAATATTGTCGGTTTTAACAGCTACGTATTTATGAGAGGCGCCCCAAGCCAGAACAACCTTATCCTTCTATTAGTTGATGGTATCCAGATAAACGAATTAAATTCAGGCGGATTTTATGGCGGCGGACAATTCAATTTATCGGATGCAGAACAAATTGAAGTAGTATACGGGCCTGCATCAGCTCTGTACGGAACCAATGCCGTTTCTGGGATTATCAATATAATTACAAAAAGCCCTGAAGAAAAAAGCGGAGGACATATTAGCCTATTGAGTGGAAATTTCAAAACCCGGATGGCCGATTTTAACCTCAAAAACTATTATTCAGAAAAAAATATTGGCTATTCAGTTTCTGCCATGTACAAAACTTCAGAAAAAGCCAATCTGTCTGGTAGTGAGGGGGACAATAACTGGACCGATGAGATGGAAAATTTCGAAAACGATATATCTCTTTCTGCCAGAATGAAAGTAAAAAGCTTCAATGCAGGAGTTGTTTACCAGGAAAAACAATCATCGATGACCACTAATTTTAAAACGATTGGCGACAAATACCTGGACCGAAACACATTATGGGACATTGCATTTTTGAATAGCTATTTAAAATACACAAACAGTAAACACGAAAAGTGGACGCTCAATTCAATGGCCTATTACCGTAACTCCACGGTCAGACCAAATACAATAGACCATATCATAAAAGCTACCGAAACAAATCCCGGACAGCAGGTTGGTTATTATCGTCCAAACCAACTCGCAGGAATCGAAAACCAGTTTAATTATAAACCTGTGGAAAAATTGCTGCTTATTGGCGGAATCATTGGAGAAATTGAAAATATATCGGAACAATTCTCAATAACGTATAGCAATTCACAGGAATCGGAACCGCCAAAACCTCCCAAACCGTCAATGCTGAATAACCAGCTTTTCAGTTATTACCTGCAGGCAAATTATCAATTATCCAACCAGTTTGCTTTTACAGGAGGAATGCGTCACGATTTTTCAAGTTACTACGGACAGGTTGTAACCCCACGCCTGGGGCTGCTCTACAACATCAGTAAATTCACAGCAAAAGCATTGTACAACAAAGCTTTCAGATCGCCAGAACCTTGGGACTACAAATACGGAACAGGAAATAATGATCTGAAACCTGAAAAAATGCACTCGTTTGAATTATCGCTTTCCTATCAGGTCACAGACAATCTCCTGTTCGGAACATCCTTGTACAGCAACAGGATCAACGAGAAACTGACAAAGGAGACCAACGAAACAGTTGACCGGTGGATTAATAAAAACAAACTGACCACAACAGGAATTGAACTATATGCCAACTATATCATCCGGGACCTGCGTTTTTACGCAAATTACACGTTCAACGATTCATACGATCAGGACAAGGTAACTATTCCTGAAATCGCAAAACATACAGCCAATGCGGGCATTACTTATTCCTGTACCGAAAATATAAAAATGAATATCAGGACAAACTATTCGGGTGAACGTCTTAATCCATTCGTTATACCCTCTACGGGAGATAATTACATTGACGATGCCCTTTTATTTCACGCATGTCTGTCAGTAGTCGATATAAAAGGCTTCGATTTTCAGCTAAAGGCCAATAATATTTTTAACACGGAATATTATCATCCGTCGAACCGTTTTGCAGGCAGATACAGGCAGCCACAGCAAACGTATACGATAAAACTTGCGTATAATTTTTAAAATTTGTTTCAGTAAAAAAAGAAGATATAATTAGCAGGGGAAGATGAAAGAATACTGCATGCGCAATATAAAAACGTTAATTACAATAGTTTTTCTCTCTGTGGGAATAGCTTATGGAGAAAATTCATTTGCGCAATCAAGAGAATATTTACTGAAAGCAGGGTTCCTCGAAAAATTCACGCACTTCATTGAATGGCCCGGTACTGTTTCTTCTGAAACTTTTCGAATAGCAGTTATAGGCGAAAACAAATTTGGCAATGCACTGGAAGATATATTCAGCAAGGTAAAAATAAAAGACAAAACCGCCGAGATTGTGTATATCTCATCGGTTGACGAATTGAAAGATTGCATGATATTGTTCATTTCAGGAAAGATGGACAACAAACTCGACGACATACTCAATCATACAACAGGGAAACCAATACTGACAATCAGCGAGAACAGCGGATACGGAAAAAAAGGCACTATCATTAACATGCTTTTGGTTAACGATTATATCCGTTACGAGATCAACCGGAACGCCCTTTCTAAATCGGGGCTTAAAATGAGCAGTTTGCTCCTTGATTCAGCAACAATTATAAAAACAGATGAATAAGCTCCAGTTCATAAAGGATATATCCATCCGGAATAAAATAATTGCCATTGTTTTATTCATCTCGTTTACAGTTATTTCAGTGGGATTCACCTACATAGCAACAAGAGATATTAAACATTCACGGAATGAAGCCCGGTCACGCTTATTGCTCGATGCAACACTGATCGGCGATTATTGCATCGTACCTCTTACTTTTGACGATAAGCAACAGGCTGCGGAAACTTTGTCGCGCTTAAAATTCATCGAATCAGTTGAAGCAGGTTATCTATTCGACGAAAACGGAGAACTTTTTGCCACATACCCCGACTCACTCGATTCAACCAATATTCCGACGGAAATAAACGGCCAAAAAGCAATATATAAAGATGGATATTTTTACATCACCGAGCCTGTTATATTTCAGGGAAAAGAATTAGGAACGCTTTTCATTCGGGCCAATTCCAAAGAACTTCAGGCTGAAAAGCAACAACTCATCATTGTAATGCTCCTTCTGATAGTTGGCCTGATTATTTTATCGTACGTGCTTGCATCAAAAATACAACGACTGATTTCGGACCCTATTTTAAAGTTAGCCGAGTTAACCGCGACCATATCAACCAATCAGGATTTCAGCGTTCAGTTGAAACCACAGGGGAAAGACGAAGTCGGAATACTATACCAACAATTCAACAATCTTCTTGTGAAATTACGAAAGAGAGAAGAAGAGCGGGACAAGGCAGAAGAAGAGATACGGGAATTAAATATCAGTCTCGAAAAAAAGGTAGCAGAACGCACTGCCTCATTGGAAGCTGCCAACAAAGAAATGGAAGCATTTTCCTATTCTGTATCGCATGACCTGCGCGCCCCGTTGCGGCACATCAACGGATTTGTTGAATTGCTGGTGAAACGCAATGGCGATCAATTGAATGAAAAAGGACAGCATTACCTTAATTCCATCTCCGAAGCATCAAACCAAATGGGTGCCCTGATTGACAATCTGCTGCAATTCTCAAGAACCGGAAGGGCAGAAATGAGACTGACAAAAGTAGATATGAACAAACAAATAGAAGATGCATTAACCATCTTGAAACGAGATACGACAGGCCGCAAAATAGAGTGGAAGATCGATTCTTTGCCTGTCGTTTTGGCCGACCATGCACTGATCAGGCAGGTCTGGGTGAACCTGATCGCAAATGCCATAAAATATACCGGACAGCGGGAAACAGCCATCATCGAGATCGGAGCAACCGGAGAAAACAAGGAATTTGTATTCTATATTCGGGATAACGGCGCCGGATTCAACATGAATTACGCGCACAAACTGTTTGGCGTATTCCAACGTTTGCATTCGAACGACGAATTTGAAGGAATCGGTATCGGACTGGCAAATGTGAAGCAGATCATCAAAAAGCACAACGGGCAGGTCTGGGCCGAAGGAGAAATCGACAAAGGAGCAACTTTTTATTTTTCATTACCAAAAATACAGGAGGATTAATATGTTGGAACTTAAAACAATTTTACTGGCAGAAGACAATCCAAAAGATGTCGAACTAACATTGGAAGCGCTGGAAGAAAGCAACCTCGCAAACAGGGTCATTGTAGCAAAAGACGGCGTTGAAGTAATGGAATACCTCCGGATGGAAGGCAAATTTGCCAATCGCAATCCGGGAAACCCTTCGGTATTGTTCCTCGACATTAAAATGCCACGAAAAGATGGCATTGAAGTGTTGCGTGAAATCCGCAGTACCCCTGAATTTAAACTGCTACCGGTAGTAATGCTGACTTCGTCGCGGGAAGATAAAGATTTATTGAACAGTTATTACCTGGGAGTCAATGCGTACGTTGTGAAACCGGTAAATTTCAGTGGTTTTATTGATGCCGTGAAACAACTGGGAATTTTCTGGGCAATTATTAATGAAATTCCTCCGGAAGTTAACCAGCCGGAAAAACAATAATACAATTTCCCATGAGCGCCAAAATTTATGCTTTGCTCCTTGAAGATGTTCAGAAGGACGTTGAACTTCTCTCTGAACTTCTTACAGACGAAGGTTTTGATATACAACTGGATGTTGTTCAGACTGAATCCGATTATGTTTTCAGTCTGAACAAGAACGATTACAATATCATTTTTGCCGATTTTACTTTGCCCGGGTTCAACGGACAGCTTGCTTTGGAACATGCAAAAAAAATATGCCCCGGCATACCTTTCATTTGTATTTCAGGCACAATCGGTGAAGACAAAGCAGTTGAGTTGCTGAAACAGGGTGCGACAGATTATGTGCTCAAAGACCGGATGGAAAGACTGGGCTTTGCGGTGCGCCGGGCATTGGATGCAGCCGCGCAATACAACAAATTCAAACAGGCTGAAATTGAAGCTAAAACAAACCGCAAACTATTACAGACGATCATTAACAATGCGCTGGACATTATCTATATAAAAGACATCAATGGCAAGTATTTACTCATCAATGAAGCGACAGAAAAGGCAATAGGCAAAAAATCTTCCTCGGTTATCGGAAAAGATGATTTCTTCATTCTTCCTGAAGACGAAGCAAGGGTGATTGTCGACATGGACAAAAAAGCGATGCATGGCGGAGTACCTGTAACTTATGAAGAGACTTTGACATTGGCCGACGGGAAAATTCACACGTTGCATACCATCAAATGCCCCATGTTCGACGATTATGGACAACCATCCGGACTGTTCGGAATTACCCGCGACATTACCGAACGCAAACAAATGGAATATGAGCTGATGAAGGCCAAGGAAAAAGCAGAAGAAAGCGACCGGTTAAAAACGGCATTCCTCCAAAATATTTCGCACGAAATAAGAACTCCCATGAATGCAATTATCGGGTTCACCGAATTTCTGAAAGACCCCTATTTACCGGATGACAAACGCAATGAGTTTTCGAACATCATCAGCAAAAGCAGCGACCAATTGCTTTCAATTATTACTGATATTGTAAGTATTGCCACGCTGGAAGCAAAACAGGAACGGATTTCAGGAAGCACAGTGAATTTGAATAACCTGTTAAAAGTATTGCATGCCCAATTCGAACCGAAAGCGAAACAAAAAAACGTATTGCTGGAATTAACATGCGGCCTCGACGACGACAAAGCAGTAATCCAAACCGACAATACCAAGCTCATCCAGATTCTCTCCAATCTTATCAACAATGCCATAAAATTTACAAAACAAGGACACGTACACTTCGGGTACAAATTAGCCGAAGGCTATCTGGAATTTCGTATTGAGGACACCGGGATTGGAATTTCTCCGGATATACATGAACTTGTTTTCAAACGTTTTCAGCAGGCAGAGAGTACGCTTTCAAATGTATCTGGAGGAATGGGCCTTGGATTGTCCATATCGAAAGGATATGTTGAGTTACTTGGAGGAAAAATATGGGTATCGTCACAACCGGGAAAAGGTTCCGTATTTTATTTTACAATACCGTATATTCAGGACTGCGGGAAATAACAGATGGGGGGATAAAAAATAAAAACCCCCGGAACCTCTGTCCGGGGGAAAAAAACAAAAAATCAACTAACCTTTAAATCGCCTGGCTACCTCATCCCAGTTGATCACATTCCAGAAAGCGTCAACATAATCAGGGCGCCTGTTTTGATAATTCAGGTAATATGTATTTTCACCAACATTAACAAGAGTAATGGATTCTACCCTCACCAATCCAATTGGAAGATTATAAAAATTTATCTGTTTGAAAAAAGTTAATCAACGTGTGATTTATTAGTTGTTTTTCACGACTAATAGTTCGAAAAAAAACAGAATTAAAATGATTGATGAACAATTAACCGAAAAATTTCTGGAACTGATAGAAGAGAACAAAAAGCTGATTTATAAGGTTAGCCACATGTTTTGCGAAAATGGAATTGACAAAAAAGATCTATTTCAGGAGATCATCATCAACTTATGGAAAGCATACCCAAAGTTCAAAGGAAATTCCAAAGTCAGTACATGGGTTTACAGGATTTCAATAAACACAGCAGTTTCATGGATTCGCGACTTTGTAAAAAACAAAGATCACATTGAGTATACGAATATGATTCCCCCGATTCATGATGAACCTGCGTTCGATGACTTATACGACCGGCTTTATAGTGCTATTGGCTTGCTAGGCACACTCGACAGGGCCATTATCCTTCTTCAACTCGATGGCTACAACTACGATGAGATTTCAGAAATTATTGGGTTAACAAAAACGAATGTTGCAACAAAAATCAATCGGATTAAACTGAAGTTGAAAAATCATTTAACGAACAATTAAATTAAAACAATCATGGAATACGAAGAATTACAAATCCTGTGGAAAACATACGACCAGAAGCTTGACAGGCTTGAAAAACTAAATAAAAAATTGATTCTTGAAACATGTTCAAAGAAGTCTCAAAAAAGAATCAACTGGCTACAGTATCGAAATTATTATGGACTTATTATGCTTCCTGTCATTTTAATTGTTGCCATGCATCCTCAATTTAAAGCTAGTAATGTGGATACAAAATTCATTATAGGGGCAATGCTTTGGCTTGGATTGATAGTACATTCAACATGGCATTTTATTACAATGATCAGTCAACTAAGAAAAGTTGATTTGATAAATGACAACGTAATTGAATCTGCAACCAAAATTAATGATTACAAAAGAATGGTAATAAGAGGTTCTAAATCACTATTTATTACAATGCCTGTTGCATTGGCAGGAGTGCTTTTAATCGGATGGAAAGGTTTTCATTTCGATCAAAACCTGATGCTGTTCATTATCGGACTAATCCTGGTTTCTTTTATTTTGAGAAAACGACAACTTAAGGGACTCACAAAAAGAATAGATAAATTATTGACTGACATTCAGGAACTGGAAGAATATAAGGAGTAAGTTTCATTGATCAACTGGCTCAGGTTTGCAATATAAAAAAATAAAAATAAAAACCCCCGGAACCTCTGTCCGGGGGAAAAAAACCAAAAATCAACTAACCTTTAAATCGCCTGGCTACCTCATCCCAGTTAACGACATTCCAGAAAGCGTCAACATAATCAGGGCGCCTGTTTTGATAATTCAGGTAATATGCATGTTCCCACACATCAATACCTAAAATCGGCGTACCCTTTACCTCAGCGACATCCATGAGCGGATTGTCCTGGTTGGGAGTGGATGAAACCACCAGACTATCACCCTGCCTCACCAGCCACGCCCATCCTGAACCAAATCGTGTGAGCGCGGCCTTGGTAAATGCTTCTTTAAAATTTTGTACCGACCCAAATGAGCCATTTATAGCGTCAAGCAGTTCACCAGCCGGATTTTTGGCGCCTCCCGGAGCCATCACTTCCCAGTACAGGTTGTGATTATAAAAACCGCCGCCGTTGTTTCTCACAACAGCAGAATGAGCTGATACACCTGCTAAAATTTCTTCAATTTTCTTTCCTTCAAGCGCAGTTCCCTGAACTGCACCATTTAAATTATTTGTATATGCCCCGTGATGTTTCCCGTGATGGATTTCCATGGTACGGGCATCAATGTAAGGTTCTAATGCGTTGTATGCGTATGATAATTTTGGTAATTCAAATGACATGATATTTAAATTTTATTGATTAAAGGATTTCTGTATCTTTTTATGCAAATCTACAACACTATTCACATTCATTCCAAATAAGAAGACATCTTTTTTAATCGGAATTATCTATCCGCAATAGATATTCTCAATCTATTTTCACTAATCAAAGTCTATTAAGGAGTTATGCTTTTGACATGTCCAATATTTTAAATCTTTTTTCTTCTGTCGCCGGTGGCGGCCAATCTGCCGATCCTCTTTTTTCGTCATCCCAGCGCAGACGAGAACTTACGGACGTCTTGTTACAAACGAAGGAAGTGAAAAACTTTAAACGCCTTTCGTTGTTACTGAAAATAACCTAACTTGCAGGTTATGGAAACAAAAAACACATTATTAAAACGATAAACTATGCAGGAAATCTTTAGTAAAGGAAACGTGCTGAACCTGGAAGAGATGATAGAATATTCATCCGGAGGGATCATCAGCAAACAGGTTTTGAAAAATCAGTCGGGGAATATTACGCTATTTTCTTTTGACCAGGGACAAGGGTTGAGCGAACACACAGCGCCCTTTGATGCGGTTGTTCAGATACTGGATGGTGAAGCGCAGGTCATTATCGGAGGAAATCCCAATCTGGTAAAAAAGGGGCAAACCATTATTATGCCTGCTAATATATCGCATGCCTTACAGGCAGTGGAACGGTTCAAGATGTTGCTCACGATGATAAAAGGCTAAGAAGATCATATCCTGATTTTGTATTTCGAAGATATTCTGTTCTGAATTCCTGTTCATCATGCGTTTTCTCCGCTTTTGCATAAAGAAAGGGATTCATTATCTTTCGGGACAATTATTTCCCGTTTTTGAATGGCTCGTCCGATTTTTATACTCATCAAGCTCCTTCTGCCGGTAATTCTGGCGTTTACTGTTGTCTTCAGGGTTTCGGCGAAAGACCCCTACCGCCCGGTTATTTCCAATCCGGTACTGGAACCCTGGCAGTGGACCGAATTCCACGAACTCGACACCATTACCGTTTCGTGTATGAGCCGGGGCAACAACGATGGTTTTTGGCTCGGTTCGGGCAGTCAGGCTATCTTTTTCGACGGGTATAAACTGGAATCTTTTCAGGTTGACAGTTCATGGCTATATTCAATGGCACACGAGCGAAGCCAGAACCTGCTTGTTTCAACATCGAAAGGCCTGTATCGCTACATCGACAATCAGTTCCAAAAACTTCTGGCTATCTCTTTTTCAAATCGGTATGAATTTATAACCGACCAAAACGGATATGTATGGATCGGGTCGCAGCACGGATTGCTAAAAATAACACCCTGGCATGTCCGCTGTTTCAATCCACACGGAATTTTTGAACTCGACAGCGAAGGAAACATCACCAATAAAGTGGCCTCGTTTTCCGATCTGGGCACAGTGGTTAAAAACATTCGTGAAATACAATTTCCGGTTTACCGCATTCATGCCGACGATAATGACATTTTTTGGGTTGCCTGCAAATTCAAAGACTTTGAAATTGCTGAAATACGCAATCTTCAGAATGTATTTACCAAATCGGATTGGAAATACCACCAGGTTGACCTGATCCCTGCTGAAGCAATTTCAGGTATTTACAGAAAAGGAGAAGAGCTGCTGGTTACATCTGCCAGCCCCAGCATCAGCATGCAGATTTTAAACCTAAAGACAGAGAAATCATCAAGCGTCAATTTAAGCAACATCGGCGGCGATGATCTTCATACAGGAATTGTGAAAACCAGCGACAGCAAAATCTGGATCGGCGGTCATAGCAAAATATATACACTCAGCAATGAAGGATGGAAACTTTATCAGTATCCCGAAGTCAAGCTGCCTCTTTCCTCCATCAATATTTACTCCGACCTGAACGACCGCATTTATATTTGGGGCACCGGTATGTTCCGCGAACTGGAATACATGCAGGGAAGTTACCGTACCTATCAGGATTTAAATTTTCAGTGCAATACGCCCGACGGACGCTATTGGTTCACCACAAATAACGGCACCGTGGTTGAAGCCGATTCGTTGCTGAATGTTTTTTCTGGGTACAACACCAGCGACGGGCTGATGGACATGGCCATGCAGGTTTATTACTCAAAGAAAGGACAGCTTTGGGCGGCAGGAAGCCATAACGGGCGGGCAGCCATCGCAACCTTTGACGGCCAGCGCTGGAGCATGGAACACTTGCCTCCGCTTCAGTTCGGCATTTCCTACGACGGTATTAAGGAATTGGGCGATACCTCCATCGTATTTTCTTTCAACGGGGTATTAAGCTCATACAGCCACGATTCCGGAGGTTTTATCGAATACCATTACGGCAGCCGTAAATGGAGAAGGCATCATCCTCCGCAGGTTCCGCTCCGGATTCCCTCCATTGAACAAACTTCCGACGGCAAGCTATGGTTTTCGGGAGGTACGGTTTCTGTTTTTGACGGAACGAAAACGTACCAACTTGATTCGCTGTTTAACGAGTCGCGCTGGACCGACGATATTGCAATCAGTCCCGACGACAAAATATGGATAGCGCAGGGAGGCTATGGATTGTTTCATTTCGACGGGAAAGTGTGGCAACGTTTCGGAGTACGAAACGGCCTGGCCAGCAACATGGTTACTAATCTGTATTACGAAAACGACGAATCGTTGCTCATTGCTACCGATAACGGCATCTCCTGCTTCGATGGCAAACAGTTTGTGAGCCAGATTATGCACCCCAGCATTGGCATCCCGCGGGAAAAAGGTACCATCCGCCTGTCAGCCGACAAAAATATATGGATCAACCAGGGTTCACGTGAATGGTATTTGTACGACTTGAAAAACACCCGCGAGATACCCCGGGAAATATCGAAAGCCATCCGTTACAAACGCGACCTGCACGGGCCGGAAACCTATATCACATTTGCTGAAAACGAAATTCCGCCCGAAGGCAATGTGCTGATCCGTTTTGAGGGAAAAGACTTTATGCACAAGACCTCACCCGACAAGCTCCAGTTTTCGTACCGCCTCAACGAAGGCGAATGGTCGCTTTTTTCGTCCGATAAATCGGCTCTTTTGCTCGATCTCGAAGACGGGAAATACATCTTCGAAGTCAGGGCCCGCGACATGGATTTGAATACGGATGAAACACCAGCCATGGTGAATTTCGTAGTCGAACCGCCGGTACACAAACGGGCCTGGTTCATCCTTACCATTTTAACATTTCTCGGCATTATTTCGTTTTTGCTTACGCGGCTTTATATGCGAAACAAAAAAATCCATGAACTCGACCAGTTCAAATTGCGCTTGTTTACCGATATTTCGCACGAACTGAAAACGCCGCTCACCCTGATCATGCTACCCCTGCAAAAACTTCTGGACAGGGAAAACAAGAACGAGGAAACAAAAAAATACATCGACCTGATACACGAAAATGTAGAACGGCTTTCAACTCTTGTACACCAGGTAATCGATTTCCGCCGTCTGGAATCGAAAAAAATCCAGATGGAATATGCGCCGGGCGATGTGATCCGGCAAATCAACTCCATCTTTCACTATTACAAACCACTGGCTGACGAAAAAGGCTTTAATTTTCTGCTGACTACCGAAACCGACGAACTCTGGCTGAATTACGACGCCGACAAACTGGAAAAAATAATTGTCAACCTGCTGTCGAACGCCTTCAAATACACACCCGAAAACGGACTGGTCGAATTGCAGGTACAGTGGAATTCGGCTTCAGAAAAACTGACGGTTATGGTTTCCGACAATGGTCCCGGTATTCCGGCTGAAATGCAAAAGATTATTTTCGACCGTTTTTATCGAATGAAAAACAATCAGCACAATAAAATACCCGGAAGCGGCATCGGCCTTTCATTGGTAAAAGAATTGGTTGGTTTACACGGAGGAACGATTGAAGTGTTCAGCGACGGGGAAAACGGCACGGAGTTTAAAGTGATCCTTCCGCTGGAAAAAGCCGAAAAAACGTTCAGTCCGGCACCAATCATTTCAGAAGAAACCCTTTCCGGCGAGAACAATGAAAAACCTCTTTTGCTGATTATTGAAGACGAGCAACAGATGCTTGAATTTGTCTCCGGAGAACTGTCGGTTTATTTCGAAGTGCTTCCGGCAACCACGGCAGAGAAAGGCATGGAACTGTTGAGCCAGATGCCCGATCTGGTGATTTCGGATGTAATGTTGCCAGGCATGAACGGCATTGAATTCTGCCAACGGATCAAAGAAAGCGAAGAAACCAGCCATATCCCGGTCATTCTTTTAACGGCGCGTGACACCGAGGAAAATATTGTTCAGGGCATCAGCATGGGCGCCGACGATTACATTACCAAGCCGTTCAACATGAACGAACTGAAGGCGCGTTGCCTCGGGATGATCGAGAACCGCAAACGGCTCCGGAAACGATTTGCCGAGAACAAACAAATCAAGGCGGAACATTTTACCAGCAACAAAGGCGACCAGTCGTTTTTAAACAAGGCCATGGAAATTGTTTTCCAGAACCTCGATAATGCAGAATTCGATGTCCCGCAGTTTTGCAACCTGATGAACATGAGCAAAACCCTGCTTTATTCGAAACTAAAAACACTCACCGGGCAGTCGGCAACTGAGTTTGTCAGGAATATCCGGCTGAAAGAGTCGCGGCAAATTTTGCTTGATCCGAAGAATGAACTGAGCGTTTCGGAAGTCAGCTATAAGGTTGGCTTCAACGACCCGTTGTATTTCTCAAGATGTTTTAAAAAATATTTCGGCATACCGCCTTCAGAAATATCAAAAAAATAGGTTCTGTGATATTTGGCGCAGATGATTTTTTTCAGTTTCTTAGTTCGTTGATAAGGTAACCGAAAGCAAGCACATCTACCCTCAAAAGGATAGAAGAAAAAATAACTTTAGCAGGTAGAAACAAGACCAACGTAATTTACAACGAATCGTTACAGAACAAAAAAATAAGACTATTTTAAAAAATTGAAAAATGAAAAAGATTGTATTTGGATGCTTAATTTCTTTAGCAATGTTTACAAAAACAGAGGCACAGGTTGCGTATATCGGTCACAGAGGAGCTTCGTACGTGGCTCCCGAGAACACGGTTGCTTCGGCTAAACTCGGATGGGAAGTTGGCGCTGATGCCGTGGAGATCGATATTCAACTCACAAAAGACAACCGGGTGATGGTTCATCACGACAGTAACACAAAAAGGCAAACCGGAGTTGACCGGAAAATAAAAGACACTACTTCCGAAGAACTGCGGAAACTGGATGCCGGTTCGTTTAAAGATGAAAAGTACAAAGGCGAAAAAATCCCTTTCCTCGAAGAAATTGTCTCGATCATTCCGGAAGGAAAGCTGCTGGTTATTGAAATAAAATGCGGCAGCGAGGTGATTCCTTTTACGAAAGAAATCATTGACGCCAGCGGAAAAAAAGACCAGATCAAATTTATCAGTTTCGGGTGGCAAACCATATTGGATGCCAAAAAAGCTTTTCCCGACAACAAATGCTATTGGCTTTCGTCTGTCGGCCCCGATGTAAAACTGAAAATTAAAGATGCGGCCAAACATGGACTCGATGGTCTTGACCTTCGCAATACGATCATTGATGCGAAAATGATGAAGAATGCAAATAAACTGGGTCTGGAAATGATTTGCTGGACTGTGGACGACCCGCAGGAAGCCAAACGTATGATCGCGCTCGGCGTGCAGGGAATTACCACCAACCGCCCGGACTGGCTGAAAGAACAAGTAAACGCAAAATAACGAAGAGCACCTGTTGGTGTGCCAATGAGTCTGTCCAAAAAGCCTGAGATCGAGTCATCCCGAACTTGTTTCGGGATCTCATCTTTTTGATCGTCAGACCCTGAAATACCCCGAAATTTCGGGGCAGGGTGACGCGAATTGCGGATTTTAGAACTTTTTGGACATCCTCATTTCCGGTTAAATTCACAAAGGCCGGCCAACCATTATCCCGGTTTGTGTCTTACTTTTTAAAATATAATCAGCAAGAGGTTCATCGCTTACCACTACCTTTTTCGCCGAAGATGAAGCATGCAGAATATGAATCCGTCCGCTTACACGGGTAAGCAATACCGAATGAACAATATCCAACCCTTCAATACCGGTGGTGATTCCTGCAAAATCGCCTTCCTGCAAAAGATTCTCAATTGCCGCAATTTTTTCCTTTGGAACAAAATAATATTCGTTTGCTGAAATTATACTTTCCAGCTTTTCCATCTCAGCAACAAATTCGGGTTTTGCTTTCAAACAGGGGTAGCTGCCGGGATGTTTGCTCATAAAATCTACCCGGTTCGGATATATCTCGCCAAACCCTTTGGCAGGCAGGCTAATTACGTTTTTCTCCGCATTATTCAGCAACCACTCGCTGAAATAGTGCAATCGCGAAGGATACAGATTGCGAAGGCCATTCCGGTACCTGATTTGCTGAAGTTCCTGCAAAAAGCTGTCGTAGTCGGGTTCTCCCGATTTTATCGTTCGTGCCAGCGCCAGACAGTTCTCAACAAAGGTGGTGCAGTCCATTTCACGCAGGTTGACTACCAGTTTCTCATCGTCGCCCTTTTCCAGTGTCCCTCCAACGTAAGGCGTTCCTTCCAGCGATTTGCCAATGGCAATGATCAGTTCACCCATCGGTACACCTTTCTTTCCTGAAAACTTCTGCATCATCTCCTCAAAGATTTCCCGGTCGCGAGGCTCCTGGATAATCTCACCGTCAGGAATTACCTGCTTCTGATCAATGCAATTACCGGCCGTACCCAACAGGAAAAAAGCAAAAATGATTAACTGCAATTTCATATCCGTAATGTTTTATATACAACAAAGTTAACAAGTTCAGGCAATTGCCCGCCGGATAGCTGCGGAAATGATTCAGAGGGTAAAATACGGTTTGGAAAAGCTGATCGTCAAAACTCACGCAAAAACTATGACTACTGCAACTTCCTGAACGACGGATTTCGGATGGCCGCTTTCAATCTCGTTCCCGGCCTGAACTGAATATTCAGTCCTTTTATCAGCCGGTAATCAGCTTCTTCGGGCTGCGCGGCAGCATCGCTTTTCAGATGAAGACTAAAAGTTCCCAGATCGCCCAGCTCTACCGTATTGTTTTCCATCAGTAATTCCGGGATTAATTCGCTTAATCCAATAATTACAGCAGCAATATCGCCGGGACTTAGCGTCGATCTCTTCGAAAGTATTTCCGAAAGATCGTACAGGTCCTTCCTGCTGCGGTTACAGGCCCGGGCATAATACCGATACGTACCTCCGCCTTTAATTCCCGGCTGTGCCTGACTGATTATCTTGTACTTTATTGACATGATATAAGTTGATTTTAAAATTTTAATACCTGTAAAAATAATATTTAATACTTATAAAAAATATTTTTAATACGTATTAAAAATAAAATTAATAGCTGTTAAAATTAATAAATATGTACTGATATAAAAAATAAAAAAAACCTATTTTGTTTCCATAAGCGTAGTAGTTTGGCATCTGCAGTATTTTAAAAACCTTATTTTCGATAAGGCAACCTCAGTAGCCTGGCAACTAACAGTAATCCTACCTTATTACCTTATTTTAAACTACTGGAATAAGGTAAAAGTTGTATGTAAATGCACCAGCTACTGAGGTTTCCCGGTTAGAATAAGGTTTTTAGGGCATCTTTAAAAGATGTGTCCACACGATAGGAGCACTCGGGATCGGGATCTCATCGTTCTAATAATCAGACCCTGATCCCGAGCGCTCGGGACAGGGTGACGCGAGTTGCGGATTTTAGGATTTTTTGGACAGCCTCTTCTTCAAATTTTATCCCAAAGGGATAATTATCTGCTTTTCGGGCTCATATTTCAATCACGATTTTTTCCACAATTATTTTTATCCTGATAGATTAAACAGAAATAATCATCCAATGAAAATTTCAGACAAATTTATCCTGTTTTGTTTTGATTTAAAAAAAATGCTTTTACTTTTGTCAAAACAAATAAAAGACACAACAGTCTTTTATAAAAACAAATTATTGAAATAATGAAGTCAGCCATTTTCTGCATAGTATCGATTATGAGCATGTGTACTGCAATGTGTATGTGTTGTATGTGCAATGGAATCGTTATGCAGAAGAAGGATGTGAAATAAAATTTAAATAGATATTCATATATACCGGATAGCCCTTCTGCAATGCAGAGGGGCTTTTTTTTGGTAAAAAATAACAATAATTGATTATGACAGAAAAACCTTACCGGAGCATTGTTAAAACCATTTCGTGGAGAACGATCGGAACTATTGATACCATGGTGATTTCGTGGTTGGTTACCGGCAAGCCCGACTTTGCAGTAACGATTGGCGGCATTGAGCTATTCACCAAAATGCTGCTTTACTTTTTTCACGAGCGGACCTGGAACAGGTTGAATTTTGGCCGGATTACCAAGTCGCCAATAGAATATAACATTTAAAGCTATGAACAAAAACTTCTTTCCCATTAACATTGATATTGCCGGTGAAAAGATTCTGATCATTGGCGGCGGACAAAGCGCACTAAAAAAAATTCAGCAGCTACGCCGCTTCAATGCCCGGATTGAAATTATTGCGCTGCATGTATGCAACGAAGTGAAAGAAAGCGGCCATCCGGTAAAAATAAAAGCTTACGAGCCATCCGACCTGAACGGTTTTCTGATGGTGTATTCGTGCAGTAACAACGATGACCTCGACCGGCAAATTACCAACGATGCACGAAAGGCAAGAGTTCTGGTCAATATTCACGACAAACCGGAACTGTGTCAGTTCGTCTCTCCCGCCATCTACAAGAAGGGAAATATTACCGTATCGGTTGGCTCGAATGCCGAAGATGTTTACGAATCAATCCGGCTACGGAATGTGATTCAGGACTATCTGGAAAATAATCAAATCATAAAAACAAAAATATGAACCTGAAATTATCCCCCCTGACAGAAGAACAGCAAAAAGCCCTTGACCAACTGAACAAAAGGCTGAATGAAGCTCAGGCCTATTGGTTGGCTGGTTTTTATCAGGGCCGGCTTCATGCCGGTTTTACAAACGGACATGCATTAAAGCCGGAGATTTTAACTTCCCGGGTTGCCAATCAGACAACAAAAAAACTAACTGTTTTGTACGGCACACACACCGGGCATTCCCAATCCATTTCCAACCAGTTACAGGCCAAAGCCAGCGCCGCAGGAATTCAGGCGGAAGTTTTTCCGATGGATGATTTCAAAACCAACCAGCTCCCTTCGATTGAAAACCTGGCCGTTATTGTAAGCACCCACGGAGATGGCGAGCCACCGTCAATGGCCGAAGATTTTTATTTGTTCATTGCCGGGAAGCGGGCGCCCAAGCTTGCTTCACTAAACTACTCGGTGTTTGCACTGGGCGACAAAAGTTATAGTCATTTCTGCCAAACAGGGATTGACATTGACCAGGCGCTGGCAAAAACAGGGGCGAAAGAACTGTTACCAATTGCTAAAACGGATGTTGATTATGAAGAGGAAGCAGAACAATGGATCAACCGGATTACCGGACTGCTGGCTTCTGCACCTTCGGCAGAAGCAAAAATTACAGAAAATAAAGTTACCGAAACCGTTACTGCTTACTCAAAAAAGAACCCGTTTGCGGCAACTGTGCTCGACAAGGTAAAAATTACCGGACGCGATTCCGACAAGGAAGTATACCATTTCGAACTTTCACTGGAAGGTTCGGGACTGAAATACGAACCGGGCGATTCGTTGGGTGTGTATGCCGGTAATCCGCCGGAACTGGTACAGCAGATCATCGAAAAAACAAAGCTGGATGCCGAAAGCAAAGTAAACACAGCCACCGGGGAAAAAAGCTTTCGCGAAGCATTGGAGCATCATTTCGAGATCACCCGCCTAACGCGCGACACCATTGATAAATATGCCCGTGCATCCGGTCATGCAAAGCTGTTGCGTATCGCCGAAACCGAATCGCAGGCTGACGATCTGTTTTATGGTTATGATTTGCTCGACCTGCTGGAAGAATATCCGCACCCGTGGAATTCCGAATCGCTGACCTCCGTATTGCGTAATCTGCCGCCGCGCCTGTATTCCATATCTTCCTCACAGGAAGCCGTTGCCGATGAAGTTCATATTACCGTCAGTACGGTGCGATACGAAAACAAAGGAAGGGTACGGCTCGGAGCAGCCTCGGGCTATTTGTCCGACCGCATTGAAATTGACGACAAAGTATCCGTTTTCATTGAGAAAAATCCTTCGTTTAAACTTCCAGAAGATGTACAAAAACCCATTATCATGATCGGAGCCGGAACCGGGGTTGCCCCCTACCGCGCCTTTCTACAGCACCGCGAAGCACTTCAGCAAAAGGGGAATAGTTGGCTTTTCTTCGGAGAACGGAGATTTCATTCCGATTTTCTGTACCAGGTAGAATGGCAAAAGTTGATTGCGAAAGGTTATCTCGAACGGCTGGACATTGCATTTTCACGCGATAAGAAAGAAAAAGTGTACGTACAGCACCGCATCCTTGAAAACCAGGAGCGGTTGTTCCAATGGTTGCAGAACGGAGCCGTTCTGTATCTGTGCGGCGATATGAAACACATGGCAAAAGACGTTCAGAATGCACTGCTCGAAGTCATCCGGGCACAAGGCGGAATGACTGAAGAAAAAGCGCAGGAATACATCAAAAAGCTGAAAAAGGAAAAACGTTTCCAGATAGATGTATACTAGGTAATTAACTGACTAATTGTCGTTTAAAAAATGATGCAATTGAAAAACTTTAAATGCTTTTTGTGAATGCTTCGTGAATTGGAGACTTTGTGGCTAATTTTTTCCTGCCACAAAAACACAAAAGACACAAAGCATTCACGAAGAACATCTTATATAAGCAACATTGATTATTGACAGGACAGCATCTTATATAGATTTCGATACGATATTATACCGTTAAAAAACAAAATACTACCAGATTATGAGCGACACAATTGATTGGAGTAAGCTTTCAGAAATGGAAAAGCTGAAACACGACAGCAACTATTTACGAGGCACGCTGGTCGGGAGTTTGGCAAATCCCATAACCGGGGCCATTGCCGATGGCGACACCCAAATTTCAAAATTCCACGGGATGTACCAGCAACAGGACCGCGACCTGGAAAAGGAACGCAAACGGCAAAAACTGGAACCAGCCTTTTCATTCCTGATCAGGGTGCGTATTCCGGGCGGAAAAGTAAGCCCGAAACAATGGCTACAAATGGACGGACTGGCCGATACCTATGCCAACCATACCCTGAAACTGACCACCCGGCAGGCTTTCCAGTTACATGGTGTGGTGAAATGGTACCTGAAAAAAACTCTTCAGAAGATAAATGATGTTTTGCTTGATACGATTGCAGCCTGCGGTGATGTGAACCGGAACGTGATGAGCCATGCCAATCCTGCGGAATCAGCAGCGCATAAGGAACTGGCCGATCTGGCACGGCAGATTTCGGAACATCTGCTGCCAAAAACTACTGCTTATCACGAGATATGGCTCGACAAGCAACTGATAGCCGGAGGCGAAAAAGATCATGAACCGATTTACGGCGGCCGGTACCTGCCCCGCAAATTTAAACTGGCGCTGGCACTGCCTCCGTATAACGACACCGATGTTTTTTCGCAGGATCTGGCATTCATCGCCATTCAGGAAAAAGAAAAAATAGTTGGCTACAATGTATTGGTTGGCGGCGGTATGGGAAGCACGTTCGGGATGCCGGAAACCTACCCGCGACTAGGAAATGTGCTTGGCTCCTGCAAACCGGAACAGGTGATTGATGTTGCCGAAAAAGTGTTGCTGGTACAGCGCGACTACGGCGACCGCAGCAACCGCAAACACGCCCGGCTTAAATACACCATTGACAACCGGGGGATCGACTGGTTCAAAAATGAACTGAACAACTATCTGGGTTGGAAACTTGAACCGGAACGCGAATTTCAGTTTATACGAAACGGCGACCGGCTGGGCTGGATAAAAGGGGAAGACGGCCAATGGAGCCTGACCCTTTTCGTGGAAGGCGGACGGGTACGCGACCAGAACGGACATAACCTGAAATCGGCCCTGCGTGAAATTGCAGGTTCAGTGAATTGCTATTTTATCCTGACCGGCAACCAGAACCTCATCATCGCCAATACCGGTGAAGAAGGGAAAAAGGAAGTGAATGCACTGCTGAAAAAGCACGGCGCCTCCCCTTCTGTCCTTTCCGGTCTCCGGCAGAACTCGATTGCCTGTGTGGCGCTGAATACCTGCGGACTGGCTTTTGCCGAAGCAGAACGTTATCTGCCCGATCTGGTCAGCAAAGTGGAGAATATTCTCGACCGGCTCAATCTCCGCAAGCAGGAAATCGTGATCCGTATGACCGGCTGTCCCAATGGTTGCGGACGCCCCTATCTTGCCGAAATCGGGTTCATCGGGAAAGCGCCTGGTAAGTACAATTTGTATCTCGGCGGAAATTTCATTGGTACCCGCCTGAACACGCTGTACAAGGAAACTTTATCGGAAGAGGAAATCCTTCGCGAACTGGAACCTATTCTCACTGATTACGCCGGGAACAGATTGAAAGATGAGTATTTCGGCGATTTTGTGATCCGGAAAGGATATGTAAAAGAAACGAAACAAGGACGGGATTTCAGACATTGAAAGGCCCCTCTCCAACCTTTATGATGAAAACAATCTCAATAATAGGATGTGGCTGGCTGGGGTTCCCGCTGGCATTGAAACTGAAAGAAAAAGGTTTTGAGGTAAAAGGTTCCGTCACCTCGCTCCCGAAAACCGAAAAACTTCAGGAAGCCGGGATACGGCCGTACTATTTGATTATTCATCCTGAACAAGTGGAATTGACTGACAATAGTTTCTTTCAAACCGATCTGGTGATCGTCGCCATCCCGCCCAAACGGATTGATTCGATAGAAGCCATTTTCCCGCAACAAATCCGGCGTCTGATCGAACTGCTCGAAGCCTATAATATCCCTCGGGTATTGTTTATCTCGTCGACTTCGGTGTACAACGAAACCAACGGGATTGTGCAGGAAAATGATGCAGTCGTGCCTGAAAAACCTTCCGGGAAAGCCTTGCTGCTGGCAGAACAACTGCTTACCGGTAATCCGCATTTCCAGACAACCGTTTTGCGTTTTGGCGGGTTAATCGGCGCCGACCGGAATCCTGCCCGTTTTCTGAGCCGGTCGAAAACAGACAGCGACGGTGCAAAGCCGGTAAACCTGATTCATCAGGACGATTGCATCCGTATTATTGAGCAGATTATTGAAAAAGAAGCATGGGGCAACACCTTCAACGCCTGTTGCCCGGAACATCCTGCACAGAAAGAGTTTTACGAAAAAGCATCGCAGGTATCGGGATTTCCGTTGCCGCAGTTCGATGAGCAACCCGGTCCGTACAAAATTGTTGACAGCAGCAAACTGATCGGAATATTGAATTACCGGTTCATTTTTAACAGTCCGGTGGAGTATTTAGAAAGTTTAACCGGTACTGAAAACAAGATGAACAATTCCCATTTGATATCGATAACAGGAGTCGGCCCGGGTGACCCGGATTTACTGACAGTAAAAGCGTTGCGACGTATTGAGCAAGCCGATGTTATTTTGTACGATGCCCTGCATGGCACTGCAATTCTGAACCTGACCCGCCCCGGAACGAAAAAGATTTATGTGGGCAAACTTTACAACGATGGTCAGCGCCAAACCGAACGGCAGGAATTGATCAATCAGCAATTGAAACAATTTGCGCTGGAAGGCAACCGGGTAGTCCGCCTGAAAGCCGGCGACCCTTTTATCTTCGGAAGAGGAGCAGAGGAACTTGAATTTTGTCTGAATGAAAACCTGAATGTGGAAGTTATTCCCGGCATCACATCCGGATTTGCAGCAGCGGCGGATTTTCATATTCCCGTCACTCTGCGCAAACAAAACAGCATGGCTTTGCTGTATACCGGACACCTTACAGACGGCACATTCACAGATGCTCCGATTGTTGCCGATGTACTGAAAACCAATGCCCCTGTAATGGTTTACATGGGACTGAACAACCTTGTCCATCTTTCGGAAGAATTACTTGCACACGGTGTGCCGCCCGAAACTTCGGTACAAATAGCCAGTTGTGTGGGAAGTCCGGCGCAAAAACTCTTCTCCTGCCAACTTGGTAATATCAATAACTTTTTAAAACAAAATGAACCGGCCATGCCTTCGGTGATCATTATGGGAACCCATGCAAAACCATTGAATTCATTCGTATGATAGGAGTAACAGGAATAAGCCATCAGTCGGCGCCGGTAAACGTTCGCGAGAAATTTTCACTGGATCAGCGGGAATGCGCCAAATTATCGGAAGCTATTTTACAGAACCCCAAGATCGATGAATTGCTCATCCTTTCGACCTGCAACCGCACCGAGATCTATTTCAAAACAAATGGTTCCTGTTCTTCCGGCGCATCAAATGCCATCTTCTCACAGCTTCGGGAACATGTCGGAGCTCCCGAAGAAAGCAAACTTTTGTTCTACCACTACCGGAATGAGGAAGCAGTACGGCATTTGTTCCGGGTAATTTCCGGCCTCGATTCGATTGTATTGGGCGAATACCAGATAATCTCGCAAATAAAGGAGGCCTGTCGGCTTGCCCGCGAAAACAAATTTACCGGTAAATTCCTGAACCGTCTTTTCAACAAGGCGCTGGAAACAGGGAAAGCCGTTCGCACCAACACCGGGCTTGGCAAAGAAGCTTTTTCGGTCAGCTATGCTGCCGTTGAAAAGTGCAGCGCCCATTTTCCGAACCTTCAGGACAAAAATATTTTACTGATCGGGGCTGGCGAAACCGGCGAACTGGTTATTAAAAACCTGCAAAAAAAAGGATGCAAAAACATAAACATTGCCAACCGGACCATCGAAAGATCGCAGGAACTGGCTAAACGCTACGAAGCAGAAGTTGTGCCGTTTCAGGAACTAAAAAACAAATTGGGTAAGGCTGAAATTATCGTCAGCTCGATCCTTTGCAAAGAGCCACTCATCGATGCCAATATACTGAAACAACATATCCATACGGATCAAAAAGTACTGATCATCGACCTCGGGATTCCGCGAAATATCCATCCCGATGTTGCTGAAATACCAGCCGTTTCACTTTTGAATGTTGACGATTTAAAAGAAGCGATTTCAGAAAACATACAAAAAAAGCAGGAATACATTTCCGCCGCCGAATCAATTATTGCAGAAAAGGTGACCGAATTTTCGGACTGGCTCAACGTGCAAAACCTCGTTCCGGCTATTCAGTCAATCGTTTCCGGCGTTCACCGGATCAATGCCGATGAAATTGCCCTATTCAAAAATTTTCATTCTGAAGAAGAAATCATAAAAATTGAACAATACGGAAGGCATATCTGCGAAAAGATGATCCGTGCGATGGTCAAAAACCTGAAGACCATCAGCAGAGACGGCGACCTGCAACAGTATTCAAAAATTATTCACCAGTTATTCAAACCCGGTTATGGACAGGAAAGTTATTAAAATAGGGACACGGGGCAGTAAACTCGCACTCTGGCAGGCCAACGAGGTACAAAAGGCAATACGGCAGGTGCTGCCCGAACTTCAGACCGAAATTGTTGTTATGAATACACCGGGCGACCTGAATCAAACGGTTTCGCTAATGAGAATTGAAGATGCCGGTTTTTTTACGAAAGATATTGAAGATGCTTTGCTGCAAAACGAAATTGATATGGCCGTTCACAGCATGAAAGACATGCCTGTTGAGCTCCCGGAGAGACTGATCATTGGGGGGGCGCTTCTCCGCGGCGATGTCCGCGATGTGCTGATCACCCGCGACGGACGGAAATTTGCGGAACTGACAGCCGAAGATAAAATCGGTACCTGCAGCCTGCGCCGGAAAGCCCAGCTATTACACCTCAATCCACAATTGCAGGTGACCGACATCCGAGGGAATGTGGATGTTCGCATTCAGAAAATGCTCGACGGTGATTATGATGCCCTGGTGATTGCTGCTGCCGGTGTTGAACGGCTCGGACTGGCACACCATATCAGCGAGTATTTTTCTCCTGCCGATGTTTGTCCGGCTCCCTGTCAGGCCGCCATTGCCATTGAAATAGCCAAGGACAATGCGTTTATACAGGAAATTGTTGACCGATTTTCGGACGATGAAACGCTGAAGATTACTACAGCGGAACGGAATTTCCTGCGTTGTTTCGACGACGGAAGCCAGACGCCCGCTGCCTGCTATTCTGAAAAAACAGGAGAGGAATGGCGGATTACCGGAGTTATTTCATCAGTTGACGGAAGCAGGCTGATAAAAAAATCGATCAGCGGAAGTATTGAGCAGGCCCCGGAGAACGCCGTTGTTCTGGCACAACAATTACTGAATTCGGGAGGAAAAGAAATACTGGAACAGTCAAAAGAGCAAGACAATTCATTAACAGGCAAAATTATCATCACTACCCACTCACGTAAACCACACGATGAGTTGGAGGAATTTCTCCGGAAACGGGGAGCAACGGTGATTTCCATGCCCACCATCGAAATTTTGCCGATCGCTTTCGATTTGCCGGAACCAATTGCCTCGTACCACTGGATTGTTTTTACCAGTCCGAATGCCATTCAACCCTTTTTCAGCCGGGTAAAACCGATGAAAAATAATCGTTTGGCGGTATTGGGGCCGGGAACTGCAAAAGCGCTGGAAGACGTTGGCTACACTGCCGATTTCACCGGAAGCGGAAATTCAGCAATTGATTTTGCAGACGAATGGATACCTCAACTGAAACCCGGTGAACGGATTTTACTGGCGCTTGGCGAACTGGCGCCCGACATGCTTCAGCAAAAATTAGCGGATAACTTTATAGCCGGCCGAGTGAATGTCTATCATACGGTTTTGCCACAAAAGATAAATGAAGCCTCTCTCGACCGGATAAAAAATGACCGGTACGATTTACTGACTGTAAGCAGTCCGTCGGCCATAAAAAATCTTTGTTTTTTGCTGAATGAAAAAACACCGGAACTACGAATCATCAGCATCGGGCAAACCAGCACAATGGCCATCCGAAAGCTGGGAATGGAACCGTTGGCTACTGCTGCAAATTGCAGTTGCCAGTCGCTGGCTGAAACATGTATTAACTATCTGGAAAAACAAAATAACACCATACCACTATGAGTTACCCGATTACACGCCTGAGGCGGCTTCGGAAAAATGCGATTATCCGAAGCATGGTTCGCGAAACGGAAGTGAACAAGGACGACCTGATCATGCCATTTTTTGTGATTGCCGGTCAAAATATCAGAAACCCGATCCGGTCGATGCCGGGTAATTTCCAGTTGTCGGTCGATCAGTTGATACCGGAAGTCAAAGATTTGGTTGACCGCACCGGAGTGAATAAAATCCTGCTGTTTGGAATTCCGGAAAGCAAAGATGAACACGGACATGTGGCCTGCCGTGAAGACGCGATTATCCCGACGGCCATCCGTGCGCTTCGTGGAATTTTTTCCGATCTGCTGATCGTTGCCGATGTTTGCAACTGTGAATACACCACTCACGGGCACTGCGGAACCATCGTCAACGGCGATGTGCACAACGACAGCACCCTGAGAACACTGGCCGCCCAGTCGGTGACACTGGCAAAAGCAGGAGCCGACATCATCGCTCCCAGCGATATGATGGACGGACGTGTGGCCGCCATCCGCCAGACGCTCGACGAAAATGGTTTTGAGAATACGCCTATCATGGCCTATTCAGCAAAATATGCTTCGGGTTTTTACGGCCCGTTTCGCGATGCGGCTGAAAGCGCCCCGAAATTCGGCGACCGCAGCACGTACCAGATGGATCCAGCCAATTCGGACGAAGCCCTGCGCGAAGTACGGGAGGACATCATGGAAGGCGCCGACATGGTGATGGTGAAACCTGCGCTTAGTTATCTCGATGTCATCCACCGGGTAAAATCAGAATTTAATATTCCGGTGGTGGCTTACAATGTCAGTGGCGAATTTTCGATGGTAAAAGCAGCGGCAGCCAACGGCTGGATCGACGAACAGCGGGTGATCCGGGAAATTCTCACCTCGATAAAACGCGCCGGGGCAGATGTAATTATTACCTACCATGCGAAGGAATTTATATGTTGAAGTTGTCAAAAGTTGAGTGTCGGGAAAAAGAAAAAAAGAAAAGAGGAAAAGGGAATTTAGTCATTAGAAAATGTACACCTTACTTAATTTCCTAATGACCATTGACTTTTTCCTGTTCGTTAAGAGCATTCGATATTTTAGAAATGACGAGATACCAATAAACGTAGTTTTAACTTTAAACAAGTTCGTTATATCCGATGGAACACAATAGAAAACGGCTGTCTCATTCCCCTCCTTCGGAGGGCTTCGGAGAGGCTCATTGGCATTCAAGTATACAAGCATTTTCCGAAGCGCGGGAAGTTATTCCCGGCGGAGTAAATTCGCCGGTCAGGGCGTTTAAAAGTGTGCAGGCCGATCCGCTTTTTATAAAGAAAGCAAAAGGCTCCAGAATCCGGGACATCGACGATAACGAATACATTGATTTCGTTGCTTCCTGGGGGCCGTTGATTCTGGGACATGCACACGATGCAACTGTTGAAGCCATCCAGCAGGCGGCTTTGCTTGGCACCAGCTACGGGGCGCCCACCTTGCATGAAACAGAAATGGCAAAACTGATTACCGAAATGGTTCCCTCGGCTGAGAAGGTACGGATGGTCAATTCGGGCACTGAGGCAACCATGAGCGCCCTCCGGCTGGCGCGGGGTTTTACAGGCCGCGAACTAGTTGTGAAATTTGCAGGTTGCTACCACGGCCATGCCGACAGTTTTTTGATAAAAGCCGGATCGGGGGCCATTACACTGGGATTGCCCGACAGCCCCGGAATTACCAAAGGAGTTGCGCAAAGCACCCTGGTTGCCGGGTACAACAACCTTGAATCGGTGGAAAAAATATTCCGTGAATACGGAGAACAAATTGCAGCGGTAATCATTGAGCCGGTAGCCGGAAACATGGGTGTTGTCCTCCCGGCTCCCGGTTTTCTTTCCGGCCTGAAAAAGCTGACCCGGCAATATGGTTCCCTGCTTATCTTCGACGAGGTGATCACCGGGTTCCGCCTCTCGGCTGGCGGTGCACAGCAATATTTTGGCATTGAGCCTGACCTCAGTGCCTTCGGAAAAATTATTGGCGGCGGCCTGCCTGTTGGCGCTTATGGCGGACGCAGTGAAATAATGGACTTGCTGGCACCCGACGGACCGGTTTATCAGGCCGGGACCTTGTCGGGAAACCCGCTGGCCATGTCTGCCGGGATTGTTATGCTGAAAACACTGAAAAATAATCCGGAGATTTATACAAGGCTGGAAGCCAAAGCAGCCAAACTGGACAACGGACTTCGGGAAAACCTTGAAAAAGCAGGCGTCCCCGGAGTGATCAACCGGATTGGCTCCATGATGACCTTGTTTTTTACGGAAGAGAAAACGGTAACCAGTTTCGAAAGCGCTATAAAATCGGACACCAACCGGTATGCAGCCTATTTCAGAAATATGCTAAAGAGCGGCATTTATCTCGGCCCTTCTCAGTTTGAATGTTTGTTTGTTTCCGATGCCCATACGGATGAAGATATTTCAGCAATAATTGAGGCCAGCAGGATAGCGATGCATCGATAGGTGTTCATTATCTAGAATAAAATCGAAAAATTTATCATCTTCAGGGAGTAAAAATTCCCGTGTCATAGGGTTCATTCCACAATTCCAAAATTCATCGGAATTATTTACCTTAAATTTACATACAACCCTTCCTGCCAAATCAAAATGAGAAATATCTCCTATTAATTCTAAATTAAGATTCGAACTGGTAACAGAATAAGCCTCTTGACGGTATGGTCTTTTTGCCTGAGGAGGAGTTATACCAACTAAATTTGTTAAGAATATATTGTCAGATACATCATCACGATAGATTTTATTATTCCTTGGTAATGCAATCACATAAACAATTCCTTCCCTATATCCTCTCTCATCTTCACCGACTGGAGGCAGCAATGCAAAAGAAGCTGCCACATATAACGATTGTGTCAAATCAATTAAAGGAGTATCACATATCTCATAATGTTGTAATAATGCAAAACGTAAAAGCTCATTACCAACCACATAAAACGAACCATGAAACCGTATTTTCCTGACATGAATTTTCCTCTTTAATTTATTGCTATTTTCATCTAAAACTTTTTTTAATTGATCTGCTGGGTTCTGTTTCATTAACAACTTCCTAAAATAATTAGGATATATTGTAGGAAATCTTGATTTAAACTTATATTCCTTATCCTGTCCTCTAAAGAATAATACATATCTCCGATTGAAATATGCCAGTTTTGCAACTAAGTCACACAACTCGGAATAATTATTCGGGACTAGTGGGGATGTTGAGATTACACAAAGTTGCCCCGTATTTTTACATGTATTACTTTTACGAAATCGGCAGTTTTTTATCGGGAATGTGTATACAAGGTCAAGAGCTTTCATTTCTGTCAATGTAACTTTTATAAAATCTTGAAATCTTATATTAAAAGTACTGAAATAATTCATCATCACAATAAAGAAAAAGCTTGCATAAAACACAACTGGCAACCGCATAAAACTTCCGGCTTTCCAAATCTGCACCGGCCAAAAATTCTCCTCCTGCAAAGGAGGAGTACCTGAGCGAAGCGAAGGGGAGGTGGTTGAATTCTTCACTATAAAAAAGAAATAAAAGAGATGCCAAAACATGCAATACTAAAAACACAGAAACGCAGCTATTAAAGCCCTTTCTCCCGCTTCTCTTTAACCTCCAAAACAGCATCAATAATGTCCTGCGGATATTCAAAAACCCAACGGTTCTCAAAACGTAAAACTTCTATTCCAAGACTATTCAGAAACTCATCCCGTTCACGGTCCCGTGCTTCTGCAAAATGACCAACATGGGATTCGCCATCCAATTCGATTGCCAACTTCATTTCCGGACAATAAAAATCGAGAATATATTTACCAACCGAATGTTGCCTGCGAAATTTCAAACCTCCGACCTGCTTTCTCTGTAATGTTTTCCAGAGTGTTGCCTCGGCCGAAGTAGAATGGTTGCGCAAATCCCGTCGGAAATCTTTTAAAAAAGGATGATTGTTATATTTGTGCATTTTTTGATTCAAGTTACGGGAATTCTGTGGAATAAACTTAATTCTGATACAAGATTTAGCTACTTAGTACCACCCCGTCCTCCGAGTACTCGGAGGCCACCCCTCCTTGAAAAAAGGAGGGGAAAGCAAGAAAGTTGCGACAGCGAAAAACAAGCTACTTATAAATTGTCCTCTGTATAAAACAAAACCAGCAACCGCATAAAACTTCCGGCGTTTCAAACTCGCACCTTCCCAAAATTCTCCTCCTGAAAAGGAGGAGTACATGAGCGAAGCGAAGGGGAGGTGGTTGAATTCTATCCCCTCTCAAAACTTCTCTGTTTCCAGAAAATTAATGGTCTTGTTTATTCCGACATACATAAGTGTGTCTTCAGTAATAAACGGTACATGCTTGCGGTATTTACCTAAAAACTCTTCCAGAAATTCGGAAGTCTTCAATGGTCTTCTGAAATCCATTGCCTGTGCAGCATTATATAACTCAATAGCCAAAATCTTCATACTATTATCGGCCACCTTCAATGCTTTTGTAGCTGCATTTCCGCCCATGCTCACATGGTCTTCCTGTTCGTTCGACGATGGAATGGAATCGACTGAAGCCGGAGTACATAACTGTTTGCTCTGGCTGACAATGGAAGCCGCAGCATATTGCGGGATCATGAAGCCTGAATTCAATCCGGGATTGGCAACCAGAAACTCGGGAAGCCCGCGTTCACCAGCAATCAACCGGTAGGTGCGCCGCTCCGAAATACTTCCCAGTTCGGAAAGGGCGATAGCCAGAAAATCGAGCGAAATAGCCAGCGGCTCGCCATGAAAATTACCTCCGGAAATAATCAAATCGTCATCCGGGAAAACCGTCGGGTTATCGGTTACCGAATTAATTTCGATCTCCACGACGCCAGCCACATACTTCACTGCATCTTTTACGGCACCATGTACCTGCGGAATGCAGCGAAACGAATACGGGTCCTGCACATGTTTCTTTTTGCGTGAGATCAGTTCGCTTCCTTTCAGCAGCATGCGAAAATTTTTGGCCGTTTCTTCCTGTCCCGGATGCGGGCGTATTTGCTGGATTTGTTCCGAAAAGGGTTCCAATAATCCGTCGAAGCTATCGAGCGACAGGGCGCCGATAATATCGGAATACGTCAGTATTTTAAAGGCTTTCAGCAAAGTAAAAACAGCATGGGCGCTCATAAACTGGGTGCCGTTCAGCAAAGCAAGCCCTTCTTTGGCTTCCAGCCGGACGGGTTGCCAGCCTTTCTCTTCCAAAACTTTGGCCGCTTCAACCCGCTGCCCTTTGTAATTCACCTCGCCCATTCCGAGCAAAGGCAAAAAGAGCATAGCCAGCGGCGCCAGATCACCGCTCGCCCCCAGCGATCCCTGTTCGCAAACCACCGGGAGAATATCGTCATTAAACAAATCGATGATCCGCTGAACGGTTTGCAGTTGCACTGCCGAATTGCCCTTTGCCAACGCATGCGCTTTCAGTAAAAGCATCAGCCGTACCACATCGGCAGGCACCTCCGGCCCGATGTTGCAGGCATGCGAAACGACCAGGTTTTCCTGCAATTTGCTCAGGTCGTCTTTCGATACTTCGATGTCGCACAAAGCGCCAAATCCCGTGTTGATCCCGTAAATGGGGCCGTCGGTTTCTTTTATTTTCCGGTCGAGGAACGCCTTGCTTTTCAGGATCAGTTCTTTTGATTCGTCGGAAAGCCCAAGTTTTATTTTGTTTTCGAGAATTAACTCAATATCGTTGAAGCTGATATTTTCAGGAGAAATCAGGAATATATTTTGTTTCATTGCCTAAATAATTTGCAGGCAATTTCGGAAATCGGGAATTACACAGAAAGGATTTTTATCATCTCTGCAACATCCACCAGTTGCTGATCGCCGGTAATCATGTTTTTCAGATTGATCTTCCCCTGTTCCATTTCCTGCTCACCAACCAACGCTACAAACGGAATATTTTTCTGGTTGGCCCAGGTCATTTGCTTTTTCATTTTCGACTGATCGGGAAAAATTTCTGCATTGATACCCGCTTTGCGAAGTTTTGAAACGATTGGCAAACAATAGGCTTCCTCTTTTTCGCCAAAGTTTACAAATAATATTTTGGTTGAATCGATGGTTTCCTGCGGAAACAGGTCGAGTTGGGTCATCACATCATAAATACGGTCGGCCCCAAACGAAATACCCACACCCGAAACGCCGGGCATACCGAAAATGCCGGTCAGGTCGTCGTAACGGCCACCACCACAAATACTGCCCATTGCCACATCTTTGGCTTTCACTTCGAAAATGGCCCCGGTGTAATAATTGAGCCCACGGGCAAGCGTCAAATCCAGTTCAACCTCGGTATTCAGTTCAAACGATTCAAGATACGCAAACAGGGTACGCACTTCGTCAATCCCTTTTTGCCCGATTTCGGAACCGGCAATTGCAGTGGTCAACTGATCCAGTTTTTCAGCCGTGTTGCCCGACAGATGCAGAATAGGTTGCAATTTACCGACCGCAGCCTGCGAAATTCCTTTTTCCAGCAATTCTTCGTTTACCTTTTCCAAACCTATTTTATCGAGTTTGTCGATAGCAACGGTGATATCAACAATTCGTTCTTTCTCCCCGATCGTTTCGGCAATTCCGGCCAGTATTTTCCGGTTGTTCACCTTTACCAGCGTGTTGATTTTCAGACGGCCGAAAACATCATCGACAATCTGCACCAGTTCGGCTTCATTCAGCAGCGAATCACTGCCAACAATATCCACATCACACTGAAAAAATTCACGGTAACGGCCTTTTTGCGGCCGGTCGGCACGCCAAACCGGCTGAATCTGATAGCGTTTAAACGGGAACGAAATATCGTTGCGGTATTGCACCACAAAACGGGCAAAAGGCACCGTTAAATCGTACCGAAGACCTTTTTCTGAAATCTTATTGGTTAAACGAACACTGTTGCGTTCCAGCAGTTCATTATCGCTCAAATCGGAAGCAAAATCGCCTGAATTCAATACTTTGAACAGCAGTTTATCCCCTTCTTCACCGTATTTTCCCATCAAGGTCGACAGGTTTTCCATCGCAGGCGTTTCAATAGGTTGAAATCCGTACAAACGAAAAACACTTTTGATGGTATCGAAAATATAGTTACGACGGGTCATCTCAGCAGGTGAGAAGTCGCGTGTTCCTTTGGGTATTGAAGGTTTTTGTGCCATTTTTTATTTCTTTTTACGAGCGCAAAAATAAGTAAAAACGATAAAAAACCGGATATGATTAATCTATAAACGCATTGAGGGCTTCACTTTTAGTGAAACCCTCAATAAATAACTTCAATCAAGCGAAAATTATAGTCTTTCGCCTGATTTTTTTTAATCTTCTTTTTTATTTCTCAGTATTTTAAAACCTAGGCAGACAGGCTGCATGAAAAAGAAATATAAATGCGTATTGGAGTTTCATGCAGTAAATCCACCTGCAAATGCACCCATCTGAATTGACTTTTAATCGCGATTAAAAAATCGAGACACCCTCAAAAAATGCAAATTAATTTAATAGTAAAATTGTCTAATGCCAAATACGTAAGCTTCTAATTTTTCAGAATTTTAACCCCGATAGAAGTGGATACATATAATTCGTCGGATAAGGCTGCTTTGAAACCCCAATGCACACGTCCCATGTTGAACTGAAGTGCTGCTCCATAAAGAAATCGTTTGGTGGTTCCTTCAATATCTACCAGCTTGTCCAAAGTTGTTGTTTCATATCCACTTGCACTCCCCTGATAAAAATCATTCGCGACATCGACTTCAATACTGCCTTTGGTTTTCATGAAGTAATCCGATTGGTTGGTGGATGCAAATAACGACAGATCAATGAAACTTAATTTCTTGCTCAACATCGCTTCGAATCCCAGACTGCTAAAACCATACTCCATACCCGTCAGGTTGTTGGTTGCCTTTACATAGTCACTGCCTGTACTTTCAAATTCACCCAACAAACCATCTCCTACTGCCGATTCAAGGCTCATGGTGCTATAGGCAGCCCCAAGTGTCAAATGAAAGTTACGCTTCGACATCCATGGAACCCAATGAAAAACATCGTGCCTGATCCCGAAGGAAGCCATCATGTCTTTGGTAATCTCAAAGTCACCGGTCAAACCCTTACTTGATGCTTTCAATGCCCCTGGCAAAACACTGACCGAAACTTCGGTAGCATAACCCAATCCCAGGCTCACCACCGGCATAACCGAAGGGGACACCCCAACACCCAAACCGGCACCGGGCAACAGCGGCATTCCGAAACCAAGTTTCTTACCCGTAAAAGGGTCGTAATAAGGTAGCCGGGTTTCCTCATCGACAACCTGGAAAAACAAAGTTCCTTCAGTACCCTCTCCAAAAAGAGAAGGCTGGTTGCCAATCAGTTCAAAGTTATCGCTGTAGTTATTGTGAATGGTATTTGCAACACCTGTAATACCGGCGCCCAGGTTGACCGATAAACTCAATTCCCATTGGCCAAGTACTTTTCCGGAGGTATGCAGGTTATTTAGCGTAGCTATTCCCTGTGGAGTGATCAGGTCGTGCAAATAACCATCGATGTACATCGACAAATTCGACGGGATGGTCTGGATTTGCTCCGAAACATTGGTCTGGGCATGCCCTTTATGAGCAATTATGAAAAACGAAAACAACAAGGCGATCTGTATCTTTTTTATCATGGTATCGAATTATAAAATGAAAGAATTAAATAGGTTATCTTTGTTTCATCAACGATTAGTTCTCCGGAGATAATGTCATGGTACCGGTCTTACTATTTACTGTCCCTGTTATGGTCAGGCTGTTCCAATCAGATTCAACAATCTCAAATTTTTCGCTATGCCCCGGAAAACTGATTGAAAGGTAATCTTTGCTGCTATAAGGAGCATAAGGATTTGACATATACACTGAATAACTCCCATTGATAGAATCTGCGCTTCCAAACAGATCGTTTTCAATAGAGGTCCGTTTCTCACCAAGATAAAGAACAAAAGCGTTGGTCTTTTTAAATCGTAATAAGTTGTCAGTATAATTGCTCCAATCCGGATCAGATGCCAGAGATTGCCCATTATCATCCTCAACAGATACCACTTTCCAGGTTTTGGCCGGTATCTTACCAACCGGGTTCTCACCCACCGAATTCAGCACCATATGCAAATGAGCCGGTGGAGTTATTAAAGCTATACCCGACTTAAACATTTCAAAATAATAGTTCGTAACTATTGGTATATACCCTCCGGAAGATGAATTTCGATCTTCATAATCATGGTAATAATCCACTTTATAGTTTGACCAATTGGAATAAGCATTGTTCGATCTTGCATCCACAAAATAAGTACGAGTAGATTTATCAGGTTGAATTCTAAACCCTTTTTCTGTATAATTGACAGAAGCAACACCCTGACCTCTCAAAAAATCAGGTTCTGTTTTACTTATCCACACATGGCTCGGCCATTCATATGTATAAGAATAAGAACCATCTGCTTGGAAGGTATACTCAACCGTATCGCAAGAGGACAGGCTTAGCACAAAGCCAAGAATTATTAGCAAATCCAGATTTTTTATTTGTCTTTTCATTTCTAAAATTTAAATGTTTCGTATTTGAAACCAACGAGAATTAAAATAGTTTAATGATATAGGATGTTTTTATCTTTTATTTAAAAAATCATAAAAAAAGGTTCGCAGAAGCGAACCTTTTCAATACAAAAAATATATAATCTGTGTTTCTTTAGTCTGATTCTTATCCTTTTACCAGTTTGCGGTATTTAATCCGGTGCGGACCCACATCGCCGAGGCGTTTCTTCTTGTTTTCCTCGTATTCGGAATACGAACCTTCAAAAAAATGAATATGCGAATCGCCCTCGAAAGCCAGAATATGCGTAGCAATGCGGTCGAGAAACCAGCGGTCGTGCGAAATAACAACAGCACATCCGGCAAAATCTTCCAACCCTTCTTCCAGCGCCCGCAAGGTATTTACGTCAATATCGTTGGTTGGCTCATCAAGCAGCAAAACATTGCCTTCATTTTTCAATGCCATTGCCAAATGCAGTCGGTTGCGTTCGCCACCGGAAAGCACCCCACATTTTTTTCCCTGATCGGCCCCGGAAAAGTTAAAGCGCGAAATGTACGCACGGGCATTCATTTGTCTGCCACCCATCGTAATCAATTCATTACCTCCTGAAATAACATCGTAAACCGACTTTTCAGGATCAATATCTTTGTGACTTTGATCGACATACGATATTTTCACGGTCTCACCCACTTCGAAAGTTCCTTTATCAGCCTGTTCCATCTGCATAATCAGGCGGAACAAGGTAGTTTTACCGGCGCCATTGGGTCCAATTACACCGACAATTCCGTTTGGCGGCAAGGTAAAATTTAGTTCATCGAACAGCAGTCGGTCGCCGTAACCTTTGGCTACGTCGGTGGCAACAATTACTTTATCGCCCAAACGCGGACCGTTCGGGATATACAATTCGAGTTTTTCCTCTTTCTGTTTTACATCTTCGCTCAGCAACCTGTCGTATGCGCTCAAACGGGCTTTCGACTTGGCCTGCCGGGCTTTTGGCGACATCCGTATCCATTCAAGCTCCCGCTCCAAGGTCTTCTGTCGTTTCGAACCCTGCTTCTGTTCCTGGGCCATCCGTTTTGTCTTCTGGTCGAGCCATGAGGAGTAGTTTCCTTTCCATGGAATACCTTCGCCACGGTCGAGTTCCAAAATCCATCCGGCCACATTATCGAGGAAATAACGGTCGTGCGTAATACAGATTACCGTTCCTTTGTACTGTTGCAAATGCAGTTCGAGCCATTGTACCGATTCGGTGTCCAAATGGTTGGTCGGCTCGTCAAGCAGCAACACATCGGGTTCTTTCAGTAACAAACGGCAAAGCGCCACCCGGCGTTTTTCACCGCCCGAAAGCTCAGCAACTCTCTGCTCTCCCGGCGGACAGCGCAAAGCATCCATCGCAATTTCCAGTTTTGTATCGAGGTTCCAGGCATCGAACTGATCAATCTTTTCCTGAAGTTTGGCCTGTTCATCGATAAGCTTATCCATCAAATCAGGATTTTCCAAAACCTCCGGCTCTCCAAATTTCAGGTTCACCGCTTCGTAGGCTTTCAGCACATCAGCCACTTCCTGAACACCTTCTTCCACTATTTCTTTTACCGTTTTGCTTTCATCAAGCATTGGTTCCTGCTCAAGGTAACCGACTGTATAACCCGGAGAAAACACCAATTCTCCCTGAAAGGATTTATCAATCCCGGCAATGATTTTCAGTAAGGTAGACTTACCGGAACCATTTAACCCAATGATACCGATTTTTGCCCCCAAAAAGAACGAAAGTGATATATCTTTAATCACTTGCTTTTGTGGCGGGTAAGTTTTACTTACTTTATACATCGAAAAAATTATCTTTTTATCGTCGCTCATAATTCCCTATTTATTATTACTCATATCAAATTCATTGGTTCAACCAGCAAACCCGGCTTTCCGGTGAGCAAATTTAATGCTTTTTACCAATCCTATTCCGTAATTTTGAAACCAGATATTATAATTATATGAGGATACTGGTAGCAGATGATAATCCGGTCAATCAAAAACTCGTTTATTATACATTAAAACGATTTTACGAGATTGAGACGGCAAATAACGGAGCGGAAGTTCTGTCATTGGTCAAATCGAAACCTATTGATTTGATCCTGATGGATCTGGCTATGCCGGTAATGAACGGCGTTCAGGCTACCGAAGAAATCCGGATCATGGAGAAAGACGGCAATAGCCGCATACCAATTATTTTCGTCACAACCAGCGACATAGAGAAAGACAGGTTAAATTGCCTTTCGGTTGGAGCCGATGATTATCTTGTAAAACCCGTTGATATGGAAACGCTGCTTGCCAAGGTGCGCCAATATCTCAATCAGTAAAAATTTAACTCACTTTCCCTTTTATTCCATTTTTGCTAAAACACAAGGCAGTTCCCCGTTTGTGCCACAATGATTGAAGCACAGCAGGCTTTTTATTCAACCACCATTCCTTTCTTTCTGAAAGAACTTTATCTTTAACTGTTCAAAAGAAAGCAATGACCCAGTTAAAAATATACAAAGCATCGGCAGGCTCGGGAAAAACATTCCGGCTGGCAGTTGATTATCTGAAACTGATCCTGAAAAACGAATGGTCGTACCGGCACATTTTGGCGGTAACATTTACCAACAAGGCCACTGCGGAAATGAAATCGCGCGTACTTAACGAATTGTATGAACTTTCGCTGGGTAAAAACACGGCCACACTGCTAACGCTGAAAGATGAACTGGCAATGCCTGAATGGGAGATTGCCGAACGTGCAAAAAAATCGCTGAACCACATCCTGCACGATTATTCCCGTTTTTCGATCACCACTATCGACAGTTTTTTCCAGCGGGTGATCAAAGCATTTAACCGCGAACTGGGCATCAATTCGGCATACAGCGTCGAGTTAGATGAAAATATGATTTTGGATGAAGCCGTCGACCGGTTGGTTCTTTCGGTGGAGGAAGACCTGCGCCTGCGTGCCTGGCTGAAAGAATTTGCCGAAAATAAAATTACCGAGGGCCGCGGTTGGAACCTGAAAGCGGATATTCTCGATCTGGGGAAAGAAATTTACAATGATTCGTTCCGTAGCCTGAATGAAGAACTGTACGAAAAACTCAACGATAAAACTTTTATTTCCGGCTACCGCAGCGAACTGAACAAGATCATTCATTCGTTTGAAAAAACCATGCTGAGTTTTGGCAACGGCGGAAACAGCATCATTACTGAAAATGGCCTGACGGTGGATGATTTTAAACGCAAAAAAAGCGGTCCTGCCAATAGTTTCAACAAACTGACCGATAGCGACTATTCGTTTACCGCAACCGCGCTAAAAGCCACAGCCGACGTGGAAGAATGGTACGTGAAAAACGCCGAAGAACGGGTAAAATCGGCCAGCGAAAAGTTGATGGCAGTATTGCGCAATGCAGTTGATTTTTGCGAAAAGAATATTCGGGATTACAATACCGCATGTTTGATCACCAGCCAATTGTATGTGCTTGGTATTCTGGTCGATCTGCGCAGGATGGTCCGCGAAATTTGCCAGGAGAAAGGCATTGTGCTGATCTCCGATTCCGGCCATTTTATCAAGGAAATTATCGATGGTTCCGACACGCCTTTTGTGTACGAAAAAACCGGGGTGGTGTACAACCACTTTATGATCGACGAGTTTCAGGATACTTCTGCTTTGCAGTGGGAGAATTTCCGGCCGCTGGTGCTGAATTCGCTGGCCGAAGACCATTACAACCTGGTGGTGGGCGATGTAAAGCAGGCCATTTACCGCTGGCGAAAGGGCGACTGGAACCTGCTGGCCGGCAAGCTGAACGAGTCGCTCGGTTTTTTTGGCACCGAACACGAGGTACTCAATAAAAACTGGCGCAGTTGCGGAAATATTATCCGGCTGAACAATACCATCTTCACGCTTGCCCCGGCCATCCTTCAGCAAAATTTTGAAAACGAACTGGAAGAAATTGACCTGCCCGACGGCGCCGGATTGATGCCGATTGCTGAAATATACTCCGACCGGCTTCAGGAGATTGCAAAAACGGAACTTGCCGATGAAGGCTTTTTCAGGATGAAATTTTTGGAAGCCGCACGCGACAAACAGGAAGAGAACGAAGAACTGGTAAAAAGCGAATTGCTTGAACAGATAAAAAATCTCCAAAACAAAGGAGTTCCGGCGCGTCAGATTGCGGTGCTGGTACGCGAAAAAAAGGAAGCCCGTGCAATTGCCGAACTGTTCCTTACCGAGAAAAACAAGCCCGAAAACAGCGCTTTCAACTTCGATATTCTCTCGAACGAATCGTTGTACCTGAACAATTCGCGCCTGGTGGGTTTCGTGGTCTCCATGATGCGCTATTTCCTGAATCCCGAAGACCCGATTATCCTGGCAACACTCAACTTTTACTATTATTCTTATCTGTACCCGGTTTTAAAACATGCCGACGCCTTGCCCGATTTTTCCGAAGGCACAAAAACACAGGCAACGCTCGATTTCACGCAGTCTTACCAACCAGACATTACCGAACAATTTGAAGATTTGGAGAATGCCGAGAATGGCTTTGTCCGTTTCCTGAGAAGCGAAACATTTCATCAACTGGTGAGCGCAAAGTCGTTGCAGGAAATGGTGTACAGCATCAGCGAAAAATTCAGCCTGTTCAGTATAAAAAATGAGCTGGCTTATTTGCAGGCCTTCATTGATCAGTTAGCGGTATTCGAGCGCGGAAATGCGTCGGAAGTCACGTCGTTCCTGAACTGGTGGGACGATAATGCCGATAAAATCACCATCCCGGTTGCCGACTCAATTGATGCCATCAGCATTCTAACCATTCACAAATCGAAAGGGCTCGAATTCGACCATGTTTTTATTCCTTTCTGCGACTGGTCAATCCTGCCCAAAACCAACCATGCACCTTTGCTTTGGTGCGCCCCCGACCGGCCACCTTTCAATGCGCTGAAACTGGTTCCGGTGAAATACGGGAAACAGTTGGCAAAATCCATTTTCAGTAAAGAATTTTTTACCGAGAAATTCAACACCTACATCGACAACCTGAACCTGCTTTACGTGGCTTTCACCCGCGCCAAATCGGGTTTGTACGTGTGGTCGCAAACAACGGGCAAAATGAATACGGTGGGCGATCTGCTGAAAAAAACAGTGGAGCGAACGCCCGATGTTTCTGCCGATCTTTTAAAACTGAACGAGCTATTCAACGAGCAGCAGTCACTGGTTGAATTTGGCCGTTTTTACAAGAATGAAATAAAAACGGAGAGCAAAGTTCAGAATATTCTGCTCGACCGGTTTGGCTTTGCCGATTTTCGTAAACACCTGTCAATACGGAAAAATACGCAGGACTTTTTCAATCCGGAAGAAAAATGGACAGGGGCGGTCAACAAAGGAAAAATCATTCACGAGATTTTATCGGGAATCCGGCACCGCGATGAGCTGGAAAGTTCGGTTCGAAAAGCTGTGTTTGCCGGGAAAATTTCGGAATCACAGGCTGGAATGTATATCAGCGAAATCAGCGAAATGCTGAATGATCCCGATGTAGCTGAATGGTTCGACGGTTCGTGCCGGGTGATTAACGAACGCAACATCATGAACAACGGCCCGCAGGGAATGAAACGCCCCGACCGGATGATGATAAAAGGCAACCAGTTGATCGTGGTCGACTACAAATCGGGCGAACACGAACCGGACAAATACAAAACACAGGTCCGCTCGTACATGGCCTTGCTGAAACAATGCGGCTACCCGGATGTAAAGGGTTATTTGTGGTACACGAAGTTTAACAAACGGGTGGAAGTGTAATATTCCTGAAAGACAGGAAAAATTCCAACCCCGAAGCTTCAGGGAAAATTCCAAAGAAAACAGCCAACAGCCGATCTCACGCAAAAACGCAAAGGGGAAAATCAAAAAAGAAAAACAGTTCTTCAGTCCTGTCATTCCGGTTCCGTCCTTTTGAACTGTCATTCCGGCGCAGGCCGGAACCTCTCCGCATACGACCCATAAGGACAAGCAACTAGTGAGGGCTTCACTCGGAGTGAAACCCTCACTCTCTCGCTGAATTAATTTTCTCGGTATGCTTTTAAAACTTCACTTTTGTTCAGTTGCTTTTCGTAAATTAGTCTGTGCTTTTGGGGAGTTGTTTTTATTGTACTGAAATGGAGGGATAAAAACAGTTTTGGGAGAGATAAAAGAGGAATAAGAATAATGAATATATAACGCGACGTTATGCAGCATGTTAAAAAACCAGACTATCTATGAAAATAGAAACTATAAGAATTGAAAATTTTAGGGCATTTAAGGATGAAACCATCCAGATAGATAATTATACAACTTTTGTTGGTCCCAATGGAGTTGGAAAATCGACTGTATTTCATGCCTTAAATCTTTTTTTCCGTCAAAGCAAGGATAGTCAGACTGATTTAATAAAATTGTCAGCAAGTGACTTTCACCATTTTAATACAAAAGACGATATTAAAGTCACAGTTACTTTTCATGAATTATCTGACAAGGCAAAAGAGGATTTATCAGATTATGTCCGTCAAAATAAATTAATAGTAACTGCAATAGCAAAATATGACCCGGTTACTGAAAAAGCGGAGGTTAGACAGTTCGGAAATAGAATTGGAATGGAAGAATTTAGAAAATTCTTTGAGGCAGATAAAAATGGAGCTAAAGCTCCCGAGCTTAAAGAAATTTTCAAATCATTTAAAGACAAATATGAAGCTCTAAATCCTGCAAATTCAAAAGCTGACATGATAGCTTCAATGCATGAATTTGAAGCAAAAAATCCAGAAATGTGTGTTTTGATACCAAGTGAAGACCAATTTTATGGTGTTTCAAGGGGAGTAAATAAGTTAGAACAACATATCCAATGGATTTTTGTACCAGCAATAAAAGATGCAACAGAAGAAAGTGAAGAGTCTAATAGGTCTGCATTGGGTCAGCTTCTAGCTCGGACTGTAAGGTCAAAAGTTTCATTTGATGACAAGATTAGAGAATTAAGAATCAATGCCAGAGCAGAGTATCAAAAACTATTAGATGCTGAACAAAAAACATTAGATGATATTTCAACAGCATTACAAAAAAGGCTTTCTAACTGGGCACATCCAAACATAACAGCATCTGTACAATGGAAACAAGACCCTGATAAATCTATAAAGATTGAAGAACCTCTGGCGGGGTTAAAAGTTGGAGAAAGAGGATTCGAGGGAGAGTTATCAAGATTTGGACATGGTTTACAAAGGTCATACATGCTTGCCCTACTTCAAGAATTATCAACATTTGAATCAGAAAATATTCCGACTTTAATAATGGGAATTGAAGAACCTGAATTATTTCAACATCCGCCACAAGCAAGATATTTAGCGGAAACACTTTTGGACTTGGCACAATCAAATTCTCAAATAATAATATGTACTCATAATCCTCTTTTTATTCCTGGTGACAATTTCAATAAAATAAGACTTGTTAGAGAGGTTGGTAATCCAAGTGAAACTAAGATAAATCAACTTGCATATGATGAATTAGCTAAGAAACTTAATGAAGTTGGAGAAAAATTAGTGAGTGAAAGCGGAATGGTAGCAAAATTATATCCTTCACTAAATCCCGTTGTCAACGAGATGTTTTTTTGTAAAAAATTAATACTTGTTGAAGGACATGAAGATATTGCTCATATTAATTCCTACTTGATTTTGACAAATCGAATTTTGGATTTTAGAAGAAACGGTTGTCACATAGTTCCAGTTGAAGGTAAAAGTAAGTTAATAAAACCTTTAGCTATGGCAAAAATGCTAGGCATACCGACAATGGTAATCTATGATAGTGACACGAATAAAGAAAATGCAAATGAGGTTAATCAGCATAAAAAGGAAAACAAAGCTTTATTAACAATATCAGGGTATTCCGAGGAAAATGAGTGGTTAGCCGACCATATTATTAAGAAAGATTTGACTGCTTGGCAAACAAATTTAACGAATGAAATAACAAATGAACTTGGTGCTGAATTGAAACAATATGAAGACAAAGCAGCAGCTTTTTATGGCAACGCAGGAAATCTTAAAAAGAATCCTCTGGCAATTGCCAAGACTTTGGAGTTAGCTTGGGAAAGTGGAATCAAATCTAAATTATTGATTGATTTAACAGAAAGGATTTCAACTTTTCTTAATGAATAAAACACGATAGCATAACAAAGTGCATATTTCAAAGCAGGGTTTGGTGGTACGCGACGAGATTCCGGCCTGCGCCGGAATGACAGTTCAAAAGGACGGAACCGGAATGACGGTCTTGAAGAACTGTTTTTTTTTTGATTTTTCCCTTCGCGCCTTTGCGTGAACCCGGCTACCGGCTGTTTTCTTTGGAATTTGGATTTTAATAATTTGTTATTTGCCATTTACTGTTGCCCCCTTGCATCTTCGCCCCAAAACCCTATTTTTGCAACAAAATTACAGACATGATACAACGTATTCAAACCTTATATGTGTTTATTTCTCTCGTTTTAATGGTACTTCTGCTGGTTTTACCATTTGCCGAAATCGTTGACAACGGAAATATCTATCAGTTCGATAAACTGGGAATCAGCGGCGGGGCCGGGCAAATACAAAACGGCTGGTCGATCGGGGCATTAATTTCAATTATTGTTTTGCTCCACCTTGTCGTTATTAACAGCTATAAAAAGAGAATCCGCCAGATGCGCCTGTTGGTATTCTCAATCCTGCTGATGATTGGGCTGTTCGGAATGTTCTATTTCTTCAGTTATTTTTCGTTCGACAATGCGCAAATCAGTTTTAAAATAGTAGTTGCATTCCCGCTGGTTGCCATCATTCTCGACTATCTGGCCATTCGCGCCATCGGAAAAGACGAAGCGCTGATCCGTTCCATCGACCGGATTCGTTAAACGCAAAAACGGTTTCTTCTGCAAACCAAATACAAAAAAAACATGGTCATCCGCGACCTGTATTTTTTCAACCCTACCTGTGAAACAGCCATTGCCAATGGCTCGGAAACGTATATGGCTGCACAAATACTGCGGAAATTTGAGGACAACCTGTCGTTTTTGCCAATGATTTTTACATCGCCCGGCGATATTGTCCTTAGTTCCGAAAAACCTTCGAAAGAATTTATTGGTGGATTGAAACAAATTAACTTTCCGCTTTCCGACAGCGCGTCAAAAGATGAATTACTAAAAGCAAAAAACCTAAAAATAAACCGGATTGTCCCGTGGGGATGGAGTCCCGCTGCCCACTTTCAGTTAAAAGAATTGAAAAATCACACGATCCCGGAATTCCAGTTGTCCCGGATTTTCAACTGGGTACCCGAACATCGAACACTTTTCGAGCGAAAAACAGCAGCACAAATTCTCAACCAGTTTATTAATGAATACGGAACTGATGAATATTGCTCACCGGAAGCAATTCCTTCGGTAGTACAATCGGAAGATGAAATTCAACATTATCTTAAAAATTGTCCGAATGCCGTTCTGAAATCGCCTGTAAGTTCATCAGGGCGGGGCGTTCAAATGATCCGAAACGGAAAGTTGAGCCGCTCTAATAGTCAATGGGCGAAAGCTGTTTTGAAGCAATCCGGCTACCTGATGGCCGAACCGTTGCACCACAAAAAACTCGATTTGTCGTTTCAGTTTGAAATCGATTCTTCAGGAAAAATAATTTATCGCGGGCATGTGTTTTTTTATACCAACAACAACGGGATGTATCAAGGCCATTATTTGAACCGGAATATATCGGAACTCGTTGGTACAGATTTTACCGGTTTGCCGGATAAAACCGGCGACAAGCTGAAAACAATCCTCGAAAAATCGGCATATCCGGCTTTTTACGAAGGTTTTCTGGGCATCGACGGAATGATTATTGAAGAAGAAAATCAACTAAAAATTCACCCGTGCCTGGAGATCAATTGCCGCCTGACGATGGGAATGATCGCTCTGAAGATTCAAAAACTGATCCATCCCGAAGCCAAAGGCAGGTTTGAAATTTTTTCCGGAGAAACAGGGGAATTTGCCGCATTTTCGGAGGAAATGAAAACGAAGTATCCTATCGTACTGAGAAATAAACAGTTTTATTCCGGCTTTACCACTCTGAGCGATCCCGCCGAAAAAGCAAAATTCGGAGCATATATTTTACTCATTTAATTCTACTTTAACACATTAGAAAAATCAACCTTTTTTTACCCTGAATCCCTGAAGGGAAAGGTTGATTTTTCAGCTTTCACCCTTCAGGGACGGGGTAAAAAGCTGAAAAATCTTTCCCTACGGAGAATCTGTTAAATTAGAATTAACCTTCTTTTATAACCTTTTAATTCTTTTTAAATCTTTTTAATTTAGTTCGCAATTAACTTTGAGCAAACTAATTGACAAAATATTTAAGCCTCAGAAAATGAAACGGTTTATATTTTTGATGTTTGTAAGCCTGTTGGTTAGCAACATCGCGTATTCTCAATCAGAAGAAGATCAGAAAAAATCGAATTCACCGCAGGAAAAAGTGACCGTCAATAAAGAATTTGACGAGAACGGAAACATGACCAGCTTTGATTCAACCTATATCTATTCGTGGTCAAGCGACAGTACAATAAGCAGTTTTCCGGGCGATATTGACTTTTCGGATTTTTTTAACTGGAAAGGGAGCTTTTTTGATAACGATTCTGCTTTCATGAACGATCCTTTTCGTGGATTCCATTTTAATAACGGAGAAATTGATAACTTTTTCAAGTGGTTTCCGGAAATGTTTCCCGATTCGCTTGATCAAAACATGTATTCGTACCGGAATGATTCAATTATCCGATTTTTTGGCGATTCAACACGTACATTTCAATTTCGGAAAGACAGTCTGTTCCCTGATTTTCAGTGGCAATTAAACGATTCGTCGATGATGCATTTTTTCTCTGAACCAAAACTCCTGTTCCAGAACGATTCTATCTGGAAAAAACATCAAAAATTATTGGAACAACACAGGTTGGAAATGGAAGAGTTACAGAAGAAATTTTTCCGGTTTTAGAATTTGGCGTACAAACAATAAGACCCCGGCTCAACAAAGAACCGGGGCCTTGGGTAAAGATCGGCAACGACCTACTCTCCCACAAATAAATGCAGTACCATCGGCGCTGGCGGGCTTAACTTCTCTGTTCGGAATGGGAAGAGGTGGGGCCCCGCCGCAATAGTCACCTAAAATCGTTCTGGCATTTTACGTACCAACCAATATTTTTATTTAGTAGTAAGTAGTTAGTAGTTAGTCGTAAGTCGTAAGACTTTTAACAACTCTTTTCTAATAAATCAACATGTCAGGGGAAGTGAAGTAAAAACAGACCTGTAAATTCAAGCGAAAGTCTACGGGCAATTAGTACTGCTCGGCTTTGACGTTACCGTCTTTACACCTGCAGCCTATCAACGTGGTAGTCTTCCACGACCCTTAAAGGAAATCTCATCTTGAGGCCAGCTTCGCGCTTAGATGCTTTCAGCGCTTATCTGTTCCATACATAGCTACCCGGCGATGCAGCTGGCGCCACAACCGGTGCACTAGAGGTATGTCCACCGCGGTCCTCTCGTACTAGCGGCAGGTCCCCTCAAATTTCCAACGCCCACAACAGATAGGGACCGAACTGTCTCACGACGTTCTGAACCCAGCTCGCGTGCCACTTTAATGGGCGAACAGCCCAACCCTTGGGACCTTCTCCAGCCCCAGGATGTGA
>Ga0209319_1000078_pt1 | contig 173000 bp, 185 predicted proteins | sample RifGroE2_FD_184000 | JGI IMG/M metagenome (GOLD analysis project Ga0209319, IMG submission 184000) | Groundwater microbial communities from Rifle, Colorado - Groundwater E2 (SPAdes) (version 2) | ecosystem: Environmental > Aquatic > Deep subsurface > Groundwater | place: Rifle, Colorado... | reverse complement strand
TCCATTGTGGAATATTCTCGACTGCAGCCTCCCGTAGGAGTTTGGGCAGTTCTCAGTCCCAATGTTGGGGGCCGTGCTCTCACACCCCCTACCCGTCATAGCCTTGGTAGTCCATTACACTACCAACAAGCTGATAGGACATAGGCTTCTCCTGAAGCGATAAATCTTTACTCCGTAGAGCACATCGTGTATTATCCTGGATTTCTCCAGATTATTCACGACTTCAGGGAAAATTCCTATGCATTACTAACCCGTTTGCCGTGGGCCTAAACCCACTCGACTTGCATGCCTTATCCACGCCGCCAGCGTTCATCCTGAGCTAGGATCAAACTCTCAATAAATAGATTTAAACAAAACCGAAGTTTTGCTCAATCAGGTAGTGTTTTTATTTAACGGAAAAACACAAAACGTATAAGCTCAAACAAACAACCAGTGACCAGTCACTCGAGAGCGACTGGTCGAAGGACTAACCGCAATAAATTGCGATTTTGTCCAACATCTATGATTTGGTTACAAAATCGCATCCTCACGAAAGTGGGGATCCAGTAACTAATCAATAAATGCTATTATTACAACTTTTTAAAGTTCTCTATTTTTTACTTTTTAAGGCTATACCTTAAGAGTATAAAAAACACATCCTCACGCACATCTTGTGATATGCATCGGGATGTATTTTCATCCTGTCGCTCGTGAGCGACGGGATTTTGCATCTACCCGAATTTTTAAGTATTTTTCTTGTTTGCGTTGATGTTTCCTTATGAATTTAACATCACCTCTTCTTGATTGCTTAAACAGTTTAGCAACATAAAAATAACTTGTCAAGGCTTTTTATATTTATTATTTTTTATTAAATATAAATCCTGTTTTTTGGCTTATATTAGCGATATTTTAAATATCAATACGAAACTATTCCCCAACCTCAATCTCATTGCTTTTGCAGATCTTTGCATATTCATAAAAACTTTTGCGTGGTTTTCGCTCGAGAGTTTTGTAATCAATTTCAATTAGTCCAAATTTCGGCTCATAGCCATAGAGCCACTCGAGATTATCCATCAATGACCAAAAATTGTATCCGCGTACATCCACGCCCTCTGAGATTGCTTTGTGCACAAAAGCTAGATGTTCACGTATATATATAATACGCTCATCATCTTCAATTCCCTCTCGCGTAGGAACACCATTTTCCGAAATATAAATCGGTAACTTGAATTTATCGCTTGCCTGTTTCAGAACAAGATATATACCTTTTGGATATGAAACCCACCTCATCACATTACTTTCATCCTCTTCAATCGTGAAGCCAAGATATGTTTGATTCCTAGAGTCCATCTTTATATTTTTCCAATTAAATTTGATTTTTCCTAAGCGATAATAATGAACGCCAACAAAATCCTGATAGCCTTTTATTTTATTTCCAAGCAAATCAATGCGATACCACTGCGCAATTCTGTTAATCGTATTCAACAAAATTCCAAACCCTTCTGACTCATACCAATTGTAAAGATATGTTATTCCAACTTTAGCATCTGGTTTTATTCGATGAATAATATCGTAAGATTTTCGATGTGCCGCGGCAACATTATTCAACGCCCGCAAAAACTTCACGGGATTCATATATCCAGGAGGAAAAGCTCCTGCCAGAAAACCCTGTCCCAACGGAACCATAGGTTCATTAAATGTCATAAATATATCAATCAGATCCCCAAACTCATTTGCTATTTTTTCTACATAACGAACAAACAATTTAACAGATTCTTTTTTGTGAAATCCATACTTTTCCTGAAACCAAATTGGGCTTGTCCACCACCACAAAGTTACTTGCGTTTTAATATTTCTATCTTTCAAGTCCTGTAAAATTTCTCGATAATGATTTATCGCCGCTTGATCAAATTTTCCCTCTTCAGGTTCTACCCTGGACCATTCAATTCCAAGCCTAAATGAACCACATCCAAGCTCATCTAATAAGTTATGGTCACTTTTATATCTGTTCCAATAATCACAGGCTCTTCCTGATTCATTGTCAGCTTTTCCCTGCTTTTCCCACTCCCACCAATCAGAATTTGAATTACCACCTTCAACCTGATACGAAGAAGTCGCCACCCCCCATTGAAACCCTTTTGGAAATTGAAGTTTTTTCATTATTTTGTTTTAGGTATAATTTTCCCAATATTCCCTGGCATATATTTTCTCAAAACTTCCGGAATCAAAACTGATCCGTCGGATTGTTGGAAGTTTTCAAGGATTGCGATGAATGGTCGCGGGGATGGAAGGACGGTGTTGTTGAGCATATAGACATGTTTCTTTTCTCCATTTTTATCAGCATATTTTACATTAAGTCTTCTTGCTTGCCAATCGAGAAAGTTTGATGCACTGCCTGTTTCGCCGAAACTGTCGCGCGATGGCATCCAAGCTTCGATGTCATAAGCTCTGAATTTTCCGGCGCTCAAATCTCCTGTGCAGATTTTCAAAACGCGATATGGAAGACCGAGTTCCTCGTGCACCTCTTTGGAAATTTCAAGCATTGCATCGTGCATTTTGATAGATTCCTCCTCATCAGCTGCCATCAAAACCACCTGTTCAACTTTCATAAACTCGTGCACACGATAAAATCCTTTGGTGTCTTTTCCGTAAGATCCAATTTCAGAGCGATAACATTGCGAATATCCCACAATCTTAATCGGCAATTGCTCTTCTTTCAAAACTTCGTCAGAATAATATGCCAAAAGTGATGGTTCAGCAGTTCCAACCAAAAACTTTTTTTCTTTGCTAGATTTTCCATCAGCTTCTTTGTCGCCACTTGCAACTTCATACACCTCGTCAACTTCACTATCATATTCTTTGCCCTTGAAATATCCAGTACCAAAAAGTGCAGCTCCTTTCACGAGCGTTGGTGGAATCATTGGCGAATATCCCTTTTCAATAAGCTTATTCATTGCATACATCATCAACGCCATCATTAAAGATGCGCCTTCATTTTTCATATAATATCCGCGAAAGCCTGCCACCTTTGTGCCTTTTTCCAAATCCAAAATATCCAAATCCTTTCCAAGCTGAATGTGATCCTTGATTTCAAAATCAAATTTTGGAATTTCTCCATTTCTCTCAATCTCAACATTATCCTCATCCGATTTTCCAATTGGAGTGTCAGCTGAAATAATATTTGGAACTTTTACCATCAAATCTTCAAATTCTTCTTTGATTTTTTTATACTGCGGCTCTTTTATTTCAAGTTTTGTTTTAATCTCCTTTCCTTTCTCGATAATCTCTTTGCGTTCTACGTCGTTTGCGGCAGATTTAATCATTTCATTTAAATCATTTTTGAGCGCCAACAATTGCTCAACTTCTTGCAACAAACTAAGCCTTTCCTTATCCACAGCCAAAAGCTGTTTCAAATCCAAATCAATATTCTTCTTCACAGCAGCATCAGCAATTTTTTCTTTGTTTTCTCGAATGAATTTTATGTCGAGCATATAACATATTATTATTAATTTTATATATCAATATTACCCTTAAACAGGGCTTTTTGCAACCAACAAAAAAATTCATCTAATTGATGAATTTTTTGGCTGTGCCACGTGATGAGCGCAGCGAATTTTACGTGGACGGTCCGGCTGGACTCGAACCAGCGCTCCTTGCTATCAAACAGAAAGTGTTGACCGACAATCCCCTCAAATAACAGATCAATCACTTTCCACATCACCCCCGATAGCTGCTCTACCGCTAAGCTACGGACCATAACAAATACTACACACTTTCATACACTTTATTTCATGACAGATGCTTTCTTCCATATTTCTCCCTCTCCTTAGATAAGGAGAGGGTTGGGGTGAGGTCTGAGCTAGGCCCAGATCAAACCTCTCTGCCCTACGGGCATCTCTCCTCATCTAAGGAGAGAAAGATATAGAATAAAAATATTTTAAGCAATATTTTTTCTTAAAATAGATGATTTAAATTTTTCTGGTTTGTAAGCTTTTAGTTTTATTATTCTTGTTCTGTCCAATCCTGTTTCATCAAGTTTCCTGCGAAGCTCTGAGACGTTTTGTTTTTGATCATATCCCAAACAAATCACATCTGGTTTATACTGCCGCACAACTTCATATCGATCATTCAAGCCTCCCAACACAACCTCATCCGCCAGTCCGCTTTTCTTAATCGCCAAAACTCTTTCTTGTTCAGCATATCTCGGTTGATGCCCTTTCACATTCAAAACCGTAATGTCTCTTGCCACCACCACACGCAAAAAATCGCCATATTTGCGAGCCTGTTTCAAAAAGTCCCAGTGACCTTCGTGAAAAATATCAAATGTCCCAAAAACCAAAACTTTACGCATAAAATTATTCTGATGAGTCTATCATCTCATATACTTTTTGATTTCTATCATCTTGTCCTTTTTGCACAGCTTTCATTTTATTCCAAATCCCTTCCACATAAAACAATGATCCGTCTTTCCTATTATCTTCAATTGCTTGCCTAGAAATTTCTTTTATTTTGTCCTGATAAAAATAATAAGTCACCATTAAAATAAGCAAAATAATCATAGTCGACATCTTAATAAATCCACGCACAAACAAAGCATATTTCTTCAGCATATTTTTAAATTATATTTATTTTTATATTATCTAATAAGTATTTTTCCATCTTTTTCATTATACGAGTTTATCATCTTCAGATTTCCAAATATACAGGACGCAGTACCGCCAACTCCCGTAATAAAAAGCCCATTACAAACATAATTTCTACAAGTTCCCATTTCATTACAATAAGAAAAATTTTTAGGATATTTAACATAAATGAAAATAATCACTACAAATGATAACCGCGTAAACCATCTCAATCTTGTATTTGCTTTGATAAGCATTTCGCCAAGGATATAAATGAAAAAACCAAGCATTGCAATAATCAAAAATGAAAGACTATCCTTGAAAGTCGTAGTTACCAAGAATGTAATAACCAAATAAACCACCGACCACAAAACATGCAAAAATATTTTCATATTTATTTTATAAACTTTAAAAATTATTCTTTTTCTTTCATTTTATTTTTATCTTTACCAAAATTAACCAGTTCTGTCATTATTCCATATATTGATATATGGAATAATGATAAAATAACGTGCGAACATTGACTTAATTCCAAAAACGATGCATCGCGTATTTATCTAGCATAGAATAACTTCTAGTACTTTTTCTAGATTTATTTTTTTGAGTTTCTTTTCCTATCTTACGTTTTATCAACAAATGCTTGTTTTCATCTGATTTCAGCCAGTGTTCAATTCTAGTTATGGTTTGATAGCCGACTTTCATTTTCTTTTTGATTTCATCGTGAGTTTCCCCAGCAATCAGCATCTGCGCAATTCGTATGCGTCTTCCAAGCATAAGCGCCTCGCTTGGCGTGACAAAACCAGAAAGAAAAGCGAAGACATCATCAAAAGAATTTAAGTCAGACAAAATCAAAAACAATTCCTTGATTATTAAATTTCTCTCTTTACTATCAACATCATAGACAAGTACTTTTGCCATACATTTTTACTTTTATTTTATCTTTTTCATTATTCCATATATTGATATATGGAATAATATGTTTGAGTCAGTAGGTTTGTATTATTTGTATTATTTGAATGATATTATTTGATAGCCGTATTTTTCAACATCTTCCTCGGGAAACAATTTCACATCTTTTGTTTTCAAGACATAGGTTATCTCTTTTTCAATTACTCTACCAGTATAATTTCTTTGTTCATCAATTTCGCGCAAAACTAACACATCCCCTTCTTTGCAATCCCAATCCGCAAGGCAAAGTTCGAAATTTTTATCTCCATCAAAAATCTTTTGGAAATATTCTTGCAAAACTTTCTTCTCGATTTTCATATTATTTTTCCCACTCCTTAATAATCCACTTTCTATTTATTGCATCCTCTAAATCAATATCCATCTCTTTAGCCAACAAAATTGTCATACCAAGGACATCTGCTAATTCATAAGATAACTTTTTCTTTGATATTTCTGCGGATACGAACTTTTCTGGCCTGCTTTTTCCCTTTGCAGTCAAATACGCTTCAGAAAGCTCACCGATCTCCTCATAAAGCTTAAATAAAATGGTATCCGCATCATATTTAAGATCATATTTACCAATATAATCATTTGCAGTTTTTGAAACAGCTTTTTCTATTTCCTTAAATTCCATAAATATTTTTTATTTATTACAATTCACCCTTAACTTCTTTCCAAAATCTTTCGAAAAACTTTTTCATATATTCATGCCGCTGTTTTGCTATCTTTTTTCCAGTTTTTGTAACAATTTTATCTTTTACATGTTTAAGTTTTATTTCATATTCAAGAAGTGCAGAATCTTCTTTTGTATATGAATAATCCTTTTTTTCTTTTGCAAGTCTTTTTTCGTTTCCAGTATAAAGACAATTTGAGCCAGCGTTGCCTGCAAAAAGAAAATCTCGTGCTACGCCAATTGCGCCAATTGAATCAAGTTTGTCAGCATCATACAAAATTTTTGCCTCAATAGTGTTTGGAATATGTGCATTACGATAACGGTGCGCTTCAATACAATGAACAATGTTTTCGACTTGATCAGTCGTTAAGGAATATTTCTTTAATAATTTTCTTGCTGTTTTTGCTCCAGCCTCAGCATGACAAAAAAGTCCCTTTGTTTTCATCTCTTCTTTGCGACCAATATCGTGAAGCAATGCAGCTATTTCAATAATTTGCAAATCAGCTTTTTCTTGTTTACCAATACGAAGTGCCAATTTTTTTACACGATCAACATGCGACCAATCATGACATCCGCTTGCATTTACAAAATATGTTTTTGCCTCTTTTTCAATCTTCTCAATTAATTCTTTTGTAATTTTCATATATTTATTTTTTGGTCATACTACACTTTTCAAAAGCAGCGTTTTTGTCTATTTCAAAAACTTCAACAATTTCATATTTTCCTTTTGTGCAAACTATGCCATTTTCAAGAAAGTGAGTCACTTCCAAGATATTAACGTTGGCTCGCGCCTTGGAAAAACTTCCACCAGTGGTCGTGGTTTCAATCAAGGAAACTTCTCCCAGCAAATAATAAATCCTTTGCTCTTTTTTGAAAAAATCATAAACTTTTCCAACTTCAAGTTTTTCTGGAATACATTCCTCGATTTTTCTTCTTCCAGCTTTGAATTCGGAAATGTCGCGAAGTGCCAAGTCTGGATTAAATTCAACTGCAATACCCATATGATTAGGTTCTAGGTTTTAGGGATTAGGTTTCTAGAAAGAAAAATTAAAAGTTTTTTTAAAAAAACTATTCCTTAGATTTCATCCCTGGGAAAATCACACATTCGCGGACTGATTTGTCGAGGATAAATGAGAAGAAGCGTTCGGAAAGACCAAAACCAAAAGCGTTTGGCATTCCATATTCAAGAGCCTCCAGAAAATCATCATCAATCATTTGCGCCTCGCTGTCGCCAGCTTCACGCAGTTTCATCTGCTCTTCAAAGCGAGCTTTTTGATCGATTGGGTCGTTCAATTCAGCAAAAGCATTGCAGAGTTCAGCTTTTCCTGCCACCACTTGAAATCTGAGAACTTTTTTAGGATTATTTGGATCCTTTTTGGCCAATGGAGAAACCTCAATTGGATGCCCAACCAAAAAACACGGCTGAATCATTTTTTGGCGCACTGTTTTTTTATACACCGTGTCAATCATTCTTCCTTTGCCATATGATTTTTCATATTTAATTCCAAGTTCATTTGCCTTTGCCATCAAAGTTTCAACCGAAACATCTTCAGACAAATCAATGCCGGTTTCTTTTTTGAATGCATCAAAATAATCCACAACTGGAAATTTCTTTGACCAATCAATCGTGGCACCCTCATATTGGGTAATCATTGCCCCGGTAACATTTTTCACAACTTCCTTATACAAGTTTTCTGAAAATTCAATTCCTTTTTGCAAGTCCCAATATGCTGCATAAAATTCCATTGCGTCATATTCCTGCAGATGATGACGATCAATTCCTTCATTTCGAAAAACACGACCGATTTCAAAAACTTTTTCATATCCACCAACCAGCAATCTTTTCAGAGCCAATTCCAGTGAAATTCGCATATAGAAATCTTGATCGAGAGCATTGTGATGAGTTGTGAACGGCTCAGCATCAGCTCCACCTGGAGTATGCTCAAACACTGGGTTTTGCACTTCCAAAAATCCCGCGCTAGCCAAATATGTTCGAATTGTTTGCCAAAAAACATTCTTTTTACGAAAAAGTTCTCGTGTTTCAGGATTTGTCATCAAATCCAAATATCGTTTTCGCAAAAGTTCTTCTTCATCTTTAATTCCAAAATGTTCAGTCGGGATTGGACGAATATTTTTGGAAAGCATTTTCCAATCAATAACTTTGAGTGATTTTTCTTCGGTTTTTGTCAAAAAAAGTTCCCCCGTCACTTGCACAAAATCACCAAGCTCCACATTTTTTGTGAAAAGCAAAAAAAGCTCCTCGGGCATATTCGCCTTATTCAAAAAAAGTTGCATCTTGCCAGATTCATCTTCAATGTTAGCAAACGCGCTTCCACCCATCGGCCGCATTGAACGCACACGTCCAGCCAATGTGATTACTCGTCCAGCAAATTCTTCAAATTTCTCCGAAGCGTTTGCATTTCGAAAATTACGCTCAGATTTTTCTGGATATGGATCCATACCATATTCACGAATTCTGGCCAATTTCTCCAATTTAGTTTGTTGTATATCTTCGCGTATCATAAATAGCTTTTTAAATTATTTTTTATAATATTGAAATACTAGCCTATTTTAGGCATTTTGGCAATTTTCACTGCTCCTTCACGCAAAATTTTAAGCTGGCCATCTTTTCCAAGTTCAACCAAAGTCGATGGTTTGGATTTTAACTTTCCTGAGTCAACATAAAAATCCACATCTTCTCCAAAATATTTCCTGGTCTCAGCATACGTTTCGGCTGGCTTTTCTCCTGCCAAGTTGGCGCTTGGCGCAACAAGCGGTCCCACTTTTTTCAAAAGACTGACAAGTTCCTTATTGATTGGAAAACGAAATGCCAAAGTTTTTTGTCCGCGGTGCAAGTGTTCCCATTTTTTCAACTTACATTCAAAAACAATGCTTACTTTTGCCGGCCAAACCTCATCAAGAATTTTCTTTTTCAATGGGCTCAAAACAATCCCGAACCTTTTCAAATCATTTAAAGATGAAATCAAAATAATCATCGGTTTTTTTAAATCCCTTTTTCGAAGATTGTAAACACGCTCAACAGTTTTTTTGTTAAGCGCACTTCCGACCAAGCCATACAAAGTGTCAGTTGGAACAATACCAACACCACCAGCTTTTAAAATTTTGATGATTTTAATCATTTTTTTGTTTTACCAACTTCCTCCTCCACCTCCGCCAAATCCACCACCTGAAAATCCTCCGCCACCAAATCCACTTCCACCTGCTCCCGCTCCTGCAGTACTTGGTTTTGAAACAAAAGCGCTGCTTGCATCAGAAGAAAAATCGCCAAGATCACTCATCAGTAAAATTGAATTAAAATTTCTTCCTGAAGAATCAGCATACCAACCAGGATTTTGATTGTAAATTCCTTCAAATTGTTTGGCCCATTCTTTTTCCACGCCGAGCACCATAGCATATGGAAGCAACTTTTCGAACCGTTCCGGATTTTTTTCTGGCGCATTATGAAAAGCAATTCGATCTTTTTCTGCCACTGAAAGATAATTTTTAAGCCCAAGAATATGTTCGCGAGCACTAACACCTTTCAATGTTTTTGCCGGCATAATATGCCCAAACACTGCAATGATCACACCGGACAAAATAACTGACGCCACAAACATTATTCCAAACATTAGCAAAATTGTTTTAATAAGAACCAAGGGTCCAACAATGAGGATTAACCCGGTAGTATAATAAAATTTTCTAGTTTTTTCTGGATTTTTTGAAAAATAACCCTTGCCAGTCAATGTTTCATACACTTGATTGGAAACTTTTTCAGCAGTTGTATAAAATTTATTTTTCAAGTCGCGATTAACCGAAACGTCATCTTTGAAAGCAAATATTCCTTTGAGCAAATCTTTTTCGGCATAATTATCCAAATCCTCAAGTGATTCCGATTTCAATTTTTGAAGTCGATAATCAACAGATTTTCCAAGTCCTAAAATTCTATCCTCTTCCAATCTTTCAATTTTAATATATCCGCGAGTTGCCAAGCTTATAATTTCACTTGAGATTGATTTGGTGGTCACATCTTCTTCCAAAATTGTGGCAATCTCCATCGGAGTCAAACCATCCGGCGCATCAAATTGTGTGATTATAGTTTTTTTGCCACTAGGGTCGCGCCCTTTTTTATACCAAAGAATCGTCATTGTTATCAGCACAAGAATTGGCAGCAATAAAATCAAATTATCTTTCACTGTTTCAAATATTATAGACGCATTGGAAGGCTTTATCACAACTCCTTTTGGTAAACTGACAACAATTGTCAAACCTCCTCCTGCATTCAACGTCGATTGTGAAAATATTGTGCCAGAAACTTTTTCTCCACCCTTATTTTGCATTGACTGACAAGCAACCGTTGAATTGAGCGGGCCAGCAAAACAAGCTGTTTTTACCTCTGCAGCATTTATTGTTTCAGGAAACCTTACATCAGCCGAAGCATTGTTAATATTAACCAACCAATTATTCCCTGTCACATTCCAATAAAATTCATCATGATCGGAAAAATAATTGATAACTCTTGAAATCTTATATTTAATCACATATACTTTTTTGCCACTCAATGTTGAGTTTGGATCGCCGATTTTAAGATGCAAATTTTTTCCAACTCTTGTTTTTTCAAATTGAATAATTGCATCTTTCTCATCTATAACAACAACATCAGTAATTCGCACAGCATATTTTCCTCCCCGAGCATTATATTCAACAGGAATATCACGAAAAATCCCATGACTTTGTTTTTGCCCAAAATCATATGCAATAATTTCAGAAATCAAAACACTAGCATCTTTGTTAATGGTAATTCTTGTGTCAAAAAACGAAATCTCTTCCGCATTAACAATTTTTGGAACAATCAAAAAAGAAATAACCAGGCAAAAAATAAACACGTTTATTTTTTTCATATTAATGTTTTGAAATTTTTAATTCAAACGCTACACTATAACGCTGCGACTTTTTGAACTTGAAGAAAATTGAGCCTGACGAACTTGCACTCCCCTTTGAGGTTCTGATTGCTGATCTTTTCTGGCATCCTTTTCTTGCTCTTCTTTTTTGTGCGATCCCCAATTAGCAAAAACAAAAATATACAAAATATCCAAAATTGCAAAAGTGTTTAAAATTATCAAAGTCAAAAACCAACCAATGTGTCCCCTTCTTGCTGCTCGCCAAAGAGCCGCGCCCTTCCAAGGCAGCGTCCACAACAAAATAAGAATTATAACCCAAGGATGATCCAAAAATAATTTTTCCATACGATTCACATGTTTATAAATTAATATTACAAATATACCACAAGATTCAACTAAAAAACATATTGCAGGTTTTTGATATATGCTGTATAATTTTAATGTAAAATAAAACCTGTCATTCGCGAATGACGGGTAAAAACAAAAATACGGGTGGCACTTAGGAAAAAACCTAAGCTCTTCTTGTTAAAAACAAAAATGACATACAATCAACAAACAAGTGATGAAATGAGCGAACAAGACAAAGCTCACAAAATAGAAATGCTTCGTCAAATGATGCTGCAGGCAGAGAAAACAATGCAAAGCGCCAAGGCAATGCTTTTGCAATTGGAAGGCAAGAAAAAAACCGGACGAAAAAGAAAAGTTGATGAAGATGCTGAGGGAAATGTTGTTGAAGGAACTTTTGACGGACAAATAATGATTGGAACTGATGGCAAACAATATCCCGTACCAGCAAACTATGCTTCAAAATCAAAACTCGTCGAAGGAGATATGCTCAAACTCACGATCACTCCCGACGGATCTTTCGTATATAAACAAATCGGACCTGCTGACAGAAAAAGCGTGATTGGAATTGTCAGTCAGGACGAAAAAGGAAATTATTTCATTTTCTCAGAGGGCAAACCATACAAGGTTTTGCTTGCTTCTGTGACATATTTTAAAGCTGAACCGGGAGATGAAGTTGTTATTATGATTCCTCGAGAAATCGAAGCAACCTGGGCTGCTATTGAAAATGTTTTGCAAAAAGGAAATGACACAGCAATGTCAATGTCTCGGCACATTCCTAGTCCAGAACCTGTCAGCAAAAACAATTTTGCAGCTGACACAGAATTAAATTCTTGGAAAAATGATCTCAAGCAAGGCGCCCCAGATCCAGCAAAAAATAACTATGAAGAAAAACCACTTTTAACAAAAGATGATTTTGTTGATGAATGGACTTCTGACATTGAAGAATTGGAGAAAGAAATCAAAGCGCAACAAATCTAAAACCCTACAAATATACAAATCAGCTACGAATCTACAAATGTGATTCTGAGTTTGTCTGCATTTATTTGTATATTTGTAAAAAATTTGTAGATTTGTAGGTAATAAAATTTAAATTAAATAACCCAAACTATAATAGAATTTATGGAAAATACCACTGGAATCAGAATAACAAAACGTGATTATGAATTTGCCATTGTAGCAGGACTATTGATTGGTTTTCTAATTCTGCCAGTTCTCAAAACCGTGAGCCCTGAAATTTTTGCAAAATTTGCAATCGCAATTGTTCCTTTTTTCTTGCTAGCCACACCGTTAGGACTGCGAATCGCATTTATGCTAGGGAAAAAAATTGCTATAATTTATCAAATAGCAAAATTCGGACTCATTGGCGTTCTCAACACGCTTGTTGACTTTGGAGTTCTTGCTCTTGTCACTCTTTTGTTCAGCGCCTATTTTCAAGTTGAATCAAAAGATGCATTAATCGCAAGCATAACTTTCTATTCTCTTTTTAAAGCAATTTCATTTATCGTCGCAAACATCAGCAGTTATTTCTGGAACAAATATTGGACATTTGATCAAGGTGCAAAAAAACAAACGAAGTCGGAATTCATCCAGTTTTTTGCAGTCAGTGTTGTTGGTTTTTTAATCAATGTTTTCGTGGCTTCATTTGTTTTTAAAGTTGTTCTTGGTTCACTTATCAACCTCACAGATGGACAACTCGGACTTATTGGTGCTGCTTTTGGATCAATCGCCGGACTCGCCTGGAACTTTATTGGATACAAACTCTGGGTATTCAAGAAGTAGTCATACAGCATATAACATATAGCATATAACAACACAAACTTCCCATCTCGGGAAGTTTTGTTTTTTCATTCTAAATGTTACAATAATATAAGTTAAATTTTATTTTTATTCATACGCTTCATGTTACATGTTATATGTTACATGTTATATAATCTTTTTTATGGCAACAGCATTATATCGAAAATATCGTCCACTTACCTTTTCAGATGTCATTGGACAAGGGCACATTGTGCAAACACTTTCTAATGCCATTTTGCATAATCGAATTGGACATGCCTATCTTTTCACTGGTCCGCGCGGAACAGGAAAAACCACGATGGCGAGAATTTTTGCCAGAGCAGTAAACTGCAGCAACCCCAAAGGAGCGGATCCCTGTTTGGAATGTGACATCTGCAAAAACATCACGCAAGGAACATCTTTGGATATTTTTGAAATTGATGCAGCTTCCAACACTGGCGTGGACAACATTCGTGAACTGCGTGAAAATGTGAAGTTCCCATCTTCTCAAGCAAAATTCAAAGTATACATCATCGACGAAGTGCATATGCTCTCAACCGGAGCATTCAATGCGCTGCTTAAAACTTTGGAAGAGCCGCCTGCTCACGTTATTTTTATTCTGGCCACCACCGAAATTCACAAAGTTCCTGAAACAATCATCTCTCGTTGCCAACGATATGACTTCACACGTCTTTCACTGGAACATATTATTGAAAAACTTTCCACCATCGCCAAAAATGAAAAAATCTCTGTTGAGAAAAACGCCTTGGAAATGATTGCGATCGCTGCTGAAGGTGGAATGCGCGATGCTGAATCACTTCTTTCACAAGTGATGGCACTTGAAGACAAAAAAATCACAGCCAAAGAAGTTGAAGAAATTCTGGGCACAACGCAAAGACAATCATTGGAAGCAATGGTTTCATATTTGCTTGGCAAAAACGCAGCCAGCGCCATCACACTGGTCAATGAACTTTCCAAAGATGGATATGACTTGGATGTTTTCAACAAATCTTTTCTAAATTATTTGCGACAAGTGATGTTGGTGTGTGTGGATGAAAAATTGGCAAAAATATTTTCATATGAATTAACAAAAGAACAGTCTTTAGCACTTGTTGATCAAGCAAAAAATCATTCACCAAAGGAATTGCTTTATATCATTGCCTGCTTTACTGAAATTCAAGGCAAAATAAAATCAGCTTTCATTCCTCAGCTTCCATTGGAAATGGCAATAATCAAGTCAACACAGAATGGCACAGAACTAAAAACGGAAGAACACGGAAAAATACAAATTCCCGCCCAAACGGCTCCTACTGCTTCACAAATGAGAGCACCAGAGCCAACTAGGGTTGTTCAAGCTCCAACAGCCCCCCAGACACCAAAAATACCCCCTGTTTTGCCAGTTACCCCCAAAAGTGCTGAAACAGCACCCTCAATTGCAGTGCAAGAAACAAAAATTGAAGTTCCGGATCCAGAAGCCTTAAGTGAGCCAAAATTGATCAAAAACGAAGCCCAAATTGCCGATTCTGATTTTACCATAAATGATGTCAAAAAGAATTGGGGTCGCTTTATCATAGACACAAAAGCCAAAAACCACAGTCTTTCAGCAGTTCTGCAAAGCTGTCAGCCTGTCAGTGTCGAAGCTGGAATCGTTACCGTGGCCACAAAGTTCACATTTCACAAAGACAAATTAAACGAATATGGCAACAAATTGACATTAGAGGAAACTTTTGCTAAAATTCTTGGGTTGCGATTGCTTATAAAAGTGATCACCGCCGAGGAAGCAGGCATCACAATTGCCTCCAGCCTAAACCAAAACACCAACCCAGCACCAACTGAGCAAACACCTCATGAAACCAGTTCCCTGCTCAATGATGCAATGAATTTGATGGGCGGAAATATCGTGCAGTAGCACAATAGTATTTAGTATCTTGTATATGGTATTTAGTATGAATTCAAAATACAAAATACAATATACCAAATACCAGATACAATTCTGGGGATTAGCCAAGCGGTAAGGCACATGGTTTTGATCCATGCATGCGGGGGTTCGAATCCCTCATCCCCAACAAATAACAAAAATAGGAACACTTTAATGAGTGTTCCTATTTTTGTTATGTTTCAGGATAAAGGGATTCGAAGGGTATTCTAAAAAAGCAAACGATTTTGCTTTTTTAGAAACCCTGGCTCCGAAGGAAAACTTTCTCTGTGTACTCACGAGAAAGTTTGGGTGAGGAGGAATCCCCTCCTTGTGGCATTTTATAGTTTCAGCTCTGACCCCGACAAAGAAAGAGCGAGCGACGGCGAGTGAATGATGCGGAAATCCTACCGCCCCAACCTTGGAAAGAATATAAAAAACAGCAAATTAAATGCTGTTTTTTTATTATTTGAGATTTTTTACCAAAGAAGATACTTAGTAAATTTAATTAATAATAATTCTTGGCGTATTCGTTCTGCAAATGTAAATTCTTTTGGCATACAAAAAACTGATTTGATTAAATCAGCTCAATGTAGCCTTTATCTTGCAATTAGTCAAGAAAAATCAAATCGTAATTACAGAAAAGAACCCGTTAGAATTATTTCGTATTGATTTGCAATGTCTGAATTAAATTTTCAAAACCACTTTCAAATTGATTATCTCCTTTTACTTGCTTATTTATAGTAAGCATATCTTTTCCATTATTGAGCTTAATGTAATAAATTTTTGCACCACTACTATTACCACTACTTATTTCTTTTTTTCCATCTGGAGTTGAAAATATATCAACAGTATTATTTCCTATTTTACCTTTAGTCCAAGCACCTTCGTATTTAACACCATCTGTATTGACACCTTTAACAACCTCATTGAAATATGTTTTTTTATCATCAAAATTGCTCAAGAAATAAAAATCTATTTGATTATTAGAATCAGAATATGTTATAGCTATATTCGTGCTAACAATAGAGGCAATCGGGAATGGTAACCAGTCACTACCCTTAAACATCTTTTCAATTTCTTTGGCACTCATTTTATTAAAATCTTCTCTTGTATAGTCAGCATACTTACTATCTCCATTTAAAACATCTGCCAAAAAATCTTTTTTTTCTTCGATGCTTAATTCTTTTTCACCGGAATTCCTTGTTTCTGTTAACCATTTTTCAGGTACTTCAAAAGAAAAAGATATGGCTGGATTTTTGACATCAATAACTTTGTAGCCAGCTTTTACAGTAGATTTAATTTGCTCTGTTGCTGTTTTATTTTGCAAGATTTCGTTTATCCTATTATTGTTATCCTCAATTGTTGGCATACCTTTAGTGCCGTAACTCCACATCCAATTTCCAAATACTGGAATTATCAACCATCCAACAAAAACGAGTACAGCAAGAATAATAAGTGCTTTTTTAATGTCTTGTTTTGATATTGTTTTCTTATCGCCAATTATATAAAAAATTGCATACCACACTATTACAGCAAGAATGCCGATGAGAATAAATAAGCCAGCTATGAGAAAATATGCTTCCGTCGGACTATAATTATTGAGTGCGGTATCAATTAGTCCGCTTAGATAAGTGTATAATTTTTCCATATTATTGAAGTTTAAAACTTTCGTATTCCTTTTTGCCCCAATACTCAGTTCCTTTTAAATATTTAGATGCTAACCCTATTGCGACAAAAACACCAAACGGGATAAGTGCAAGCAAACCAACTGCCCAACCATATTTTTTTCCAACTGCTTTCCATGCTTCATTAAAATATTTAACCCATAATACAAATATGATTATAAGCGCAATAAAAAGGAACAAGTTGACTAATAAACTAATTCCATTGGAAAGATTAAAAGATGGAAGAGCATTGGCAACCAAGCTTATCAATACCCCAACCCCAAACAAATTCCAAAACACACTTCGGTAGTTTCTCTTTTTTGGGTTTTCTTGTTCCATTTTTTTAAGTTAAATTATTACACTACTAATATAATAGCAAAAGATGGGGTATCATATAAATTCAATTCGAATCAAATAAAATAGAAAACTAAGTTTTTCAAGATACCTTAATTAGTAATTCCGAAACCGATATTTCTGCGTGGGTCAATATAATCTATTAGTGTTTGGAATTTTCCAGTTCGCAAATCTACAACCTTAACTGAAAGCATATTTTTTGCTCCAACTAGGGGGCTGTTGTTTTCAGTTGAACGAGGAGTTTGTCCCGTTGTCAACAAGCCCATATATATAACAGTGCTTTCATTAGGAAATCCAAAACTATCTTTCCATATTCCAGGCCAACTGATATGAATTGCCTTTTTACTGTCATTCATATCAACAAGAAACTGATTATAATTTTTATCATTTAAAATAATTCCCTTCCCATCACCAGAAACTATAGGTGACATTCCTATATGAAAGAAGGTTTCTGAATTATTTTTTACATCATAAATAAATACCGCAGGCACAATAGACCAATCGCCATAATTTTTTAAGATAACACCGTCCTCCTCATTCTCTTGAACATATTTATTTTTTATCAAATCATCACGAGGAACCATTTTGGTATATGCTATTTTTTCTCCATCAGGAAACCATGAAAAATTTACGTCCAAAGCATTATCAACACTTGCTATTTTGGCTTTTTTATCAGTATCCCATATTTCCAGCGGGCCTACATACAAGTATTCATTTGGATTTTTCAAATCCTTTCCTTCCATTTTTCCAACAAAAGCGACATAGCTATTAATTTGTGGTAAGGATAAATAACTACCCATGCTGTGATCCCACAAAGGATCTCCTTCTTTCTTGAAAATTGTTCTTTCTCCACTTCCATCGGAAGATATCATTTTTAAAGAATATTCTCCTTTTCCATTCATATTACCATCAACAAAGGCGATCTCTCCTTTTTTATTAACACCACTAACTGCATTTACAGCATCATTTCCATCACTAGATTTGCGTATTGTTATTTCTTTTAAATCTGGAAGTGAAATTCCTTTTATTCCACCTATCGGTGCATCATACACAATAAGACCATTGAGCGACTTAGCTAAATTAGAATCCTCTACTCCGTCAACCGTCTGAGCAGGTTTGGCTGGTGCAGGTTTATTAAAACTAGAAAAAAACCAAAAATAAACAACTGCAACAAGAATTATCGGAACTCCGATAACAACACCTACAATGATTAAAATTTTCTTCATAATTTATTGCTAATATTTATAAATGATATTAACTTTTTTACATTTTCATTATACCACACAATATCAAATTACATATATCTATCAAATACCAAATCTCCGACTTGATCGTCAAGGTCGCTCGGCTTCGCTCTCTTGACTGCCATCGGATCGATTTGAAATACAACCTGTAAGCAAAAAAGAGATTTTTAAAATAAAAAACGGAAGTATCGACAAGGATACTTCCGTGGTATTGTTAACGCTACTTGCCCAGAGCAGGCGGTCAGTAGAACTTTACTGGCCTGTTATATGGTCCTATTATGACCTTAATGGCTTGATTGCCCTTTTTGAGTAAGAGGTATTCGGCTGGTCCCCTGATGCGAGCAGGAAAATCTTCATAATTGCCCTTAACCAGTTTGACTTCCCCTTTGCTAAGCTCGAGGATGCGTATGTTGAGGCTATTAAGCCAATCATGATTGGCAGAAAAGCCATCCCAGACCTCGTGAAAAGCATGATAAACCGTGTCATCATCAACGTCGGAAAAATCTGGACGTTGCATTTTACTCAAGGCTTGCGCGGTACGTTCGTAAAGCTCTGCATTGCTAGGTGGCTCATAGGAGCCATCATGTTTCTGCAAAATAACGAGATAATTGATCGCTGCGGGGCCATGAGATTTAGTGCTCTCAAACGTTTTTCCAGCAAGCTCCTCGGGCTTATTGACTCCAAAGTGTGCCATGAGCTGCTTCACATCTTCGTAGAGGATGCCGAACGATTGACTGCCGTTCCAGCCGATAACTGTGAGCTTACATTCGTACAATGCGCTCGGATCGGTCGGTTGCTTGGTGCCAAAAGTATTTTGCCCTACTTCAACAAACCGGTAAGTTATGTTTTGAGCAAAGGTTACGGTTGCGACAAGAAAGACGGCTACGACGGCGAGGAAAAGCTGACGAAACATTTTCATGGTATTTCTCCTTTTATGGTAAATAACTGTGTGAAATGATGTTACATTATCAACTGGATAGTATACACCCAAATTGATAATTTGTCAATGATTTTTATGGCTCAGTAAAGCTTTAATTCTGCCAAATGTGCCGCGTATAATTTCCCAATTCTCCAAAATCCCAAAAAATGTCTGCCAAAAGTGGTTGTTCTGAAACTATCCCTCATCCTCAACAGATTGACTAAATAGCATTTTGTATGCTATTTTTTATTATCAACTGCGTAGAAGCAACTTAACAAAAGGAGGCCTATCATGGCAAAAAAAGATCAAAGGACTGTTCCTGCATCAAATTTTATGGGTACACTCGCGGCAAGCGTTGGCAATCTCGATTTAACTGATCCTCAATTCCGCGAACTATTCAGAAACACACAATCAATTGTGGTGTATGATGATTGTGAAAGAATTGAGAAAGAACTCCAAACGAAACTCTCGCTGGATAATCTTAACCACATTTTTGCGGGAAAGGAAGTTGTTTTAAGAAAGGTCTTTGAAAATGGAACAATGATGGCACTTATTATGGGTAAGTGCATCGAGTTTAAGAATCACACGGGAGACGGTGTTGCACTCATAATAACCGAATTAAAACACCACTATCCACTAATACCTGACTCTATTTCAAGCCTTAACGACAAGATTGAAGGATTCTCATCTAAAGATAAGACGGATAGGTACAGAGTAGAGCTCGTCTGAGTTTACTGAAAAAAAGCCGAAGCCACCCCGGTCAATGGGTGGCATTTTTATTTTCCAAAAATTTCCGAAGACCGTCCTTGGCAAATTTCATACTCATTTTGTGCACATAATTGACAAGTACCCTCATTAAAGCTTAACTATAAAATAGTACCTATCATCTCAAGGACTCTTTACGGGAAAGGAGCGCTATATGGAACTGAAATACAAGAAATTTGTTGACAATGGCAAGGGTGATTGCATTTATTGCAACGAAAGGCGTCACGATTGTTGCTGCGATGAAAATACAGCAAAGGCGCTGGGTTATCATTACGAATGGATAACGATAACCAAAAAAAAAGGAAGTGCCGCCTATGCCCGAAGGATTGAATGCATTTGAGAAATTAATATTTAACAGTGCCAATCCCCCTTCTATAAAAGACTCGATTGGGGTTTGGAGGAATGGCAAAAAATGGTTTAGAAACGGATACGACCTCGTTGATTATCACAATCACATTGGAACGTAAAGCCTTGCAAAGACAGGAGGGTTGGACAAATATGTCCACCCTCTTTTTTTTGCAAAATGAGGCTAAATCTGGTATGTTAATATAAGTTGCTAGTTGATTTAACAATCAATCAAACATCAAAACTCAGAAAGGAGTAGATGGACCATGCCACTATCATTAGGAAATAAGAATCTTCGTTTGTCACGGCAGAACTTGCACACTATGTTTGCTGAAAAACACGTGGCCATCACCCATGACCACGAAAGTTCTCTCAGAAATCTCAAGAATGCACACGGGGTTTGCGTGGCCGTTAATGAAGACGGAGCGAGTCTGGAAGTAGTATTGGCAGACAAAAGCCGTTGGGGAATTGTCCCTGATGACATATCTCACAATTCAATTGAGGGAAGAATAAGCTTATCATTCCCTGGAAGAAGGACTATACGAATTGTCTAACTTCTTGAACAAAAACGCACGACCCAGCGAGGTACGGCGTTTTTATTATGCAAGCAAAAAAGGATGCGAGCGTGCATCCTTTTTTGAAAAGTTTGATGATTTTTATTATCCGACCCTTTTATATGCGGTCGCATTTTCCATCACCATTTGCGTCGACAAAATTTCCCCCTTGATTTTGTCCACGTTGTCCTTGCCCACTGCCCATTCTTCCTTGACCTCTTCCACCGCCTTGACCAAGACCAAGTTCGGTTCTGATTTTGTTGGCTTCATCGGTTTTACCTGCAAGCATCAAATTATGCATTTCGGTAAAGCGTGAGAAGTTTTGCTCGGTTACAACTCTTGTTGCACCTCTGGTTCCCATTTGATTTTTCCATGCAGCATAATCATTTTTCTCAAAAGCTGCTTGCATTTGAGCATGACGCTCTGGTGTGTAATTTGGACCAAATTGTCCTGTGCGAGCTTCAGCTGCAAATGCGCCAACGCCATAGGCAGTTGCCCCAATTACTGCCAATCCCAGCACTCCCAACGCAATTCCTTTATTAATCATATTTTTTGCTTGTTATTACTTATTAATTGCTGCCAGCACAACATAAAACGTATGTGGGCGCAAAAGTTTTCATTAACTTAGTTACCCCTCATCATTCCCCTTCCACTATTGGTGCCATTTCTCTGCCCACTATTAATACCAGATCCGCCCATCATTCCGCCGCCCACCCAAGGACGAATTTCAATCGCCCTGAAATCATCACTGCCCAATTGTGTTCCAATAATTTTAATCATCTGTCCCTTTGAGATGTTGGCCATTGGCCTTATCAAAGTTTCTTCATCCAATTGAATGTTCCAATTTTTTTCTTTCAAATCTTTTATTTCCAATTTATCATCAAAAACAGCCACAATTTCTCCCGATAGAAAACCTTTTTCTGGGCTGCTCCATTGCAACTCTTTTGTTACCATCATATGCTGTCCATAATATGGAACACCGCTTGCCATCATTGAATTGAAACGTCCTCCAAGTCCCGCAAAAAACATTATCGCTCCCAAAATCAAAATGCTTCCAATTGTTATGAGTGAAATTTTAAGCAAACTGAAACGATAACCAGTTTCAGTTTTGCGAATATCAAAAAATGCACCAATGATAAATGCGGCGATTAATGCTACCCAAAAATATGGAAAGATAGACAACAAATATCCAGCCCTGTTTTGCTGCATAAAGCGATACAAATCCCAATCCAAACTGGAGAGAAGATATGACGCCGCAGCAAATGAAATTGCTCCAAAAACAACAACCAGACCAAACAAAAACCAGATGCCATATTTTCTCACCAAATATTTCCATTTTGGCTCAGGCAAAATGTGTTCTTTTTTGATTTTTCCAATTGTATCTTTAATTAAATCTTTCATACCTTTCCTCAAAAACAATTAATATTTTTTTCCTTCATTTTTCTGATTAACATTTCTTTGCCTCTGGCAATCAAAGTTGCAACTGAGCCTTTTGGTTTTTTCAAAACATCCATAATCTCTTCATATTCCAAATCTTGCACGAATCGCAGAATCAAAACTTCTTTATACTTAAGCGGCAATTCTTCAATGCAAATTTTAACTTTCTCCACACAATCCTTATTCATAACATCCTTTTCAATCCTAATGCTTGCGCTGATAATTTTTTCCCACTCATAATCCTCCAACGAATTTGTTTGCGGACGCGCATTTGTTTTGCGAAAATAATCAATAATATGATTATGCGCAATTCGATATGCCCAACTTGAAAATTTCAAGACTTCGTCATATTCATTCAATTTCTGATAAATTTTAATGAAAACTTCTTGCAACAAATCCTGCACATCATCTGATCCAAGCTGCGTCATTCGACGAATATAGTGAAAAAGCGGTCCCTGATACCGCTCCATCAAAAGCCCGAACATCTCAGGGTCCTTTTTTGATAATTCAATTAAATCAGCATCTGTTTGAGCAAAATCTTTTTCCATAATTTCATCTTAACATACATAATACGGATCCCGCCCAATTTGTTTTCATTTTTCAAAATCAAACAATAATGCCGTCTTTCAGATTGATATGTCTTGAAGCAAAGCCGGCTGTAAAAGCGTCATGAGTAACCAAAATTATGGTTTTTCCTTCTTTCTCATTCAAAGATTTTAAAGCTTCCATAACCTCAGATGAAGAATGGCTGTCCAAATTTCCAGTTGGCTCATCTGCCAAAATTATTTTTGGATTATTAATAAGTGCTCTTGCAATTGCAACTCTTTGTTTTTGACCTCCCGACAATTCATTAGGATAATGAGAAATACGATCTCCTATGCCAAGTTTTTCAGCTAATTCCCTTGCTCTCTGCCTGTCCTCATTGCCTGCATACAAACTTGGAATAGCAATGTTTTCCAAAACCGTTAAATCAGGAATCAAATTAAAATTTTGAAAAATAAAACCGATTGAATTATTTCTAACTTCCGACAAAGAGTCTTCTGAAAATTTTGACACGTCATTGCCTTCCAAATAATATTGACCACTATCTGGAATGTCCAAACACCCAATCATATTCATCAATGTGGATTTTCCAGAGCCAGAAGGACCCATCAGGGCTATAAATTCTCCCTTCTTGATATTCATATCAATGTCAAGAATAACCGGCACCAATGTTTTGCCGAGCTGATAACCCTTAGAGATATTTTTCAAGCTGATAATGTCTTCCATAAAATTAGGACTTACGCTTTTTCTCGCTGCGTAACCTTTGAAATTAATACTATTTGGTAATTACAATTTCCTCTCCCTGTTCCAATCCGCTCTTAATTTCAACTTTTTTTCCATTCGTAAAACCTGTTTGAATTTCTCGCTCTGAAAAAATTTCTCCCTTTTTAACAACAACCATTTGCTTTCCTCCCACGCTTTTAACAGCATCATTTGAAATCATCAAAACATTTTTAGCTTCCTTGGAAACTAATTCAACAGATCCAGCCATATCACTTAGCAATTTGACTTCATCTTTATTTGTTAATATGATAATAACTTTATAACTAGGAATTCCATTGGCATCTATTTCAGGAATCAGTGAAACAAAATCCACCTTGGCCTCAAATTTTTTATTAGGATATGCATCCAATGTCACATAGGCCAACATATCTTTTTGAATTTTAAGAGCATCAGTATCTTCAACCAATGATTCAAACCAAAAATTATTTTGATTGATGAGCGTCAAGAATCCAGCAGAATTTTCCGAACTAGAGTTGCTGGATTGCGAAACAATATCCCCCACATTTCCATTGATTGCATCCACAATCACATCATTTTTTGGAGATATTATATTAGAATTATCCACACCAGCCAGTGCAATGTTATATGCTGATGAACTTTTTGCCAATTCATATTGTGCTTTTTTATAACTTTCTTCTATTTGTGTTATTTGATATTTGGCATTATTAACATCAGCTTCAGCTGAAGAAACTTTCACTTTTTGCGCCAAAGCCTGAGTCGAATCTTTTCCACTGGTTTGAACATATTCATCATACAAATCCTCTTCTTTGTCCAATTTATCTTCAGCATCTTTGTAAGCACGTTTTTTCATTTCATAGTCAACACCATCCTTTGAAAGCCTGTCCAGATCAATATTAGATGCTCCCAGCTCTGATTTTGCTTGCGAAATTTGACTACTACTTTTTTCAATATCAATGCTGGCAAGCACCTGACCCTTTTTAACGATATCGCCAAGTTTAACATTAATCTTGTCCACCGTGCCAGAATTAATAAAATTCAATTCCCATTTTTCATAAACAACCTTGCCATCAACAGAAAAAGAAACTGCGACATCGCCGCGCATCACCTTTTCAGTTGTATATTGAGGAATATTTTTTTTCTCAGCATTGTTTTTCCACAACTGCCAACCACCAATGGCAATAATAATAACGACAGCGCTAATTATATATTTTTTCATAATTATTTAGTTTAAACCCTTTATTTTGACAGCCTCAATACCACTGGCAGTTGTCCAAATAGACAAATATGTTCCCTTCTTTATTTCACTTAAATCAGATTTTGATGCATTTCCCGTTCCTGTTCCATCAGCTTTATAAATGGGAACACCCACGGGAATGGTTAACGTCGTGTCTTCAGTTTTAACATTTGACAATTCAGATGCGCGCAGCGCTTGTCTTTCTGATTCGCTCATCTTCTGTCTTTCTGCTTTCTTTTTGGCCATCTGCTCCTCAGTCAAAACTTCAGCTCCAATTTCTTTTTTTATTATAATCTCATTGCCCTCAATTGAAGAAACCACTCCGCTTATTTCAGCTCCGCGCGTTGGCAGTGTCGTCTCATTTTGCAACAAAACATTTTCATTGTTTGTCTGTTTGATAACCTGCTCACCATCGGAACAACCACTTAAAAAAACTGTGGAAATTATCACGAATGCGAGTAATGCTGTTTTTTTCATATTATTTTTAATTAAATTAATTATTCATATCGAATAGTGTCAACTGGTTTTAATCCTGCCGCTTTAAGCGCTGGATAATAACCAAAAAATATACCTATACCTATTGTGAACATTGCCGAAAGTCCATAACTCCACCAGACAAAAATAATGTCCAGACCATATTTTTTCAACACATAATATAGCGCGCTGGCAAGAATAAGACCAACAAAGGCACTGAAAATGCTAAGAATCACAGCTTCAGTCAAAAAGTGAAAAAGAATATAATTCTTTTTTGCCCCGATAGCTTTGCGAATTCCAATTTCCTTTGTGCGCTCCTTAACCACGATGCTCATCACATTCATTATTCCTATTCCTCCAACAAGCAAAACTACCAACCCCACACTGCCAAGCAACAGTGACATTGTTTGCGCACTATCCTTTGCAGCTTGAACATTGGTTCCCATATCCCTAACCCTAAAATCTTCCGGAGAACCTATTTGCAAATTATGCACCTCACGCAAAATGCGACTAACATCGGAAACTGCACTGTCCACACTTTCAACGTCTTTTGCTTCCAGATTAAGATTAAATTTTCCATTTACACCCAAAACATAACGATACGAAGAATCATATGGCATTATAATGCTATCATCCAGTGAAATTGGTCCGAGAGAACCACCTTTATATTTTGAAATTCCAATTATTTCAAATTGTTTTTTACCAATTGTTATTTCTTGCCCGATAACATCAGGGTTACTTGTTCCGAATAATTCTTCAGCAACAGTCGCTCCCAGCACTGCCACTTTGATGTGATCATCCTCTTCTTCTTTGGAAAAAAATCTTCCACTGACCAGCTCAATATCAGCCAAGTCATATAACTTAGTTGTGCTACCGAGAATGCCGGCTTGATAGATGTTTTCTTTTGATTGAGTTTGAACCTTTCCAGTCAATTGAGGAACAGCATATGAAATATATTGGCTTTTCATCACAGCTTCAACATCATCAATATTCAAACGTGAAGCAGTTCCTCCCTCTGCTGGTGCAGGAGCATTAACCAAAATAGTTGTCACGCTCATATTGGAATATTGTTTTTCAATTTCAGCCTTAGCACCCGCACCCATTTCAATTACCAAAACAATTGTGGCACTGCCAATGATTATTCCAAGCGAGGTCAAAAAAGAACGGAATTTATTTTTGCTTAAATTCTTCCAGGCTATTTCAATGGTTTTCAGATACACATACAAGTCTTTGCCAATGCGCTGCGAATTCAAATATTTCATGATTTATTTTTCATAATACAACTCAATTACATTGTAAAAGTAAAACGGATTTTGCTTGAATTGTTTTCAATATCATTATACACCACAATGCACCATCTTAACCACGCGCCAAATACACCTTCACGAAACTGCTTTTGAGTTCTTCAGATTTTTTCGGCATTTGATCTGACTTACCTTCCTTGGCAAGTTGCAAAAGTTCATCGAGATTTTTCCGAATTGTTTTGATTTCAGCATCATCAGCTTCTTGTTCAATTGCAAGCAATTTAACGTTAGCTTCTTCATATGCAGCAATAACGCCAAGAGCATCTTTTGCATTTGCCTTGTCTAAAACCTTTTCCATTGAATCGTGGAAGTCCACCAAAGCGATTGCCAGCATTGAAAATCCATTGCGCTTCAAAATATCCTGCGTAATTGGACGCACTTTTTCAAATTCCAAATGCATTGTTTTCAAATCCCCCTCATATACACCATTTTTTGCGCCAAGAATAATTTTTTCAATATTTTTCAAATCTCCTTCAAACAAAGCGTCTCCCCGCAATGAATATGGACGATATGCCAAATATTTATTTTCAAAAATCAAATATGAGTCAACAAGCTTGTCATAATTTTCCTTGGATTCTTTTCTCTTTTCCTGACCAGTTTCAAAAAGCGTCTGTTTGTAATACTTATTCATTGCATTAAAATCTTCTATAAAAATTTTCTTGGTGAAAAAAATACTCCCATACGACCCCACCATCAACAAGACAACAGCATAGGCAAAAAGAAATAAAATTCTTCCATTGGTCATTTTTTCGGTTGAACAAGATGCGCCTTTACCTATAACTGCATAAATTGGACAAAACCCAATAACAGCAAATGTTGCAATGGCAAAAGCTGCCACAAAAAGAATAATTTGCAAAATTCCACCTACCCAAAAAAATGCGCCCATAAACAATGAGACTGAAATTGTTATTTGTGCGCCTCTCTCAATAATTCCTTTGTTTTTCATTTATTCTTGCCCTGTTAAATTATAGTACTCCATAATATTCAACTGGGGTAATTTTAAAATATTAATTAACTTATGTTTACAAGATCAACTTTGCAATGTGAAAATATTTTCTTTTTGGCCAATAGTTGGCGACAGCGACTCTTTGAACTTTTGGATACTCGCCCCGTTAAATTGTTCACAGCAGTGAACACCAGCCTTGCTGGATTTGACGGGGTAAACATTCATCCAAAAGCGTGCCAAAAAGAAGATATTTTCACATTGCAAAAAACCGCAACTGCTTTTATTAAATACAACGAATTTAAATCGAATTGTTTTCGATTCAATTAAAATTACTCACACCCACTTGACAGTATATACCCCCCTAGGGTATTATGTCAAATACACGGGCCTTGCGGCTTTTTTGTTTACAACTACAAAAGTTACGCGTTTCGAAACATTTCTTTTTTGGCCAATTGTCGGCGATAGCGACTCTTTGAGCTTTTGGATATTGAGTATTTATCCAAAAGCGTGCCAAAAAAGAAATCGTTGAGAAAAAGCGTAAGTCCTAATTTAATTAATAAAAAATTAAAAAATATGCAGCGAATCACGCAAAAAAAACAATATCTTCTAGCAGGAGCGATTGTCATAATCACAATAACGACAATTTTGCTATTAAAAACACCTGGCAATGCTGATCAAAACACGAAGACAGCACAAGCAATCAAAGTCACGACAGCAAAAGAGGCCACCAAAAGCACACCCTTGGAAATTTCAGGTTTCGTTCGCGGGGAAAATAGGGCTGAAATAGCACCAATGACTAGCGGGAAAATCTTACGCATTCTTAAGAATGAAGGAGATTTTGTCAAAAAAGGCGAAGTGCTTGCGACAATTGAAGTTAACCAAGCCGATGCTCAAGTTTCAGCAGCCCAGGCAAGCGTGAATGCATTGGAAAAAACATTGGCTGATAGTAAAAAATATTACGATCAACTTGTTGATCAGACAAAAGACAATTCAAGTTCAAGCAATGAAGAGATCAAGAGTGCCAAACGTGCTCGCGACTTGCAAATTCAAGCAGCCAAGAGCCAACTAATTTCAGCTCAAGGTGCATTAAAAATTGCCCAATCAAGCAAAAATAATTCAATTGTAACAGCTCCCTTTTCAGGAACGATTATCGCTATCAGCGCACGTGAAGGTGGTTTTGCAAATTTTTCAATGCCGATAATGAGTATCAGCACTCAAAATAGCAAAGAAATTGAAACCTATGTTTCAGCTGCCAATGCGCGCGATATTAAAGTGGGAACAATTGCAACAATGCGCGCAGCAAATGGACAACCAATTTCTGGAGCAGTGACAGCTGTTTCGGCTGGCAGCGATGCTCAAAGCTTGAAAACACTCATCCGCATTCATATCGATGATTCATCTGGAACAATTTATTTGGGAGATTTTCTGCGAGGAGAAATTTTAATCCCAAAATTGCAAGATGCTGTTTCAATTCCAAGAAGTGCAATTCTTTCTCGAGGAGGAGATCAGATTGTTTTTGTTGTGGATGATGACAATATTGCCAGGGAAAAATCTGTGACAATCGGTTTTGAGAGCGACGGAATGATTGATGTGATAAGTGGAATAGAAGAAAATGAAAAAGTTGTAATTGAGGGACAACAATATTTAATAAACGGCTCAATCACAAAAACTTATGCATCAAATTAATATACCAAGCGAACAACATCAAAAAAAATTAGGGATTGCAGGACAAATGGCAAAACTTTTCGTGAAAAATCGCGAATTAAACATTTTAGCTATTGTTTTTATTGTGATTTGGGGGATTGGAAGTTTTATCTTGATGCCAAAAGCATACAATCCTGATATTGTCGCACCAGCCTTCACGATTACCACCAATTTCGCTGGAGCAACTGCCAAGCAAGTTTCTGAGCTTGTGACCCGCCCGATGGAAGACGCCATAAGCGAGCTTCCAAATGTTGATCAATTAATTTCACATTCCTTTGACGGTGGTCAGAGTGTTGTTATGGTTCAGTTTAAAGTTGGAACACCCGCTGAAAATGCAAAAATATCACTCTCTCAAAAACTTAAGGACAATATGCTTCAAAAGCCGATTGGAGCCAGTGATCCTGAGATGGTAACACTTGATCCAGATGATGTTCCTATTATTTCTATAGCATTAACATCAGAAAGTCTCTCTCCTCAAGCTTTGCGAAGTTTGGCTTTTGATTTGGCTGATGAGTTAAAATTAACCGAAGGGACTTCAAAAGTGTCTGTTATTGGCGGCTTGAGCAATAATTTGCAAATACAATTAGATGCTGAAAAATTATCACAATATAATCTGGCTGTCTCTGATGTGATCGGCGTGCTCAATGCGTCTAATGGCATATACACAACAGAATCACTGAAAAACAATACCGACATTGAAACTTTGAGAATAAGTGGAAGCATATCATCTCCTGGCGATGCTGAGCGTATTGTGCTTATTTCGAATCCGGACAAACCTCTTATGCTCGGAGATGTTGCAACAATAACGCAAGGTCCAGGGGAGATCATCAGCAATGTTCATATTACAGAAAAAGATTCTGGTCCGAAAAATGCAGCCTATGTCACAATTGCAAAAATAAAAGGTGCTAACATCAGCAAGGTTGCAAGCGCAGTAAGAGAAAATCTTGCCAGCGCGGAAAAACAAAGTAAATTTTCTTCAATTGATTTTTCAATTTTGAGAGATGATGGAGAAACTGCTTATGACGAAATATCCACCCTCACAAAACATCTTGTTTTGTCTATTGTTATTGTGGTAATAATTTTAATGGCTTTTTTAGGAATAAGAAATTCCCTTATTGTCGCAATTTCAATCCCACTTACACTTCTTACTTCTTTTGGAATTGGACTATTAGCCGGTCAAACAGTAAACCGCATCACACTTTTTGCACTCATTTTAGCATTGGGGCTTTTGGTTGATGATGCAATTGTTATTATTGAAAATGTGCATCGAACAATCAAAAATAATCCAGGAAAACACAAATCAACTCTTATAATTCAAGCTGTTGATGAAGTTGGCGTGGGTGTGTTTATGTCCACCATTACGATTTTGCTCGCATTCATTCCAATGGCATTTGTTAGTGGTATGATGGGTCCATATATGAGCCCTATTCCCTTTTTCGTGTCTGTAACACTTCTTGTGTCATTGCTTTTTGCTTTCACAATAAACCCAGCATTAACTGGAATATTTTCTTCGCATAAAGCGGAGGAAAAGGAAAATATTTTTGTAAAATCAATTCATAAAGTTGAAAATCGATATGCAAAATTGATCGGAAATCTTGCACGAAACAAACGTAAAAAAAATATTGTGTTAGCTTCCGCCACAATTTTGCTTTTTCTTTCTTTGCTTTTACCGCTATTTAAAATTGTGCAATTTCGAATGTTACCAAAAGCCGACAAAGAACAATTTTACATTTATCTTGATATGCCAAGCGGGACAACCTATGCCAAAACCAATGAAGTTTCTGCCAACTTAGAAAAAGCATCTCTCAATTCGCAAGAAATTATCAGTATTGAAAGTTTTGTTGCCACAGCTCCCATCTCTGATTTCAATGGTCTTTTTAAGGGAAGTTTTATGCGCTCGCAAGAAAATCAATCAACTTTAAAAATAAATCTTACGTCGCATACACTGCGAAAAGAAACTTCCGAGCAAATTGCTTTGCGACTGCGCGACACCTTAAACAAAGAAGTTCTTGCAAGCGAAGGTGGAGCAAAAATAACCATTGTTGAAGATCCACCTGGACCTCCAGTGCGAAACACCTTTCTTCTTAAGGTTCAAGGAAACGATCAGCAACTTCTGAATTCTACTGCCAAAGATTTGAAACAAATATCCGCTGAAATTCCTGGCATTGTTGATTTGAAAACATCAGCACCTCAGCGTTCCATCGAAAAACAATACCGGGTTGATATCGAAAAAGCTGGACGCATTGGAGTTTCGCCAGCAACAGTCATTGAAACTCTTCACAGTGCACTTTCAGGTATAAATGTCGCGCGCTACGAAAAAGTTTTGACTGATGACGATCGTCAAGCTGAGCAACAGTTTGTAATTTTACGTATGCAACCGCAAGACAGAACTGACGTCAATGATCTTGCCCGCATAACGGTGCGAAGCGCGACTGGAAAAACTGTTCCGATATCAGAACTATTAATCGAACAACCATTGGCGCAAGTTAGTGAAATTGCAACAGATGCAAGACAGCAAGTTATATATGTCAGCGGAGAAATGGGCGCCAGAAGTGTTATGTATGCTGTGTTTGATCTTTTTCCAAAACTTTTCGGATATCATCTCAATGATGGAGGTGGTAAAATCGTTTCTTGGTCTCCACTTGGAGTGACATATGAAAATGCAACTGGCCAGAATGTCGAGGTGTGCATTGATGGAGAATGGAAATTAACACTTGAAATTTTTCGAGACCTTGGGACTGCGATGGCTGTTGCACTGCTGCTTATATATTTCGTTTTGGTTATTCAAATTCGTTCAATCGTGGTTCCACTTTTGATTATGGCAACCATACCACTAGCCCTCATTGGAGTGCTCGTTGGATTTGCCATACTTGGCGCAACAAAAGGAACTTATTTCAACGCAACATCAATGATTGGAGTGATTGCCCTGGCTGGTATCGTAGTTAAAAATGCCATTATATATCTCGCCTATCTCGATGAGCTCAAGGAGCGCAAAATGCCACTCATAGAAGCGCTAATGGAAGCAGGACGTGTCAGATTGCTTCCCATTCTTCTAACGTCCCTTACGGCAATTTTGGGCTCACTAACAATTATCGCTGATCCGGTTTGGGAAGGATTGGCTTGGGCGATCATATTTGGTCTTTCCGTTTCAACTGTCTTAACCCTCGTGATTTTTCCACTACTCTATCAAACATTTGAGAGCAAAAAGTGGGAAGAATCTCAAAAATAAAAACTTACTCAACAAATAAAAACCGCTATTTCAAAGTAGCGGTTTTTATTGAGAATACAAAACTATTTTAAAACTGCGTTAAACAAATATCCGGTGAAAATTATTCCCGTGCCAACGACACTGGCAAAAATAATGATGAGTTTTGTTTTCATCACTTTTTTAAGAATCATAAATTCAGGAAGCGAAAGCGCAGTCACTGCCATCATAAACGCTAGTGCTGTGCCCATTGCCACTCCTTTTTCTGTCAAAACTCCGACAAGTGGAATCACTCCCGCAGCATTTGAATACAGCGGAATCCCAATCAAAACTGCGAAAGGCACAGCATACCATTTATCACTGCCAGCATACTCCGCCAAAAAATCAGCGGGCACATAGCCATGAATCCAGGCACCAATCCCCACCCCAATCACAACGTAGAGCCAAACTTTTTTCACAATATTCAGAGTATATGTTTTTGCATATTGGATTCTTTCTTCCCAGCTCAATTCGGGAAGATTAACTTCTTTCCCATTGCCATTAAGCGCAAAATCTTCCACCAAATTTCTTACATTCATTTTTTCAATAAAAATTCCAGCAAAAACAGAAATCAAAAGTCCACTGACAATATATAGCAGTGCGATTTTCCATCCGAACATTCCCAAAAGCAAAACCAGCGCAACTTCATTTATCATTGGCGAAGCCACCAAAAAAGAAAAGGTTGTTCCAAGTGGCACTCCTGCTTGCACAAAACCCATAAACAAAGGCACAGCAGAACATGAACAGAATGGCGTAATGATTCCAAGCAGCGAAGCTAAAACATTACCCACATACTTTCTCTTATGCGAAAGAATATTTTTGACTTTTTCCCGAGGCAAAAAAGAGCGAATGATTGAAACTGCAAAAATTATAACAAGCAAAAGCAGCAGAATTTTAATCGTGTCAAAAATAAAGAAATTTACAGCGCTAGCCAAAAGTGTTTCTGGAACAATTCGAAAAACCGAATATGTCAGCCAATCGGCGAGAAGTTGGATGGGATAAAAAATATTCATATTTATTTTATTTAATTATTTTGTTTAATATTGATTTATAATTTTTAATCACTTTACGATCAAGCCCATAACGAATAAAATTACCTTCACGCTGTTCAGTTAAGAGTCCTATGCTTTTCAATTGCTTAAGATGATGTGATGCCAATTTATCTGAAATTCCAATTGCAGGCACAATTTCACACACACATTTTGAGCCACCTTGCAAGACGCAAAGTATTTTCAAGCGATTAGGATCAGCAAGGGCGCGCAAAAAAGCATACGCTTTGGCGACACTTTCCGATTCTTGCGAGTTTTTTCCGCAACATTTAAATTCCATAATTTTCTATTCTAGTTTATATTAGAATACTACATCGTTATCCATTATACGTCAAATTCAAAAAACACTGCCTTGCAAAGACCTCATAGTGGCATTTTTTTTACTTTTCAGATACACTAGTGTTATGCAGTATAAATTATACACAACCTCGGAAAAGGCATGGGATGCTATGATTGAAGCCATCGGTGGAGCAAAAAAATCCATATTTTTAGAAATGTACATTTTCCTTGATGACACAGAAGAAAGTCACGATTTTATAGGAAAACTTATCGAAAAATCACGTGAAGGAGTGGAAGTTATTATTGTGACTGACGCATATGGAAGCAAGTTAATCAAAAAAGAAACTTTGGAAAAATTAAAGGATGCTGGCATTGAAATTCTTTTTTTCAGTCATTGGCTCAGGCACATCCATCGCAAAGTTTTGATTATCGATGAAAAATCAGCTTTCTTGGGTGGCGTCAATATTGGCAAAAAATTCTCGCAGTGGAAAGATTTGCAAATGAAAATAAGCGGACGCATTGCAAAAAGACTTCTCAAATCCTTTGCTTATACATATGAAATGGCTGGCGGTAAAAAAGAAAAACTGCTTAATTTGAGAAAAATGAAGTTTTCTTACAAATTAAAATTTTGGTTGGTGGAGCATTGGCCAAGTCGAAACATTTTCACCCTTCAAAATCACTACACGGAAAAAATACTCGGAGCAAAAGAAAAAATACAAATCATCAGTCCATATTTCACTCCCCCACGCTGGATGCTTTCATTGCTTGATGATGCAATTCGCAGAAAAGTGACGGTTGAGATTTATGTGCCAAAAGAAGTTGACATCCCAATTATGAACAGAGTCAACCTTCATTACATCGATAAAATCCACTCCATCGGAGCAAAGGTTTTTTTGTCAAAAGAAATGAACCACGCCAAAATTTTTGTGGTTGATGGAAAAGAAGGAATGATTGGATCTCAAAATGTTGATCTGGCATCTTTTCGCTACAATTCAGAAGTTGGACTTTTTTTCACTGATAAAAAACTTTTGAAAGAAATCTCTGCTATTTTGGAAGATTGGATCAAGGAATCGGATGAATATACAACCCAGAACTACAAAATGAGAACTGTCGATTATATCATTCTTGCGCTCAGCAAAATTCTATACCCCGTACTTTAGATAGGTTTTAGGTTCTAGGTTTTAGATTCTAGAAAATTTATTCTAGGTTCTAGCTCCCAAAAATATAGCGACCTAATACCTAATACCTAATACCTAATACCTAGAAATATGCCGAAAATTCAGATAACTTCCAAAGGAATACGCGCCGCGCTGAAAAAATACACGCCCTACCAATCATTGGTGGAATATATTTGGAATGGTTTTGATGCGCAAGCATCAATAATCAAAATAGATTGTGTCGCCAACGAACTTGGCAACATTGAAACCATCACAATTTCCGACAATGGATATGGAATTCCACACAGCAAACTGCAAGACAAATTCGAACCACTTTTTGAATCGAAAAAAGCGCTTGAAAACAAACTCAAGAAAAACCTTTCTGCTATTCATGGAAAAAATGGCATTGGCAGATTAACCTTTTTTACATTTGCCAGAAACGCATCTTGGAAAACAGTTTACTGCGAAAACGAAACAAACCTGACATACGAAATTTATGCCAACGCCGAGAATATAAATCTTTACACCGGAGTTAATGCAACGCCGCACAGCACCTTGGAACAAACCGGGACCGTGGTAACCTTCAGCGGAATTCACGCACTTACTGCACATCAACTTGAAGAAAAATTTCAAGAATATATTCTCAAAGAATTTGCTTGGTTTTTAGCCCTGAACAGAAACAGAGATTTTAAAATAATTTTAAATGGAACCCCCATTGATTTTAAAAACATCATTGCCGATAGCGAACAACTTGAACTTATTCATCCAGAATCCAACACGGTCTTTTTTCTTTATTACGTTCGCTGGGATCAACGACTTAACAACGAACCATCGCGCTATTATTATTTAAATTCCGAGCACAAAGAATGTTGGAAAGAACCCACTGCCATTAAAAACAAAGGCGAACAATTTTATCACAGTTTTTTTATTGAAAGCGCATACTTTGATTCATTTGGATTTCAAAGTGCCGAAGTTCAATCCCAAGAAGCCCTCATTGTCGGCACACGCAGTGATGCTCAATTTAAATTCCTGCGAAAAAAACTGGCCAACATTCTTCGCATCAAAAGAAGACCGTTTCTCAAAGGCTTTGCACAGCAATTATTACTAGAATATGAAGAAAAAAATATTCTGCCATCAGATGCAAAAGAAAATCTCAAACAAACCATCAAGATTTTATACGAAATGCAACCCAAAATTTTCACTTCGCTAAACACCGAACAGAAAAAAATTCTCGTCGGACTCTTGGGTATTTTACTCGAAAGCAACAAAACGGAAACAATATCCCAACTTCTCAGCGGAATAATCGAACTCAGCAAGGAAGAACAAAGCGAACTTACTCAATTATTTTCAAATAATTAACCTCTGCAAAATAAAAAACCTCACCATAACAGTGAGGTTTTCTAAACTTTTTCTTGAAAAATAAATTATTTCAATACTACAGTTGCACCAGCTTCTTCAAGTTTCTTTTTAACATCTTCAGCTGCAGCCTTAGCAATCTTTTCTTTGATTACTTTTGGAGCTGCATCAACCAAGTCTTTTGCTTCCTTAAGTCCAAGACCAGTGATTTCACGAACAGCTTTAATAACATTGATTTTCTGTGCTCCAGCTGAAGTCAATTCAACATCGAATTCAGATTTTTCTTCAGCAGCTTCAGCTCCACCAGCAGCAGGCATAGCACCCATCATCATTGGAGCAGCAGCAGAAACACCAAATTTTTCTTCAAGAACTTTCACAAGTTCAGAAAGATCCAAAACACTCATCTTTTCGATTTCTGCAACAAGTTTTTCAAATTTTGCAGGCACGATAACTTCTTTTTTATCCTCTGTCATAATAATTGTCCCACAAATCTACAAATCTTATACAAATCTACAAATAAAATTCGAATTCATTTGTATATTTGTAGCCAATTTGTATATATGCAGGGTACTAATTTAACTTTAATTATATAAACATTATTAACTCTTCGATTCAGCTACTGCGTTCAAGACATTAACTAGTGACCTCAAATTGCCTGCCAAAACATTGACAAAGCCAGATACTGGCGCATTGAGCGTTCCAACAAGTTGTCCCAAAAGTTGTTCTTTTGAAGGAATTTTTGCCAAAGCTTTAACTTCAGTAGCATCCATAACTTGCTGTCCCAAAACTCCACCCAACAATTTTATGTTTTCGTTAGTCTTTGCAAAAGCATCAATAATTTTAGCCGCAGCAACCTCATCAAGATTTGAAAATGATAAAGCGATTTGACCTTCCATTTTTTTGATACTAACACCTTCGATTCCTGCATTTTTAAGCGCGATGTCGAAAAGAGTTTTGCGAGACACAATATATTCAACGCCAGCAGCTCTTAAGGATTTCTTAAGCTCAGTTGAGTCTTTTACTTGCAGCCCCTTATAGTCAACAACAATTGTTGATTTTGCAGCCTTGATTTTTTCTGTAAGCTCTTTTACAAGCTCAATTTTCTGATTTTTTGTTAACATTTCATGTCGTCCCACAAATCTACAAATCTTTTACTAATTTACAAATGTACAAAAAAATTCGTATATTCGTAAATTTGTAATTATTTGTATTTCGTAGAAATTAAAAAATCTGCGTTTCCGCAGATCGACCTTTGAAACCACGAAAACATTCTTGATGAATATTTTCGTAATTCCTCGATAGGATAATTTACAACCCCGGTGAAATATTTCTTCGAAATTTCACGGGGTAAACCTACTGTCTGCGGAATTTTTATCGCGTGATTAAATGTAATCATTTAATTTTACGCGACTATTCTATTAAAATTTCCCAAAATTCCCTGTGCGCCGATGAGGCGTAAATTACTCAGCTTTTGTTTCTTCTACAGCTGGTGCAACTTCTTCTGTTTTCACTTCTTCAGCTTTTTTCTCTTCAACCTTCACTTCTTCAGCTGGCTTTGTCTCGCCTTCGACGGAAGCTTCTGGAACAACCACCTTTGCCATCTTAACAGCTCGTTTTTTTCCTTCAATCACACCCTCTTTAACAAAAAGGTTATATGCGCTGTCAGAAACTTGAGCTCCTTTTGCAATCCATTCTTTAATCTTATCAGCCTTAAGAACAGCAATTTTTGAATGAGGATCATAACTACCCAAAAGAGCAACATGTCCGCCTGTAGGGGCTGCTGTGTGCTGTTGAAGCACTACTCTGAATTGAGCTCTATTTTTTCGTCCAACACGTGAGAATCTGATAGTTAACATAATTTCCTTTTCTTTACGAATAAATTACCAGGTATTGAAAAATCCCTGTTTTTAGCCCTTATTTGGCTGTTTTTAGTACTTATCCAATATACTAGCTTGTTGACATTTTGTCAAGCGTTTCCCTCTATCTGAGCCCTTTTTAGTAAGAAATATTAATCCACATCCCCCATTTGCTGCAAATCAAGGAGTTTTTTGTACAAACCATCATTGGCTTTGGAAAGTTCCAAATGTGAACCTGTTTCAACCACCATCCCTTTTTCTAAAACTACAATTTTGTCAGCCTTTTTGATTGTACTTAATCTATGCGCGATAATGATAACTGTTCTGTTTTTGGTAATCTTATCCATTGCATTTTGAATAAGATGTTCACTTTGCGAATCAAGATTACTGGTTGCTTCATCAAAAATGAGCACCCTTGGATTTGCCAAAATAGCTCGCGCAATTCCTATGCGTTGTCTTTGACCGCCAGACAATTTTATTCCGCGCTCGCCAACGATTGTGTCGTAACCATCATTCAATTGTTTGATGAATTCTTCCGCATTGGCAATTTTGGCTGCGGCTTGAATTTCAAGTTTGCTTGCATTGGGTTTTGCATAAGCAATATTTTCACTCACACTAGCATTAAAAATCTCAACATCTTGCGGAACAATCGCAAAAAATTTGCGAAATCCATACAAATCATATTCTCGCAAATCTTTTCCGTCCAGAAGAACTTGCCCTGCGGTTGGATCATAATGACGATATATCATCCTAGCCAATGTTGTTTTTCCACCACCAGATGGTCCAATCAAGGCTGTTGTGGCTCCTTCAGGAATAACCAAGTTAATATTTTTTAGTGCTTTCAATTTACTATCGGCATAAGCAAAGCTCATATTTTTAAATTCCAAAACTCCCTTGAGACTTCTAGGAGAAAATCCAGAACTTGGATTTTTAATATCAGTTTCTTCTTTTGACAACTCATAAATTCTTTCCACAGCTTCAGAACTTTCCATAATTCGATCATACAAACGTGAAATTCGATACAACGAAATGAGAGCTTTTTCCGAAATTGTGAAAACAAAAACCAATGTTCCAACAGTAATATTTCCCTTCCAAACAAGATACACGCCAAAAAGCATAATGAAGAGCCTGCCAGAATCAATCACAAAATTTCTCTTTATATTAGCTTTTAAAACTTTCCCAAATTCTACCAAAACATTTACTCTTGCTTCCTCGCGCAGTTTTCCAAAACGAGTGCATTCTCTTTTTTCCTGAGCGAAAGATTTTACTGTATTAATATTTACCACTGATTGCGACATTAATCCTGCCGTTTTTTCATACAAATCATGGCGCTTTTTACGCATCGGAAAAACATTGTGATTCACGCGAATAGTGATAAACACAAAGATAGGCACAAAAAACATTACCACCATACCAAATCTCCAATCAACCCAAAACAAGACTATGGTTGTGAAAATAATTTGCAAAATTGTTGGTGACACTTCCCAAAAAAGATTGCCCAGCAAATCAGTAATTCTATCGACTCCGCGCTGAACTTTACTAACTTTGCTACCAGAATTTTCTTTTTCGTGATAACCAAGTCCGAGATAAATCAATTTTTTATGGGCCTTGCCAGCCAAATCAGATTCTGTATCAGCCAAAATTCGAAAGATTTTTTTATCATTAGTATATTGCAAAATAGAAACAATTTCATTTACCAAAAACATAGCACCGATCAGCATTATAATATATGCGGTTTTTTCAATACTGAAATTGGTAATTGTATCAATAATCAGTTTTAACACATATGGCCCAGCCAAGCGTGTAAGTTCCACGAAAAGCATTAGCGCAATAACCTTTTTCATTGAACTATGCACAGGTGAAAGCAGCTCCCAAAGACGCACCCAAAAACCACGAATATCAAAGCCGCGTTCAGGAGTTTTTAATTGTTGTTTTTTCTTTACCATATTTATATATTGTATCACGATTGCTTTTGCACATCAAAAAACATTCCCGCAAAGAGAATGTTTTCACAGCCACAGAGCAAAATTAGGGTTATATTTAAATTTTGGTTCAAGGTTTATTTTTTGTTTTGCCTGTTTTCTTTTGAGGCAACAGAGAGCGACAGCGAACTCTTAGCGAGCAATCATAGTTCTTCGATTGCGAAGCGTGCCGAGAAAGGAAGCAGGCAAAACAAAACTGCGCCAATCTCTTGAGACCTAGAACCATAAATTACGCACAATTCCAGAACTACAGTTTTTGTTACTTTTTTTGCGCAGCCAGTGCCTTTATTTTTTCCAACTCCTCTTTGGGCACATTCTCTTCAACTCGCCTGACAATCTGATGAGCTCTAGTGGCAGAAATTTTGCATTCCTTTGCAATATCGCGAAAAAACTTACCTTCGACATGAAGTTTGTAAATCTTTTTCCTTTCCTTTGTAAAATTATATGCTCCCATAATTATTATATGCGATTATTTTCAAAAACTTATTTTTACCCTCTCATTTTCTATAACAACCAATACTGTCTAAAGCATAGCACGAACAGCCACTCCGATATAGTATGGCCAAAGCACAATCGCCCACACACCCTGCCAAAAGAAATCCAATTGCAAAAATCCGATTGTGAAAAGCCAACCCGCAAACCACGAAAACGCCGTAAACCCGTGTTGTTCGATTTTGATCTTTTCCATAAGATTTACCCAGTTAAACTGCAGCGAGTCTGCAATATTTTAAATTTAACCAGGGTTTTTATTTAATAATTAATTGCGTACTTATTTATACAATCTTTTTTCAATTTCCATTCTTTCATCATCTGCAAGTTCTCGAAAAATTTCAGTTTCATAATCAACATTACCAATTTCTCAAACCATCATTCACTCTTCTACGGCCGACGTTGAGTGAGTGACTAGAACTGTTTAAGGTTTTTATTTCACATCTATCCACCACTTTTTTATAAATGGAAGTGAAAGTGTCGACAAGAGATATCCACCAGTCGGAATGCAGGCCTTTAAAAATACCAGCGATTCGCCAATTGTTCTCATCCACATAAGCGCGATAATATAAGTTATCACAGCAATAAAAATTCTTCGTGTCCAACTTTTTTCCCAAGCCTTGTCCAATTCAACAGATTTATTCCTTTCTTTTATCAATTCAATTTCTTTTTCAATATTTTCCATAAATTTATCAAAATAAACACCTTGTTACGTAACTTGCTACGTAACAGTGAAATTGATTTATACCTCATTATCCCACATTTTCAATCCAAAATCAACGATTTTTATAATAGCAAAAACCCCGCTAGAGCGGGGTTTTTGGTGTGCATTGAAAAACTCTAACGACTATAATACTGCTTCTTTTGCAGCTTTTGCAAGACGGAATTTAACAACAGTTTTTGCAGCAATTTTGATTTTTGCTCCAGTTGCTGGGTTTACACCCATACGTGCCTTTCGTTTTGCTTTAACCATTTTACCAAATCCAGGAAGAACGAATTCTCCAGTTTTTTTAACTTCTTTGTAAGCGATTGCAACTAGTTCATCGAAGAATCCAGTTACTTCTTTTTTAGCCAAGCCTGTTTTTTCAGACAAGACTGTCACTAGTTGTGACTTTGTCATTTTTGCCATGGTGTGTGTTTTCATTTTTAGTCCGTTTTTATGCGGGCAAAAAACAAATTATTTATTAATTATTTATGTTCTAGCATGTTGGCTCATGCATATCACAATTATACACCATTATTAAAAGCTTTGCTAGTACTATTTGAAATATTGTCAATAGTAATGGGGTGCATATCCCCTCTTTCAAACTATTTAACTGCTGGCTGCGGAACATCTGTTTTTTTCAAAGCAACGCGCTTGAAACAAAAGTTTCCCTCGTCGTGCTTCCAGCTTTTCAAATATGGATCATTTTGTGATTGAACGTCATCCAAACTTGAACGCATAAAATCTGCACACAAAGAATATTCATCGACACTTTCAACCTTATACTCAACAGCTTTAACGTTTTGAATTTCTATTGAAAATTTTGTTGAGCCCAAATCCTCCAATTTTTGCGGCAATTTTCCAGTCTCGCTGAAATAGTTTTGAATGGAATTATCAACGGATTGCAAATCATTAACAACTTGCTGATCAATATTTTTCTGCCTAGAAACTGCTGGAGAATCAATAATGAAAAATCCGGAAATAAAAGTCACGATCACCACTGCAATTGCAACATAGGCTGAAATCTTATTTATTGGAGAAGAAATTTCTGTCCTGCGCATATCCCAGAAATAGTAACCGAAAATCCCTCCTGCGATCAGTAAAATTACAAAGACTTTCAGCAAGAAACTTGCAGCATAATCCCCGCTCAAAAAGTTCACAACAAGAGTGATGAGGTCTCCGATGATGGTTGCCGATGCAAAAAATAACACCAAATATGTGAGCCATTTTCTGACTTTTGATTCAAGCAATATTTTCTGCTGACTAATTCTTTTGGTAATAATCCGCGAAATCGCAAAGAAAATCGGTCCGGCGATTATAAGAGCTGCGATTCCAAATTTCACCATTCCCTGATTGAAAGCAGGAAACATCCTAGATTCAGCATCGGTAACAAATTTATCAATAAAACCAAACAAAATAGAACCCTCGCCAAAAGCCACAAAAGCCAAGGAAAAGAAAACTACGAGATACAAAAAGAAATCCTGCGCATTTCCCTGATTCTGCTCGCCAGAACCAATTTCTTGATTATTCATAAGTGTAAGAAAAATAATTAAAAAAATTATTAAAAACAGTATCATTAATACAACCATATTACAATATTACTACAAATTAACAAGGCTCAAGTCTACTCTTTTCTGATTTCAACCGAATAATTCGGAACATCTCCAATTCTCTCAGAAATTTCGTTTATATAGAATTTTTCCCTAGCTTGTTCAATAGTAAGATTAGTGTCCAATAATCCACGCTTTAACGCAAGCTCATCTGCTGAAGCAGTTAGCAATAATTCCCAAGAGAATATAGAAATTCGTCCAGGAGTAAGTTTATTTACATGACCAACAATGCTCGAGGTACAATTAGCAAACATAGTATTATACCAACGCGGATGATTAGATGTTAGATCATTCATCTTTTTAAGCATATCCACGAGTAGTAATCGGGCATTCTCTGCTTTCTCCAATTTTACCGGATAAACATACACTCTATCCTTTCGTATATTAGCTCGCATAAGAACAACATCTCTTTCATCTGCCGCCATATATACTAATGGGTAATAATGCAACATACCTTTCCATACACTATAAGTTTGTTCAACTGTCTTACGTGCTTCAATACTAATGGACAAAAAGTCTCCATTATTGAATTCGAAAGAAACAAAAGTGTGAGCTGCGGATTTATTTTCATTAAATGGCTCAGTTATATACCAGACTTTTTTTACCTGAGTAAGATCATAGGTTTTATCATAATAAGCTGGATGCATGTCAGCTTCAGTCGGATAATAACGAAAGTTTCTGACATTTCTGACAGTAACGAAATCTCCGTCAAATTGAGCGGAAGAAATTACCGCTAATTGCTCTTGCCAGTTACCATCTAAAGGTGGTTTATCCAAAAAATACCAACCAACAAAAACTACCCCGATTCCCAATATGAAGAATGAAAGTTTTTTAACAATGTTATTTTTTAAAAATTTCATAGTTAATATTTTTTTAATATATTTATATTTAAATTATAACATATTTTTATTGATTTATATAAAAACAAAAACAAGACTAAGCAGTCTTGTTTTTGAAATATGTATAAATACTAACAACAATGACACTTACACTCGGTTCTCCTCCTTTAGCCAACCGCGTGAGTGCACGCCATAGGAAAAGACGACGAGCGCAAAACCAATTATCATCAAAACAATGATTTTGTTTTGCATAGCCATAGTTGAAAGATCGTAAAGCAAAATCTTACCAACAGTAAGTGAAAGCAAAATTAAACCTAGCAATTTTTCAGCATGGTAACGTGTTCCATTTTTAATTCCAATAATCAACATATACAACGCAATTAACGTCCACCAGATGGTTGTAGCAATAGCACGCGGTCCTCCCTGTGACATTGAAACCCCAAAGTCATTCATAAGGGCATACGTAATATAATTGCCAGTCAATAAAAGTGTAGAATAGCCAAAGATTACCAATAAAAATGAAGGGCGTTTTTCTATTTGCTGGGATTGTAATTTGCGACTGATAAACAAGCCAACAAAAAGAATTATCGTAGCAAATATTCCCTTAACTAAAATCCAATCCGTTGGCAAATCAGTATGAGTTATTATAAATGTGTTAGTTGGTGCTGGATAAATACTGCCAACCAATGAAAGAAAGACACCAGCAAAGCCAATGGCAAACCACGCCATAATAAATCTTAGCAATGTTGACTCAGAATCATGCTTCTCCTTGTTTGTAAAAATGGATAAAACCAAAATCAACAACGGAACCAAATAGAACAACATAAAAGATAGATCGACATAGTCAATTAATTCTTTGAATATAAACACTGAAGCAAGTGCTGCTGCGAAAATTGAATACCTGTTTGCTCCCCATCTAATATCTGATCTTTCAGTAACTTTTGCAATCAAAAATGCACACATTGCTGGAACCAACGCTATTACGGCATACAATGTTTGATAATTAATTTCTTTTTCATAAATATGCACCAGAGACAAGGCTGCACCAATTGATGAAAGAAAAATATACCCAAAGAAGCGCTCATTCTTGTCGGGTTTTAATGTGAAAATTATACCAAAGATTAGACTAGAATAGGCAATCGCAATGCTTGAATATATATCAAGCTGCGGAATAAAGGCAAAGAAAGCTTGAATCGCAGCCAAAAATCCAGCAGCATATAAAGCGGTGTGTTGAAAACGAGTTTTCTCATCATTGAGAGCATGCCAACCAAGGAAACATACTACTGCTAAAAGCGCAAACAACACCCCTCGAAAAATATCGGTTAGCAAAGTTAATCTACCAATGCTAAAAATAAACCAGAACATTGGAGCCAAATATCCAAGCGCCAAATAACCATCATCACTTTCTTCGAATTTTTTAGCTGAGAGCAGGATACTCCAAATTGAAAACACTACTAAAACAAAAAATAGTATAGCAGAAAAAATTTCTCCCGTTAAAAAGTTGCTAGCCACTATCTTACTAATACCATCCGAATAGGATAAATGATAGAGCGTTGAAGTTCCAATAAAAAGACCAGCAATATTCAGAGGGATAATATTGCGCACAGATATTTCTCTGCCCAACAGATAAACAGCAACATTAATTGCCAAGAAATACATTAGATATGCATTAAAAGAAATATTTTGAACCCAAACACCATTTTGCCCAATCACAAAAGGAGTAATGTAAGCACCGATCATCCCAAGGATTAAAATTGCCTTCGATCTCCTTATTAATGAGAAATATGAAACGGCAAGGGTAAAAATAAAAGCAGTAACAAGCGTGGCAATCTCAGGAATAGCGGCCGTTGCCAAATCAGTTGTTCGCGAACCATAAATAAGTGTACTGTAAAGCAATAAAATACCTGAGCCAATTCCTAAGTCGGCAAAATAACGCCACTTTTCGGAAAAAGAATAAGATCCGCCAATAAGAACAAGACTAAGAAAGAATCCCAAGCCAAGACGAAGCACCATATCCAAATGAACCCAAACACTAGTATAAAGCAAATATGCAACACCAATAGTCAAAAAAAGAACACCGACTATAGGAATAAATTTTTCAATAATCTTATCCATCGTGATTCCAGATTTCTCCACCTCAAGTTTGTTATCATCGAAAAATTCAATTTGCGGCTCTGGAGTTGGCGGAGGAGTAAAATTATTTGATTGATTAAACTCATTCATAGAATTTATATTTTTATTTAATTATAGTATATCTATTATAACACATATTTTTCACAATTATTCGGCAAATTTAAATGTGGCAAGTATTTTTTCAAATGTCTGGACTTCCTTTTCTGAATCACCGCAGGTTTTCATACGAAAGCCAACGTCAATATATTTTTTTGGATTATATAAATAAACATCTTTTGAAAAACAAGAGCCACTTCCAGATGTCCAGCGCATTGTTGTCACTGGCGCATCGTGACCATTGTAAAAACCAGAGCTCAGCTCAGTTTTAAAATCATCACTTGGCCATTTGCTTATTGAATAACGCAAATATTCATTTTTTTTCGATTTCCACTGCTCAAAGGTTGGATTTTTGGGAGGCACTACCGTGTAATTATTCATTTCGCTGTTTGAAATCTCAATGCCAGTCTTTAACATATTGACACCACTCGTTTTTTCATAAATTGAACTTTTTGAAGATATCTTAAATGATTTATTTTCAAACTGTTCTTTATAGTCAGCTGGGTAATAAATTTCAAAATTCTTGTCGGTATATTTTTTCCAACCATCTGGAATTGAAATTTCTACTTTTTTATCATTGATATCGTTCCAGGTGTCAGCCCGAACAGCTTCCAGATCCTTATTTGGCAAAACTTCAGCCTTGCTTAATAAATCCTCAATATCATAAACTTGCCACCAATACTCTTTGTCTTTCATAACATACATTCCAATTTTTTTACCATCCGGACTAAAATACAGATCTTGCCACACGGCACCATTAATATTCACTTTTTTACCATCTAAAATTAATTGCTTTATTCCACTTCTTGCAAAATTATCACCTCTTTCTCCTGCTGTATAAAAAATATGTTCTCCATCTGGAGTAAACTGCAACTTATCCGAAATCAGTCCGAATTCCGGTTGAGTCTTGCCATCATAAATAACAAAACATCTATGTTCAATATTTGTAATAGTATTTGCAAGATAATCATCACTCTTTAAACTTTCATCTGTTGTGACATCAGCATTGCAGACAACATAGCCAACCTTTCCATTTACAGGATTTACTGTTAGTTGATACGGTTCAATTCTTGAGGCACCACCGCTCATCTTTCCGCTAAATTTATGCTGCTCAATTCCATTGATAACAACAAAATTCGTTTCAACCGTTTCAATTCCTTTCCCTGAAAGTTCCTGAGCTACATATGCATAAGTATTATTTCCTCCCCAAACTACGGGCCTGACTTCATCATATTGTTTTTCTTCTTTTTCATTTACCACAGCCATCCATTTAGTAATCCTCACATCCTGCGTTTTTCCAGTATTAACAACATATGCCAATTCTTTCCCATCAAGGCTGAATGATGGAAAACTAGCCTCATAGTAAGCTTTACGAAAAACTTTCGATTCTTCTCCAAACACTTTTACATATTGATTTCCTGGCGCTCCAGTTCCAGTTGGCGGACAAGCAATTTTATCTCCAGTTGGGCTTATAACTGCCCAAGTCATATTGCAATAAATATTGCGAGCAATCTCTTTATCATCTGAATATAAACCAGCATCTTCTTTTGAATAGATTAACCCGTATGAGACATGGTTACCAACCTCAGAAAATCCTACCAAATTAATTCCTTGGGCATTTTCAAAAATTCTTTCTTCGCCATTTACAACAAGTACTGGCTTTTTATCTTTCAAGCCTATTATCGCCAGCCTTGTCTTATCTTTAGACATTTTAGCAGTATCCGAGGTTAAATATTTGATCTGATCAAATTCAGCCTTTTTTTGTCCATCAACATACCAAACAGTTTTACCATCTTGTATTCCTATAATATTTAAGAGATTTGTTTCTGTTCCGAAATGAAGATTGAATATTTCTTTAAAGACAGAACTTTCCCATTTTTTTTGACCATCATCAAGCGATTCAATAACAATTTTCGATCCATCAACACCAGCAGTTTCATATGCTAATTCCTTAAAATTTGGCGAGACAGCAACATTTAAACCAAATTCTTTGGTTTGGCCATTACGCAAGCCAAGCAACATGACATTTTTACCATCTTTAATCACTGGAGCCAATATCCAATTGCCATACTGACTAAATGCGGGCAAAAAATTTTCCGACCATTTTTGCTCGTAACCATTCAAATCCAACAATTTCACATTTTTTGTGTTAAAACTTATATTTCCATTATCAATATAATCAGTGTTTATGTCGTTATTAACATTTTTACTATTTTTTGTTGTTATTGTATTATCGCTTTCTTGAAAATGAGGAAAATAATACAAAAATAGACCAATAAAAACTAATACAAAAACAAGAACGGCAACCACAACAATTTTTATATTTTTTATATTTTTTTCTTGAACCTGCAAAATAACAGATGAATTTTCTAATACTTTTTCATCATCAGATTCTTTTTTAATTAAATAATTTTCCATTCTCTTATTTTATCCATTTAGATATCAAAATTATATCATAATTTATTGATTTTGAAAATTTTTTGACAACAATCAAAACCATTGAAAAATATTTATTACATACAAACAGGACAACGAGAAATCTCGTTGTCCTGTTTTATTTTCAACATAACTGATATCAAACTAATTAAACCACTATTATATATTAGGGGGGGCTCAGCCAACCTATGTGGTATCTAACTTTGTTAATTAACCACAAAAAGCCTACTTATTTCTTTTTGCATAAGGATACCGCAATGGGGATCCAACTTTTTCTAAAAACTTATTTTGTTCATCAAAACATCGCTGCTGCTCTTTAGCACTATTATTTTCATAATTCTCCGTAAGATAATACGTTGGATCAGGATTATCACGACGATTTCTTCCCTCCTGGTAATGACATGTCTCATGAACTAAATACGAAGCCAACTCTTCATTACTGCTATCTGCCAGTGGCTTAAAACCCACACTCCATCCACTGTGAACACATGCAAAAACTCTTCCTATCGGAGAATTGGGACATAGTGCACCATTATCAACAACCTTCACATAATCACACATTTTTTTGTAATATTCGGGAGAATTTGATTTGATAAATTCAATTGCTTTTTTTACTTCTCGCTGCTTATATGTAAAACTTTGTTCAATAACGATATTGCAACCATTTTCAGGATCAACATAAACCAGTGGCGAAGAATACCAATAATATAATCCATAAGAAATTCCTATGAAAATTGTAAATTTTAAAAAACTTTTTATCATAAAAAAATACCAACGAATTGTTACATCTTTTACTATTAACCCTTATTATCTTACATTTAATATTATATCACAAATTATTGATTCAAAAAAACAGTTCTATGAACTGTTTTTTGAAATACTAATTTGCGATAATTTTTCCACCCTGTCCAATTTGATCCATTTTCACTGAAAGAAGTTTTGAAATTCCATCCTCGCCCATTGTCACGCCATACAAAAGTGAGGCTTGGCGCATAGTTTCGCGGTTGTGAGTGATGGCAATAAATTGCGTGGTTCCAGAAAGTTCTTGCAAGATTTTACTGAAACGTGCTGAGTTTGCTTCATCAAGCGCAGCTTCAACTTCATCAAGAATTGCAAATGGCGGTGGATTGTGAGCAATAATAGCAAACAGCAATGCCAAAGATGTTAGCGATCGCTCTCCACCTGAAAGCATAGAAAGATTTGCGATTTTCTTTCCGGGAGGACAAGCAAAAATTTCAACACCAACTTCATCTCTGTCATTATCTCCAGTTTCTTGATTTTCTTGATCAGCTTGCTCAGAATCATTTTCCTCTTCTAAAGCTTTCGACTTTCTACTTTTAACTTTTAACTTCGTGAGATGCGCATTTCCACCACCGAAAATGATACGGAAATATTTGGTAAATTCTTTGTTTATTTTTTCAAAAGCTTGTTCAAATTCAATTTTGATGCGCTGATCCATTTCTTTGATAATAGCCTCCAGCGAAATAAGTGCGTCGGCCAAATCTTTCAATTCTTGCGTCAGAAAATCAAAACGCGCCGTGGTTTCATTGTATTCGTCAACAATCATCGGATCAATGCCACCAATTTGTTCCATTTGCAATTTGAGTTTTGAAATTTCTCGTTCAAGTGTTTCCTTGTCGATTGCCTCACCATCAAACTTAAGAGCACTGACTTCACATTTAAGTTCATCCTTAATTTCATTGGTCAAATCCTCTTCGCGCACTTCCACACGAGCCAATTTTATCTTTGCATCATTAAACTGGTCTTTCAAAACATTCAATTGTTCCTGCGAGGAGCGAGACTCTCTTTCCAATTGGAAGAAACGTTCGCGCAATTGTCTTACCCTTTGTGTTTCATCTAAAATTTCTTTTTCAATTTTTTCAAATTGAGCTTTTAATTGAATTTCATTAGCCTTGAAACCTTTCTTTTTTTCTTCAAGCTCTTCAATTTTTTTGTTGATCTCTCCAACTTCTTTTGAATTGTCTTTCTTGATGGAAACTTCTCCTTTTCCCGATTCTTCATACAAATCAAAAAGTTGTTGCTGAATTGCACGCGCAGATTCCTTGATATCCTGCAAATCATCCATATTCTCAGCTTCTTCAACCCTAAGAATCAAACGCTCTTGCGCCATTCTAATGTTGGAAAGTTTTGCCTGAACATATTTCAAATCAACCGGAATGATCTCAATCACTTTTTGATTGGCCAATTTCTCCCTTTCAACCACAATGCGCCCCTCAGAAATGATAAGTTCGCGCTCAACATTATTAAGCTCGTGCCTAATTTGTGTTTTTTTCTTGTCCAATTCTTGCTCAGCTCCAGAATCCTGCGCTTTGCCAGACTCACGATTAAGCTCATCAGTCATTTTGTCCACCTCTCGCTGCATATTCATCATCGTTGCACCAAGAGCTTCTTTTTCGTTCGAAAATTGCTGACGCTCAGATTGAAATTGATGCCACAAAAATGAAAATAGTTTTGTTTGTTTTTCTTTCAACTCATCAGCCACCACTTTCCCTTGTTGCGCTTTCTCAGCTTGACGTTTGAGCATTCGGAGATGCGGTTCAATTTCACGAATAAGCCCGGCTGTTCTTTCCATATTCTCTCGCGTTGAATCAAGTTTTTTCAGTGCTCTGTCCTTTTTGATTTGATATTGCTTCACTCCAGCAGCATCTTCAAGCACGCTGCGACGATCAGTGGCAGAAGCATTTAAAAGTGAATCGGACATTCCTTGATTAATCACGCAATAACTCTCCTTGCCAACTCCAGCTTTAGCCAAAAGGTCGCTAACATCCAAAAGACGTGAGCGATTTCCATTGATCAAATATTCGGATTCTCCAGAGCGAAACAATTTTCGAGTGATGGTAACTTCTGTATATTCCAAAGGTATTCTTTTGTCAGCATTATCAAAATGCAGCGTTACTTGCGCGCTTGAAAGTCGGGCCTTTGTTCCACTTCCAGCAAAAATAATGTCCTCAGCTTTTTTTCCGCGCAAGGTTTTCATTGATTGCTCTCCCATCGCCCACTTGATTGCATCAGATGCATTTGATTTTCCAGATCCGTTTGGCCCAACAATCGCCGTGATTCCCTTGGCATCGCTTCCAACATTAAAATTCCCCGCTGGCAAAAATTCCAGCGTGGTCTTATTAGCAAACGATTTAAAACCCGATATTTCAACTTTCTTTAAGTACATGGAACACAAAACATGTAACATGTAACATGTAACAAAAATACAAAATCGACACAAATCGACTTTATATTATTATCCTATATGCTAAATACCACATTCTCTTGTAAATTTATTACTTTTATATCCTATCACATTTTTAAAAAAGAAAAAAGGCGTATGAATAATATCATAGCGCCTTTTATTTGGATTGGGATTTAAGAGAATTTTTTTGGTTTTTTGCTGAGAATAAATCGTCAGCTCCCAATTCTCAAAATCCCAATTGAATTTGGGGGCGAGAACGCAGATTTAGGCGGAGGGCAGAAATCCTAAAAATGCGTTCAAGCCCGAGGGTTGCGGAACTAGCTTGCATCTCACTAGCTCCTAGCACAGGAAAAACTTAGCCTGGATGCTCAACGCTATTTAAGTATAGCCCTACCTTAATCCTTGTCAAGCATAGAAAAAAGGGCTACGCGTGGCGTAACCCTTATGTTTTTTTGTTTGTTTTTTACTGTCCCGAGGGAAAGATTCTCCCTCGGGCACATTTTTTGCGGAGAGTCGTGACGCGAGCTATTCCCGAGCGAGGCGACGACGCCGAATTGGGTCGAGCAAGTCTTGATCATTGTGACCCAGGGGAGCGCTCCCGTGCGACTTCCACTTACTTCTTCTTGAGTCCGAGCACTTGTCGTCACCAAGTTTTCGGCTTTTTTTCGACACTGATTGCGTCAGGAGGGTCAATCATATAGCAGGACTGCCAGAGAACTATGTCTAGCACTGCATGATCAAGCGACGAACCCCTATATTGCAACCTATAAAATTTTACTTCGAGTAATTTCCTCATGTCGAGAAAGAAATTACCCTTACTTGCCGGGTGGATTCATGGGTACCTCTTTTTTATTGAATTTGCCATCCTTGATTTCGGTCCGATACGGATGGTGCCTCCAAAATATGGAGGGCTTACTCCAATCTCGACAGCCATTTTAGCCGCCGAGATGCCAGGCAGCTATTCGAGCTGGTGGCGATCCCGGGGAACGTTGCCGGCACTGGCGCCGATCAGGGGCATGGACGAAAAGGTAATATTCCCGGCAAAATTATGAGATATGTTTACTCTCAATGGTGTTACGGGCTGTCTTCGCTTCATATTCTCACCTCCAAGTTGGATTAGTCCTTCCGTAATTGGAAGGTACAAACAGAAAAGTATTTACATTGTCGTTTTCTCTAATGATTTCTTACAAAAATACCTTTCCCGTTTGTGCCTTCCAAAATTTTCTCTTTTCAAAAGAACTTTTTAACTTTTTATCGTTAAATACCAGTATAGCAAATAAAATCGATGTTGTCAAGGGTTTGTTATGCACAATGCAAAAAATGGCTTATTTCAGCCATTATTTGCATAAATTTTCGCAAAGAAAATTTCAAATTCCAAAGAAATCCCCTTTGTTTGAAAATTTAGTCATTGGAAATTGATTGGAAATTGGAAATTGGAATTTGGAAATTTAAAGTCAAAAAACCACACAAAAACCAACCATACCAAACTATTTCGTAATATAAGAAGCAAGTTCTACTAACCGGTTAGAGTATCCCCACTCATTGTCATACCAACCGACAATTTTGACTTGATTGCCCATCGACATTGTTAGTGGCAAATCCACGATTGAGGAATGTGGATTCATTTTATAATCCATCGAAACCAATTCTTTTCTGGTTGCATCAAGAATGTTTATCATACTGCCAAGAGCGGCTTTTTCAAAAGCAGCGTTAATCTCTTCCACAGTTTTTGGCTTTTCTACTGTGCAAATGAAATCAACAATTGAAACCACAGGCGTTGGCACGCGCAGCGCAATGCCATCAAGCTTCCCTTTCAAATGTGGAATCACTTTTCCTACTGTTTTGGCTGCTCCTGTGGTGGTTGGAATGATTGAAAGTGCGGCAGCTCTGGCGCGGCGCATATCACGATGAGGCAAATCCAAAAGATTTTGATCGTTGGTATATGAATGTGTGGTTGTCATAAACCCCTGCTCAACATTGCAAAGATCATCCAAAACCTTAATCATCGGCGCCAAACAGTTGGTGGTGCAAGAACCATTTGAAACAATCGCTTCGCCTTTATATTCTTTTTCATTGATTCCCAAAAGATACACCGGCACATCATCTTTTGGCGGCGCAGACAAAACAACTTTTTTTGCGCCAGCAGCAATATGCTTTCCAGCACCTTCTTGATCCAAAAATATTCCAGTGCAATCCAAAACAACATCGACTTCCATTTTTTTCCAAGGCAAGTTCAAAGGATCTTTTTCAGAAAAATATTTAATCGGCTTGCCATCAACAATAAGCTCACTGTTTTCCTTGTCCACAGAAACCTCTCGCCCATAAACACCATACGATGAATCATATTTCAAGAGATGGGCGCTTGTTTCAATGTCAGTCAAATCATTAATCGCCACAACTTCCATTCCCTTTTTTTCAAAAGCGATTTTAAGTGACGGTCTTCCAATTCTCCCAAAACCATTAATTGCAACTTTTATCATTTTAGTAGTTAGCATTTAGTATTTGGTATTTGGTATTTATACAAAATACTAGATACCACATACAAGATACTTAAAAAAAATTATTCGCCATCGACACTTACCAAGTGCCAATGATCGCCTTGAACCTTTTTAATATTAAATTTTGTTTTTTCCAGAATTGTCCCTTTGACAATATTTTTGATTCCAAATTTCAAGTTATCAACACTAATATCCTCCACGTGTTCATCGTGACCATCGTGCGCCAAGGCAATTTGTCCAATTTCAAGAGATACAGAATTAACTTGCGAAAGCTTTTCGCTTTTCACAATTTTCATCAAATCATCAACGATTTCTTTTGCCAACATAAAATCATGCATTATCCTAATGTTAATCCTAATTATATCCGAATTTTATCCGAATAAAAATTATGATTTTATTAATTTTTTAATATTTTATAAACTTGACTCACATTCGGATTTAATTCGAAATAATTCGGATCCCTATTCGCATCAGTGTACTGCGCAACTGATGCAGGGGTCGTAGGCACGAATAAAGGCGCGCATTTTTCTCTCCATCGCTTTTTCATCTTTTTCAATAATACCAGGAATAAAAGCTGCGATATCATCTTCCAAATGTGTCAAAAATTGCGCAGTCGGAGTGATGATGTTCACATTTTTAATATATCCTTTTGGATCAATGTCCACCCAATAATACAACGTTCCGCGTGGCGCTTCAACAGCTGCAGCAGCTGAGCCCTGGCGCACAACATAATCTTTTGTAATCGCATTGGCAAGATCCATATGCGTAAGCTCCTTGAGAAGTTTTACAGAATCTTCAACACAATGAACAACCTCCACCATTTGATACAAAACATTGTGAAATGGATTATAATCAGGCAAATTAAAATTGAGTGACTTTAAATATTTCTGAGCAGCAGAACTTAATTTTTCGTGATTATTATTAACTCTAGCAATTGCTCCAACCATATAACTTGTCTTGCCGTCGCGCTTAACGCGCTTGATAATTTCTTTTGGTCGTTGAAATTCGTGAAAATTATCTTCAAAATGTTGCACATCAACAAAAAGACCTTTGTTGGAAGTCACATCCCCATCATAAATTGCATATTCCCCTTTTGTTTTCAAGCAAACATATTCAGTAGGGCGAGAAAAATTTGGGGTTTTGATTGTTTGAAAAAATGCTGCCAATTCTAAAGCAATCGGAAGGGTTTCTTCGCCTTTTAAAATTAATTGCTTTAACTCTTCCAGAGTTGGAACTTTTTTAAAACCACCAACTTCATTAGTAAGAGGATGCACCACCCGTCCACCAATGACCTTGATAAGTTCCATTCCATATTCGCGAATCTTCACAGCCTTTTTTGTTTCTTCCGGATATTCTTTCACGAGTTGCAAATCGTTTTCAATATCCAAAAAGTCTGCCAATGACAAGAAAAACAAATGCAATGCGTGCGAATGAATAAACTGCGCGTGCTCCATCACCGCTCGCAACTTCTCAGTTTCTGAAGTAACCTCAATTTTCATCGCATTTTCAATGGCTTTAATTGATGTCAGATTGTGCACCACAGGACAGATGCCGCAAATTCGCTGAGCAATTACCGGCATATCTTTATAATGTCGTCCAATCAAAATTCCCTCAATCAAACGAATCCCTTCCTGTACTTCAAACTTGGCACTTTTAACATCGCCCTTAATAACACTTGCCATAAAGCCAGTATGCCCTTCAATTTTCGCAATATGATTTATTTTTATTTGCATATCTTTATTTGTTATTATTTTTTTCCCAATCTTCAATATCATCTTTTAACCCATAAATTTCCGTTGTATTTTCAAATTCCTCGTCGGTCATCATTTGCTTGAGGGCCATTTTCATTGCTTTGACATTTCCTGTAGGACGAAGACCTCGGCAACCTTGGCATCCCATTCTTGCCGTCGGACAAACTGCGTCGCAACCACCCAGAATCATCGGACCGAAACACGGTTTTTTGTCCAAGAGGAGACATCTGTTTCCTTTGGCGCGACATTCCGTGCAAACTGGGGAGTCCAGTATTGTTGGTAATTTTCCCCCTCCTTTCACATTAGCAAGAAGTATCGGAAAATATTTCAAAAATTCTTCGCCCGTAATCGGACAACCTGGAAAAGTGAAGTCTACTTTCACAAAATTATCAACCTCTTGAACTTCTTCGGTTTCGATACCTTGAATATATTTATACACGTGCTTAACAGTCTGTTTTCCTTCGTGATAATTTCTGATTTCCGGAATTCCACCCATTGCAGCACAATTTCCAATTACCACCAAAAGCTTTGATCGTTTTCGAAGCTCAAGCAAAGTTTTCTTGTTAGCCGCAGTCATTGGATTACCTTCCACAAACCCAATGTCGATAGACTCTCCAGCATCCTCTTCATCTTCCAACAAGCGAAAATCCACCATTTCTACCAAACTCATAGCCTCCAAAAACTTTTCTCCCAAATCCAAAAGCGCAAACTGACAACCTTCACAAGAAGTCAGCGAAACAATTGCAATTTTTGGCTTTTTTATTTCTTGAATAATTTCAGTTGTCATAACTTTTTCTTTCGTGTTTATGTTTATTTCTATTTTACATCAATAAAGTCATTATAGCACACTCTAGATGCAATTTCTATATTTTTAAAAAGGGATTAATGGTAAAAATAGGATTAAAATTCCTATTAAACTATTTTATATGTTTTTCTTTTTTACGACCTGACCATTTTCTAATTTTTCAAAACCATATTGTTCAAGCATTTTTTCTTCTGCATTATCAATATTTTTTTGCTCGTTGTTATGCAATCTGAATTTATCTTTTGTTGGCAAAGTTTTTTCCTGATCCATTTTGACCAATAAAGATTCCTGAATTCGATGAAGCATAAAGTTTAATTCCTTGCAGCGAAGCTTGAGTTTTACAATCGGTGGCAAAGCTTCATCCAGTGGATAAAATTTAAGTTTTTCAATATCAAAGGGAGGAAAGGGATTCAAAGGGTTCAAGGGGTTACCATTTTCTCCTCTTACACCCATCGTTTCCATTTCACCATTTTTTCCCTTTATACCTATTGTTCCGATTATACCATCCTCTCTAGTTATCCCCCTTTCACTACTTTCTCCCATTCCTCCTATTTCTCCACTTCCATCCACTTCTCCCATTATCCCCCTTATTCCCATTAAATCCCTATAAACCCCTCTCCAAATATCTCCACAATCCTCTTCCAACTCAGCAATTGCACCAATACAAAATCCCAAAAAATCATAGTATTCCTTGGTTGTGTTTCTTCTCCAGCCTTCCACGATATTTTGCTTTCCGCTTCTCGCAGATCTGTCCATTTGATCCGCCAAATCATAAAGCGTTTTTGTTTTTGGAAAAAGATGCGTAAGCTCATTGCATTTAAGCTGCAATTCTTCTGCTTTTTGATATGCTAACAATTTCTTAAATCCATATGGATCTTTATATGGCTTGAGCATAAAATTGAAGATTTAAAAAGGGGGATCAAGGGGATTCAAAAGGGCTTAAAGGGTTATATTTTTGCATTTTGTATTCTGCATTCTGCATTCTGCATTTTGTATTCTATATTTTATATTCTGTATTTTGTATTCTGTATTTTGTATTCTATATTATATCATTCTGTATTTTACTTTTTACCCTCCCCTTTTTCTACCCATTAAACCCATTATACCCTTTTTTACACAATAATGATACACTTATTATATGCAAAAATTCAAAATAATCAGCAAAAATAAACGTGTTATTCTGGCTCTCGGTGGCGAATCTGCGGGAAATTTTTCGGTATTTAAAGATGGTGTAATTTATTTTTCCAAGGATTTTGGAGATCTACTAAATGAACAAAATTTTTCTAAATTCAAAGATGACATTTTGAATTTTTTAAAAGAAAACGAGATAAGACCTGATCTAATCTTGAGCGATCTTCATCCATTATTTCACACAACATTATTTGCACAAAAATTAGCCAAGAAATATAAGGCAAAATATATTCCAGTTCAGCATCACTTAGCACATATTTTCTCAGCTATTGGCGACCAAATCCTAACAACTAAAACCTACAACCTAAAACCTGCTATTGGCATTGCCTGCGATGGCACTGGTTTTGGTTTTGATGAAAAAATCTGGGGAGGAGAGATATTTGAGTTGAAAGTTAAAAGTAAAAAGTTGAAAGTTGAAAGAATTGGACATTTGGAGAATCAGGTTTTGATTGGTGGAGAAATGGCAATCAAAGAGCCAGCGCGATTGATTATTAGCATAATCAATAAATTTCCAATTTCCCTGCCCGAAATGCTTCGCATATCGAAGCAGGCGGGCAATTTCCAATTTCCAATAAAATCTCAATTTTCAAACATTCAGAATAAAAAAGATTTAACCTATAACCTAATTAAAAAGCACTATTCTAAAAATGAATTTGAGTTGCTCCGCAATCAGTTTGATCAAAATTTCAACTGCCTAGAAACTTCCAGCACGGCACGAGTTTTAGATGCAGTTTCTGTGTTGCTAAATTTTTCCAAAAACGAAAGGCTTAGTAAACATGGTCCAATTGATCTTCTTGAAAAAAATTCAACAAAACCTTACGCATTAAAACCCATCATAGAATTTAATGAAAATGAAAATATTTGGATTTTGAAAACAACTCCACTTTTTGAATATTTAATAAAGAATTTACACAAAGATAAATCCCGATTAGCTACCACTGCGCAAAAATATATTGCAGATGGACTTTTAGAAATAACGAAAAACCTACAACCTACAACCTACAACCTACAACCTGTTTTTTTTGCCGGTGGCATGGCAAATAATAAAATTATTTCTTCGACTTTAGAATCAAACGGGGTTTATACAAACAAAAAAATCCCGTGCGGCGACGCAGGACTTTCTTTCGGACAAATTTTCTTTTTTCTTTTAGCAAATCCTCGGAACTAGCTTTCCTCTTGGCATTTCAATTGGTCGCAGAGACCCAAGAACTGTTTTCAAAAAGACGCCCCTGCCCTTTTCTACTTTGCCGATTATTTTAGCTTCAAGATTAAATTTTCTGAGAATTTGCAAAACTTTTTTGGCATCTTTTTCCGATACCGCTGCAATAAATCTACCTTCGGAGGCAAACGATAAAACGTCAATTCCCAAGAGCCCTGCAATTGCCAAAGTTTCTTTTTTGTATGGAAGCAATTCTTCTTTGAGCACAATCTTTACTTTTGATTTTTCAGCAATTTCTATAATATTAGCAGCCAATCCCCCACGAGTCGGATCCTTGGCTGAATGAACAAATTTTGCAATTAATTGCATCTCTTTGTTAAGTGTTTTTGAATCACTGATTATTTTTGTTTTATAATTAAACCGCGAACTTAAAAGCGCCACGGTGTGTTCGCCAAGATCACCAGAAGTAATAATAACGTCTCCGATTTCTGCTCCGGAATTTGAAATGATTTTTTTTGCAAGACCCACTCCTGCAGTTGTTATTTCAATCTTGTCTATTTTTCCTTTTGGGAGAACTTTTGTATCCCCCGTCACAATCGGAACACCAGCTTCGCGAGAAGCTTTTTGAATTGATTGGCTTATTTTCAAAAGATCTTTTACAGAGAAACCTTCTTCAATAACCATACTAAGTGACAATCCTTGTGGTATAGCACCCATCATCGCCAAATCATTGATCGTACCACATACTGAAATTTTTCCAATATCGCCTCCAGGGAAAAATATTGGGTCAACAATATAGGCATCGGTCGTAAAAACCAAATATTGATTACCAACCTTAAGCGTCGCACCATCATCCATTTGATTTTTCCATTTTCCTTTATCACTAATAATATTCCGGATAGCAGAAATAAGCTCTGACGATTTTTGTCCGCCACCACCATGATCAAGTTCGATTGTTTCCAGTTTCTCCTTTTTCATAAAAAATAATTGGGTTTAATTATACCTATATTCCGTGTTGCATCCACCCTCATCAGAAACCATACAAGGACCATATGGTTTTTCTGGTGTACATATTTTTCCAAACATTGGACACTGTTCAGGCATTATAAGGCCTCGAATAACTTCTCCACAACGACAACCTGTGGGCTTTTTCGATTTTGAATAATCAACTTTTGATAAAATATCTTTATATTTTATTTTTGCATTCAGTTTTGGATTTTTTACTTCCAGTCCAGAATTTGGGATAATACCAAATCCTCGCCAATTGCCATCGCCAATTTCAAAAGTATCTGCAATCATTTTGAGCGCAACTGGATTTCCTTTTTGTTTTACCAATCTTACATATTCATTTTCAACTTCTCTTCTGCCATCCCTGATCTGGCAAATAAGCATATATATTCCAACCAACACATCTTGCGTTTCAAATCCAGTTATAACCTGGGCAACATTCATATGCTCATATGGTTTGATTCCAACTATCGCAGAAACATGTCCTGGGCTTAAAAAACCATCTATCTTTATTTCTCCCATAGAAAGGAGTGCATCCATCGCTGGCAAAAAAAGTTTATGTGTTGAATATACAGTCAGTCCTTTTTTCAAGGCCATTGCTGTCATAGGAGTTGTCGTATCAAACCCCAAACCAAAGAAAACTAGCTCTGGATAATCTTTTTTAAGAGCAAGCGCCTCCTCAACCGAATACACTGAAAAAACTTTTGCACCCTGAGCGCGAACTTGCTCCAAACTGCCAAAAAATCCCGGCACCCTAAGCATATCACCATAAGTTGCAATTGGAATTCCAGCTTTTGCCAAATGAATTACCGCATCAATATCTTCCTGGGCTGTCACGCAAACAGGACACCCTGGGCCGGTAAGCAATCGCACATTTTTTGGCATCAATTTTCTAATCCCACTACGACTAACTGTTTGCGTGTGAGTTCCGCAAACCTCCATAATTACAATGTCACGACCAATTTCATTTGCAACATTATGAATTTTTTTTATCAAATCCTCAGATAATTTTATTTCCTTTTTCATATTCTTTTAAGACTTCCCAAGCATCCTGCTTTGTTAATTGCTGAACTGCAAATCCCGCATGAACAATGACATATTCTCCTTTTTTTATATCAGGAACTAACCCTATGTTTATATCTTTCTGAACACCATCAAAATCAGCAGTAGCCTGCTGACCATTAATTGAAATAATTTTTCCCGGAAAAGCCAAGCACATTAAATTTTTCCATCACTGCCGAAATATTTTATTTTTTCCTTAACTGTATTTTTGACAGCTTCACGGGCACCACCCATAAGCTTTCGGAGATCAAATGAGAGTTGACCTTGTTCGTGCAATGATTTAGTTAAACTATTTACAAATGAAATACGCGTTGCAGTGTCAACATTAAAACAGCAAATGCCACGAGCTATAACCTCCTTTACTCTACCATTTTCCCAATCAGAAGCTCCATGCAAAACAAGTGGCACATTTACTCTTTTGTGAATCATCTCCAGTCTATCATAATCAGGCTCCTTACGTTCTTTGAAAAATCCATGCGCGTTTCCAATTGCAACTGCCAATGCATCTATTCCAGTGTTTTTCACAAATTCTTCCGCTTCTCCTGGGTCTGTCATATATTGATCCCAGTCTATTTCTCCCATATCAGTTTCTCCGATATATGGAACACTGCCCAATTCTCCTTGCACCGCCACGCCTTTTTCATGACACAATTCCACCACTTTCTTGGTCATAGCTGAGTTGTCTGCAAAATTTTTGCGAGATCCATCATACATCACCGATGGAAAACCAATCTCAACGCAATGCTCAATAATTTCCTGACTTTTACCATGATCCAAGTGAAGACCAACTGGAATTTCAGGTGCATAAAATTCAGCAATATTTTTAATCAAATTCACAATAGCTCGCCCTCCGGCATATTCCATCGTCTTTTCTGTTACCTGAATAATAACAGGGCTTCTAAGCTCTTGCGCCGCATCAATAATAGCGCGAGTTGTTTCCAAATTTGTAGTATTAAAAGCCCCAACAGCATAGCCGCCTTCCTTAGCCTTAAGCAAAATTTCCTTTACTGATGTTATCATTAGTCATTTAACATATAGCATATAGCATGTAACAAACAGTGACATTAACAATGTGTGTTTGAATTTTTGTTATATGTTGTATGTTTTATGTTATATGTTTTGATTTATTATTTCTGCGATTTTAATGAGTTCCATTGGTATCAAACTTTCTCTTCCAACCAACACGCCATCCATTCCCGGATCAATGCAAAGTTGTTTTGTTGTTGCGGCTTTCACACTGCCACCGTATAAAATTTTTATTTTTTCAGCTACAGCTTGGCCAAAAGTATCAGCGAATATTTTTTTAATCAAAATTCTAACTTCCATAATTTCATCACTAGTTGGAACAATATCGCTGCCAACAGCCCACACGGGCTCATATGCAATCACTACTGATGCAATTCTTGAAACTGGAACATCCGCAAGACCTTCATGAATTTGGCTGATTATGATATCAGTAGTTTTTCCTGTTTGACGATCCTGGAGTGTTTCTCCTACGCAACAAATCGGAGTAAGATTTGCATTTAATGTGCTGTTTATTTTTGCCTTAACAATTTCATTTGTTTCATTGAAATTCTTTCTTCGTTCGCTGTGTCCAACAATCACATACTCAACGCCAATATTTTTTACCATTGGCGCAGAAATTTCACCAGTAAAAGAGCCACGATCTTCCCAAAAAATGTTTTGCGCTCCAACTGAAAAATTATTTTTTTCAATTTTCCCAGCAAAAGATTCAAGATGAATTGCTGGCGGACAAAGAACAATTTCGCAGTCAGTCAGATTTTTTCCTTGTATTTCTTTTTTAAAAGATTCCAAATATCGGTCGCGTTCAGCAACAGTCAACAAATTCATCTTAAGGTTTCCAACAATCAATTTACCCATAAATTTTTCATATTTTAAATTTAGAAATATAGCGTTATTCCCAACACAATCCCACCTGCCACCATTGTTCCAACAAGCAGAAGCGGGAGAGATTTTTTCAGTTTAATGTCAAAAACAAAAGCAGCAAGCGCCCCAGTCATCCCACCTAAAAGCGGAATTGGAGTTGCAGCCAAAATAAAAATTGCCCACGCTCCATATTTTTCCATTTTTCCATTGGCCCGCTTTCGAGTATGCTCAAAAAGCCACTGAAAAAACTTTTCAAAAAACGGAATATATTTTGACAACAACTTTGCAATTGGATCAAGCAAAAGCACAATAACAACCATCACAAAATATGTCCCTGCCACTGAATAAAACCAAGCAGCCCAAGGACTCAATCCATATACTTTAACAGCCAATGGAATCGAAGCCCGAAGCTCTGTCACTGGTATAAAGGCAATCAAGAATGTTGCAAGCTCACGTGGAAAATCAGAAAATAATTCTATAATCAAATCATGCATAATACAATAAAATCCTAAAAATTATCTTGTGATATAAATTAAGTTTTTTAAATTCCTAATTATTAATTTCTAATTTCTAATTAATTTCCAAGCCCAAATGTTTAAAATTGGACATTTTATGAATTAGGATTTTATTAGAAATTAGGAATTAGATATTGGTTATTAATTTTTAAGAAAGCAACTGCTTTCTTAAAAATTCTGCTGCTACTTCTGGCTGAAGTGTTGAAATTTCAATGCCAGTGTCTAGTTCAAATCCAGCCCATGTTGCAGTGTGAGGCAAAATTTCAATGTGCCAATGAAAATGAGGATAATCCTTACCATCGCAAGGCGCACTATGAATATAAAAATTATAAGGAGGATCATTGAGTGCTTTATATATCGCACCAAGAGCTTTTCCGAAAACTTCCGCCAACTTTACTTTCTGCTCATCCGTGATTCTTTCAAAATATGGAGAATGTTTTTTTGGCATCACATGAACCTCAAATGCTGCTCTTGAAGCAAACGGACAAAACGCAATAAACTCCTCATTTTCAAAAACAACGCGCTTTCCTTCTTCGCTTTCATATTCAGCCATTGTGCAAAAAACACATTCTTTGTTGCTTTTATAATATTTTTCAGCTCCATCCAATTCAAGTTTAACATATGGAGCAACAACTGGAACAGCCATCAATTGTGAATGTGGATGTGAAATTGAGGCCCCTGATTCTTTCCCATGATTATGAAAAACTGCAACATAATTCACATTTTTTTTGCTCATATGTTCAAGATATCGATCTTGATAAGCATCAAAAACCTCAGCGATTTCCATTGTATCCATCATTGCCAATTGACGATAATGATCACGCGTCACCACAATTTCATGAAATCCAACTCCAGGCATTGCAAAATATGGCCCTTCTGAAACAGTATGCGACAATTCTCCTTGAGAAAAAGCTGGATATTTGTTTGGAAAAACACGCAGAGTCCAATCGCCATCAGCTTTGTGATAAATCAAAACATCTTTTTCTTGACCGCTAGCCACAGGATCTTCAAAAAGACACTGATCAATTCCCTTGTCATCTTTGTTTCTCTCGAAATTTGCAAAATCATCCGGACGCTTTGCGCGCCCCGTTGCAATTACAACCCAATCTCCCGAAACAATATCCTGTCTCAACTCCGAAGCTGAAACTTCTTTTGCTTTCTTTTTGGGTTCTTTTTCTTTTGAATTGTTAATGGAAATGTTCACTTTTTCTTGCCCCGTTAAATTGTTTACCCGGTTGAATTTGTTTATTTTCAACAGGGCGAAAGTACTATTTAACTGGGGTTATTTTTTATTTGTATTTTCTATTTTGTATATTGTCTATTGTTTTTCAATATTGTATTTTCCTGTGATCAATCGCCATTTTGTTTTGAAAAGATCCATCAAAACTTGAATAAATCCATTTGGTCCAGTCAGACTAACTGTTGATCCTTCTTCATTAAGCCATCGTACTGGCATTTGTTTAATCTTAAATCCAAGTTCTTTTGCTAAGATAATCAATTCAAAATCAAAACCAAAACGATCAACAACCATTCTTTTGGCAACTTCGTGAGCAGCTTTTCCTGTTAAAATTTTGAAACCACATTGAGTATCCGGAAAACTCCAAAGCCCCAACACTATTCTAATGAGCCAGTTTCCGCCCTCGCCCATAAATTCACGATATTTTGGCTGATGAATTTGAACAAATGATCCCTCAATTTTCCTGGATCCAACAATTAGATCGAAGCCGGATTCCAATTCTGGCAAAAACTTTTCCACATGAGTGATTGAAGTTGAACCATCAGCATCCAAAAATACAACATATTTTCCTTTTGCTTCAAGAAGTCCCTGACGAACAACATAACCCTTACCATGATTGACTTCGTTGTTTATAACGCGAAGATTTTTTATTTCTTTTGCATAATTCTGTGCAACTTCAGCGGTATTATCAGGTGAACCATCTATAACAATGATGACTTCGTATTCAAAATTCTTGTCTGACAAAAATTTTTCAATTTCCAACAAGTTAGCACCTATTCTTTCCTTTTCTTTGTAAGCCGGAATTACTACCGACAAATATGGCCGCTGATCCATTGTTTTAATATTATTAATTATGTATTTACTAATTAACTCAATTATATCATATGATTCAATTTATATCTAGCCATGATTGAAGTATTATCCTTGCTGCTTCCTGATCATCAGTTTTGGCAATATCTTTTCCACCGCGCATTTTGATGTTTTGATGTGCCATCTTGGTTGTGAACATTTCTTCTTGAAACATAACCTGGATTTTGAATTCCTTTTCAATCATCTTGGCAAAATCCACTTTTTCTTGCTCGCTTTGCTTGTCATTGGTGTGCAAAGTCATTCCAAGCACAATGGTTTTTATGTTTTCTTTTTCAATAATATCTTTGAGTCTTTGCAAAAACTCACCATCATTCTTGATTGTGTCATATGCAAAAGCCATTTTCGTTTCACTATCAGCAATTGCCAATCCAATTTTAGCTCTGCCAAAATCTACCCCCAAAACGTACCCCAGCACCATTGCCTTTTCCCTCTCCGAGTTCTTATCGCTATTCACTGAACTCGAAGATTTTGAATGGTGCGGGACAGGGCTTACTTCAGCCATATCTGACTGGTCTATTGACTTATTCATAAATATATGCTATTATTATACATCGGTATGATTTAATTGTACCACATTCCAAGTTGTTTAAAAAAAGGAGAACGCCGTGAAAAATATCATCACTCTAGTGCTTTGCCTAATCTCTTTAGTTTCAGTTTCAGGATGCAGTAAAGTTAATGAAAATACGGTGCCAAGTCACATACAGTTATCAGTGTTTAACAATGTGCCTGGTCAATGTGAAGAATTATTAACAAATCTTGGAAAGATACCCGTTTACAAAATGGGTCATATTTACAAGTACAAAGCTGTATTTGAGGACATATCGTTTTCTCCCGCAGCACATCTTTCTTTTCACAAAGAAGATGTTGCCATGGCAGTAGATATGGGAGATCATACAATTCAAGTGGTAATATTAACCGACAATCTCCCAACAATCAAATACCTCCATGCCGGTCGTCACTAACCCCCCCCAGAACCCCACCTCCAATCATCGGAGGCGGGGTTTTTTATTTCAAAAAACCCACAGTATGTCATTCTGAACTTGTTTCAGAATCTACTTTCCTTATTTCAGATTGTTTACATTAATCGAGATCCTGAAATATTACCATATTTTCTGCACTCGCTCGGAAATAAAAATTCATTTTTATTTCGCTCACTCTGTTTGAAAATAAATTCAGGATGACACCACGATTAAGCTGTTAAAACCTCAACCCCATTTTTTGTAATCAAGATCGTATTTTCATAGTGGGCGGAAAGTTTTCGGTCGGCTGTGAGATATGCCCAGCCATCGGGGCTCATAACAGTAAGATGAGTTCCGACATTAACCATTGGCTCCAGCGCCAAAGTCATCCCCTGCTCCAATACCAAATCCCTGAAACCTTTTTCGAAATAATTTGGAACTTGTGGATCTTCGTGAAGGTTTTTTCCAATACCGTGACCAACCAAATTCTTCACTACTGAAAAACCAGCGTCCTCAGCAATCTTTTGCGCAGTTTTGCAATATTCGCTAAGCATTGATCCGGCTTTCAAATTTTTTATACCTTTCCAAAAAGCTTTTTCAGTAATTTCCATTAATTTCTGAGCTTCTGCGCTGATTTCCCCGACAGCAAAGGTGCGTGCCATATCAGAATAAAAACCTTCTATTTCAATACCAATATCAATTTTAAAAATGTCGCCATTTTTCAAGATCTTGTCTTCACTGGGAATGCCGTGCACGATTTCATCATTAACCGAAGCACAAATTGTGGCAGGAAAAGGATTGCTGCCTCCGCCATATCCCTTAAAAGCTGGGGTTCCACCAGCATTTAAAACAAGCTCCTCGGCGAGCTTGTCAATTTCCATCGTGCTTATGCCTGGTCTCACTTGAGAGCCAATTTCTCGCATAATTTCAGCCAACATTTTGCCAGCGCGACGCATAATCACTATTTCTGATTCAGTTTTAATATGAATACTCATAATAATTTTAATGACTAAAGACTAAAGCCTAATTCAAATATAAATTCTAAAGTATAAATTAAATTCTAACCAACTTAGACTTTTTTAGCTTAGATTTGATTTAGTATTTAGACTTTAAACTTTAGACTTTTTCAAACCCCATTATAATTTCAGAAAACACTTCTTCTACACCCTGGTTTCCATCCACTTCAATAAGCATTCCTTTTTCTCTGTATTTTTCAATAACTGGAACTGTGACTTCATAAAAAGTTTTTAGTCTTTTGGCCACGCCATCGGGAGTGTCATCTGCTCGTTGCATCACAGGCCCACCACAAGTAGGACAAGGATCTTCATTGCCGGAAATATGCTTACCTAAAACAAAATGCCTGTAGCAAACCGTGCAAGCATAACGTTTTGTGATGCGAGCAACAGATTCATCATATGGAAGAGTAATATAAATCGCCTTATCAATCGATCTATTAAGTCCTTGCAGCATTTTCTCAACAAGTTCAATTTGCCCTATTGTTCGCGGCGCACTGTCCAATATGATGCCCTTTTGGGAAGAAACTTTTTCTAAACTATTTTTAATAACATCCACCGTAATTTCATCGGGAATCATTTCCTTGAGGTCATTGAGCTGTTTGATTTTTTTTCCCAACTCTGAATTTTCTCTACCGATTTCTCGAAAAATCTGTCCTGTTTCAATATGCGCAAGATTATATTTTTCAGCCAAAAGATCTGCCTGAGTTCCCTTTCCACTGCCCTGAGGACCAAAGATAATTAAATTCATTAAATTAAAAAATGTTATTTTTTAAAATTTTCAATTCACAATTCACAATTTTCATTTAATTTTCAATAAACACAATTTTCAATAAGCCACCATTGAGTCATTTATTTTTTAGGATTTTATTGGAAATTGAGATTTGGAAATTGGAAATTACCGCGAAGCGGGCTAGAATCCTTCGTAATCTCTCATCACGAGTTGACCTTCGATTTGCTTGATTGTCTCAATCACAACTGAAACAACAATAAGAATGCTTGTGCCACCAATTTGAATAGCTTGAATATTGGTTAATCCCTGAACTATAAACGGAAGCACAGCAATGATTCCTAAAAATATTGACCCTGTAAGAGTAATACGATTCATAATCTTATAAAGAAAATCTGCAGTTGTTGCTCCTGGTCTAATCCCTGGAATATACCCTCCTTGTTTTTGCAAATTTTCGGCAATCTTAACCGGATCAAAAACCACAGCAGTATAAAAATATGTAAACATCACAATCAAAATAAAATACATACTACTATAAAAAACTTGATTTTGGAAAAGAGTGTTCACAAAAGTTGCGGCATTGGCAATTATCGGACTGCTAGCCTTCATTAGAAACGTTGCAATCATTCCAGGGAAAAGCATAATCGACATCGCAAAAATGATTGGGATCACGCCAGCTTGGTTAACCCTAAGTGGCAAATGCGAAGATGAGCCGCCATAAGTCTTGTCGCCTCTAACTCTCTTTGCATATGAAACTGGAATATTTCTTTGACCCTCTGTTACCATCACAACTCCACTGATAGTAATAAGTGTTACTGCTAAAAGCCCAATATAAATAAACACTTGAGTGGAATCAAATGTCAAAAATAATTTTGACATACTTGAAGGCAAACCACTGACAATTCCAGCAAAGATAATCAAAGAAACTCCATTTCCAATTCCTTTTTCCGTAATAAGCTCTCCCAGCCACATCAAGAAAACTGTTCCCGCAGTTGCAATAACAACGATAACAAAAATTTCAAAAGTTGAAGTAACTGAAAGCACTCCTTGAGAACGAAGAAGCGTTACCATAGAAAAAGTCTGAATTACCGCCAAAGGAACAGTGAGCCACCGCGTCCACATATTAAATTTCTGACGACCAGCCTCGCCCTCTTCTTTGTATAATTGTTCTACTCGTGGCACAATCATCGTCAAGAGCTGCATAATAATTGATGCAGTGATATATGGCCCAACACCAAGCATTACGATTGAAATGTTTGTCAAACCTCCTCCAGAAAAAACATTCAACATCCCCAGAAATTGATTGCCTTCAAAAAGTCTTCGAAGCTGTTCAATATTCACACCCGGAAGAGGAATGTTGGCAGCTATGCGGAAAACAATAAGAATCCCCAATATAAAGAGGATCTTATTGCGAAGCTCGGTTATTTTAAATATTTGTGTTATTTTTTCAAACATTTTTTTAGGTTTTAGGTTCTAGGTTCTAGATTAAAACTTTTTGGATTTTAGGTTCTGTAATTTTTGCATTTTTCTGAAACCTAACACCTGAAACCTAGCACCTATTCCAGGATTTTTCCGCCTGCTTTGATTATAGCATCTTTAGCAGTTCCTGAGCAAAGAAGTTCTGCTGAAATAGTAAGTTTTTTAGTAACAGTTCCAGTAGCTAAGATTTTCACACCATTTTTCGCATCAGCTTTATCAATAAGTTTAGTTTTGAGCAATGTTTCAACAGAAACAACATCTCCGTCTTTGTAAAATTTCTCCAAAGCTTCTAATTTTACAACTGTTTTTTTGGAAGCAAGAGATTTGAATCCGCGAACTTTTTTCAAGCGTTCAACAAGTGAAGATCGTCCACCTTCAAACAATGGATCAATAGATGCTCCAGAGCGAGCTTTCTGACCCTTGTTTCCTTTTCCAGAATAAGTTCCGCGTTTTCCTCCGCGACCAACGGTTTTTTTATCCTTTCGTTTTTTTACTGTAAGTTGATGAATTTGCATATTATTTTACTGCTTTAATTTCCTTAGCTTCTTTAACTTCAACATCTTTAGTCATTTTAATGCGTGGAGCCTTGAGAGCTTTCAAAGCTTCGATTGTTGCTCGCGCAACATTAAGCTTATTTGCTGTTCCCAAAGATTTTGAAACGATATCACGAATACCAGCCAAATCAACCACTGCTCGCACAGCACCTCCAGCAATAACACCTCGTCCTTCTGAAGCTGGCTTAAGCAAAACCTTTGCGCTTCCCAATTTCATTCTAATGTCATGAGGAATAGTATTGTCAGACAAGTTGACTGTAATCATACATTTCTTTGCATCATTGTAAGCCTTAGTGATGGCATCAGAAACATCTGATCCCTTGGACACACCAACACCAACTCTTCCTTTGCGATCACCGATCACCAAAGTTGCACGAAAACGAAATCTTCGTCCTCCTTTTACTACACGAGTAACACGAGCTAAATCCAAAAGTTTTTGCTCAAATTCTGGTTTCTCTCTGCGTGTATTTTTTTTGCCTGGTCTCTTATTCATAGGATAATATAGTATTTATAATTCAAAACATTAAAACTGCAATCCGCCTTCTCTAGCACCATCAGCTAAAGATTTAACTTTTCCATGATATTGATATCCTGCTCTATCAAATGTTACTGATTCAATTTTAAGTGCAACGCATTTCTTGGCAATAAGTTTTCCAACTTCTTTTGCACCCTCAATTGTATTGGCTGCCTTTTTTATTTCTGCAAGATTTGCGCTTGCGAGAGTTTTTCCAACAGTATCGTCAATAACCTGAACATAAATGCCCTTCAGGCTTTTGAACACGGCTAACCTCGGCCTGCTTGCAGATCCTGAGATCTTTGCGCGAACTCTACGTTTTCTTTGTAATCGGCCGCTATTGCTACTTAATTTGTTCATACTTATCATGAATCATGGAGCATGGAGCATGGAGCATTTCACTGCTGCCGTACTCTACACTTTATGTTCTATGTTTTATGCTATATGTTATATGTGACTTATTTTGATGATTTTTTACCTTCTTTTCTTCGCACATGTTCTCCAACATATTTAAACCCTTTTCCTTTGTACGGTTCAACTGGCTTAAGTGCTCTAATATTAGCAGAAAATTGTCCAACCTTATGTTTGTCAATTCCTGATACTGTCATAACATTTCCTTCAATCACGACATCCAAATCTGCGGGAACTTCAACAACCACAGGATGTGAAAATCCGAGCGCAAGAGTAATGGTCTTCCCTGCAATCGCCATACGAAAACCAACTCCATTAAGTTCAAGTTGCTTCTTGAATCCAGTCACCACTCCTTCGATCATATTTTCAATCACACGAGCTGTTGTGCCCCAAAGAGCAGGAACGTTTTTACCCTTAGCTTCTTTTTCAACTGTAAATTCTTTTTCTCCAAATTTAATCGAAACATCAAAATGATGCTCAAAGGTTAGCGTACCTTTTGGTCCCACAACAGTAACCAGATTTTTATCCGTTGTAATTGTTACACCTTCTGGGATAGCTACAGGTTTTTTTCCAATTCTACTCATATCAAATTCTAAATCATGTAGCATGTAACATGTAACAAATTCGTCAGGATGACTTTTTGCATTTATGTTATATGCTGTATGTTATATGCTATATGTTATTACCAAACTTCACAAATTACTTCACCACCAAGACCAAGTTTTTTTGCCTTATCGCCTGTCATCATTCCTTGTGATGTTGATATCACTGAAATTCCATATCCGTTTTTAACACGCTTTATATCAGTCTTTTTCACATAAATTCTTTGACCTTGACGACTTACGCGCTTGATTTCAGAAATTGCAGGATTCTTTTCAGTATTTGAAACAACTTCATATCGAAGAACAATTCTAAGAACTGGAAATGTTTCTCCCATTTCTTTTTTCACAGATTCGATGAAATTTCTTTGCTCTAAAATTTTAGCGATAGACAGTTTCAATTTCGAAAAAGGCACCAACACTTCTTTGTGTTTAACCATTTGTGCATTTCGAATTCTTGTAAGCATGTCTGCTATTGGATCTAACATATTCTAATTCTTTATCCTAATTATAATTATACTAATTCAAATTTACCAACTACTCTTTGTTACTCCCGGTAACTCACCTTTACTCGCTAATTCTCGGAAGCAGATTCTGCAGATATCGTATGCACGAAGATAGCCATGCTTACGACCACATCGCCAACAACGGCGCACAATTCTGGTTGAAAACTTTGGTTTCTTCTCTGCTCGAGCTTCTGTAGATGTTTTTGCCATAAAATTCTTGTATCAATTACTTATTCGCTTTTTAGTGGAAATCCTAATAATTTAAATAATTCTAATCCTTCTGCTTGTGTGTGTGCGTTTGTTGAAACTGTGATCTGCATTCCGAACGTATGCTTTACTTTTTCTGGAGAAATTTCAGGAAAAATCATATGTTCCTTAAGTCCAATATTCAGATTACCTCCCGTATCAACAGCTTTTCTATTTAACCCTTGAAAATCTCTGGTTCGTGGAAGTGTTGCTGCTACAATCCTATCAATAAACTGCCACATCCTAGCTCCACGCAAAGTAACTTTGACACCAATCTCCATCCCCTCTCTAATTTTAAATCCAGAAATAGCTTTCTTCGCTTTTGTCTTTACAGGTTTTTGACCAGTAATTGCAGTAAGCGCAGTTACAATTTCTTCGATTTTGTCATTTTCCTTAACAATCTTTCCAATTCCAACATTAACAACAACCTTCTGAATTCGAGGTACAGCCATAACACTTTTATAGCTAAACTTCTTCTTCATCTCAGCTACAGCTATTTTGGTATATTTATCTTTTGCTGGAGTTATATTCATACAATTCACTTAAAACGAATAAATTAAGGGCTATTTACTATATTAAAACATTTTCTCAAAATTCAAATTATATTTCTTTTCCGCATTTCTTGCATACCCGAACTTTCTTTCCATTAGTTGTTTGATATGAAACTCGAGTTGCCTTTCCGCATCCTGGGCAAATAATCATTGCATTGGAAGCATCAAACGGGGCTGCGATTTCAACACGTTGTCCTCGCTGTCCTTCTCGACGAGACTTTTGATGTTTCGTCACAATATTCAATTTTTCAACCACAATTTTTCCCTCGCTTGGCACAGTACGAACAACCTTTCCTTGCTTTCCCTTATCTTTGCCAGCTATTTTTTTTACGAGGTCTCCTTTTTTAATTCTCATATATTTTAACTTTCAACTTACAACCCATAACTCATAACGAAATTCGTTCTACACCCTCTGTTGTTTGTTGTTAGTTGTTTGTTGTTAGTTGTTTATAAAACTTCTGGTGCTAATGAAACGATCTTTGAGAAACCTTTTTCACGAAGTTCTCGAGCAATCGGTCCAAAAATACGAGTTCCTTTTGGCTCTTTATCATTCAAAACCACCGCGGCATTTTCATCAAATCGAATATATGAACCATCTTTTCTGCGAATAGCTTTCTTCGTTCTAACAACCACAGCGCGAATCTTATCACCTTTTTTTACCAATCCTCGCGGTTCTGAAGATTTTACAGAGCAAACAATAATATCACCAACAGAAGCATAGCGTCTTCTGGTTCCACCAAGAACCTTAAAACACTCAATGATTTTTGCTCCTGAGTTATCAGCTGCCTTTAATTTTGTTTCTGCTTGAATCATATATTTACTACTATACTAAATGTTATGCTATTACTGTGTGGCTCTTATCTTTACTGATTGGTCGACACTGAATAAATTCAACCTTTTCGCCTTTCTTAAATTTATTCTCAGCGTCGTGAACCTTATATTTCACTGTTGATTTATATTTCTTATGATACTTGGGATGAGTTTTCAATGACTGAACAGCAACAACAATTGTTTTGTCCATTTTATCACTAACAACAACTCCCTTTTTCTTTGCTAAATTTTTTGTAACATTTGTCATAATAGTCACTTCGCTAAATTTTAAATTTGAAATTTGAAATTATTGTAATTACTTTTGCTCAGCTCTTTCTTTTAGGATAGTCAGTGTGCGAGCAATATCAGTTTTTAATGCTCGATATTGTCGATGATTCTTAAGCTGCCGAGCAGCAATATCAAACCTAAGCTTAACAGCTTGAGTTCTTTTTTCAGCGAGCATCTTTTTCAGTTGCTCAATATTCATATCTCTAATTTCCTGAATTTTCATATATGATTTCTTATTTTTCTTTAACTACAAACTTTGTCTTAACATTAAGTTTATGAGAGGCTAGTCGCATTGCTTCTTTGGCAATTGCTTCTGTTATACCATCCATTTCAAATAAAACTCTTCCCTGCTTAGTTTTTGCTACGAAATGATCAACACTTCCTTTTCCTTTACCCATAGGTGTTTCATCACCTTTCTTTGTCATCGGTTTGTCTGGAAAAATTCTAATCCAAATCTTACCTCCTCGCTTGACATATCTTGTCATCGCACGACGAGCAGCTTCGATTTGACGTGCAGAAATCAATCCAGAAGTCATAGCTTTAAGTCCAAAGCTACCAAAACTAACAGTGTTACCAGTTTGGGCAACTCCGCGGATTTCTCCACCTCGATGAATCTTTCTGTGTTTAACTTTTTTCGGCATCAACATATGCGTATCTTTTAATCAAAATGTAAAATTTTTCTTGGTTACTCCTTATCAAATACTTCTCCCTTATAAAGCCAAGTCTTAACTCCAATTGCTCCATAAGTTGTAAATGCAGTAGCTTTTGAGAAATCAATGTCAGCACGAAGCGTGTGAAGTGGAACTGTTCCACGTGACAACCATTCTCTTCGTGACATTTCTGCTCCGCCCAATCGTCCAGAAACTTCAATTTTCACTCCTTTAATGTTCTTGTTCTTTTCAACTTGATCCAGCATTGATTTTAGAATTCTTCTAAAAGGCACACGTTTTTCAAGTTGTTCTGCAACATTTTGAGCAACCAATGAGGCATTCTCCTCAAACTGTCTAACTTCTTGCGCTTCAATTCGTAGATCAATCTTCTTTCCTGCAAAAAATTTAGTTTTAATTGCTGCACTCATATCGCCAATCCCTGTTCCACCTCTTCCAATCAATACTCCAGGACGAGATGTTTTTATGATCAATTTCAGTGTGTTAGCACTTCTTTCAATTTCAACATCAGCGATAGCAGCAGATTTCCATTTTTTCATCACAAACTCACGAACCTGAACATCCTCTTTGAGTTTTTTGGTATAATCTTTACCAGCAAACCACCTTGATTTCCAAGTTGTTGTGATTCCTAGGCGCAGCCCTGTTGGATTGACTTTATGTCCCATAATTTTATCTCTAATTAACTGTATTTTTTATCATTTATTATCTCTAAAATTCAATGTTTCGATTTATGCTCCAGATTTTCTTTGAAAAACTTTTTTCAAAAATCCACTATCTTGTCCTTTCTTTATTGTCTCTTTGCTAGGAGTAACTTTTTTAGCAACAGTTTTTTCCTGAACAACTTCCTCACCAGCTTCTTCTTTTTCCATTTCCGCTACAGCCTCTTTCATCGCTTTAGTCCTGGCAGCCTCATTTTCAGCTTTCTGTTTGTCCAATTGAGCTTTCGTTTTCTTGTTTTTTCCCTCAACTCTTTCTTCCAATTCCAATTTAATATGAGAAGTTCTTTTCAAAAGCAATGTTGCTCGTCCTTGAGCTCGCGGAAGCCATCTTTTAAGTTTAGCCCCTTCTCCCACAAGAATACTGCTAACAAACATATTATCCTTGTCCAAACCAAAATTATTTTCAGCATTTGACAAAGCACTGTTTAATAGTTTTTCCAAAGGTTCACTTGTCTTTTTTACAAGATGGTGAAGTTGAACAAGCGCTGCGCTTGCATTCATACCGACAATGCTGTTTGTTACCAAACGAACTTTTCGCGGAGATGTTCTTAAATTGTTGAGTGATGCTATTACTTTCATAATAATATATATGTCTCTAATTTACACTAATTTCTAATTATATCCTTCCAATTTATTTCTTTTTTGCTGGAGCATCATTCTTAGCGGCCTTTACAGCATCTTGTTGTTTCTGTTTAGCTGCTTGTTCCATTTCTTTCTGCATCTTACCTCCATGACGAGTGAATTTACGAGTTGGAGAAAATTCTCCAAGTCTGTGTCCAACCATTTCTTCGGTAACATATACTGCAGTGTGTTCTCGTCCATTGTGAACTCCAAATGTAAATCCAATCATTTCAGGTGCAATTGTGCAAGCTCGAGACCAAGTTTTAATTGTTCCTTCGCCAGCTTTTGCATTCAAAACCTTTTTCATTACTCGTGGATCAACGTATGGTCCTTTCTTTAAACTTCTTGACATATTTTTCTTTAATTAGTTCATTAGTCGCCGCTTGAGGCGACCATTTTAACTATTTTAACTATTTCTTAATCCTTCGTTTTACAATAAATTTATCACTATATCTATTCTTCTTTCTTGTTTTCTTTCCAAGTGCAGGTTTTCCCCAAGGAGTTTTAGGATATTTAAGTCCAATTCCTTGTTTACCTTCTCCTCCTCCGTGTGGATGATCAACAGGATTCATTGCTGATCCTCGAACTTCCGGTCGCTTTCCTTTCCATCTGTTTCTTCCAGCCTTTCCAAGTGTTTCAGAACTATGTTCAAAATTACTTACTCTTCCAATGGTTGCATAGCATTCTTTGCTTACAATTCTGATTTCTCCAGATGACATCTTAAGTTGTGCCATTTTTTCATCAATAGCCATCAAAATCGCACCAGATCCAGCGCTGCGAGTAATTTGTCCACCTTTTCCAGCAATCAATTCAATGTTTGAAATAGCTGTTCCTGATGGAATATTTTTCAAAACTGTACGATTTCCTTTTTTAATTGGAGCGTCCACGCCAGACATAATTTCCATTCCAGCTTTCATTCCTTCTGTAGCTAAGATATATTTTTTGTCTCCATCAATATATGAGATAAGAGCAATCAGCGCGCTTCTATTAGGATCTTTTTCAATTGCAACAACTCGTCCAAGCACACCAAATTTCTGTTGCTTGAAATCTACCAAACGATATCGTCTTTTGTGTCCACCTCCTTGATGACGGGTTGAGATCTTTCCGTGAGATCTTCCAGCTTTCTGAGTCATCGGTGCAAGCAAAGATTTCTCAGGTTTTTTGTCAGTCAAATTATCAGGTTTAACAATAGACATATTTCGTCTACCAGCTGTATTTTTTTTGTATACTTTAATTGCCATATCTTTCTTAACTCATGGAACATGGAGCATGGAACATGCATTCTTGCTCTATGTTTTATGTTATGTGTTCTATGTTATTATGCTCCTTGAAATAATTCAATCTTATCTCCCTGTTTCAATGTTACTGTTGCTTTTTTGAATCCTGCCTTTGTTCCCATATGACGACCATATGCTTTCTTTTTAGACTTGATATTCACAACACTAACTTTTTCAACTTTCACACTATACATTCCTTCTATAGCCAATTTCACTTGTTTTTTTGTTGCGCTGTGGATAACCTTGAAAGTATATTTATTATCAGCCATTGCTTTGTGAGTCTTTTCAGTAATCCAAGGTTCAGTAAGAACACGATATGCAATATCCGAATTTTTTGCAGCAACAATCACTTCTTTTTTGTCAGCAGCCTTTTTAACTGTTTTCTTAACAGTCGGCTTTGAAGCTGTTGCTAATTCTTTTTTTTCTTCTATTACTGCCATATATCCTAATTTTTATCCAAATTATATCCTAATTTTTATCCGAATTCTTTTTAATAAAAACTTACTTTGCAAACTTTTCTTCCAAAAATGCAATTGAGGCTTTGCTCAAAAGCAAAAACTTGTTGTTTAGCAAATCCATTACATTCAAATCTTTCGTTTCAATATTTGAAATATTCTTAAGGTTTCTACTGATAACTGAAGTTTTCTTTTCCTCTTCAGAGAAAGAAACCAAAACTTTTCCAGTCAACTTAAGATTTTTCAAAATTTGATCAAACTCTTTTGTCTTTGCTTTTGCAACTGTCAATGAATCAATCGCAATCAAGGTTCCGCTGCGAAGTTTTTCACTGATCGCAATAACCACCGCTTTTTGCTTCATTTTCTTATTTAAATCTCTCTTGAAATTTCTTTCATTAGTTGGACCAAAAGCAACACCTCCACCTTTCATCACAGGATTTCTCTTTTGCCCTTGTCTAGCTGAGCCAGTTCCTTTTTGTTTAAAAGGTTTCTTGCCAGATCCAGCAACTTCACTTTTATCCTTGGTGTGTGCAATTGGATTTCGCTGATTTCCAGCAATAACCATAAAAACCTGATGTAATAATTCATCATTTGCTTTTGCACCAAAAACAGCATCTTTGACTTCCAGATCTTCTATTTTTTTTCCTTCTTGATTGTGAATAGCAATTGTAGCCATATTATCGTAAATCATGGAACATGGAGCATGGAACACGCATTCGTGATTTTTGCTCTATGTTTTATGTTATGTGTTCTATGTTATTTATGCTCTTACTTCAACGATTCTTCCAACAACTCCCGGCACTGCACCTAAAACTCCCATAATGCTTCTTTCAGTGTCAATATATACAATTTTAATTCCCTTTGTTGTTGATCTTTTTCCACCCATTCGTCCAGCCATCCTCTTTCCCTTGATAACGTGTTGTGGTTGCTGAGCACCAATTGATCCAGGAGCTCTGTTGTCATGCTTATGACCATGAGTTGCAGGAGAACCAGCGAAACCATGTCGTTTTACAACTCCTTGGAATCCTTTTCCTTTTGCAATACCGCTGATCTGAACCTCATCTCCAATTGCGAAAGTTTCAACTGTAATTTGGTCACCAACAGCAACTTTTGCATCTTCATCCAAACGAAATTCTTTTCTATGAGTAACATTCTTAGTTTTAGCAAGTTCCAATTGAACTGCAGAGTAACCATTTTTTTCTTGTGTTCGAATCACTGAAACAGTGTTTACTGGACATTCAATCAATGTGACATTTAAAGCACCCTGCTTACTGTCATACAGTGTGGTCATTCCTAATTTTTTCCCTAAAATATATTTTATATACATATTGTTCTTTATAATGCGTTTCTTGATAAAAAAAATCTGGCTCATCAGCCAGCACAACTCAAGATTTCTCTTGTATTGGCTAGTTGAGTATCCCGATTTATCAGGACTTTAACTAGTATTTCTTCTGTTTTTCTAACTTATCTATATTAAATCACTTTCTAAAATAATGCAAGCCCTCAACTTATCCGTGAAAATTCGTCTGCAATTCGTAAAATTCGTGTTTTTACATCTTTATCTCAACATCAACTCCGGCTGGCAAGTCAAGACTTGTTAGATTTTCAATCGTTTTTGGAGTTGGATCCCAGATATCAATCAAGCGTTTATGGATTCGCATTTCGTATTGGTCTCGAGCATCCTTATACACAAATGTTGACTTATTCACAGTAACTTTATGAATTTCTGTAGGAAGTGGTACAGGACCAGTGAAACGAGAGCCAGAGCGCTCAACTGTTTCTGCAATTTTACGAGCAGATTGATCAATAACCTTACTATCGTAAGCCTTGATCTTGATTCTGATTCTTGTAGCTTGTTCGTTTTCTGTTTTTTTCGCAGCCATCTGATTCTTTTGTGATAAACAATTTAAATTACAATTCTAACTATTTGTTCCGAGAAACACTAGCAGACACAAGTTTATTTGTGTCTGCGAAGTTTATCTGAGCTATTATCGAGCGGAGCGAGTGAAATGAAAATTAATTTTCATTTCCGAGCGAGCGCTGATAACAAGGTTCGCAGAACCTTATTTTATGATTTTTGTTGCAACTCCAGCACCAACAGTCTTTCCACCTTCGCGAATTGCGAATCTCATTCCTTCTGCCATAGCTACAGGAGCGATCAATTTGATAACCAAGTTGATTGTATCTCCAGGCATAACCATTTCAGTTCCTTCTGGAAGCACAACTTCTCCAGTCACATCAGTTGTTCGGATGTAGAACTGTGGTTTGTATCCTTTGAAGAATGGAGTATGTCGTCCACCTTCTTCTTTTGTCAAAATGTAAATTTCACCTTCAAATTCAGTATGAGGAGTGATTGAACCAGTTTTAGCCAAAACTTGTCCACGTTCAACATCTTCTTTTTTGATTCCACGAATCAAAAGTCCAGCATTGTCTCCAGCTTGTCCCTTATCAAGTGATTTGTTGAACATTTCAATTCCCGTTACAACTGTTTTTGCAGTTGGACGAAGACCAACGATTTCAACTTCTTCATTGATGTTGATTGTTCCTGATTCGATTCTTCCAGTTACCACTGTTCCACGACCTTCAATTGAGAAGATATCTTCAATAGGCATAAGGAAAGGTTTTTCTGTTTCACGAACAGGTTCTGGGATTTGAGCATCCAATGCAGCCATAAGGTCATAGATTGGTTTCACAGCAGCATCATCAACACCAGCAGCAGCCAAAGCTTGAGTTGCTGATCCACGAATAACTGCAGCGTTATCGCCATCAAATTCATATTTTGAAAGAAGTTCACGAACTTCAGCTTCAACAAGTTCGATAAGTTCTTCATCATCAACCATATCAACCTTATTGATGAAAACAACGATTGCAGGCACACCAATTTGTTTTGCAAGCAAGATGTGTTCACGTGTTTGAGGCATAGGACCATCAGTAGCAGAAACAACCAAGATTGCTCCATCCATTTGAGCAGCACCCGTAATCATATTCTTGATGTAATCAGCATGTCCTGGGCAGTCTACGTGAGCGTAGTGACGAACATCTGTTTCATATTCACAATGTGAAGTAGCAATAGTAATTCCACGTTCTCTTTCTTCTGGAGCATTGTCAATTTCACCAACTCCTCTTTCCTTAGCCAATCCTTTCAATGTTTGACCATGAAGAATAGCCGCGGTCAAAGTTGTTTTGCCGTGGTCAACGTGTCCAATTGTTCCTACGTTTACATGTGGTTTTGTTCGTTCAAACTTTTCTACTGCCATAGTGTTTTTTTCGCTATTCCCCGCGAGCTATTTTTGCTCAAGAGCGCGATTGTTTAAAGATGATTTATTATTTAATATAACATGGATTTACCTCTAACTGCAAATCCAAAAAATTCCTTTTGCGGAAATTAGATACTTAATTACTTTACACGAATAGAAAATATCTGTCAAGGGGTTTGGACTCAACATACAATATACAACATACAACATACAACAAAATGCATATTTTTGGCTTAGATAAGGGTCTTTTTTATGTTATTCCATATTGATAGGACTAACAATATTGAAACTTTTTAATATACAAAAACAGCCTCTCGAGAAGCTGTTTTTGAAAAATGTTTTTTAAGTTTAGCGCGCCACGGAATGTTTTTCCAATTTGACGACGCGTTTTTCAAGTTTTTCAAATTGTTCCGCGTCAACCTTGCGCTTGAGTTCAAATTTAACTTCCACCATATCATCTTGCAGTCTGTCTATCTTGGTTTCAACCAACCCAAGCCTATCCTCAACACCATCCAATCTGATTTCAACCCTACCAAGTCGCTGATCCACACTTGTTAGAACACTTTTAATTTCATTCTGACCTTCCACAAGAGCGGAATGACCTTCTGCGAGAATTTGAACGGTAGTATCAATACGCTCCAAGATTGAACCAAATTCGCTTGCGGTATATGTTTTTTCCTCAATTGTTTTTGTCTGATTTTTCATGTTTGTATTTTATAACTATAAATTAGGTGCGTCAAACCTGCCCCGCCCGCCTAGACTCGATGTCTAGTCGAGGCTGGTGAAATTGTTGTAATCAACACTGTTTCACTGGGGTCAATTTAAATCATTTCAAATAAGTTCCTGCTTCTTGCAGGTTTGAGAGGAAATCTTGAATATGATCCTTGAAGATAATGGCTCTGCTTGTCACATTTTCGCCTTTTTGGTTTTTGTAGGAATCGGTAATTGTCAGATAATTGCTGCCGTTACTGGCTTTTTTCACATCAAAAAAGTAATTCTTGCTCCCGGCGCGCATCATTTTCGAAAACACGCTTTCTCTGATTTTGTTTTCTGCTTGGTTTTGGTTTTGAGTTTGGTTATACATAAGATTCATGTAACACAAAACATATAGCATAAAACATACTTTTCAATGCTCCATGACTATATATCGCATGATACGAGTTAAGTGATTTTATTTTATTCTTTTTATCCCATGTTACATGCTTCATGATACATGCTACATGATTCGAGCCTGGCCACTGCTCATAGTGATATCATAGCACTTACCTAATATCACTGCAAGTATCAATGGCTGTGGATAACTTAAGCTAGGTTTTAGGTTTTAGGCAATAATTACAAAAAACATTCTCTATTCCCTATTGAGAATGTGAGAATGTTTTTTTGAAGGTGGGTATTTAAATACTCATTTCCACATTTCTTTTTCCCGCAAAAAGAAACCTGGAGGAAAGAAAAGCTCGCACCGGATGAAGATACTGTGGCAAAAACTTCGCTCTTCACTAAAATTTCTAACCGCCTCCGTCATTTTTGAAAATGACTCCGCGAAGAAATTTCTTAACGCTCATCACTCGTTTTTTGCCTACGTACTTCATATGGTGCAGGAAAATGCGAAATACAAAAATACAACTTTTTTACTTTTTTTAATTAAGAAATATATCCTAGTCGTTGAAACAATTTTACGGATGGTGGGGTTAATTTTTTATTTTTAAGATCTTCAATACTCGTCCAATCATGAATAACCAAGTCATCATCAAGAGAAACTTCGATTTCACTAGATAACTTATCTGTGATTTCAACTTTATATACATAAAATTTCATCTTACACAAAACGACTTCTTGCAAGGGCTTCCAAAAAGTTTCATGCTCTCCGCCACCAAGATCATCAACAAGTTCAATTTTATATGGAGTAATGTCAATTCCAGTTTCTTCCTTAATCTCGCGAACAAGTGCCTGTTCATTTGTTTCGCCTTCGTCAACACCGCCACCTGGAATATGCCAACAATCCAAATAGACTCCGCCACCATTCGGATCTTTCATCCCTTGAAATATTTTTCCGTCCTTGGAAATTATTATAGCAGACACTATTTCACGGTTTATTGTTTTCATGTGTTACATTTTTAATAGGTAGATATTTGAGATATAATTACAACTTGTTCCTATATATACGAATCGCTTCCCTTATTGGGGGCGAGAGATTATCCAGAGCTAGCGCTTCATCGATTGTAAAATACTCCAAACGTTGACCTTCGAATAATTCCAAGTCTTCAAGTAACCCATCGGTTCGCGCCGAAAAGAAAGTAATCTTGCTTGTTACAATGCGTTCTCCATCCACATCTCTTATCACACTAGGCACAATCTCATATCCAAGCTCTTCAATATCTGAGATGATTATATTTGATTCCTCCTGTATTTCTCGCCTTAAGGCCTCCATCGGCTCTTCTCCTTTCTCAATCCCACCACCCAAAAGTCCGTACGTATTCGGATTAGGTATTATTGGCTTATTATCACGCAAGAAAAACAAATATTTGCCGAGTTTTTCGTTTTTTATAAAAACCTTTGCGCCATCCTTTATATCCATAATTAATATTTCATTATTTTAAATTATCAATCAGGTATTTTTTCAAACTCTCCAAATCCTTTTTCTCGGCATCATAGAAATATGTTTTGATGCCGACTGACTCGGCGCTGGCGACTGCTTCCGCGCCGTGTTCAAAATAGATGACATCTTCAGCCTTCAAAGCAAAATGCTCGAGCATCATTTCATAATATTTTGGATCAGTCTTTTCAGGATTATGTTTCAATGTAAACACTTCATATGGCGCGTCATTCAACTTAAACGTTTCCATTTGTTTATCACTTGCACCAGTGAGAATAATTTTCCTGTTTGGAAAGTCTTCAAGCATCTCATGCATTTCTTCAAATACATTTCCCTCCTTATCAATAAATCCGTTAATCGCGTCGACTAATATTGTTTTCATAAAGTAAGCTTTACTTAATCTCATTTAAAAAGAGCAACGAGAGTTGCTACAGCCATAATAGCCGTCCAAAATATCAACCACCACTGCAATCTACTCGAAGCTTTATTAAAATTGGATATATTCTTATTTAAATCATCCAAGTTTCCACCAACTCCATTAACACTTCCGATTATTCTATTAAGTTTGCCATCCATATCTCCAAGCACCATAGTCAATGCCACAAGAGCTTCGCCAATTCCTTTTCTTTTCATATTATCCGCACCAGAACCCGAATCCAAATCTGCCAGTGAATCACTTAGAATATCTTGATAAGTTTTCATATATTTAGTTTAATATTTATTATTTAATTATAGATTTTCTTCTAAATTTTTAATTGTTACATTCAACTTATTTATCAAATCAGTATATGTCCAGATCTCCAAAGAATTACTGAAATTACTTTTCAATGATCTAAAATGGGATTCCCATATAGGGTTGTTAGCTCTTTGTCCGATAAGAATAATACATTTAGAAACTTTTCCCGCCTTAATTCCAATTCTTTGCAGGTCATCATCACCATCATGCTTTGATTCTAATAGATTTTTATAATGTAAAATTTGTGGAATTGATCTAGAGATTTGAGAAGAAAGATGATATTCAGTTGATTTACCCCCATTACTATTATCAACTTCGGTAATCTTAAAGACATCATCACAAGGAGATTTTAGCTCAAATAAAACATACTCATTACTTAACTCATTTGTTCTAGTTAAAATATCAAATCTTTTTCTTGATAATTCACCCTCTCTTTTGTGATCAGTAAACTCTAAACCAAATATTAAACATCGTTGCTTTCTATGTTTTCCACTATCCTCATCAAGCCAATTTTGTATAAATTTTTCATTTTTATCTAAATTTTCTAACAAAAAATTTCTATAATCCCTCAATGTCTGCAACCTTGTTTGAAAATTAATCTCCTCAGCCTTGCCACTACTAATCTTGCCCAATAATTCAGCAACATCAATTTCCTCAGGACTATCAATTACAATTTTAATTTTTTCTATTTTCTGACCAGTAGCTTGAAATTGGGCATTTAAAAATTCTGTTAAATTTTTTACAGCCTGACCATTTCCAAGATTAATATTTATAGAATATGTCATGAAGTCAGCCAATATCTCATTTTTCATCTCATCAAAAATTGCCTTCCATGGCTCTGATACCTTTTTCCTTGTATATTTTTTTATTTTTAAATCAAAATGATGCAACGTGCCATCCTTATTTGGAATATGAAAAGCATAAGCCACAATTGTTGTAAAATTTGTCTTGTAAATTATTTGATCCGATGATGCAAAACCGCGAGCTTTTGCCTCAATTGAAACAGCCTTAATTTCCTCCTCTAATTTTTGATTAAATTCTTCAATTGTATTTTTTTGTGACATTTTCATATATTACATTCTATTTCAACTAACTAAATTTATTTCTTCCAATCCTTAATCTCCACTCCCCCATGGATTCTTTTGACCACAACTTTTTGTTTTGATTTCCAGCCGAGCTCGCGGAGCATTTCAATTGGCAAAGTTAGTCCGACTGATTGCTTGCCGATTTTGCACAATTTGCGAATGTTTTTGTCCTCTGATTTTCTGACTGACATATTATTTTGTATTAGAAGCTATTTCTTCTTTTCTAAACTTTTCAATTCCTTTCAAACCACTTAAGAAAAGAGCGCCAGAACCAAATAATCCCAAAAACACGAACGGGAGGATAAACATCCCAATAAGAGCATCCATTTCTTGAAAAGGATAGTAATTAATAATCAAATAGCAAACAAGTGCTATCAATAATACAGAAACAACAGTACCTATTAAAACGAAGGTTACAGAAACAACATAATGCGATTTAGTAGAATAATTATTATCATCTAGATCACTGTGTTTTTTAAGATAGTTCCCCAAAAGCCAACCCGCTAACAAACTACCAATTAACCCAACAAAAATAACCCACCCATTATTAGTATAAAAAGGAAAAGTAAGTACCCACATAAAACCAAATGATATTACTAAGAATGCCGTAAACATATATTTTTTTATTTTAATTAATTAAATATAAACGTACAATATTAGTCTACTCCTATCCGTATTAGTATTCAAGCATTAAAAAAGACCAGGAAATTTCCTGGCCATAAGGCGGCACTGTGTCAGTTTATTTATTGTACGCTCTGAGCAATCTTGTCATTGCCCTGTGTCCATCTGGATCATATTTGCGATGGATTGCAGCGAGACGCCCAACAACATCAACGCCTTTCAATGCCCTGCGCCTATCCGTCATAGCAGCCAACGCCCAGCTGAAACGAGTGGCTCTTGGTCTTTCAGGAACTTTTTCTTCCGTTGAAATCATACTAGAAAAATCATCAGATGATTCAACTACGGCTGGAATATTATCCGAAGAAATTCCAAATCCATTTTCCGTGTAACACATAAGCCACCTCCCCTTTTTGTTATATTGTGTATTCTTTATTAAGAAAACTTTGATCAACCATTTTTTGTCTGTCCTCTTCGATAAATCGCTGTTCTGCTTTAGCCAATCTATCATTAAGTCTCTTGACATCTTCTTCAGTTACAATTGTTTTTTCAGCAGCAGCAATCAGTTTTTCAATTGACATAGTCATAATGCCCCCTTATTTTTAAGATACCAATTTAAATACCTATTTATCCTAAGTGTACTCCCATATTTATTAGTATTCAAGCATTTGACTATTTTTCATGTTAGGAATATATTTCAGTCAAGTTCTTACCATATCATTTGAAAGGAGTTTGTATGATAAAGGAAATACTTTTTCTTTCAGTCTTTGCATTACTTATTCACTTAGGAGCCGGACACAGTGCGGCATACATTGCTAATGATTTTGCTAAAGGTGCAATCTTGCTTATCGGAGGTGTGAGCGCAATTTTTTTCTTCCAAATTGCAAGACAAATTTCCAAGGTTCCACCTCACATTTGGAATCAAAACCGCAAAGCAGCTATTCTTGCAAAAAAAGTAAACGGAATGAAGGAGCTCACTGAAAGTGAAAAGAATGCGCTTGATAATTTTATCAAGCAAAAAATATTAACTCCACTACCATACGTTCACAGAAACAAATGGTGCCTGCACGTTAAACTTTCAGACAATGCACTTAATGATGTTCTTTATCACTAACTACAATACAAAACAACCAGCCGACACACAACCGTGTCGGCTTTTTTATTATCAAAAAACAGCCCCTTGCGAGGCTGTTTTTGAAAAGTGTGTTTTAAATTTTCGGATTTCCCTACTACCTAATTCCTACTACCTAATTACTGTTAAGTTATTTTTTAGCAATAATCTCATCAGCCACATTCTTTGGAACTTCTGAATAATTTGAGAATTCCATTGAATATGATGCGCGACCTTGAGTCATTGAGCGCATTTGAGTTGCGTATCCAAACATATTTGCAAGAGGAACTTCAGCTTCAATTTCTTTCACGCGTGCGTTTCCTTCTCCGCGATCATTGATTTCTTTGATCATTCCACGACGTGAGTTGATGTCGCCAACAATGTCTCCCATAAATTGTTCTGGGCAAGTTACAACCACTTTCATTATCGGTTCAAGAATAACTGGGTTGGCACGTTTTACTGCTTCTTGCACTGCCATTGATCCAGCGATTTTGAAAGCTGCTTCATTGGAGTCAACTTCATGGAAAGATCCGTCATACAAAGTTACAACCACATCAACCATTGGATATCCAGCCAAAACTCCATTTTCCAAAGCTTCTTTTGCTCCAACAGAAATAGGTTTGATATATTCTTGTGGAATAACACCACCTTTAATTTCATCAAAAAATTCAAAGCCTTTGCCTTTTTCTTCTTGAGGACGAACTTTGAGCCAACAATGACCGTATTGTCCGCGACCTCCAGATTGTTTGACATATTTTCCTTCAGCTTGCGCCTCAGCTTTGATTGTTTCTCGATATGCAACTTGCGGCTGACCGATGTTTGCTTCAACTCCAAATTCTCGTTTCATTCGATCAACAATAATATCAAGATGAAGCTCGCCCATTCCAGAAATGATTGTTTGTCCTGATTCCTCATCAGTGCGAAGTCGAAGTGTTGGATCTTCGCCAGCAAGCTTACGAAGAGCAACTCCCATTTTTTCTTGATCAGCTTTTGTCTTCGGTTCAACTGCAATATCAATAACTGGTTCTGGGAAAACAATGTTTTCTAGTTGAATTGGATTTGCTTCATCGCAAAGTGTGTCTCCGGTTGTTGTATTTTTAAGTCCAACCAAAGCTCCGATTCCACCAGCGCGAATCTCATCAATTTCTTCACGATGATTTGCATGCATTTGAAGAATTCGTCCAATTCGTTCTCTTTCTCCATTGGTTGAATTGATCACATATGAACCAGCTTTAAGTGTTCCTGAGTATACGCGGAAGAAAGTCAATTGTCCCACAAACGGATCAGTTGCAACTTTGAAAGCCAAAGCGGAAAATGGTTCGTTGTCATCAGCATGACGTTCGATTTCCAATTCTGTTTTTGGATCAATTCCTTTGATAGAAGTGACGTCCAATGGAGATGGAAGATAATCAACCACAGCATCCAAAACTAATTGAACACCTTTATTGCGAAGTGCGGTTCCAGTGAAAACTGGAACAATCTTTGCATCAATAACTCCTTGACGAAGTGCAGACTTCAATTCATCAATAGAAATTTCTTCCCCATTCAAATATTTTTCAGTCAAAGCATCGTTGGTTTCGGAAATTTTCTCAATCATTTTCTCCCTCCAAGCTTGTGCCTTTTCCAAAAGCTCTGCAGGAATTTCGCCTTCAACCACAATTTCACCCATTGGACCATCGAAAGAATATGCCTTCATCTTAATCAAATCAACCACTCCAGAAAATTCGTTGCGTTCTCCGATTGGCATTTGAAGTGCAATTGCATTTGGAGTCAAACGATTCCAAATTGAATTGATCACATAATCAAAATCAGCTCCTTCTTTGTCAATTTTATTGATAAAACAAATTCGAGGAACTTTATATTTGTCAGCTTGACGCCAAACAGTTTCGGATTGTGGTTCAACACCTTCTTTTCCATCAAAAATTACCACAGCGCCATCAAGCACGCGGAGTGAGCGTTCAACTTCCACTGTGAAGTCCACGTGTCCTGGGGTGTCAATGATGTTGATTGGATGCCCTTTCCAAAAACATTTTGTTGCAGCAGAGGTGATTGTGATTCCTCGCTCTTGTTCTTGAGCCATCCAGTCCATTGTGGCTGATCCATCATGAACTTCACCGATCTTATGAGTGATTCCAGTATAAAACAAAATACGCTCAGTGGTTGTTGTTTTTCCACCGTCGATATGAGCAATAATACCAATATTTCTTAATTTTGCGATTTCACTTGTCTGGTCAGCCATACAAATTTATTACATTTAATTATTTTTTATTAAAAAATGAGGCCGGGTTACCAGCCTCGTTATTGCAATCCCATGATTGACTTTATTTGTCTGGTTGTTGAGAAAATTCTTGTTTCAATGGGCAATTTAGGCATTTACCTTCACACCCAACCCCATTCAAACATTCAACTTCTCCTGGTTGCCATTGTTCACACTTAGAAACATCTTCGTCTTTCATGATCATCACTCCTTTCGTGAAAAAACAATGATATTATGCAAAATGGGCAAATGCCTTGTTTGCCTCAGCCATTCGGTGAGTATCGTCACGCTTTTTCATTGCAGATCCAATTTTGTTTGATCCATCAATAAGTTCATCAGCAAGTTTTTCAGCCATTTTCTTCCCTTTCTTGGCGCGACATGCAGTAAGAATCCATCTGATTGCGAGTGTTTGACGACGTTCTCCAGAAACTTGAATCGGAACTTGATAGTTTGCGCCACCAATTCTTTTTGATTTAAGTTCAAGCAAAGGAGAAATGTTTTTAATTGCTTGTTCAAAAACATTAAGACCACCTTTTTTGGTTCGTTCATGAATCACATCAAAACAATCATAGATCACTCTTTCTGCAACACTTCTTTTTCCGTCTTGCATTACATTACCAATAAAGCGTCCCACCAAAATGTTTCCATATCGTGAGTCTGGTTTCCATTGTTTTACAAATGTTCGTTTTCTTCGTGCCATATATATTTAACTTATAACATCCGACTTACAACTGACAACTTCTGATAAAACACAGTGTTTCAAATCTAAGGTTGTTGGTTGATAGTTGATGGTTGATTGTTGTTAGTTATTACTCAGTTTTTGCCTTTGGACGTTTTGCACCATATTTTGAGCGAGAGCGATTTCGGCCTTCAACTCCTGCACTGTCCAAAACTCCACGAACGATGTGATATCGAACACCAGGAAGATCTTTCACGCGTCCTCCGCGAATCATAACGATTGAATGCTCTTGCAAGTTGTGCCCAACTCCTGGGATATATGCGGTGACTTCCATTCCGTTTGTAAGTCTGACTCTGGCAATCTTTCGAAGAGCAGAGTTAGGTTTCTTTGGAGTGGTTGTTGAAACCTTAATACAAACTCCTCGTTTGAAAGGGTTTACAGTCTTTTTAGGTTTGTTTTGCAGAGTATTAAAAGTCATCGTCATTGCTGGCGATTTTGTTTTCTTCACTGCTGATTTTCGGCTTTTTTTCACTAACTGATTTATTGTTGGCATAACGCTTCAAATTTATTTATCAATAATAAAACTTCCGCCAAAGGCGGATCAGCCCACTGGCTGAAAAAAATCAGATATCAATTTGAAATCCCAACCAGAACGAAGTGAGCTTCAAATGACATCTTTTTAAAACAAATTAGCCAAAAAAATGGCTAATTAACTAGCAAAACTATTCTACACAATATTTAAATTTATGTCAATGCTGCGATATCAAGGAGATGCTCAGCTCAACCTCACCCCAACCCTCTCCTTGTCTAAGGAGAGGGAGAAGTGTGGAAGAAAACTTTTTAGACGGCGAGTCCAAAGAACAGATTGAGCATTGTGTTTAAGAAAAAACCAAGTGGCGCGGAAAAGATAAAAATGAACAATAAAAGCAGCATAAAGCCATATTGCTCAAACATTATCATAATCTCAGTTCTGACTGGAAAAACCGCAAAGAGCAATTTCGATCCATCAAGTGGTGGAAAAGGAATCAGATTAAAGAAAGCTAAAATAACATTCCAGAAAATAACCAACATTGAAATTTCAAAGAAAATAGAGCCGACAGAACCAGATATCAAAGTTGAAACATCTGCCCAATTGTTAAAATTATGAATTATCTCAAGCTTAACTGAAGCTGGAATGGTAATCAAACGTGCAATAATTGCAAAAACAAAAGCAATTAAAATGTTTGATCCAGGTCCTCCGAGAGCAACCAAGGCTGGTCCCCATTTTTGACTTTTAAGATTATACGGGTTATACGGCACAGGTTTTGCCCAACCAAAAGCAAATCCTGTAGTCATTATCATTAACAATGGAACCACGATTGAGCCCCAAGGATCGATGTGTTTGATTGGGTTGAAATTAAGTCTGTCTGCATATTTTGCAGTGCTGTCTCCAAGCCAAAGAGCCACAAAGCCGTGAGCAACCTCGTGTATGATGATTGTATATATAAGAATAAGGATATAAAATCCTATTAGCACGATTGAATTTAAATCCACTTTTCATGTAACATATAGCATATAGCATGTAACAAACCAAGAAATATAAACTTCCTGTATCTGAAGCATTGTTATATATTATACGTTGTATGTTAGATAATTTACTCTTGCCAATTCATAACATCCATGATATATTAAAATCTGTAATAAATCAAATGGTTATGGCATACAATTTATAGTGTTTAGCAAGAGATTGTTATATGTTATATGTTATATGTTATATGTTATCTAAATATGAGTAAGACATGCAGCGTGTGTGGCCGAGGAACAATTGCTGGAAATTCTCGAAGTCATTCAAATATCGCATCTAAAAGAAAATTCTCGATCAACATTCAGACTAAGAAAGTTGATGGTAAAAAAGCTAAGGTTTGTACCAAATGCATCAAAACTGAAAACAAAGAGGCTTAATTTTATACGTCTTTTCTATACAAAAAATTCCTCAACCATACGGTTGAGGAATTTTTATTTTGTTACGTATTTTGTTACGTAGCATGATACGTAACAAATTTTTATTATACCAAAACTAGACGACCGCATAGTTTTGGTATAAAGAGAATTTTACCATTATCAGGTAAATTATTTCTTTTCTGTGGAAGTTGTGGTGGTGGTTTCTTTTATAGTTTCTGCCTTCTTTTTCTTTTCAACCTTAAAAATTCTAGCTAAATACAAGGAAATAGCCACGACAGCGACTGTCATAATAGTGGCATATAGAAATTTAGCCTTAAGCCCATCCCCTGGTTCAGCAAAAAATCTCTCAATGAAAGATTTGATGGCGTCATTCCAAGCAAGACCCGCCACGAGTCCAAAACTGGTGATGATATATCCCAAAGTTTTTTCGCGAATTTCTCTTTCAAGTTCCGCACCCTTGTCCTTTATTGTGACTATTTTTTCAGTAATTTTTTTCATCATGGTTTAGTTTACGCGGATAATACGAACCTTCTTTCAAAAACCCCATGTCATTCCTGCGTAGGCAGGAATCCAGGATATTACCACGGAATTATACTATTACAAATCGTAACAATATAAAATATTCAGCACTAAATCCTGGATTCCGGGTCTTCGCCCGGAATGACAACTGAAACTAAAAAAGTCTGCTGGCGGGTTTTTCGAAAGTCATTTTGCGATAAACGGCGCGAGTAGTTTCGACGTCTCTTTTGCAATATTCCAAAATGTCATTCACTTTTCCATTTGCGAAAAACTGAGCGACTTGTGATCCATCAATTCCATCTTTTGGCGAAGGAATGTCAAGAGCTAGTGCCAGATATTCCAAACCAATACTCGAATTTGACCATTTTACCCACTCCTTCATCGTGTCATAAATTGGATAACCCCTATAGCGTGCAAAGTTTAATTCATAAGCAGGCTTCACTCCAAGCACAATTGAACGCTGATAAATGAAACGCAAATCAAAATCCATCACATTGTGTCCAATAAATTGCAGGTCATAATCCGGATATTGCATATTACGCGGAGCGCTGCTGAGCGCATCAACCAAGTGCCAAAATTGCTGCAATGTTTCCTTTTCGTTATTTTCGTTATAAAAATTTTGCGGCGCATCGTCGTCCACAGCATATCCAATGCAAAGAATTCGCCCAAACGCTCCGTCAAAATTTGTCTTGGCAATAAATTCATCAAATTTTTCCTGATCGAACTCGGGATTTTTTTTATCAAAAAGAAGTCGGAGTGTTTCCATTTTCGACTCTTCAGCTGGCAATGTTTCAATATCCAAAAATAGTTTTCGCATTTACCCTGTTAAATAAGATTTGAATTATTTCTAATAAAAATCCTACTTTTATATTATTTGATTAAAATTATAAAATCACCAGTTAAAAAAATCAAATCTTAATTTTGTACTCAAAATTATTTAACAGGGTGAATGTTTTTTCAATGATTACTTATATAGTATAGCACAAAAAAATGCCGCAAGGATAATCCCCCGCGGCATATAGCGAAATAATTTCAAAAAATTATTTCTGATTCTTTGCATACAAACAAAACAATTGTCGTCGATATCTTATTTCATTGTAAATAAAAAGTAACACATACGCAGCAAGAACAATTGCTATCACATACAACATATTGAATAGCACCGCCAAAATAATAACCATTATTATCTTAGACATACATCCCCCTTTTCTGTTTTTAGAGAACCTTAAGCTGTTTTACAATTCTTTCATATTCTGGGATTGTTTGGGCGACAAGATTCCAGAAGCGTTTGCCATGATTAAATTCTTTCAGATGGCAAAGTTCATGGACGATAATATAGTCAGCGTGACGTTGCGGTAAAAGCAGGATTTTATAATTGAAATTCAAATTACCTTTTGAAGAACATGAACCCCAGCGAGTTTTTTGATTGCGAATTGCAACCCCATTGTATTGAAAACCATAAAATTCAGCATATTTCTCAAGACGACTTTTTACCATCTCGCGAGCAGTTTCCTTTAATTTCAAATATTCCACTTGGTCGTGACGTGCAAAAAGACTGTTTCGTCCAATTTTTTTCATTGCCTTCATTTTCTCCAAAACCCACTCAGCATTTTTGCGAATAAAATCATCAGCACTAACAAACCCCATCCGCCATGGCAGGGTTACGGTGCAATTTCCATCACAAGAAATGGCTAATTTAAGCCTTTTTGCTTGCCTATGCTTTCTTACGGTATATTCAATTCTCTCATTTCTGAGAGTCATTTTTTTGGTAATGCCCATTTTGGTAATTGTTTGTTCATCATTAATATTTTCCTCTCTATCAAGCCAATCCTGAAGTGAAATCCCCTCTTCTGGGAACAAAAATGCTGTTTTTCGAGAAAACATTGACCCTATTAAATTCGACGAAGTCGTCGATGCGCAGCAATTTAACAGGGTTGACGAACAGACATTAAAATGTTTTAATATGTCTTTTTTCATTATTGCTTGATCAATATGTTATACCTCGCCGTAGCTTTGTTGTAAAGTGCAACCTTTTCGTTATATTTTTTTACGGTTTTCTTATAATTTTCCAAATAATTATTGTACTCACCTACCAATTCATTATATTTTTCAACATTTTGATCATTTTGAAGTTTTTCAAGCTCATTTCTCATATCTTCCAACTTTTTTTCTTGTTTTACAATTGTTTTTTTCTGAGCCTGAAGCTCCGGCAACATTGTTGCTATGGTTTTTTTAAGGCTATCAATTTCAGCAATGATTTTTTTTGTTTCGATTATGCCCAAATATTGTTTGCCCAATGTTTGTTGATAAATCGTCACCTGTGTTAATTGTTGCAACACTGCCTGCTGCGCTTGAGTGGAATCAAGAGCGGTCAATTCATCGACGCCAACAGCTTTATTGCTAACTGAATCAAATGAGGGAATAATTCCAATTTTATTTCCAACACTGGTTGTCTCGGCGTAACAATATCCACTGCCATATGTAGACAAATTTTCTGGACAAGCAATTCCGATCGCCATATGATTATCTTGCTCATAGGCAAAAATAGCCGCGCCATATCCCATCTCACGAAGAAGTGTCACAGCAAGCAAACTCTTGTCGGAACAAACGCCGGATTGCTGGAATAATGTTTCGTATGGATACAAAATTGTTTCAGAATTTGTTTGCGCCAAAATATTCTCAGCCTTGGCATCATCATAAACAATGGCTTGCACAAAAGCCAAGGTCAAATCAACGATTTGATCATCCGAAAGTTTGTGCTTGAGACCAAAATCCTGAAGTTTAGCAGCAAGACTGGCAATTGATTTATCATTTTCGTCTCGCGTCAAAAACATTCCGTAATATTCCTCTTGCCAATTTTGCTTGAGTTCGCCAGTATAAGAAAACATTTTTGGTGCTGTTTTGTAATATTCATAAACTGATTGATATAATGTTTCAGTCAACTTATATTTCACACCTTTATATTCCCAATTAAATTCGCGAGAAACAGGATTTTGCAATTCCGGAAAAGGATTTGTCTTTTCTCCTGTTCCCAACTGAGTTTTTGTTTCCGACACAAGTTCTTGCAAAGCAGGAATAATCTGAGATGGAGACTCCAAACCTTTCTTTTGATACACATATAAAAGCAGCCCCGCAATAACTGCGAGTTCTATCAATATTATTCCTATTTTTTTCAGCCAACTTGTCAGCATAGGCAGGTGTTAGGTTCTAGGTTTTAGGTTTTAGGTTTCAGAAATTAGCTATTTTATCCTAATTCGCTTACGCTCTAAAAAAATTTCAACTTGCACATTGTTAGTATAGCAAAAGCAAGGCAAAGAAAAAAGGACCCCGTTTTTTGTAAAAACGTGAGCCCTTTCGTGACCGCAATTCTTGATAAGAATTGCAATCAATTTTATGCTATTTTTCTTTTTTTTCACTTCCCTCTTTATTTTCTTCAATAAAGCGATTAGAATAAAGCAAACGCTGTATTCTTATCTCCATTGAAACATCAAGGCAGGAAGAAATCACAACCCGAGAATTTCCATCTTCATCATCATTTTTATAATGATCTCCTTTCATCATAATCGGACTCCTCCTTTCGTGATTATTTACAGTTGCACAATCCAAATGAAAACTCTCTTGGAAAGCTAGGGCTAAGGGCAAGAATCAAAGCTCGCTCAGACAACAATCCTTCATCACATGACCAGTCAATGTATCCAAGCATTCTGAGTTCCTGATTTATTTCAACTAATCGCTCCAGCATAACAGCCCCCTTTTCCTGATAGGTTAATTTGCGCCTTAATTTTTTCAGGCACGTCATTGCATGCCTCTTATAAATTATTACCTACCAAAACTTTTCTACTTCAAAAAGTTACATTACCAACAAACATGGACTACTATCAAAAGTAGGCTCCCTTTTGAGTTGAGCTGGCCAAATTCACAATCCCAATTTCGCTGGTTTCTGGGATATCCAAATTATCCTTTTCTTCGAACGTGCGTTTGCGCACATAGCCTGTCCCCTTACAGTCCTTGCATGCAATCGGATTAATACAGCCGCATTCCACCAATTCCTCTGAATTTCTCCGCATAATTCCTCCCCCGTTAAAAAAGTTGCACTGCAATAATCCCTATTGGCGTTTACCAATACTAAGCTTGCCATCTAAATAAACTTTACAGGTATACATTTCCAACGTAACGGCTTCTCTTTTCATGGCACGTTCCAAATTTTTCAAAGCGCCAGCTAGTTTTTTCTTGCTTTTTTCATGCTGAATATTTTCCCAAAAAGCTTTTGCATTAAATGAAACATTTCGTTTTGCCACCGCCAATGCCCCCCCTTTCTCAGTTGTTAAAAAACAAAAAAACCCACTTTCGCTGGGCCATTTTTACATAAATTCTACTACTTCTTTTTATGCAATATTACCCAACGAAAATTTGCCTCCGACTAGGAGAATGTTCAGGTCCAAGAGGACAATCGCAAATTTTGTTGAGAAATTATTCATATATCATCATTATAACCAGTCTTTATTCTTTGTCAACCCCGTTAGAAAAATACCAACACAAAAAACAACGAGAAAAACTGTTTTTATATTTCAAGCTTGTATATCACAAATAAACGTCTTTTGTATTTTTCTAACGGGGTCAATAGCAAAAAGCTGGCCATCAAAGGCCAGCTTTTTGAATTTTCCCTAATACCTAATACCTACTCAAGTATTCCGTCAAGGTTTACGTCATACAACATTGCTTCTGAAATTGAACGATATGCAATGATCTCACTTTCATCAAACCAAATTTTAATTTCTCTTTCTGCTTCTTCTGGCTTGTCAGAGCAATGGATCAAGTTTCGCACGGCGCGACCATCCATCCCTGCCAAGTCATATGAATCCAAGGTGAGGTCGCCACGAATTGTTCCAATGTCAGATGTTAATGGTTCTGTTCCTCCAACCAATTTCGTCACAATTCCAACAGCCGAATTACCTTCAATTACCATTGCTAAAACTGGACCAGAAGTCATAAATGTTACCAATTGACCAATAATGTCACGACCATATTCAATCGCCTCTTTTTCCACAGGAAGATTCATTTCCTCTCGTCCTTTCACGATTCTTTCCCCTTTTGATTGAAACCACGCTTCATCTTTATTATAATGTGTCCAACATTGCTCAGCCTTTGGCACCAACATTTTCATTGCAGTAAGCTTAAGACCAACTCTTTCAAAACGAGAAATAATCTCGCCCACCATAGAACGCTGAATTCCATCGGGTTTGATAATTACAAATGTTCTTTCTTTTTTTGGATGTTGCATATTACTTTGTCTTTTATAAATTAAAAAGCGATTTATTCGCCTCATTTATCCAGTTTAACAAAAAACTGGGATTAGGCAAGGGTTGCACGATACTTTGCGTTGTGTTATAAATTTTATAGTTACTTATATTATATATTTCCAAAGGAGACATGACATGGACATAACAAAATATCCAACATCATTGAATCTTTCCGACATGACAGCGTATGTTGATGGTTATAGTCATCTTTGGATAGACATGAATGATGCACTTGTCACGTTCGAGATCGACGAGAAATCACAAACCATCCCGTGGAAACAAAATGAGGATCGCCTCAAACACATGCTGCAAAAGGCCTCTCATGAAACAAACTTTCAACAATACACGCGAGTAATTTTGAACGGAAAAGTCGAGATTAGGGGTAATTCCGGTAGAATCCTTTTCATTTCGAGCCTTAGTTTTAAAGTCACAACAGCCGAGTTACTCACAGAAACCCCCGCAGAACAGCGTGACAGAAACACTGCAGAATTCTACAAAAATATATCGGAGCAAACTCCCGTGCCCGCGAAAGACGTGGCTAGCATCATCGAGGAAGTCCATCAAAAGACGCTTCGCCGCATGACTCACAAATATTAACACCAGCCGCCTGGCATTGTCAGGCGGTTTTAATTTGTCTTAATTTGACACTTATCATTCGAATTTTGGCATTCATAAACAATATCGCCGTATTCATCGGTTCTGAGAATGTTTGCTCGATGTTGTGTAAGTCTTTGCAAGACTTCAGGATTTGGATGGCCATAAGAATTATTTTTGCTGACAGAAATGATTGCATCGATTGGGGTCACTTTATCCAAAAATTCGTTACTGGTTGCATATTTTGACCCATGATGCGCGACTTTCAAAAAATCCACATCAATATCAATATTTTTTGCCAACAGCTCATTCTCCTGCTCACTTGTCAAATCCCCTGTGAACAAAAATTCATTTTCCCCTGTTGTTAATTTTACCAACACACTGTGACTGTTCGTATCTTTGTCATTAACATTAGCAACTGTTTCAAATGGATATAAAATTTCAGCCACAGCTCCATTGGAAAATTTGATGCTGACATTTTTCTTAGCTTCAATTTTTTCCACTTTATTCTTTTCAATTTCCTCTTCCAATTTTTTATAGGTCAGAGACTCACTTTGCATTTTTGTTTCCAAAATAGAATTGACATCATACGCGCTTATAACATCCACCAATCCTCCAATATGATCCTGGTCTGGATGCGAAACAATAATCGCTTCAATATTACGATCCCAAAATGAAATATACTTGCCCATTTTTTCTAAAAGCAACTTGCCATCTTTTCCACCATCAATCAAAAGTTGCTGAGAACCATTAGAAATCAAAATCGCATCTCCCTGCCCAACATTCAAAAAAAACACACTGAGCGGAGAATTTTTACTATGAAAAATAATTGCAATCAAAATAATTGCAATCGCAGCAAGCGATGCCAGCACTGTGTAAATTAATTTTCTATTATTTTTCATATAGCCCAATTTTGTCATTCCGGACTCGATCCGGAATCCAGGTTTAGCGCACCATTTTTCTATAACAATTATTTCAATTTAACAATCACGTCATAATATCCTGGATTCCTGCCTCCGCAGGAATGACAATATTTATTCTTCCATTTCTGTGCTTTCACGTTTTTTTAAAAAATATATCGCCACAATAAGAATACAATAATAAAGAAAAATCCACCACGGTGTAACTTTTTCTATTTCAACACTTGCCCAAGGAAACTGCGCCAAAATGTGAATTAATTTTATTTCATAATATAAAAGCAAAAATGCCAGCCAAGAAAAGACCAGTGAAAGTGGCGAAAAAATAAAACCGAAAAGACACACAAGGAAAACTAGCAGCATCGAGAGCGGAACGATTGGCAAAATAAAAACATTAGCCAAGAGTGAAATTGGCGACACAATATTGAAATTATATGCGATTATTGGAAGCACAAAAATCTGCGCACTGAGAGAAAGCAATATAATTTCAGAAATCCCAAAGGCTTTGTGTTTTTTAATAAAACTTTTTTCCCAAAAAGATGCGCTTGCAACAATTCCAAGAGTCGCCAAAAATGACAATTGAAAACCAACATCCCACCGGAGCAATAGTGGATTAATCGCGAGCATAATTGCACCCGCAAAAATAATCGCATTTTCGCAGTTTGCCAATCTTCCATTTTTCATCGCCCAAAGCAAAATTCCGCTCATCACTCCAGCGCGCACTGCTGAAGAAGGAAATCCCACCATAACAACAAACAAAAATATTCCAACAATTGCAAACCAAATTGCTTGTTTCCTCCATAGTCCCAAAAAAATTCCAAACATTATCAAATATTCCGCAATTATTGTCACATTATATCCAGAAACAGCAATGATATGTGTCATCCCAGTGCGAGAAAAATCATTTTGAATTTCTTTTGAAAGTCCGCTTCCGCCACCAAACAAAAGTCCACTGGCTAGTGCGCCGTAGGGCTGAGAAATTACTTTTGTTATTTTATTTTCAAATGTTGTTCGGGCTAAAATTATTTTAGAATAAAGCCAATTACCCTTGCCCTCAGCAATTTTTTCTATTTTTCCCTTGCATTGATACAGCACGCCTTCTTTTGCCATATACATCTTGTAATCAAAATTGACATCCAAATTTTCAATGAGTTTTAATGTGCAAGAAACATCCAAGAGATCACCATAAGAATATTCTGGATATTTTGGGGCTTGAATTAAAACCAAAAAATCTCCGCCGCACTCTCTGTTTGAAAATTCTGCAACAATATTCTGGCCAAAAGTTGAGGGAGCAACTTTTTCAATTATTGCAGTTGTTTGAAATGTTTTGCCTGAATAAATTAAGTTTTTTGTTTTTTCAATTTCCTTGTCCGTAAACCATCCACCCAAAACAAAAGCAAGCGCGAAAAAAGCGGCCGCGGCCGCAAATTTATTTTTGTAAAAAATAAACAACATTATCAAAGAAAAAAGTGCCAGCAGAAAAAAATAATATTGATTTATTTCAAAAAATGACCGCACAAAAACACCCACAATAAAATTCAAAAGCACAAACAAAAAGACGCGTGATCTGCTCATACGTCTATTATATCAAATTTATTAAATATATCCATCAACCAATATCAACCATTTTTATCTTGGCAGTTTTTCCGCCAACAATACTAATCATACTTTTGGAAACTTTGAAATGTTGAGACAACAATTTTATCAAAGCCTCATTGGCTTTGCCATCAACCGGTGGAGCTGTTATTTTTACTTTATATTCCCCTTCAGAAACTTTGACGACTTCATTTTTGGAAGATTTTGGAGAAACTTTTATATATATTCTCATTGCACTATGTCTCCATTATCAATACTGCTGACATTTCTTCTGGCAATATTTTGTTTAATGCGAATAAACATATTGACCAACATCAAGACGATTAAAAATATATTTGCATAAATAAATATATTTCGTATGATTTCATTTTTCATATCGGTACCCAGGAAATAAGCATGGATAATAACTCCGATGTATAAAATGATATTTAAAAAATGCACAGCTCGCCACACTTTAAATGGAATGTATTTGCGAGCATAAGACGTGACAACCAAAATTATCATCAAATAAAATCCAATGATTCCCATAGCTACCAAAATTGGTTCGTAAGTGGAAGCAAATGGCACCAAAATATCAACCAAATTGAATCCCATAAACTTGTCAAAAATCAAAACCGTGCCATGAACAAACACGAACAAAGTTGCTTGCAGTGCAATCCAACCATGAGCATTCAATGCATACAAAGGTGAAAAAACTTTTCGCAAAAATGGAATTCTTATTGTTAATGCTAAAAATATAGAAATATACAAAAGAGTAAAACCGACCAAACCACTAACACGAGAAATGTACCAAGCCCAAGGAGTTTCATTTTGAGATTGACTTATATCATCCTGAGTCACTGCTGGTTTGCCTGGGATTGAAACGACATCGAGTGGATCACTTTTCGCCAAGATTTCCGTGCCGTCATAATATCCGTCATTATCACTGTCTGGGTTTTTAGGATCAGTTTTGTATATTTGTTCTTCAGCCTGATCAGTGAGTCCATCCAAATCCAAATCAACTATTGGTTGTCCTTTATAATCAATTTGTTGTTTCCCTGTTTCAACTTGCTGAGCATTTGCATACCAAAAAGAAAGCAACCCGAAAAACACGATGGATAAGAATATCTTTCTCCCATCAAAAAAACTTGTCTTCTGCTGCGATGTTTTTTCAGTTTTTTTCATTTTTTCAATATTACAAATTATGCAAATATTTTTTAGCTTCGGGAGAAATCCAGGCGCTGCCGCGACAATCCAAAAAAACCGCTGCAAGATTGTTTTCTCTTGCGTATATTATACCACTCTTCTTCCCCATTAAAAACAAGCTTTTGGCCCACACATCAGCATCAGCAGTTAAGTCAGCAATAACAGAAACTGATTTTATATCAAACGAAAATTGATTTGCATTCTTTGGGTTGATAATATGATGCATCATTCTGCCGTCAATTTCCCACCTTCTTTTTCCTATACCAGACGTGGCAATCGCTTTATTTGAAAGTGCAAACATTATTTTTTCAGCAGAAATACCTTCAACATCAACTGTCCACAATTTTCCATCTTCATCATTTCCCCGCATAAAAATATCCCCGCCAGAATCAATCAGGAAATTTTCCCATCCGTTACTATCAAAAAAATTAACAACCTTATCAGTGACATAACCTTTAACAATTCCCGAAAAATCCATCTTTACCCCAAAAAAAACATTACCATCTTTTATTTTCAAATCTTCAGTTAACTTCTTGTTTAAAAGCAGTGCTTGGTCTTGTGTATTTTTTCCCAATTTACGTGTCCCATTTTCAAAATCATCAGCATAACCAATATCTTCAAGCACACCCAATATTCTTGGGTCAAACAATCCATCAGTTTTATTGTTATAATCCAAAGAAAGTGATGCGACTTCACACATATCATCAGAAGCAACATTCCATTTTCCAATGGCTAAATTCAATTTGAATAATTCACTTTCAGAAATGAAGCGACTGAATATATTTGTAAAATTAACATACATTTCTTTTGCTTGCGCAATGTTTTCAATAGCAATGTTTTTTTGCGCTTGACTAGGCACAACTATCTGGAAAACAACATCTGTTCCCAGCGCACGAAATTGTTCTCGAACAATACAAGGATATTTCATATCCGTTTTTTAATTTTCAAATGTGTCCACGATTCCGTTTAAATTATCGTCTTTTACAATATATATTTCTGCAATGTCCGGATGTTTGTCTTCATCATCAGGAATGCCGTCGCGATCACGATCTGAAAGTGAAATTGTTTGCAACTGATTTTCTGTAACTATTTTTGCAGGTTCCACAACAATCGTTTCTTGGACCGTTACGGTTTTTTCCGACGAAGAAGACTCATCTTCCTCATCTTCATCTTTATCCTCATCATCCTCGTCTTCGTCATATTCTTCTTCATCATCATCCGCACTTGCAAAATGAAAAACGCTTAAGCCTCCGCCAAAAATCAGAGAGAAAACCATAAACAAAATTGCAAATTTTTTCTTAAACATAGTTAGGATTTACGCGTTTTCTCAACAATTTCTTATTTGGCACGCTTTTGGATAAATACTCACTATCCAAAAGCTCAAAGAGTCGCTGTCGCCAACTATTGGCCAAAAAAGAAATGTTTCGAAATGCGTAACTATTACTTTTTATATATTTTAAAATATTTTAAACTTTATGATTTTTTCGTGGTTGTTTTTGAGGAAGTTGAGCTTGATGCTGGTTTTGTCACTGTTACTGTTTTTGTTACCGCTGGAATAGTTTTGGTTACCGACACGCCAACTTGTCTCTCGACTGTGCCCGGATTATTAGCAACACTATTAACTTTTGCGGCTTTATCCGTCAAAATACGCTGCTGAGCATCAAGAGCATAGTCAGTTGCTGATTTATAGTTTTGCAAGTCAGCTTCAGCAATCACACTTTTTGTTTCTTCAATGTTTTTTTGACGCATAAAAAGAACTGCCGAAAACACAAGCAGCCCATTCATAACAAAAAACATTACTTTACCGCCATGCTTTTTTAATTTTTCCAATAGCATTGTTTTAATTCTACAAATTACGAATTAATACGAATTTACGAATACTGCGCAACTCAAAATTACTACGCTTGAGATGTATGTTTTATTCATTATTTACAGTACAACAAGAAATAATGCTTCATCAAAGCGTTATTTTTTACTTTCAATTATTTTCGCGTATTCCACAAATATCAAAATTATTTTCAATACTTTTCTTTATTTTTTCCAAATCAAGCGTTTTTCCACTTGTTATTTTTTTCATATTCGGATTAATGGTTCGCATTTCGCGATATTCTTGCAAATAATAAGCTTTGGCACCTTTAATCCATTTGGCAATTTTTAAAAAATCATCTTCTTCATGAATACCTGGAACAACCGTGGTGCGAAATTCATATGGAACACCGCTTTGCATAATCATATTTACACTCATCTTTATTCTAATAATATCAGTGGTGATTCCTGTTGCAATGCTATATTTTTTGGGTGCATGTTTAATATCCATTGCGATAAAATCAACAAGTTTTTCTTTTATGATTCTTCTCAAAACATCGGGGCGTGTTCCATTGGAATCAAGTTTTACCTTATACCCCATTGCTTTAATTTTTTTGATAAATTCAATGATATCAGGTTGTATTGTTGGTTCGCCGCCAGTAATGCAAGCGCCCTCAAGTCTACCCCTACGTTTTTCCAAATGTTGAAAAAATTCTTCTTCCAAATTATTCAAAGCTGGAAATTGAGATCTAATTACCAATTCAGGATTATGACAAAAAGGACAACGAAAACTGCAACCAACAGTAAAAACTGTTGTCGCAATTGTTCCTGGAAAATCTATCAAAGTTAGTTTTTGAAATCCACCTAGTCTCATAATTTTTTGATTTTTTTCTATAAGTTCAGCCTTATTCTACTATGTATTTTTTTAAATAAATTCAACTGCTCAAATTTCCAAATCCCAATTTCCAATTTCCAATAAAATTCCAATGACCAAATTTTCAAACAAACAAACTTCCGTGTCATTCTGAACTTGTTTCAGAATCTATCTTCTTTGTCTCAGTTTATTTTCTGTAATCGAGATCCTGAAATAAATTCAGGATGACAACCATGTTGATGAAATTTGGGGCAATTGCAAACTGCGCGCAATTGCCCCATCATCATCTTCGCGAATCTTTAGCAAGAAGCGCAAGCTCCGTCAGTTACGACATATTCATTGCGATCTGCAAATTCTGCTTGCTTACCTTTGTTCCACTGCGTCACTGGACGAATGTATCCAACAACACGAGAATAAACTTCTGTTTGTTGAAAATTCTTGAGGACAGGATCTTTTTGATGACAAGCTTTGCATTTAGTGTAAACCTCGCTGCCAACTTTGTACGGCATATATTCCTCATTGTTTTCGATTGATTTGCCACAATCATGGCAAGTGTATTTTTCCATATAATTTCTTGCCCCGTTAAATTGCGGTAATCCGCACTATTTAACTGGGGTTTTTTATTTTAATTTTTAGACCCCAGTGAAATAGTTGCTTCGCAAATTTCACGGGGTAAATATTTAATCATTCCAATTAAGAACGTCTTCTTAATCAAAATGTTGTTTTTATGGCTTTTTTCCACATTTCTTTTTCCCGCAAAAAGAAACCTGGAGGAAAGAAAAGCTCGCACCGGATGAAGATACTGTGGCAAAAACTTCGCTTCTCACTAAAATTTACACTTCGCTCGTAGTCTGCTGACTCTCGCTACGTTTCAAAATTTTTTAACACTCATCACTCGTTTTTTGCCTACGTACTTCATATGGTGCAAAGGGAATGCGGGATGCGGAATGCAAAACATTCCCACGATGCTAATCATTATTTCTTCTTCCCCACTTTTTCAAGCTTCTTGGCAGGAACTGTTCCGCAATTTCCATTTGTATATTCTTTGCGATCACCAAATTCTGCTTGCTTGCCTTTGTTCCATTGTTCCACAGGACGGATATATCCTACTACGCGTGAATACACTTCTGTTTTCTGTTCAATCACGCATTTTGGACAAATAGGCTGTTCTCCTGGAATATATCCGTGCACAGGACAAATACTGAAAGTTGGCGTAAGCGTGAAATATGGAAGCGCATAATTTTCCGCAATTTTTCTTACCAAATTTTTTACCATTTCAATATCCCAAATGCGTTCTCCCAAGAAACCATGCAAAACTGTTCCACCAGTATATTTTGTTTGCAATTTTTCTTGTAAATCAAGAGCCTCGAACAAATCTTCGGTGAAATGCACTGGCAATTGTGATGAGTTTGTATAATATGGCTCAGCTCCATTTGTGCGAACAGCCAAATCATTTGCAAAAATAATGTCCGGATATTTTTCTCTGTCCTTGCGAGCCAAACGATATGAAGTTCCTTCTGCAGGGGTCGCTTCCAAATTATACATACTGCCAGTTTCTTCTTGGAATTTGAGCATTTTTTCTCTCATATGTGACAAGATTTCTTCTGCCAAAGCTTGTCCTTCTTTGGTGGTAATATCTTTACCAATCAAGTTAACCAAAGCTTCATTCAAACCAACCAAACCAATGGTTGAGAAATGATTTGACCAATAAGCTCCTTGGCGCATTTTGATCGCATCTAAATAAAATTTTGTGTATGGATATAATCCTTTTTCAGTTAAGCTTTCAACGAGTTTGCGTTTTGTTTCCAAACTTTCTTTTGCAATGTCCATCAAAGAGTCGAGTTGTTTGAAAAATTCTTTTTTATTCTTAGCAACATATCCAATTCTCGGCATATTGATTGTTACCACGCCAACACTTCCTGTGAGAGGATTTGCTCCGAACAATCCACCTCCACGTTTGCGCAATTCTCGATTATCAAGACGAAGTCGACAACACATTGAACGAGCATCGTCAGGATCCATATCTGAATTTACAAAGTTTGCAAAATATGGAATACCATATTTGGCTGTCATTTCCCAAACTGCATCGAAACGTTTGTCACTCCAATCAAAATTCTTAGAAATATTGTAAGTTGGAATTGGGAAAGTGAAGATTCTTCCACTTGCATCGCCTTCAGTCATAACTTCAGCAAAAGCACGATTGATGATGTTCATTTCTTCTTGAAATTCTCCATATGTTTCTTTTTGCGGCACACCTCCTGCAATCACAGCTTCTTTTGCAAGCGCAGTTGGAGCTGTCATATCCATTGTGATGTTAGAAAATGGAGTTTGAAATCCCACACGAGTCGAAACATTCATATTGAAAACGAAAGACTGAATTTCTTGTTTTACCTGTGCATAAGTCAATTTGTCATAGCGCACAAACGGAGCAAGCAAGGTGTCGAAATTTGAAAATGCTTGCGCTCCAGCAACTTCTCCTTGAAGAGTATAAATGAAATTAACCATTTGTCCCAAAATTGAACCGAGATGCTTTGCAGGTTTGCAAGCAACTTTCCCTGGAACACCAGTGAAACCTCTTCGAAGCAAATCTTGCAAATCCCAACCGCAACAATATGCTGCCACCAATTGCAAATCATGAATGTGAAAATCTCCGCTTTCATTAGCTTCGCGAATTTCTTTGGAATAAACACGATTCATCCAATATTTACTGCTAACAATTGAAGCGATGTAATTGTTAAGTCCTTGCAAGGAATATGCCATATTCGCATTTTCCTTCACTTGCCAATCAATTTCTTGAATATATTTATCCACCAAACTTACCGCTTCATCCAATGAGTGTTCTGTTTCGCGAATTTTCCTGTGTTGTTCGCGATACAAAATATACGCCTTGGCAGTTTCATCAAAATCCAAAATCATCAGCACGCGCTCAACCAAATCTTGCAATTGTTCAATGGCTGGAATTTCTCCTTTTTTAAAATTTTTATTAAGCAGCTGCACAACCTTGTCTGCGACTCTTTTTGCATCAGATTTGTTTCCCTCACCTGTCACTGAAAATGCCCTCTCAACCGCAATTGCGATTTTCTTTTGATCAAACGGCACAACTCTTCCTGAACGTTTTACAATTTTTTTAACAAGATTTTTCGGCTTAACTTTCTTTGCAACTTTTTGCGGCACTATCTTTTTTACTGCCACAACCTTTTTCCCCTTAACTTTCTTTTTTTGATTTTTCATATTGTTTTCTCCCCCGAGAATTATGTAAATAATTTTTAATTTTTAATTTTTGTAATTTTTAAATAATTTTATAATTCTTAATGTTTAAAAAAATTAAAAATTAAGATTTATTTATAAAATTTAAAAATTTTAAAAATTCGCTAGATTGTTTCCATCTTCTCCATTTCCTTGCGAAAACTGTCTGCATTTTTGAACCCCTTGTACACACTTGCAAATCGCAAATATGCAACATCGTCTAGTTCTTTAAGTTTTTCAAGAATCATTCGACCAATCTCCTTGCTTGATATTTCATTTGACTCGCGAGCTTGAATTTCATATTCAATGTCGCCAATCGCTTTTCCTATTTTTTCTTCACTCACTGGTCTTTTTTCCAAAGCCTTGTGCAAACCAATTTCTATTTTCCTTCTGTCATATTCCTGCTTGCTGCCATCTCGTTTGGTAACAGTAAGCCTCATAATTTCCATTTCTTCATATGTGCTGAATCGTGCTTGGCATTTTTCACATTCTCTGCGTCTGCGAATTGCCTTTGAATCATTAGTGTCGCGAGAATCGACAACCTTCGTGTCGCCATTCCCGCAAAATGGACAAATCATAAGTTTAGCTTTTTAGGCATTAGCTGCTTAGCTTTTTAGAAAAATGCAACTACCCTAAAGTTTAATTATTTTTGTTTTATTTTATTTTATCTACCCCAGTGAAATCCTGCTACTGCAGGTGTTTTGCTAAGGCAAAACAATTTCACGGGGTAAACTTGACAAGAAATATTTTTCACTCTTTTGAAACTTGACTATTTTGTATTTTTATGAACTTATACACTATATGTTGTGTATCGTTAGTCCATTATACCACAAGTCAAATATCCAGCAAGCCTCCCTATTTGAGCCATTTTTGGAAGTTATGCACAGATAAAAAAACAGTTTCCAGGAAGAACTGCTTTTTTAATAAGACGACAGGAGTTATTTCATTATAAAGCCAACTGCCTCATTATTGTATTCAGTTTAAGTTCTAATCCGAGTTGCAATTTGCATTTAAAAATAAAAAGGCAGGCTCAATGTTATCAGAGCCTGCCAATTAAATATTATACAAAAAAACTAAATGAACTCAGCGCAAAGGACAAAGTCCATACGCTCGAGATCCGCAATTGCGTGCGGAGTTACGTTCTCGCCAACGACATACAAAATTTTCTCGCCATGACTTCCTTCTTCCGTGGTCAAGCGCACAGAGCTTCCGAAAATATCTCGTGCAATTTCTTCCATAGATTCTTCGAGGTCATTATGCACAATTCTTACGGTTGACATGATTCCACCTCCATCGGATTTTGTGAGTTTTGTGCGACTTCACTTTTTAGAGGAAAGTTGCACTACCCTCTTTTATGATAGAAATCACTTCATCAGTGACTCCAACCTGTTGATCCCCTGTGTACAAATTTTTTATGGTAAATTTGCCCTCGGCAAATTCATTTTCCCCCGCAATAACTGCAAACATAAACTTTTTGCGGTTTGCATATTTCATCTGCGCTTTTAAGGGAAGCTCCTCGAGAAAAACTTCAGTATTAATTCCCTCACTGCGAAGCCTTGTTGCGAACTTCAGATAATCGGCCAAGCGTGAATGATCCATTGTTGTGACGAGCACTGGTGCAACGGTTGAAGGCCCAGGTTGAAGAATTTTTGCTTCCACAAGACGTGAAAGCAAACGAGTTACACCAATAGAAATTCCCACACCAGGAAGCTTCTTGTCGATGAAGTGACTGGCAAGATTATCATATCTTCCACCAGAACAAATACTTCCTATACCAGGATAATCCTTCAGTATTGTTTCATAAATGGTTCCCGTATAGTAATCAAGACCGCGTGCAATTCTGAGATCGATTGCGAGGTATTGATCGGGAACACCGAGAGATTTCACTGCATTGAAAACAGAAGTTAATTCTTCAACACCCTGACAAAAAAGGTCATTCAACTTCATCGTCTCAAGCTTTGCGAGAATTTCACTATTCCCGTAATCATGAGCGATAAGATCGATAAGATCGTGAATCTTCTCATGAGGAACGGAGGTCGTCTCTTTGATTTCATCCAGCACACGTTTGGTGCCGATTTTTTCAAGCTTGTCGACGATACGCATTACCTGCGCACTTTCCCCGTCAGCAATTCCGAAGTATTGAAACAGACCCTGCAGAATTTTGCGATTATTGATGCGAATCACAAAACGCCCTATCCGCATCTCTTTGAAGATGTGATAGATAATGCTCGGAATTTCCGCATCAGTCAAAAGACTGAGTTTTCCATCTCCGATAACATCGATATCACACTGGTAGAATTCACGGAACCTTCCCGATTGTGGTCTTTCTCCTCTCCACACTTTCTGAATCTGATAACGACGGAAAGGAAATACAAGCTCATTATAATGCTGAGCAACATAACGTGCCAACGGCACAGTGAGGTCGAAGTGCAGTGCCATTTCAGTCACTGAATCTTCACCTTCTTCGGCTGCAAGACGACTCAGAGAATAAATTTCTTTCTCATTACCACCTTTTGAAGTAAGAGTTTCGCTACGTTCCACTGCTGGAGTTTCAATCGGAACAAACCCGAAACGTTCGTAGTTTGTTCTTATGATTTCCAAAATTCGGTTTTCCAGAATTTTTACTTCTGGTAACCATTCAGGAAATCCGCTAATTGCCGTGGGCTTAACTGTTTTCATAATTTTTCTCCCCTTTTGTTATTTACACGTTGATAAAATCGTCGAGATTAAGCTGTTCACAGAGAATATCTACCGCCTCGATACCACTCGTTATTTTTCTGAATGGCATACAGAGAGATTTTACTTCTGCCTTACCCCATACAAATGGGAGTCCATCCGCAACGCCTCCAGTGCCAGCTATCGGAACGATATATTTTACTGGCTCGCCATTCTTGATTATTGCTTCATTCATTTTGAGGATATGAGCACACTCTATAAGCGTCCCAGCTCCTCCTCCATAAACAATAACACCATCAAGAAGGCTTGTAAATATTGGGCTTTCATCGCCCCACCTGCTCTCGCCCACCAAGGGTTCAATGCAAAGAGCGATATCCAAAATATCTTCAGGAAGAACATGTTTTTTTCCCGCGAGAGGAAAAACCCCGATGGTTTTCATGCCATATTCTTTAGCTTTCAATGTTGCAGTGTTTGGAACACCCCAACTCGTGCCACCGGTCAAAATGGCAATTTGATAATTACGCAGTTTCTTGACGGCATCGCCAATGATACGCTCTTCAAGATTTCTTGCAAATGCCTTGTACTGAAGCTGAACTGGATCATCTTTTGGCATGCCCGATATTTCAGCATCAGATCCGCCTGAAAATGCGATTATCTTGTGAAGTCCATTTTGCTTCATGAATTCACGAACAACCTTCGAATAATCTTTTTCTCCACGCACTGTTGTCAACATGTCTCCCCCCTTTCATTGTTTGTTGTGATACACACAGTTAACTTTTCCACGGCCTCAAATAAGTTTTTAAAGAACCTCCTTTCTTTTTGAATTTACACACATTGATACCTCTTTAGATATCGTAGCAGTCTAAGTAATTTTCTGATTTTTGTCAACAGCTGGATCTCGAATTTGAAAATGAAAAAAGGCACTAAATTTTCAGTGCCTTAATATAATATTTTCATTTTTTCAATACAATCATTTCTAAAATATAAGTCCTTCCAAGGAACGTGCAACTATTATGTTTCCATTTGAGTCCTTGAAATCATAAATTGGCACATAGCCCCTACTCTTATACCAATCAAGCACGAAAGATGCTGTTTTGCGTGACAGCAATGTAATACCGACTTTCATATCAGATTCAATGAAATTTCCAAGCCTTCTTGAGAAAAGTGCTGTGGCAATACCCATTTTTCGGTATGCTTCTAGCACGCCTATTCGATCTTGGAAAGCCACTGTTTCAAAGTCGCCAAACTTCCGCTTTATGAAACGAGTAAGTCCAGGAGCATCCAAGCGATCTTCGAGATTATCGAGATTTTCCATAAAACCCCAGCAATATCCAATCACTTGACCATCCTTGCAAGCCAGCCAACATGTTGCACCAGTCATTGGATTAATTTTATCAAAAATATAAGTGACAAAACTATCCACTGACCACACATCAACAACTGGGATACCACAATGCATAAACCCAATAGATTCAAGAAAGGGTTCTTTTTTTCTACTCCATGACTCATTACACACCCGACACGTTTTCCATTTATCCGCAATTTCGGGGCGAATAATTTCTTCGTGACAATGAGCAAAGTTACGAACGAGCACCTTGTCACCTCTTGGATTAAACCAACGATAACTAATTCCACCATCACTCATAATCGTGTCCTCCTTGCTTTTTATTCAACGAAACCGCGAGACACAACCCAAATATGGATGAATCTCAGATGTTAAGTTCTGTTCTTATAATGTTAAAGCTTTCCTTAATTGGAAGCGTCCTTGAAACTTCACGAAGCTCCAAAACAAGCTTACCATTGCGAACCCTTAATCGCATCCACCACCAGACAGACCTAAGAAACATGTCCAAGTTAAGATTTTCACACTGAGAAAATTCGACTTGCGGATCTGCAATTTTTAGTTCGCCATCAATAACATTCATAACAATTCTGTAAGATGCGATCTTATTGCAATATTCCGCAAAACTTGTAGGTGGAGGACCATATCTTCCATCTTGATATTGCGCTTTTGATCCTCTAAGATAATTCTGCCAGATCCTTTTGTTTGCTTCTGCTGGCCAAGCATAATCACAGTATAAAGGTAGGAGTCTTGAAATAAAATCCATCCCTTCGTCTATAGAAACGAGGTCTATATTGAAGTGAATACAAGCAATATGCCCGAGACCAAATAACACATTACCATCAAGATCAAGCCAGATCTCATCACGCTTATCTGGGATAATGAGCGTATTGGACTCATCCTTATCCCAGGACATATTTGACACATAAGCTCCAAATTTCTGGGCAGCGCTGTTTATTTCTGCGAGAAGTAATTCATTTTTTGAATAAATTTCATCATCGCAAACATGAAAAACGGGAGTAACAAGTTCAAAATTATTCCATCCAAGCTCGTAAAAAAGTTCAAAACCACCCTTTTCAATTTTCACTACTTTACCATTTTTCGTTTCACGCATCTCCCAGCCAAAATCACAAATCAGACAGGAAAATATCCCCTGAGATGTTTGGAATGAAATTGGCTGATCACTTCTTTTGTAAATGAGCAAAGATTCGGTTTCGATTCCCATTTTTCTTTCGTCAAATGGAGTCGTTTTTGCATTTTCGAAATATCCACTAATCCTTTTCATGAGCTTTCTCCTTTTTCTTTCCTGCCGAGCAGGAGTTTTTATCTTCATCAATATAATGATGGATACGCATACGATGCAAAAACAAAATGATACTAAGAGAATTGACCAGCAAGCACATTCATGCTAGTATTCCTTAGACTTTACATAATAACAATTTAAGCAAATAATGTCAATAACATCTTAAAAATCAGGATCTGTCCAATATGTGTAGAATTTTATTAATTTCTGGATCGCCAAGTCGTGATGAAAAAAAAATAATTCTTTCCGCTTTTCATTTTCAAGCAAAGATAGGAATGATACCGAAAGGAGATCTGCCAGGACACAAGGATGGCTGGGGTTTTTGTGCATACAAAAATAAACGTATAGTTTTGTGTGAAAAAAATTATACAGATGCCACTACTGATCAAAATTTTCAAAAAACAACCCAAAAGATTGCAGACAATGATCTTGATATAATAATAGGTCATCTACGCAAATCAGCAGTTGGCAAAGTCAGTTTTAATAATACTCATCCTTTTATTTTTCTTGATAATTCATTTTGCCACAATGGCATATTAAATAATAGCCAAAAATTACCGATAAAAATTCTCAATGAACAAATAACAGGAGAGACTGACAGCGAACATTTGTTTTTTTATTTATTGGAAAATATTAAGCCAGAGGATGATTTTACTGAAAAATTTAAGTTATTACTAGAAGAAATCAGAAAAACATATGATTACACTGCTTTAAATTGTCTTTTTTCAAATGGAACCCAAACTATTGCATTAAGAGATGTTAATTTAGCCAATAAAGAAGTTATTGATTTAAATTTGCTAGAATATTATACTCTCTACACTGGAACCAGTAATGATGGAAGATTTACATTGGTTGCTTCTGAAAAAATAGAGCTGCCTAATATTAAATGGAGATTAATGCAAAATCGTGAATTTCTGATATTCAATTAACACTTTTTTATATTAAAAAACAACGAAAAAAACACCCTCGTGAAAAATTGTTTGCTTGCGTTTAAAAAAAGCGCCCCTCATCAATTTGACGAGGGGCGGTTATAGTGCAGGGCGGGAGAAATAAAATATTACATCATTTCATCATCTCACCGTAATGGTTTTGGTGTAGGATTGAATGAATCCATCCTTCCATCTTCTTTCTTCAAGCTCGACGGTGGTCATCGTTGTGCCACCGACTTTTGTGCCAGACGCAGCTTTGATGATTTTACCGTTCCAATTGGAGAAATCGTTGTTGATAACAACTTCTCCATTCGCATCTGAGAGGACGCTTTGGAGTAATGGCTGCGGGAATGGTTGGATGTAATAATTCGCCGCGCCATTTTTACTGTTTGGATCAACAGTGTTGGTCAGCGTTCCGAAAACACTTACCGGTGCGCCAGTGATTGGGTTGCCGAGTGAGTCGACAACTTTTACCTTAATCATTTTTGGCAGATTATTGACAACCTGCCACATATCAACTTGATGATTGGCATTATTGGTTGCCCACCAAGCATTAAGAGGTGAAAATATTGTTCCAGTACCATCACTGAACACGGTCATTGGTTCTTTGGGATATAATACATTCAAGTCATAATCTGCTAAGATTGGAGCAATGCCGGTTCTGTCTCGAAAAACAATACCGTACCACTCACGTGAGCCACCCGCAAGGGTATGCATAAACTCTTCACAGGTGCTCTTTATAACATTATCAAAATATGTAGGACTTATTTTTTCTATTTCACTTCTACCAAGCAACACAGTCTTTTCATCCTCCGCCTTATAAATAGTATAGTACATCTTACCATTTATAACACGGGTTGTAGTAAAGGTATAGGAGTATTGTGAAGTGATATACGCCGGAATTTCACTCCTATCTTTATATATGAAGTAAACAAGCGTTGTCCCGCCATATTTTGGACTCCCCGGAAAATTATTGTCGTAATAATTCGACTGGTCTGTCTGAATTGCATCAAATTGAGCATTGGTATAACTTTTTACCTGCCCAACTTGATACCTTTTTGCGGTATTCTTAGCAAAAACTGCGCTTACTTCTGAGATTGCAGCTCCTGCGTTTTTGACCACATCCGGGTGCTCGTCATAAAAAGCTTTGTTGACAAGCACGGGAATAACTTCCGGATTAAGCGCCGGAAATGGCTCCAGCTTCAAGATTGTTGTTGGTGGCGCAGAAACATTAATCGTAGCCTCGAACTTCGCGCTTGATCCTGCCGCATTTGTTGCGACAAGACTCGGAGTGTATGACCCAGCAGCGTATGTATGCGTTGGATTTTGCTCCGTGCTTGTTGCCCCGTCTCCAAAGATCCACGACCAGGAAACTGGGTTGTTCGTACTTGCATCAGTAAAAGCTACAGTTAGCCCGTTTACATTCATCGTAAACGATGCCACTGGTTTGCTTACTAATGGAGTTGTGGGAGCAGAAGAACTGCCACCACCTCCGCCACAGGCTGCAAAGAACAGCAAGCAAATCATCAACAACCCTACTTTCAGCCAATCAGACATTTCTTTTCTCATCTCTCTCTCCTTTTCTGTCGTAAATAGAAGTGGTTGGTGATTTTGCCCTTTTTCTAAATCCTATTTATATATGTAAAGTAACTTCAAAGCCTTAAGGTAGACTTCAACATATGATTGCACAGAAAATACTTTTTGTCAACCCCAAAAAATACAGCCGAACAGGCTGTATTTTTGTGTATTTCTGCTATATGTTTTATGTTATATGTTTACCCTGTTAAATTGTGGTACTCCACAGTATTTAACTGGGGCTATATGACTATGGTGTAACCTCCATCCAAGGAATTTGATTACCACCTGTGGTTGTTGACGTTGTTGGAAGCGCTGCAGAGCAAGATGCATTAGTAGTGCATTCTTTTGAGCAAGTATTGGTTGCGATATTATAGATATAGTTAATGTCGCAAATCGTGTTGCTAGAAATACACGTAGTATTAGTACATCTTGTTTGAACTGTTGCAGATTTTTGGGTTTGACCTCCTGGACCAGAACAAATTATAAAATATGTTGCAGATGATGAAGATTGAGACACTGTTGCAGTTCCTCCTGTAATAGCTGCATTGCCACCACCCATAGTAGGACTTTTAAGGCAACTTGTTGCGTTGGAAACAGGAGACCAAGTCAAGGTGATGGTTCTTGGCAGAGATGCACTTTCGAGATCGATAATGGAAGGACTAGCAGATAATGTAAAGCTTGGTTTTGGTATGGCGGCAGCTGGACAATCAGAAGGACAGGTTGCAGTTGTCTCTGATCCATTGCAAGTTCCATCACCACAAAATGCAGAAACAGAACAATCAGCAGGACAAGTTATGGATGTTTCTACTCCATTACATGATCCATCTCCGCAAAAAGCTGCAGCAGCACAAGCAGGACAGGTTCCTCCACAATCTACACCTGTTTCAGTTCCATTTTTAATACCATCTAAGCAGGAAGCAACTGCTGTCTTGTTAGCGCTGCATTGAGGAGAATCAGCACCACCATTAATACCAGAGCAATACCAGGTCCAAGGTCCTGTACCAGAAAATGAAAGTACACTCATTCCAATACCACAAAGATTTGGACTAGTAGCTGTTAGTGTTGCAAATGTTCCACCAGAAGCTGACCCGCAAACACCATCCGTTCCTGTTTTAGGAATGACAGGGGCGACAACGTTGTATGAAAAATATGAAGTTCCACGAATTGAAGGACAATCAACCACTTGCCATTCTGTAGTAAAAAGTAGACTTCCATTTTCATCATATATCTGAACAGCACTTCCGTACTCATCATATGTAATTTGAGGTGTAATAACTTCTTTTCTACATTCACCATCGTTAGCTGCCGTATAAAAACCAGCAGTAAAAAATGCACTGTAATTTCCAGCTGCTACTGGTACAGACATCGCTGAAGTATAAACAGGATTAAAACCAAATCCAATCCTGCTTGCAGTCACAGATATTGAACTGCCCGATGTTCCATTACTTCCCCACTTATATTCAACATTCCTACTTGTGTTACTACACCAACTATAATAACTCGACATTGAAACTGTCATATTTTCACTAGGAGCATAGCTTGCTTTATTATAGCTAACAACAAGCGTTCCACTTCTTAGCTTGTTTTCTACTGCATGATTAAAGCCAGGTTCCTGCCAATCATAAATAATATTACCAGAAAGCGAAGGAGCAGTTACCGTCAAAGTATCTGCACTAGCCACGCCAGATCCAAAAAAAAATATTCCTCCAGAGAAAAGCATTAACAATAAAAACATTCCTGATTCACCACGCAATTTGTCTTTAAAAAGAAACGCCAAAACCGCAATCAATGATGCGACCAGGAAAATGATCACAAACAAAACGTTTTTGGAATATTTGGCAGCTGTTTGTTCGACTGGTTTTGATTTGATATTAAAAACATCATTGGACAATTTGTTTCCATCCTTATCGCTGATAGAAATCCTGAGAACTGGATCCAAACATTTTATTGATATTGGGATTGAAAAATTCAACTCTTTTTCTTCAGAACTTCGCGCCAGAGTTTGATTGATTTTTCCACATTCTTGTCCTGCTCCAGATTGAATCATAATGTCAATCTTTCCGTCATCGAAAGTTGTTGGTCCTTTGCGTGAGTTTGGAAACGAATCTGCGCTTCCAGTCCAAAAGAAGTTAGCATTAGCAATGTCGCCTTTTTCATATGCGTCTTTGTCCAAACGAATGTTTTGCACGGTTGCGCTGAGACCGCGAACAACATAGTGAAATTCCACTTTGTTTGAAATTTGGTTTCCATTTTTGTCTGCAAAAACCAGAATGTCTGAATATGCCTGAGGATCAGCAGCTATTGGAATTTGGAATTGAAAGTCTATTTTTTCATTTGGCTTAACAATAACCTCTTTCAATGAGTCTTTTCTAATTTCTTTTCCGAAAGAAGATCGATAAAAAGTTGTCAACGTTGGAGCAAAAGCAGTCTCTTGAGCAAAACTTCCAACAGCGGTGCAGTTTCCGAAAAGAGTTTCATTTTTTTCAACATCCACACCTTCAAGCAATTCATATTTTTTCTGTGGATCATTGTCTTCTTTTACACTCAAAAAACAATTGGTAATCTCCAATGAATCTCCTTGTCCATCCAAAGTCACTTCATTAAGTGTGGATATTGCCAAAGGAAGAGCGTTGCCGTTTTTTGCATTCAAAACTGGAACATATTTCCCTTTCAAATATTTTGGAGCTTCATATGTGATGTTTATTTTTTTTGTTTCATTTTCTCCCAAGCTCACAACTTCGGATGAAAACACTTTTTCATCTGCAACAATATAGCTGTTTTCGTCAGTTCTTGTCAGGCTTATGCCATATATCACCTGAGGCTGAACGCCGGTTCGATTTGAAAGATCGAAAGAAATTTTAAACACATTGCCTGTTTGCTCTGTTATTTTTGCGTCATATATGTTCACAGTGGCAACTGTGACCATCTGCAATCCCTCTTGCTCAGGCGCAGCAACAGGCTCAACGGCAGAAACAGTTTTGCTTAGTGATAAAAATCCCACCAGCAAAAAAACAAACACCGCAACTTTTCTTAAGAGATACTTTTTTGTTTTCATTTTTCTTTTCCACTCTCGTCAAATTTTGCAAAGCAAAAATCAATGAGTATTATTTTAAAGTTTAATATCTGTTTTTATTATACCATCTCAACCCTAAAAAAACAAAAGGTTGTGCATAAAGCAAAATATAGCCCTACTGGGCTATATTTTTTACTATTTGCTATATGTTTTATGACTATGGTGTAACCTCCATCCAAGGAATTTGATTACCACCTGTGGTTGTTGGCGTTGTTGGAAGCGCTGCAGAGCAAGATGCATTAGTAGTGCATTCTTTTGAGCAAGTATTGGTTGCGATATTATAGATATAGTTAATGTCGCAAATCGTGTTGCTAGAAATACACGTAGTATTAGTACATCTTGTTTGAACTGTTGCAGATTTTTGGGTTTGACCTCCTGGACCAGAACAAATTATAAAATATGTTGCAGATGATGAAGATTGAGACACTGTTGCAGTTCCTCCTGTAATAGCTGCATTGCCACCACCCATAGTAGGACTTTTAAGGCAACTTGTTGCGTTGGAAACAGGAGACCAAGTCAAGGTGATGGTTCTTGGCAGAGATGCACTTTCGAGATCGATAATGGAAGGACTAGCAGATAATGTAAAGCTTGGTTTTGGTATGGCGGCAGCTGGACAATCAGAAGGACAGGTTGCAGTTGTCTCTGATCCATTGCAAGTTCCATCACCACAAAATGCAGAAACAGAACAATCAGCAGGACAAGTTATGGATGTTTCTACTCCATTACATGATCCATCTCCGCAAAAAGCTGCAGCAGCACAAGCAGGACAGGTTCCTCCACAATCTACACCTGTTTCAGTTCCATTTTTAATACCATCTAAGCAGGAAGCAACTGCTGTCTTGTTAGCGCTGCATTGAGGAGAATCAGCACCACCATTAATACCAGAGCAATACCAGGTCCAAGGTCCTGTACCAGAAAATGAAAGTACACTCATTCCAATACCACAAAGATTTGGACTAGTAGCTGTTAGTGTTGCAAATGTTCCACCAGAAGCTGACCCGCAAACACCATCCGTTCCTGTTTTAGGAATGACAGGTGGATTAACTACGAGATATGGCATATTGAAAGCAGTTTCATATGTATAATTATCAGCTGAATCAAAATAAGACACATCAAATTGAACATAGTAATCCCCGATGGAAGAGCCTGCAGGCATTGAAATGGTGTTAAAAATAGAAGTAGTTTTTGGTGTTCCGCTATAATCACCATCCAACAGAAGTACTGGAGAACCAGAAGCCAAATATAATCCCAAGAAACTCTTTTTATATGCTTGCGCATATACATATACATCTTTTATTGTATTGGTGCACCAAAGAAAATTGGTAATGAACTCGATTGTCATATTTTCACCTGGATAATAGTGCAGTGTTCCATCATAATAGTGAGAATTTGTAAAATATACATCATAACTCGCACCTTCCGCATCCGTAAAATTAGTAGCCTTTGCATTATTATTTGCAAACAAAAGACTACTAAACAAAAATGCACCCAGAAGCAACATTTTAGCAGTATCCATCATTTTCATACGTCTTTTTTTCAACATCAATAAAAATATTCCCGACAATACAATCAAAACAATAATGACAATCACCGACACAACAAAAATTTTATTTGCATTAATTCCAAATAATAATTCATTATTGTTTATTGCGTTTGTTGGACTGTTTTTTGTGATTATTGATAAATCATTTTTTGCCAAAACCAAACCAGCTCCATCCTCAATCACAACAGCAATTTTTGGGTTTGTGCATTTGGCAGTAATCGCCATTTCAAGATTGATTATTTTTCCATCATTTTCAGCAGAAACTCTCTCTATCTTTTCAGGACCGCACACTTGTCCCTCGCTATTTTTCATTAATATTCTTAAATTACCTCCAGTAAATTGAGTTTTTCCTTTACGCGAACCAGGGAAAGAATCGGCTGATGCACTCCAGAAAAATGATGCTTTCGCTATTTCTCCTGCCTCGTATCCACTTTTGTCAAAAACCACATTTTGAATCGTAGCACTTAAGCCCCTGAGAACATATCGAGCAGTTATGTTACTTGAAATGATTTCATTAGTTGCAATATCCAAAAAATTTATATTTCCCTGATAGGCTTGCGGTTCGGTTAGCTTTGGAATTACAAATTTCCAAGCTGTTTTTTGCCCTGGCTCAAGATCCAATTGGGCACCTTTTTCATTGGAAACATTTTTACCAAAAACTGTTCTCAAACGAGTTTCAATTATTGGCATAATTGAAATTTGCCTATCCAAGTTATTTAAAATTTCACAATTAAGCATTAACGTCTCATTTTTTTCAACATCTGTCCCTTGCAGTAATTCATATTTTTTTAAACCCTGTTCTCCATCTATTGTCAAAAAACATCCTAGCGCAGAAACTTGTTCACCGTTACCATTAAATTCGACTTTTCCAACTGGAACAATGCCAAAAGGAAGTCCATTGGAATTTCCTACTTGTACAAAAAGTTCATATCTACCCTTAACATAAGAAGGGGCGGAATAAGTTATTATTTTAGAAATAGAATCCCTTTCAACCAAACTTAAAACGTCCTCGGAATACACTTTCTGATGAATAATTTTTTGCGTTCCATCTTCCTCCTCAGCAATAAGACCAATGGAATACATTATTCCTGCCTGAGTTCCAATTTCATTTGTAATATCAAAGGAAACAGTTATGTCTAAATTATTTTGACTCACTATTTTTTGATTATAAACATTAACAGTTGCCACAGTAACTGCTTTTGTTGTGATTTTTTTTGGTTCAGCAGCATCAGCATTTGAACCTAAACCAAAAAGGACAACAAATGCGAATAAGAGCATTGCCGTTAGTCGAAAAATGTTTTTCAACTTTCTTTTTTTTGTTTTCATTTTTCTTTTTCCCGTCAAATCTTGCAAAGCAAAAATAAACGAGTACTATTTTAAAGTTTAATATCAAACTAAAAGTATATTTATTATACCATAAAAATCAAAAAAAGTTATGCACAGGCAACATGGAACATACAGCATAGAGCATATAGCAAAAATGCAAATGTTTTATGTTATAGAAATACAAAAAACCAACCCCGCAGGATTGGTTTTTTTGAATGCTATGTTATATGAAGATTAATCTGTCAGTCACGACTGACTGGTTTAACCCGTCGCTCGTGAGCGACAGGTTATTTCTCCATCTTTCTCCTGATAAATGCTGGGATTTCAAGTTCATCATCATCTTCTGGTTTTGCTTCAGGGGTTGGATTTACTGTGCGGGGTTGAATTTTTTCTTCAATAATCATTCGGGGTTCAAGGATTTTTTTGACAGGAAAAGTGATTGACTCCTTAAGTTCTTCGCTTTCCATTTTTTCTTCTTTTTCAGCAATAGTTTCGTGAGATGCTGCTCCAGCTCGAACTCGATTAAGAAGTGGGTTTTCAACGATGCGATCAGCATCAAAACCTGTTGCCACCACCGTGACGTGAATTTCACCTTTTTTAACTTGATCATCCACCACCGCTCCAAAGATAACTTTGGCATTTGGATCAACACTTTCCGTGATGATGTTGGCAGCTTCATTGATTTCAAGCATTCCAAGGTCACTTGAGCCTGAGATGTTGAAAAGCACGCCTTTGGCACCATCAATTGAAAGTTCGAGAAGCGGACTATTGATTGCAGCTCGAGCGGCCTCTGCAGCTCTATTTTCGCCGCTAGCGATGCCGATACCCATCAGAGCCGATCCAGAGTCCTGCATAATTGCACGCACGTCAGCGAAGTCCACATTAACGATCCCTGGCTTGGTAATAAGGTCAGAAATTCCTTGCACACCTTGTCTCAGAACATCATCCACAATTCTGAAGGCGTTAATAAGGGTTGTTTTTCTATCAATAATCGAAAGCAATTTGTCGTTAGGAATGGTAATAAGCGTGTCAACTCGATCTCGCAGATTTTGCAAACCTTCTTCTCCAAGATTTCTTCGTTGAGCACCTTCAAATGAAAACGGTTTAGTCACAACAGCAACTGTCAGTGCGCCCAATTCCTTGGCTGTTTCAGCCACCACTGGAGCAGCTCCTGTTCCCGTTCCTCCACCCATACCAGCACAAACAAAAACCATATCAGCGCCCTTGAGCACATCTTGAATTTCATCGCGATTTTCTTCAGCTGCTTGTCTGCCAATTTCAGGATTCATCCCTGCGCCAAGACCTTTGGTAAGATTTTTCCCAATATGCACCTTTTCTGAAGCTTTTGAATGATGCAAAGCTTGCGCATCAGTGTTAATCGCCACAAATTCGACTCCTTTAATTTTGGAATCGATCATTCTGCTGATTGCATTGTTTCCAGAGCCTCCAACACCAACAACTTTAATTCGAGCAAATGTTTCAATATCGGGTTTGATTTCTGCCATATTTTTACAATAGTTAGCAGCATAAACTGCCAAACAATAAATATAAATTAGATTTTTCTGAAATTGCTCCCTTTTGTTTTCGTTTTTTGTTTTAAGTCTAATTTCTAAAATTCTGCTTAATAGCAAATTTCCTAGTTCTTTAATTTATCACAGCTTTGGCAACTATGTCAAACCCAAAAAAATTATGGTAAAAATTTCTTAATCCACTGTCTGGCTTTTTCAACACCATCCCCTGTTCCGCGCTTAAAGATATCCACAGCCTTGGAATTCAAGAAATTCTCATTGGAATAAGCGGTGTTTCTTTGTTGAGACCACAAAACAAGTCCTGCTGCTGTCGCAAAAGAAGGATCATCAACCTTATCAAGAACACCGCCCAAGCCCAAAGGAAAACCAATTTGCACAGGCAATCCCAAAATTTCTTTTGCAAGATCAGCAGTGTGTGTCATTTTTGCGCCACCACCAACCAACACAGCGCCCGAAGGAAGCAACCCTGCTTTTCCGATTAATTTCAATTCCTTTTGCACGAGTAAAAATATTTCCTCAAATCTTGCTTCAATAATTTCTGCAATATGAAAACGAGAAACAACGCCTTCTTCTCCTGAATCTATTTGCGCAAGGTCAATACCTTCTTTTTTATTGGTGTCGCGAGAAAGTGCGCTTCCATATTCAAGTTTAATTTTTTCTGCCACATCAATAGAAGTTCGCAGTCCAATAGCAATGTCGTTTGTGATGTGTCCTGCTCCAACTGGAATTATGGCAGTATGAATAAGATCACCTTCTTCATATACAGCCAATGAAGTTGTTCCACCTCCAATGTTGATGAGCACAACTCCAAGCTCTTTTTGCTTTTTGCTCAAAACTGCTTTTGCCGCAGCCAATGGTTCAAGCACAAGATCATCAATTTCAATATTGGCTTGATATGCACATTTGCTTATGTTTTTAATATGAGAAGAATTGCTTTCAATAACCAAGGCATCCACTTCCAAACGAACGCCTTTCATTCCAAGCGGATCTTTGATGTTGTCTTGATCATCAAGTCTATATTTTTTTGCAAGCACGTGAACAATTTCTCTGTTCATTGGCAATGAAATTATTTGCGCCTCGGAAATAACTCGATTGATGTCATCATCCATAACTTCCCCGTCTGCTTTTCCAATTGCTATAACTCCTTTGGAATTTTGAAAACCAATATCCGATCCTCCAATATTAAAAATGGCACTTTTCACAGCCACGCCAGCCATATGCTCAGCTTTTTCAACTGATTCATTCACTGTCTTTATGACATCTTCAACGTCGATTATTACTCCGCGTCTGATTCCAAAAGAAGCAACTGCGCCAACACCAATAACGCGAGGATTTTCCTCGCCTCTGATTTGTTGCGCAATCACAGTGCGCACATTTGTTGAGCCAATATCTATCCCAACAACTACCGAATTATTATCCCTAGCCATATTATTAAAAATTCTAATTTTTCAACACCTAACCTTCAATTCATTATATATGAATTGCCAAATTCTTGCAAAACAATTCTTTCTGTGTCCTAGTAGCTTGAAATTGTTGCGGCTAATTCTCTGAAATATGGGTAAAAAATGATTATTCCAACAATAACCGATGCCACCGCTGAAATCAAAACCACTGCCGCCATAAGATCTTTGATCAATCGTGCATACGGATGTATTCTCGGTTTCAAAATGTCCACCACTCTTTCAAGCACGGTGTTTGTAAGTTCTGAAATCAAAACCCACATTATCATCAAAAGCAAAATAACGGCTTCCCAATTTTTAACTTTAAAAACAAAGATGAGACCCAGAACCAAAAATCCGAACAGAAGTTCAATACGAAAATTTTTCTCATGCACCGTGGCATATTTGATTCCATCCAAAGCATGTCTCAAACTTCTTTTGAATCGCCTTAATTCTTCATTCATATAGATAGCTTTTAGGCATTAGCTTCTTAGCTAATTAGCTTAATTAATTTATAATAATTATTTTTTATTTTTGCTGGTTACTAAATTTTCGGCGACTTGTTTTTGGAGTGCAAACATTTTTTTGCCATGCTCAAAACCAAGCAAATGGAAAATTCCGTGCGCCGTGATATATGTGAGAGCATACTCCAAGGACTGTCCATCTTCATTAGCATTACGCTCAATATATTTCGGACACAAAATCAATTCGCCAATAAACACTTCATTTTCATTTTTTTTCTCACAAAGTTTTTCGGTTGATTCATATTCGCAAAAAGAAAGCACATCCGTTGGAGATTGCTTTTTGCGATATTGACTGTTCAATTTTTGAATTTCATCTTCGCTAACCAAAGCAACACTAAGTTCCAAAATTTTATTTTCAAGACAGCCCAAATCAGCCAATGCAAGTGAACGCTGAAAAATACCCATAAACTTTTTCTTAGAAAATTTATAAGTTGTCTTATTATTTACTTCAAGAATAAATTTCATTTTGATAAGGAATAAGTATTGCAAATTGTCACTCACATACATTTTTCTTTTTGTCACAGAAAAACAATTGCAACTTTTGACCTAACACCAAGGAGACTTGTTTTAAGTGAAAAAAGAAAAAGTATGTTCGTTCCAATTTTCCAATGAGCTACTTTTCAAGTAATTGTTTTGCAATTTCGCGCACAACATTTCCATCAGCTTCTCCTTTCATTTTGCTCATAGCTTGACCCATAACCTTGCCTAGATCGCCAACACCTGCTGATCCCGTTTGAGCAATCACCTCGCTGACTATGGCAGTAATGGCTTCCTTGGATAATTGCGCAGGAAGATATGGCATAATAATTTCTAGTTCAATTTTTTCTTTTTCAGCAAGATCAGCTCTGCCACCATCTTCGAACTGACGAATGCTGTCCTGTCTTTGTTTGACGGCGCGCGAAATAACTTCCAAAACTTCTGCATCATCAAGACCAGTTTCTCGTTTTTTCTTTTCAATTTCCAAATTTTTGACAGCGCTATCCAAAAGACGCAAAGTGTCACGACGAACACTGTCTCCGCTTTTCATCGCATCCTTAAGGTCTGAGATAATTTTTTCTTTTAAAGTCATATAATAAAAAAACTGATTAACGCGAATTATCAACAGATTTTCACGAATCACGAATTTTATAAAAATTATTCGTGATTCGTTACTATCTGTTACAAATTCGTACTAATTCGTTATTGTCTTTACATTTTGCGTTTGATGTTTTTCAAAGCTTCATCGTCAAATTTTCCAAGTTTTTTAAGCTTATCAATTTCTTTACGAATTTTAACTTTATATAATGCTTCGTCGCGTTTTTCTGTCTTGCTTTTCTCATCGTTCTTGAATCTGGTTTTGCGAGCACGAACAAGCACACCACTTTGCTGAATTTTACGAGAAAATCTTCGCATTAAGCTTTCTGTCGTTTCTTTATCCTTTTTTTGTACTCCAATCATAGAAAAACCTCCTCTCTATAGTTTATGATTACTTATCTATAACCTATCATATTGTACTGAAAAACTCAAATAAGTCAACCAATCATGAATCATGGAACATTTAGCATGGAGCAACCTTGCTGTTTTTTTGATCCATGTTCTATGCTTTATGCTCCATGTTTTTACTTCCAGTCAACCTCTAGCGGTCTGATTTCTTCGTGGAGCGGTGCTCCACCAATCAAATGCAAATGAATGTGATCCATTTCTTGGCCACCGTGTTTGCCAGTGCGGAAAAGCAATTTGTATCCATCTTCTGCAATGTTTAATTCTTTGGCAATATCTCTGGCAGTAATTATCATCTTTCCTAAAAGTTGAATATCTTCAGGATCATTAACTTCGTTTATTGATGCAATATGCTTTTTGGGAATAATCAAAATATGCACAGGTGCAAGTGGATGAATATCCTTGAAAGCAATGATTTCCTTGTTTTCAAAAACAATTTTTGCATCAACCTTTTTTTCAACAATTTTACAAAAAATACAATCCATAAGACAGTTGAAAGTTAAAAGTCGAAAGTTGAAAGCGAAATGCTTTATAACTTTATAACTTTATAACTTTGGACTTAATTTTTTACTCTCCTTCGTGGGAAACAACCACGTTGTTTTTTAATATTTTTCTTACCGCAATGATAAGACGTTCGTGATTGACAGTTTCTTGCGTGCCACTAACCATATCTTTCACAATCACTGTTTCATCGAGAGCTTCTTTTTGCCCAATAATCAAAGTTATTTCAACACCAAGCCTGTCCGCCACGCGAAGTTGCGATTTGAGTGATCCGCGTCCAAAACTTTCCGCAGTCAAAATTCCATTTTTTTGAAGTTCTGCAAAAACATTCAAACTTTTTTTCTTCGCCAAATCTCCAAGTTGCGCCAAGAACACTCGAGGCTTCGGTTCGATATACATTTTTGCGTGCACGCGTTTCATTTCCTGCACGATTCTGTCCATACCTATTCCAAATCCAATAGCTGGTGTGTGTTCTCCACCCAATTCTTCAATCAAATGGTCGTATCGTCCTCCACCACCAAGTGAATGTTTTTTGCCCTCTTCATCGCCAGACCAGATTTCAAAAACTGTTTTCGTATAATAGCTAAGACCTCTAACCAAACGAGGATTAATCACGTATGGCAAATCAAGCTCATCCAAATATTCCAATAAGCTTTTGAAATGAACACGACATTCGGTGCAAAGCCTGTCTATTGATTGAGGCGCTGTTGTTGCAACTTGAATACATTTATCTTCCTTGCAATCCAAAATTCTAAGCGGGTTTATTTCTAATCTTTTTTTGCAATTAAGACAAAGTTTCTGTTTTTTTGATTCAAAATATGCCACCAAAAGTTCTTGATATTCTTTGCGACATTTTGGACAACCAATTGAGTTAACTTGAAATTGAATATTTTTAATTCCCAAGCTTGTAACCACACGATGAGCCAATTGAATGAGCTGCGCATCAAGGATAGGATCTTGCTCTCCGAAAGCATCGAAATTTGCTTGGAAATGTTCGCGATAACGCCCTTCTTGCGGACGATCATAGCGATACACCGGACCAGTTGAAAAAAGTTTCACTGGTTTTGAAAGCACATTCATTCCGTGTTGAATATATGCTCGTCCAAGACCCGCAGTTAATTCTGGTCTGAGCGCAACTTTGTCTCCGCCCTTGGTAGTAAACATATACATCTCCTTGTCCACGATGTCAGTTCCCTTTCCAATTGAACGAACAAACAAATTTGCATATTCAACAGCTGGTGTGTCAATGCGCTGAAATCCATAGTCAATAGCCACACGCGCAAGCACGCGTCTTAGTTGGTTCCAATAGGGCTGATCTCCTGGGAGAAGATCTCTCATTCCCCTTGGTGGTTGCATTAAAATTTCTTCCTGAACCTGCATTTTTTCTTTCAAAACCTTCTTTGCTGTCGGAGATTTCACTGCTTTTTTTGCGGTTGTTTTTTTATCCATTTTTTTTGCAACGCTTTTCTTTATTATTTTACCTTTTACTTTTGCCATAAATTTGTAAATTATTTATTTACAGTATTTCTGCTTTTGTGAATGGCCAGGCTCTGATCAGAACTTTTCCGACAACATCATTTTCAGGAAGAGCGCCCCAAGCGCGAGAATCATGAGAAAACTGACGATTATCACCCAATACAAAATATTCATTATCTTTGATTGTTGTTGTTACAGTTCCGTTAGTTATTGATCCTGCGGACAAATAAGCACGCTCATCAAGCACCAACCCTTCAGGATTTTCATCATTATAAATTGTCACTTTTCCCGCCTCAACTTTCACTTGTTCACCTGGAAGTCCGATTACACGCTTAATGAAAAATTGCTTAGGATCCCGAGGATAACGAAAAACCACAACGTCTCCACGACTCAGTTCCTTGAAAGATCCTACGGTAAAAAGATGCATCCCATCAACATTAGCGCTTGTTTCCTTATAGCCCAACTCATTGACTATCAAATAATCGCCGTCTTTAAAATTTGGCTCCATACTTGCACCCTGCACAAAAAATGGCTGAAAAAGGAAAACTCTGATTGGAACAATAATGATAAGTGCCCAGAAAAAGACTTTTACCACTTCCCAAAGAAAACTTCCAACACCATAATATACTTCTTCTTCTGTTTCAATATTATTGTTTATTTTTTCCATATTTATTTGAATAAGATAAAATTCATCGTAAACACAACAATGATACCACGCATCAGCCTCAAATGCAAGCCCCGTTATAAGCCTCTAACACGCTGTTTTTTGACATTTTAGCCTAAATTGCGTACCATACTAACGATGGATGGTATCAAAAAAAAATATCCTGCAATGCCAAAAATGGAGCTCGGCTCCGAATCGGAGTTGAGCTCCGCTTTTGAACGTGACCAACAAAAAAATCCATCCCAATATTTTCCAAAAAGAGAGGAGTTATATATTCCCCGAGAAGAAACAATGCGAGAAGAAAAAGCTGAGATAAAATTTCAAAAAGGGCGACTACTGCAAAAAATATTATGGACTTCCTTGATTATCGCGATACTGCTTTTGCTTTCTTTTGCAATATTTTTTCTTAGTAAGACATATATTACTAGCAAAAAAATGAACGATTCTTCTGCACAAACATCATTGTCGCAGGATATGAAATCACTTTTTGCTCCGATTATCCCGTCATCTGATAAACATATTTTAAAAGGAGAAGACAGCGGGCGTATCAATATTTTGCTACTTGGCGCAGCAGGAGAAAACAAACCCGGAGGAAATCTGACCGACACAGTGATGATTATGAGTATCGATACCAAAAATAAAAAGGTTGCGCTTCTTTCTTTGCCAAGAGATTTTTATGTTCCAATTCCTGATTCACAATCGTTTACCAAAATTAACAGCTTATACAAAATCGGACTTGCCCAGCAAAAAGGAGCAGATTTAATCAAGCAAGCCGTAGAAAAAGTTACGGGAACAGAGATGGATTATTACATCGCAGTTGACTTTGATGCTTTTGCAAAAATTATTGATGACATCAATGGTATCAATGTGATGGTTGAGCGCGACATATATGACCCGACATACCCCGGACCAAATTACAGCTATGAACTTTTTGCATTGAAAAAGGGTGCTCATTTGCTTGGTGGCGACGTTGCACTCAAATATGTTCGCGAGCGTCACGACGATCCCGAAGGAGATTTTGGCAGAGCCAAACGTCAACAGCAAGTCATTCAAGCAGTCAAAAGCAGATTATTTTCAATGCAAACAATGTTCAATGTTGTCGCACTAAACAATGTGCTCAACACGCTTGGAAACAATATCAAAACTGATATGTCATTTGATGACATTGAACAGTTTATAAAATTAAGCAAAGTTGTCGACACGCAAAACATTACCAATGTGGTTGTTGATGCGTGGAAGCCTGACAGTTTGCTCAAGGTTTCGCACATAATGTTGGGAAACGACCGCGCCTTTATTTTAATTCCGCGTATTGGCAATTACAGCGAAATCCAAGATCTTGCTCAAAATATTTTTGACCAGACAGAATTAAAAAAACGTCAAGCGGAAATTTTGCAGGAAGATGCAAGCATCGCAATTATCAACCAATCCTCAGACGCCGAACTTGATGACAAAATTAAAAAGTTGCTCACAGAAAAGTTGAGATTCAAAAATGTAAAAATAGTTTCCAATGATTCTGATGAAATTAAAAATGAAACTACTGTCGCCAGCAATTCGGATGTCGAAAAAATATTCACTCTTGATGAGCTGATCAAAAAACTTCCTGCAACGATTGATCCTCAGAAAACTGCAATGGAAAATGACATCACAATAACACTTGGAAATGATTTGATTGATATTTATAAATACGAAGAAGATACACTGGAAGATTTTAACAAAGCACAAGACAAGCAACAGGAAATTTCCAATTTCTAATTTCTAATTTCTAATAAAATCCCAATTAGTAAATTTCCAATTTCAAAAAACTTAGGCATTTAAAAATTTGAAATTAATTAGATATTAGGAATTAGGAATTATAAAATATAAACAATTTCACAAATTCTTTTGTAAAATTTTAACTTTTTTAAAAAAATTAATATTATGAAACTATTAGTAGGTCTTGGAAACCCCGGAAATCAATATGAAAACACTCGGCACAACGCTGGGTTTATTATCTTAGACAAAATTCAAAAAGAACTTTCTTTTCCAGAATTTCAATCAAACAAAAAATTTGAAGCTGAAATTTCAGAAGGTATATTAAAAGGGGGAAATGGGATAAAAGGGGTTAATGGGGAAAATATAAAAAAGGTGGAAAATAAAGAAGAAGGGAAAATGGGGATGGACAAAGTGGATAGGACAAAGGGGGTTAATGGGGAAAATGAGAGAGAAGATGAAAAAGTAATTTTGGCCAAACCGCAAACGTTTATGAATCTTTCCGGGAAAAGTGTGGCTAGCATTTTGACTTTTTATAAAATTCCAATTGAAAATTTAATTGTGCTTCACGATGACCTCGACATTGAACTTGGAGCGTTTAAAATTTCCCAAGATTCTTCAGCTGCAGGACACAATGGAGTGACTTCGATTTTTGAAACACTTGGCACTCAAAAAATTAAACGTGTTCGCATTGGAATTGAAGGCGCTGAAAAAAAACTTGAGCGTCAAATGTCTGGCAGCGATTTTGTTTTGCAAAAATTTTCCAAAGAGGAACTAGAAGCTGTGCAAAAACTTTCGGAAGAAATTACAAAATCAGTATTCGGTATTTAGTATTTAGTATTTCGCATTCCCTTTGCACCATATGAAGTACGTAGGCGAAAAACGAGTGATGAGCGTTAAAAAATTTTGAAACGTAGCGCCCGTCAGCAGACGTAGGCGCGAAGTGTAAATTTTAGTGAGAAGCGAAGTTTTTGCCACAGTATCTTCATCCGGTGCGAGCTTTTCTTTCCTCCAGGTTTCTTTTTGCGGGAAAAAGAAATGTGGAAAAGAGTTTTTACAAATTTAAAAGCGCTGTCTTTTGTTTACCCACCTGGATAAATTCAAAAGCCGGCGCTTTAATAAATCTTGTGATATTCATTAATATGTCTGATGAATATCACTAAGATCTTTAATATCCCTGTACCCACCATCAGTCCTTCGTCTGTTTAGATTTAAATATGGTATAGCGATTTTTCTTTTGTCATTGTTGCTGAGAACTTCTTTGCCTCTGTGACTCAAGCCAGCTCCTAGACCAGAAAGATCCATTGAGTTAAACGACGAGTTTGATAACATGATAGACCTCCTTTTTGAGTCCGTATTCGGACTAGTTAGGTATGGACATTAATTCAAGGAACAATCCCCCTTTGAAGCAACAAAAGACAACTCTCAGAAAGAACTGTCTTTTGTTGCCAAAGAGCAAATATTTCACTTTTACATCATCCACCTTATACTCCCATTATACTCCTTTTTTAGCAAAAAGTCAATGGCGTGCCGTTTCTTGCTTATATAGAGCCAAAAAATCACACAAGAATTTTTGATAATTGTCAAATATTTCAAGATAGGATATTCTTGATAAATGAAACACTTAAACGCTTTGAATACAATTTATGGCCTTGGCAATCAAAAAATGAAATTGCTGATGAGTTTTTTTGAAAGCGCAGAGCAAGTTTGGCAAGCATCCCGCGAACAGCTTTTGAAATCTGGTATCGCAGAAAATATTGCACAAAAAATTGTCGAGCAAAGACCGCTTATTGATGTTGAAAAAGAATGGGAAAAACTAGAAAGAGAAAACATTCTCGCCATTGGACTTGATGACCCTCGCTACCCCGCCCTGCTCAAACAAATTCCGGACAATCCTTATGTTATATATATGAAGGGAGATTTGAAATGTCTTGATCTTCCATTGGTTGCTATTGTTGGCTCGCGAAAACTGACAGAATATGGCAACGATGTCGCCCGTGGATTTGCCAGGGATTTGGCGGACAGTGGCATTTGTGTTGTCAGTGGTCTTGCCTTTGGAGTCGACGCTATGGCTCACACTGGAGCGCTTGAGGTCAAAGGAAGAACAATTGCTGTGCTTGGAAACAGTTTGGACAGCGAGAGTATTGCACCGCGCACCAACTTTCAACTTTCCGAGGATATTATTAAAGGTGGCGGACTTCTGGTCAGTGAATTTCCAGTCAAAACCGCGGCCAACGTTGGCACATTTCCTGCGCGCAATCGCATTATGGCTGGGATGAGTCTTGGAACACTGGTTGTTGAAGCCGCAGAAAAAAGCGGCAGCTTGATTACTGCCAACTTGGCTTTGGATTATAATCGGGATGTCTTTGCTGTGCCGGGATCAATCTTTTCTCCCCAATCAACTGGAACGCATATGCTCATTAAGGCTGGAGCCAAACTCGTGACCTGTGTGGGAGATATTTTAACCGAACTAAGAATCGAAAGCGGCAAAAAAATGCCCCTTGAAGCAAAAGTTTTTGACCTGACGGATGATGAAAAAATAGTTCACACAGTTCTTTCTCACGAAAGCCTCCACATTGACAGAATATCAAAACTGACTAAACTTGAGACATCGACCATTTCCTCAATACTCGCAATGATGGAAATAAAAGGTGCAATCAAGAACGTCGGAGGACAAAATTACATCAGGCTTTAAATCCTCCTGATAAAAAAGTTTAAAAAATTTCAAATTACAAATACCAAATTTCAAATAAATTACCAATGCCAAATTTTTAAATTTTTAGTATTCAGAAATTAAGACATTCATTTGAAATTTTTAATTTGGAATTAGGAATTAAAATTTCAATAAACAAGCAAGCCAAAATCATAAATTAAGAAATAATATATAAAGCAAATGAAGCTAATAATCGTTGAGTCCCCTACTAAAGCAAAAACTATCACAAAATTTTTAAGCAAAGATTACACTGTGAAATCTTCTTTTGGTCATGTGAGGGATTTGCCAAAAAGTGGTATGGGGGTGGATATTGAAAAAGATTTCACACCAAGCTATGAAATTCCAGACAAAGCCCGCATCAAAGTGGCTGAACTTTTGAAACTTTCCAAAAAAGCTGATGAGATTATCCTAGCTTCCGATGAAGACCGTGAAGGAGAAGCAATCGCTTGGCATTTGGTGGAAGCATTAGGGTTAGACAAGAAAAACAAAAAACCATATTCCAGAATTGTTTTTCATGAAATTACAAAAAATGCAATTTTGAAAGCACTCGAAGCTCCGAGAGAGATTGATATCAATTTGGTTGATGCTCAGCAGGCGCGGCGCGTGCTTGATCGCTTGGTTGGATATGAACTTTCTCCATTTTTGTGGAAAAAAATTCGTCGCGGACTTTCGGCTGGACGTGTGCAATCAGTAGCGCTGCGCTTTATCGTTGAGCGCGAACGAGAAATTCAAAAATTTGAAGCTGAAGAATTTTGGACAATTTCTGCCAAACTTTACCCTGTTAAATCCGGCGGGGTCGCCGGTGCGAAGCAATTTAACAGGGTGAAAAAAGAAAAAACCAATGATGAATTTGAAGCCAATTTACTAGAACAAAACGGAGAAAAAATTGAACAAACCATCACGTTAAAACTTTTCACCGGAGATTATAAAACCAAAAAAAGTGTTATCGCCAACAAAAAAACAGCCGATGAAATTACCAACGAACTCAAAGATGCAAAATACCAAGTTTTGTCAGTTGAGAAAAAAGAAACGATGCGAAGTCCTTCCGCACCTTTTACTACTTCAACTTTGCAACAAGCTGCCATCAGCAGTTTTGGTTTTTCAGCCAAACAAACAATGATGACTGCGCAGAAACTTTATGAAGAAGGTTATATCACATATATGCGAACTGACAGTATGAATCTGTCATTGGAATCTTTGATGAGCGCAAAAAAAATAATTGAAAAGGAATTTGGTAAAAATTATTCTTTGGAAAGTCCTCGCTATTTCAAAACCAAGTCAAAGAGCGCGCAAGAAGCTCACGAAGCTATCCGTCCAACTGATCCGGAAAAAACTCCTGATGAACTGATGCCACTTTTGGAAACAAATCAATACAAACTATACCGCCTCATTTGGAACCGAATGATTGCTTGCCAAATGCAAAACGCAAAATTAAATTCTGTTAAAGCTGACATCGAAGCTGCCGGAAAGAAAAACAAATTCTTGTTGCGAGCATCTGGCTCAACCGTTGTTTTCGATGGTTTTTTGAAAGTATATGAAAACAGAGCGGCGCAAGCTGAATCATTTTTGCCAGAGCTTAAAAAAGGAGATGCCCTTTCCGCTTTGGAAGTTTTGCCATTGCAAAAATTTACCTCTGCCCCACCACGATATAATGAAGCAACATTGGTTAAAGTTTTGGAAGAGCACGGAATTGGACGACCTTCAACTTATGCACCAACAATTTCCACCATCATTGAACGCAAATATGTGGACAAAAATGAAGACAAAAGATTGTTTCCATTGGAAATTGGTTTTCCAGTTAATGACCTTTTGGTTGAGCATTTTCCAGAAATTGTCGGCATCGATTTTACTGCAACTATTGAAAAAAGTTTTGATGAAATTGCCGAGGGAAACAAGCCTTGGGTTCCAGTAATTCGAGATTTCTACGGGCCATTTCACAAATTGCTTGAAGAAAAAACTGACAGTGTTAAAAAAGAAGATTTGGTGGAAAAACTTGATCGACCTTGTCCTACTTGCGGAGCAGAATTGGTTATGAAATTTGGACGCTTTGGTAAATTTATCGCTTGCAGCAATTATCCAACTTGCAAATATACCGAAAAAACTGACAGTGAAAAAAAGGAGGACGAAGAAAACTCTGGGGTTATTTGTGACAAATGCGGAGCGCCAATGGTTGTGAAACGTGGAAGATTCGGTGCATTTTTGGGTTGCAGCAAATATCCGGAATGCAAAAACATTATGAATATTGAGAAAAAAACCGGAGTTAAATGTCCCAAGTGTCAAAAGGGTGACATCATCGAACGCAAATCCAAAAAAGGCAAAATGTTTTATGGCTGCAATAAATATCCGGAGTGCGATTTCGTGATGTGGAACAAACCAACTGGAGAAATGTGTCCGTCTTGCGGACAACCGCTTGCTTTTGCTGCCAAAGGGAAAACCAAATGCTCAAACAAGGAGTGCGGAAAAACATTTGACGCAAAAGAATAAAAATTGTCCATCTCAAAAATGGACTACGCGCAATATATGGTTTTAAACGTTGAATGCAACGCTTAATTTTTTGTTTGCCTATTTCCTTTTTGGCACGCTTTTGGATGAATGCTCAATATCCAAAAGCTCAAAGAGTCGCTGTCGCCGACTATTGGCCAAAAAGAAAACAGACAAACAAAAAATTCAAAGCTTGTTTCTTAAGAACCTATGCAATATCAAAAAAAACAGAGTCTTCTCTGTTTTTTTTGCTTTTATAACACATAATTGATATACTAAAAATATTAAAATACTTGGAATGTATTATAAGTTATGGAAAATTTAACTCTTGAAGATATTATTGGTGCGCTGCGAAATCCGCCTTCGGATGCGCGAAAAAAAGTTATAGCCAAAGCCTATGACTTTGCTGTTAAAGCGCATGCTGGTCAAAAGAGAAATTCGGGCGAGGAATATTCTCAACACCCAATTGCGGTGGCAAAAATTTTGGCAGAAATAGGAATGGGCGGCAAGACAATTGCCGCAGGTCTTTTGCATGATGTTCCGGAAGATACAAACATAACACTTGAAGAAATTGAAAAAAACTTTGGCAGTGAAATTGCTGCAATGGTTGATGGCGTTACTAAGCTTGGAAAAATAAAACTGCGAGGTTCTCACGAAGAATATTTTTTGGAGAATCTAAGAAAGATGATTTTAGCTATGGCAAGCGACATTCGTGTGGTGATTATCAAATTGGCAGATCGCCTGCATAATATGCAAACATTGGAATTTAATCCGCCAGAAAAACGACTTCGAATCGCACGCGAAACGATGGAAGTCTTTGCTCCGATTGCAAACAGGCTTGGAATGGGAGAGATAAAATCACAGTTGCAAGATTTGTCATTCAGATTTCTTGATGAAAAAAACTATTTACTAGTAAAGGATTTGGAGGAGAAACATTACAAAGAAAAGGAAAAGAATGTTCTTCAGGCCATCAAAGAAATTGAACTTGAAATGAAAAAAGAGGGCATAACCATCATTGAAACCAACGGTAGAGCAAAAAGCATTTACAGTCTTTTTTTGAAATTGCAAAAGCATGATATGGATATAACAAGAATTTATGATCTTGCCGCAGTGCGAATTATTGTACCAGAAGTTGCTGATTGTTATGAAACACTTGGAATTGTTCACAAAAAATATCGTCCAATGATTGGAAGAATCAAAGATTATATCTCTCTTCCAAAACCAAATGGTTATCAATCAATCCACACAACAGTTTTTGGACCAGATGGAAAAATCATTGAAGTTCAAATTAGAACTCAGAAAATGCATTCTGAAGCAGAATTCGGAATCGCAGCTCACTGGATTTATAGCGAAAAGAAAAAGAAAAATTGGAAAGACTTCCTTTTCAAAACAAAAAAAGGTGTGCCGGAAAAAGAAATTGAATGGGTCAAGCAACTTCGTGAATGGCAAAATGAAATTGGCCGAGATGATGAAGAATTTATGCAGAGCTTGCAAATAGATTTTTTCAAAAATCATATTTTCGCTTTCACTCCACAAGGAGACATTATCGAACTTCCAGAAGAAGCGACGCCGGTTGATTTTGCCTATGCAATTCACGGCGAAATTGGAAACCACGCAGTTGGCGCAAAAATTGACGGCAAAATGGTTCCACTGGATCATTATATTAGAAATGGAGAAGTTGTTGAGATTTTAACATCCAAAGATCGCAAAAGTCCAAATCAAGATTGGCTCAAATTCGTCAAAACTTCCGCCGCCAAATCGCACATCAGAAGAGAATTGAAAAAAATAACCGCTACTGGTAATTAGTGAAATACAAAAAATTATTCAATAAAAAAACAAACCCGAAAGGGTTTGTTTTGCAAGAAATATAAGTTAAGTTGTCATTGGGAATGCAACATCTTCTCCAAAAGTGAATCCAAATCTTCTCGGGAATAATATTCGATCACGATTTTTCCACCATCTCCGGATTTGTTCACGCGAACTTTGGTGCCGAGCATTCCAACCAATTCTTCTTCCAATTTTTTAACTTCGGGATCAATACTTTTGCTTCGGTTGTATGATTTTACAGAAACTTCTTTTGTTTTTTCTTCTGCTTGCCTGACGGTTAAATTACTTTTTAAAATCAACTCATACAGTGCGCGCTGTTTTTCAGGATTATCAAGCGACAAAATAGTTTTGGCATGACCCTCAGTTATTTTTCCTTCAATCAAACCTTTTTGAACTTCAATAGGAAGATTTAACAGACGAATTTTGTTGGCAACCAAACTTCTGCTTTTACCCATTTTTGCTGCCACTTCTTCTTGATTCATTTGATATTCATCAGCAAGTTTTTGATATGCCCTCCCCTCTTCAATCGCATTTAAATCATGTCTTTGGATGTTTTCAATGATTGCAAGTTCAAGTTTTTGAAGCTCGCTAGCTTCTCTGATAATCACGGGAACCTTTTTGAGTCCAACAATTTTTGAAGCTTGAAAGCGACGCTCACCAGCAATAAGCTCATATAGATTGCCTTTTTTGCTGACAATAAGAGGCTGAATAATTCCGTGCATCTTTATCGATTGTGCAAGGTTTTCAAGTTTTTCATCATCAAAAAGATTTCTTGGTTGATGCGGATTTGCAACGATTTGATTCACATCCACTTCAATCACAAAATTATCGCCACGAATTGATTCGTCGCCTACACTAACTGTTCTTTTGGAAAATTCTTCAGCATTTTGGAATGTTTGCGAAGGTGCCTGAGTGGGTTGTTTGCTTGGAATCAGAGATGATAATCCCCTGCCAAGACCGAATTGTTGACTCATATGGTTAAGCTTTCAGAATTAAATTATATTACCACCCCACAAATATACAAATCAGTTACAAATCTACAAATCGTCATTAGAATATTTTTTCACACATTTGTATATTTGTAGTAAATTTGTAGATTTGTGGGTTTTTACATTACTGCTTTGCGTTTCTCCTCATCATCCCTTGCCACCATTTCTTTAACGAGATTTTTATATGACCTTGCTCCTTTGGAAAGACTGTCAAAACTGAGAATTGATTTTCCATAACTTGGAGCTTCAGCCAATCTCACAGAGCGTGGAATTACACTTTCAAAAACATGCCCTGGGAAATGATTGCGCATTTCTTTGACAACCTGACGAGCCAATCTGTTTCGACGATCATACATCGTCAGCACTGCTCCCATAATTTTCAAATTAGGCTGCAAATGTTTTTGCACAAGCTCAATCGTTTGTAAAAGCTGACTCAATCCCTCAAGAGCATAATATTCAGTCTGCACTGGGATAAGCACCTCATCGCTTGCCACAAGCCCGTTTATCGTCAATAATCCGAGGCTTGGCGGACTATCAATGATAATATAGTCATAATCTGTGCGAATCTGCCTTAAGACATCATACAGCTTAAATTCACGGTTATCAAAGTGCACCATTTCAACCCCCGCTCCTGCCAAATCTTGCGAACTTGGCAAAAGATCATGTCCGGCCTCCTCGGCTCTAATAATAACATTTCTTGGATGCTCGCCTCCGACCAGCGTGCTATACAAACCTTTCTCTAAATTACGAATATCCACACCAAGACCAGAGGATGCGTTTCCTTGTGGATCAAGATCAACCAAAAGCACCAATTTGCCCATAGAAGCCAAATAAGTTGCAATATTAATAGCGGTTGTGGTTTTACCCACCCCACCTTTTTGATTTATCAGTGAAATTATTTTAGCCATCGGTCATGTAGCATATATCATATAGCATGTAGCATTCCCTCACTCAGAGTCAACCGCATTTTTGTTATATGTTATATGTTGTATGTTATATGAAAGACTTGCCTGTTGTTTATTGTTATTGTATCACATTGACAATTCAATTTCAATCATCTATCATAAAAGAGTTAAAAAGCTCATAAAGTTACAAGATTTATAAAGTTTTTGAATGTTTTTTTGCTTTAAATTAGCATTTTTTAGACTTTATAACTTTTTACTTGAAACTTTAAAACTTGAGAGCCCAAATGGTGGAACTGGTATACACGCACGACTCAAAATCGTGTGGCGCAAGCCATGAGAGTTCGAATCTCTCTTTGGGCACAATTATAAAAACTTATTCTTTAACATTCCAAGAGGAGGTGTACTATGTGTACCAAGCACTTTGTTCATTCAAAGTCTTCCGACTTACCGAGGAAGTTAATTACAATTTCTGAAACTGATACGCGCGATAAAGCAAGAGTTGAAAGAATAAAAAGACCACTCAAAGCTGGTTTTAATATGTATACAGGACTCCAATGCAGTACCGACATTGAAAAAGGTGCTGTAATGACATTACCAGAATCACTAAGACCGAATTAAACCAAAAAAATAGAAACTACAAAAGCCCGCGCAATGCACGGGCTTTTTTATGTGTAAAGGTGAAACTATTTTTTCTTGGCAATACGCACCACACGCTTTTGTGTTTTTGGCATTTGACGAACAATGTGCACGTGATGAGTTTTGGTTTTTTTGGCGGCGCGGGCAGCGCGCAAATTGCGGAAAATTCTTTTAAGCATAACAATCAAAAGTACAAACAAAACTAGCAGCAATAATATTTTTGCTCCAAGCGCAACCCACAAACCGCGACTGCCTTGCAAGAAATTATTATCATTCACAATGTTGCCAGCAATATTGTTTTTTCCATAATCAGCAAAAATAACCCTGATATATCCTTTGTTTTGCGAAACTTGCTGCGGTGCAGGATAAATCATAGGCTCAATTGAAGATGTTGCTGAATCGGAAGACACAGAATCTTGATCAGCAACGACTTTTTCCTGAGCAGCAGCCATCGGCATAATATATGCATTTCTTGGTGCAATTTGTTGAGTTGATTCTTTGATGATTTTGCTTCCAACAGTTTTAAGATTTGCAAATGTTACATCAAATTTTTCCACCGGAACTTGAACCACAATTGAACCATTTTTCAATTTGCTACCAGTATATGAAATTGCTGTTGAATAAATGTTTCCACCATTTTTTGCTGCCACCGTGGAAACAACTTTTTTTGCAGCTTCCAAATCATTTACCATAATCGCAAGTTCGCCGCTTTTTGCAGCATCCTCGGGGATTATAAACTGATTGTCAATTTTTGGTGAAGGATAAAATCCACCACCCCTATTCATCATTCCACTTCCGTCAGATCCAATCCCAAAATTAATACCCGACCTCCTCTCGTGCATTTTCCAACCAGCAGCTGCAATTGAAAGAACTGCAATTGCCAAGAAAATAACAGTGATTAAAACTACAAACACTTTTTTGTGTTTTCCATCAAGTCTACAACACTTGATAAAATTTTCTTTTGTTTCCATTTTTATTTTTTTAATTATCAATAATAAAATTATACCACACTTTTTTGAAAAAGAAAAAAGACGCTATCAAAATTTCGATAGCGTCCCATTAAAAATCAAATAAAATTAGGTAGATCTCATTCTTTGTCCCCCAATGATTTTCATCTTCTGAGTTTCAATATCAACAAGCCCTCGCACTTGATACATATGAGGCAAAAGATGAGGATAAAATTCCTCCCCAGTTTCCCAAATCTTGCGATCATAATAATTCACGACCATTTTTACTTGTGGTTCATGAATACCAAGACCATAGCTCACTGCTGATAATGTTAGAAATTTTTTACCCTCATGCCAATGATCATTAATAACACCAAAGGCTTGCCTGATCACTTTCTCAAGACTTGGATTATATTGACCAGCAATAAGCGCAGCATTGGGAACATGCAGAAAATCAAAAGCGCAACCACCTCCCACACCCAATATCCATTCCTTGTGATTCAATTCCACAATAGGTCTGTTTTCCTCTCTGATTTCAGCAATGTGTTGAATATTACCCATAAGCATTGGCAACAAGTCATAGCGCATCTGTTCCGGCATATCAGAAAAGAAATTTACTAGATAAGCATGCATCTCTTCCTCGGTAATGTTGCTTGGCATCTTGGAAAGATATACTTTCACACCATGATTGTTGTGTAAAATAAGAGCCTCTTCGTCAGTTTCAATTCCAATCACGATTGGATAGAGTTGAAAAGGAAGCCCCTTATATGCTTTTTCCATTTGCCCCCTAAAACCAATAGCGCCCTCTATTGATTTCTTTTTGTCGAATTTGTAACCAGCACAACCACGCAATGAATCACCCTTGCTATAATGGTATGTGATTATCGCTAAACATCCGCCACAACCACAATAATGATTGGCTTCAACAATTTCCCTGAAGCCTTTTTCAAAGGTCAACCAGCCCATATTAAACTTCCCACCAATATTTCTGAAATTTCTCAGATATCCCACTTTAGTCTTACAGAATCTAGAGAATACTATCCTACCATCAGCACATTTAAAAACCAGCATCTTCGTAGGATGTTTCTCCCTATACTTGTGCAGCTCGTGTGACTGACGTAAAAACGCTTCCGAATAATCAGTGTTGATCTGTAAAAGTTCATCCACCAACCCCTTGAATTCTTGTGGTACAATAATCTTTTTTGACATCCGTAATACCTCCTAGTTTTGTGATTAAATTCTATATTTTTAAAAAACCTTATTGTCTATATTTTTACACACAACTATAAACTTTACTCTGGAATTCCATTTATGTCAACACTGTCAAATTATATTTTTACAAATCAGTTCCGGAATATGATAGGTTCAGTGATTTGTTGATAAGAGGAAAATCTGGCACGATGTTGCCTGGTCCCATAATGCCAAAAAGTGCCCAATTGCAAAATGATGGATCACGTGGAAAACATCTTTCAATAACACCATTTTTAATTTCCAATGCACACAAAATTTCTCCACGCCAAGATTCCACGGCACTGATTGCATATCCATCTTTAATTTCAACAGGAACAGAAATATCCCCCGTTTCCATTTCAGCGATAATTTTTTCAATAAAATCAATTGACACTTTCATTTCTTCAATACGCACCAAATAACGTGAGTGTACATCTCCCTTTTTTTTCAAAGAAACAGTTGTTGGATATTTTTGATAAGCAGCATATGGATGATCACGTCGCACATCGCGATCAAGCCCTGACCCGCGAGCAGCAATTCCAAGGGCGCCAAAAGCTCTTGCCGCCTCAAATCCAAGCACTCCAGTTGTTTGCATACGATCAAGAAAACCATCGCTAGCAAGTGCCAACATAACAATTTTATTCATTTCGAAATATGCATCTTTGGAGATTTCCAGAATTTTTTTCAGTTGCAAATTATTCAGATCCTTTGCAACACCACCGATAGTTATAAATTCTCGCCAAAAACGATTACCAAAAATATCATCAGAAAGGCGCATCATTCTTTCCTTAATGCGAAAACCATTAGCCGCAATGAAGCTATACCCTGTTCCCATCCCACCAATATTAGCAAGGTCGTGAATATGCATCGTCAATCTTTCGAGTTCTAAAACAAGTGTACGCAGCATTTTAGCGCGATCAGTCACACTGCAATTTGAAATAGTTTCAACTGCTTGGATATATGCCAGACAGTGAGAAGCTGCCATATCACCAGAAATTCCTTCAACGTATGGCAAAGCATCTTTGGGACTTTTTCCTTCCATCAATTTTTCAATTCCCTTGTGTGTGAAAAACAATTTTCCTTCCAAAGTTAAAATTCTTTCTCCTGCAACATTAAAGCGAAAATGTCCCGGCTCAATAATCCCAGCATGAATAGGCCCCACTGGAATCTCAAAAATTCCTTCGCCTTCAATGTGATGCATTGGATATGGAACATTAGCCTTTTCAAGTTTAGTGTTGACAGCAAAATCTTTCCGCAGTGGATGTGTCCCTTCTGGAATATTTTCGTGATTTACTAATCTTCTTGGATCTGGATGACCAACAGCAATGATGCCAAACATATCCTGCATATATCGCTCATACCAATGTGCAGCCATAATTGTTCTCGTAATTGAAGGATAGCTTGGATCGTTTTCCGGCAAACTTGCTGAAAGTTTCAACCACTGATGATTTTCATCATCTCCAAAAATAACATTCACACCAAAAGTCTGATCTTCTTTGCGATTATCAGTGCCATACAAAGATGACAAAAATAATTTGTGTTCATCAACAAGCGATGTTGAAACACGCGCCAAATCTTCTCGCGATACTGTTGCAAAAACAGTATCGTTTTTTTCCTCAACAATGTTTACTTGTGGAAAGTTTTTTAAAATTTCAATAATGTTCATATTTTTACCTGGAAATATAAATTATATCTTTAGCGATCAAATCAATAAATTTAAGTCCGTCAGCTGATGAGAAAAAGAAAGTTAGTCCAACAACCAAAATCAATTGCGCAATCATTACCCAATGTGTAAGATTCCATTTTTCTCTCTTTCCTAAAGATGTGACATCTTCCCCTTCAGAAAAAAACATTCCAATTGTTGAGCGAAGCATTGCATATGCAATCACACTTAAAGCTGCAAAAATAAGCAATGACAAAAATGGATGCAGCGCAAAAGCACTTGTAAACATTGTATATTCACTTACAAACAAAATTGACGGCGGAAGTGCAATGATAGACAAAATACCAAACAAGAACAATGTCGCTGTGAAAGGGGCTTTTTTCATTAAACCTTTTATTTTTTCTGTCTGTGTTGTTTTGTAATTGATCAATATTTCGCCCGCTCCGAAGAAAAGCATTGATTTGGTAAGCGTATGCCCAATCATATGAATAACAGCCGCCAGAGCACCAATTGGAGACAATGCTAGCGCAAAAGTGATAATACCCATATGCTCCACACTGGAATAAGCCAACATTCTTTTGTAATTACTTTGCACCAACATCATAAAAGCAGGAACTATGATTGAAATAAATCCAAAAAACAAAAACAAATGACCAGTCCATTCACTGCTACCCAGTGTTAAATCAGTAATGAATCTGAAACGAATAATCCCATACAGCGCAATGTTGAGCAAAATTCCAGAAAAAAGACCTGAGATTGGAGAAGGTGCATTACTATGCGCATCAGCCAGCCAAATATGCATTGGCACCAAGCCAAGTTTTGCTCCAAAACCAATAAAAATAAAAACAAAAGCCCATCTGACAATGTCAGGAGAAAGCAAGTGAGCATTTTCTGCAAGACTTGTTAGAGTAAAAATATCATTACCACCTATGTTGGCCAATGATGAGCCATAGCCTAATAACAAAATTCCAAGCAAGCCCAAACTTATTCCCGTTGAACAAATAATAATATATTTCCAAGCAGCTTCAGCTGATGTTTTTTTGCGATAAAGTCCAACCAAAAATGTTGAGGAAAGAGTTGTGCCTTCGAGTGTCATCCAAAGCAAAAGTGCATTGTTAGCCATAACCGTAATCATCATACAGAGAGCAAAGATATGAAACAATCCAAAATAAAGTTTGAGATCGTTGAGTGTTAAAATCTTTTCTTCATATTCATGTCCAATATAGCGAAAGCTCACAATGGCAGCAGACATATACACAAAAGCAACCAATGTTGCCATCAAAGCTGAAAAATTATCCATCAGCCACACACCATTGGACCAAGCAGCAACTGTTTGGAAAAGCACCGGCAAAGACATTGCAAAAACTGAAATTCCTGCAGCGAGCGCAAACAAAAGACTGCTCTGGCGAATATGTTTTTCTTTTTTAAGAAAAATCACGCAAGCTGTTGCAACAAGGATGATGATGATTGTGATAATTGGATTCATAAACTTTTATTCAGTTAAATTACGCAGGTCTTCAGTATCAGAAGAACCATAAAATTCCCTGATGCGCGAACCTAGAATTGATAAAATAAACGCACTTGCAACAATGATAATAAAAACACCAAGCTCAATCAGCAGCGGCAATGATTTTACTGTTACCAAAGTAAAAACAGTTATACCATTTTCAATAATAAGCAATCCCAAAATTTGAGAAAAAATATTACGATGCACGATCATTGTTGCCAATCCCAATCCAACAAGTGCTATTGAAGCAAACAAAAGGGTGTCGAATTCAACCACGCCAACAATTGGAGTTTGCTTCATCACAAAAAATGTTGCTCCCAAAATAACAACTGCCACAAAATAACTCGAAGCGGGACGCAAAAATGATGGCGAACTTATAAGTTCCTTGTGTTTTCTTTGGGCATATCTGACCACAATTGGAATTATTATTGTCTTGATTAATATAGTTACAGCTGCAAACAACCACAGATGCTTTTTTTCTTCTTCTCCTAAAATAAAAGAAAGTCCAAGAGCGATCCCAGCGATGCTAAGCGAAGAAAATGCATAATATCTGAGCATCACTTGGCTGCGAGCACGACCAAACAAGAGTATCACAAAAAACACAGCCAGCGCAGCAAACAATGTGTGATATTCAATATCAACATCAATAACAGCTGAAAAAATAGCGATAAGCATTCCAAACATTGCTGTAAAAAAAGCAATCGACATATATTCTTGCATTCGATAAAATCTCATTTTAACAACCACGCTTTCAAGTAAAGCTAAAAGCCCCATCATAGCAACAACTTTAATAACTCCAAATAAAACAGCGATAACGCCAGCTGCCAAAACAGAAGATCCTCCAACAGCTAAGACGGTTGTTGGAAAAATAAAATTTGAAAGCAAAATTGCAAATACAGTCAACTTAATCGCACTGGCATATTCGAGCATAGCCAAATAAGCGCCGGAATATTCCAGAATCATCGCCTCGTGCACCATTGTAAGCTCAAGATGAGTTGCTGGGTTATCCACAGGATAACGCGCATTTTCAGCCAAGGTTACCAGTAAAAAAGCAAAAATTGAAAGCAGCAAATACGGATGAGAAAAAACAAGTTGCTGCCCCATCATTCCATCTATAGCAAATGTGCCTCCCACAAAACTCATAGCAGCAAAAACCATAATGATTGTCGGTTCAACAAGTGCAGCAATCGTCATCTCACGACTCGAACCCATTCCACCAAAAGCGCTCCCCGGATCAAGCCCGCCTAGCACCAAAAATATTGAACCAATCATCAAAATCCCACCAACCACCAAAAAATCACTCACACTTGCAAGTTTCCCACCAATAAAAAGCAATGGCAGAATGAAAGCCAGCGCTATTGAAGTTGAAAAAACCACAAAAGGCACAGCGCGAAAAACCCAAGAAGTTGCAGTTGAAATGACCATTTGCTTTTTAAAAAGTGTGGCAAATGTGTAATAAGGCAAAAAAGGAGATGCGCCTTTTCGCCCCTGAAGTCGCGCCTTGCAAAATCGCACCAAGCCAGAAGCAAATGGCGCAATTAAAATAACAAAAAATCCTTGCAGTAATGTTGCTAATATTGGATTCATAAAACTATAATTAATGTGACAATTAATGTGCCCAAAACAAAAAGCAAATAATATTGAATGCGACCACCCTGAATCACACGGGCGCGCTGCGCCAGAAAATTCAAAATACCTGCAATTGGTTGGTATAATTTATCTTTCCACACGGATCGAAGCGATAAGGAAAAAGTGTATTTACGAATCCAATGGTTAGTTTCAACAACAGCCGCTGATTTTAAAACCTTATCCCTTCCTAATAAATGCAAAAAGAAAAATCGAATTGGACCAGAAAAAGCCGTGGCAGAATATTGCATTGTTGCATCAATTGATTGTCCACAATCCCATGTTTTATATTCTCTTTCTGAAACATTTTTACCAAAAAAATTATACAGCGCATATGTCAGTGCCAAGAAAATAACAAAAGTCAAAAACACCATTGATGAGGAAAGATGACTTGTAATTGCACTTATTGACTCAGCAGAAGTCGAAGTCGCTAGAACATCTCCATATCCATTTAGCCAACCAATAATGGATTTTGCAAAAATACCCAAAACCAGCACGCCAAGCCCAAGCATCATCACAGGAGCACTGAGCAAAAAATCAGTTTTTTCAGATCTTTCATCAATGTGCGCTGTGCGAGAAAGTCCAAGCATTGAAATACCAAAAATCTTAACCATAGCAAACACCGCCAATCCACTAATAAGACCCATCAGTGCGATACTGCCAAAAATAACGAGCATTGCGACAGAACTAAGCAGCGGATTATGAAGCAGACCGATTGCATTTTGAATCAATCCCCATTCTCCATAAAATGTTCCAAACGGAGGAAGTGGAGCTGCAGACAAAATCGCAATCAAAAATGCAAACGAAAAAAATGGCATAATCTTAGCCAAGCCACCCATAACTTCAAGACTCTTGGAATGAAAACGACTAATCGCAATACCACTACTCAAAAAAAGTGCTGTTTTAAAAAGCGCATGATTTATGGCGTGAAAAATAGCAAACACCACAATGATATTTGAAACCACCACAATGCTGTCATCAGCACTTTGAGACAAGAGATATATTGAAATTCCAAGCATTGTAAAAATAATTCCCATATTCTCAATACTGCTATAAGCAAACGCGCGTTTCATATCTCTTTCAACAACTGCGTATAGCACACCAACAATTGCAGAAAGAAGACCAAGTGCAATAACAACAAGTCCTGCCCAATCAGGCAAATTCGTCATTGCAAAAACTATTTTAATAAAACTAAAAATTGCAACCTTGAGCATAAGACCCGACATCAACGCCGAAATGTTGCTTGGAGCTTGAGGATGCGCCTCAGGAAGCCAAACATGAAAAGGAACTAGCCCAGCCTTCGATCCAAAACCAAACAAAAACAACAAAAATGTAAGTACGACTAGCATTGGCGAAAGATTTGCTGACAAAAAGGTAATGTCATTAAATTCGAAAAATAAATTTCCACCACTTAAAATCAAAAAACCTCCCAAGATTGCTGAGGCTCCAAGATGAGTCATAATAAAATATAGGAATGCTGCCCGAACTGACTGTGAAGTCTTGTCAGCCATAACAAGAAAAAAAGATGAGATGCTCATCACTTCCCAAAAAAACATAAACGCGAGCGAATTGTTGGCCAAAAGCACCCCTTGCATTCCCAGAACAAAAATTACTGTCAAAAATTGGGTAAGCGCAGGATTATAAGTTTTCTCATAAAGCTGCAAATATCGCATACTGTATATTCCTACCAAAGCTGACACGCCACTGATAACGGTAAAGAAAATTGCGCTCAAAAGATTAACCGTTGGCGCAAAATCAAAAAGCCAACTCCAAGAAGCCAAAATGATTTCTTTTGGAGCAAAATTAAACAAATATAAAATTCCCGTTATAAAACCGATGACATTTACCAAGACAAAAAGTTGCACCGATTTTTTCCATTGTCCACCAAGCAGAGCAAAACATCCTGCAAAAAATAAGCCAAAAAAATAAACAAAAAAACCGAAAGCTAAAGTGTCTATCGTCATAGGATTTTATTAAAAATTTTTCTGATTAAGGGCGCCAAGCACTCCGCGCAAAATTTCAATAGGACGAGGAGGATTTCCAGGGATACGAATATGCACAGGAATAACTTTATCAACCCCACCAACCACAGCATAAGAGTCTTTCCAGATTCCTCCATCAATTGCTCCATCGCCAAGGGCGACCACAATGCAAGGACTAGGAGCAGCTTCATAGGTTGTTTTGAGCGCATTTTCCAAATTTCGAGTCACTGGACCTGAAACAAAAAGCATATCGCAATGACGCGGAGACGCCACAAAAGAAAGGCCGAAACGGTCAATGTCATAATAAGCGTTATTTAAGGCTGTGAATTCAATCTCTTCAGCATTAGTAGAACCAGCATCAACAGCACGAATACGCAAGGAGCGACCGCCATATAATCTTTTTATGGTTTCTTTTAATTCTTGTCCAACAGCTTCAAATTGATCATCAACAGGAAATTCCCTGATTGTTTTTTCATTTTCTGTGACTTTTGGCCCAAATAGTAAGATTTTGAGTAATTGAAAAAATTTCATAAAAAAACGTTAATATTCATATTTGCCATTTTACCAGCAATAACATCTATTCTGCTCGCTATTTTGTTTTTTGGCAAGACCTGTCACTCGCGAGTGACGGGTCAAGACATTTTAATCTATCTTAATTCCGCCTCTTGAATGGTGTTTTCTAGCAACTCGAACACGTGCTGCTTCTTTTTCAATAGCGGCAGCTACTCGCGCATATTCCATTTCATTCATTGTTATTTTTTCATTTTTGAGTGCCTCTGCTCGTTTTCTGGCTTCTTCGGCTCTAGCAACATCAATCTCGCCAGCAGCTTCAGCTGTGTCAGCCAGCACAACCAATGTGTTGTTGTTAAATTCCACAAAGCCACTTGAAACAACCAGCAAAGTTTCTTTTCCATCAACCTTAAACATAACCTCGCCAGCTTTTAGTGAAGCAATATAGCTGCGATGATCAGGCATAATCGTCACTTCCCCATCAGTCACAGGAAGCGTGATTTGATCAACCTCGCTTTCAAAGACTGTTTTTTCAGGAGTAACGATCTTGAAATTAATTTTTTTGGACATAAGCGTTTTTAAATTTCAAATATCAAATTAAAAATTTCAAATCAATGTCAAATTCTTAAATTAAAAAATTTTAGTCATTTGATATTTGAAATTTATTTGATATTTGTTATTTGGAATTTGTCATTATGAAATTAAGAAATATTACTTCTTAATTTCATCGATGCTTCCTTTCATATAAAAATCTTGTTCTGAATATTCATCCATTTCTCCATCGAGAAGCATTTTGAATCCGCGAACTGTGTCGGAAAGTTTAACATATTTCCCAGGAGCACCAGTGAATTGCTCAGCCACGAAAAATGGTTGTGAAAGATATTTTTGAATTTTTCGTGCTCGTGTTACCAAAACCTTGTCTTCATCAGAAAGTTCCTCCATTCCCAAAATTGCAATGATGTCTTGCAAGTCTTTGTATCGCTGGAGCACTCTTTGAACTCCACGAGCCACATCATAATGTTCTTGCCCCACAATGTTCGGATCCAAAATTGTTGAACTTGAATCAAGTGGATCTACTGCAGGATAAATTCCAAGTTCAGAAAGACCACGGGAAAGCACCACTGTTGAATCCAAATGTCCGAAAGTTGTCGCTGGGGCTGGATCAGTCAAATCGTCAGCAGGCACATACACTGCTTGCACAGATGTGATCGAACCATTTTTGGTTGAAGTAATTCGTTCTTGAAGCTTGCCCATTTCTTCAGCCAAAGTTGGCTGATATCCCACTGCTGATGGAATTCGTCCTAAGAGTGCAGACACTTCAGATCCGGCTTGGGTAAAACGAAAAATGTTATCCACAAACAAAAGCACGTCCTTATTTTCTTGATCGCGGAAATATTCAGCCATTGTCAAAGCTGACAAAGCCACACGTTGACGAGCTCCTGGCGGCTCATTCATTTGTCCAAACACCAAAGTTGTTTTGTCCAAAACTCCAGATTCTTTCATTTCGTGGAAAAGATCATTTCCTTCGCGAGTTCTCTCTCCCACTCCAGCAAAAACTGAAAAGCCACCGTGCTCTTGCGCAATGTTTCGAATAAGTTCTTGAATAACCACAGTTTTTCCAACACCTGCACCACCGAAAAGTCCAACCTTTCCACCTTTTACGAAAGGACAGATAAGATCAATAACTTTAATTCCTGTTTCAAAAATTTCCGCTTCAGTTGCCTGCTCAGCAAATTTTGGCGCGTCGCGATGAATCGGAAGTTTTTTTGGACTTTCCAAGTTTGGTTTTCCATCAATTGCCTCTCCCAAAAGATTGAACATTCGTCCCAAGGTTTCTTGCCCAACTGGAACTTGAATGGCAGCTCCTGTGTCAATAACTTCCATTCCACGACGAAGTCCATCAGTCTGACCCATGGCAACAGCTCTGACTTTTCCAGAACCCATATGCTGATGAGCTTCCAGTACGATCTGTTCATTTTCTCCAGTCTTGATGTTCAGCGCGTTATAAATCTCCGGCAATTTTTCATCAAACTGCACGTCGACAACAGGACCGATGATTTGGATAATTTTTCCAATGTTTTTCATAATATTTTAAAAAATAATTTATTTACAAATTTATTCAAGTGCTGCTCTACCTGCGCTGATCTCAGCGATTTCCTGCGTGATCTTTCCTTGCCTGATTTGATTATATGCCAGAGTCAAATCTTCGCTCATTTCTCCAGCCGCATCAGTGGCGTTTCTCATCGCGAGCATTCGCGCGCTTTGCTCAGAGGCTTGCGATTCCAAAACTGCGTGAAAAAGCTGCATCTCGATCAATCGCGGAATGATAAATTCCAAAACCTCCTCTGGACTAGGCTCAATTTTATATTCCACCATCGGCTCTTCCAATCCATATTCCTTAGCAATAATATCCATTTCAGCAATTTGTTTTTCAATATCAATTTTTGAAATAGGCAAAACCTGGCGAATTCTGGTTTGCTGATTTACTGCACTGACATAATCAGTGTACACAACAACAACTTTGTCATATTTTTTTGCCAAATAATCTTCCATCACGATTTTTGAAAGTGGCTTGATGTCAGCGACGGTTGAAAATTTTCCACCATCTTCAAAAGCCGCAACGATTTCACCGTTCACCCTGTTAAATTGCTCCGCACCGCTTTTGGCGGATTTAACAGGGTAAATTTTTTTCACCATACTCTCACCTTTTTTTCCAATCGTAATAAAATCAATTTTCAAATCTTCATCTTTGATTTTTGATTCAATTTTCTTTTTTCCAATTCGATTTATTTTTAATTTTTCAGGATTGGCAATTTCTTCTTTGATTTTCTTGGCAACTTGAGTGTTGAATGATCCGCAAAGTCCACGATTTGATGTCACTGCAACAATCAAAACACTTTTCACTTCGCGCACTTCCAAAAAACCATACTCTTGTGAAGATTCAAAAGCTCGTGCAAGATTTGTCAGCACACTCCAAGCAGCGTGAGCATATGGTCTGATTCCCAAAACACTAGCCACCGCGCGCCGCATTTTGGCAGCACTAACCATCTCCATCGCTTTTGTTATTTTGCGAGTAGAGTTAATTGATCTTATTCTGCGTTTTATGTCGAGTGATGAAGCCATATATTTATACTGAATATCAAATTAAAAATAACAAATATCAAATGAATTCCAAATGCCAAATGTTTCAATTTTGTCATTTTTAAATTTAAGCATTGATTTGAAATTTTTAATTTGTAATTTGAAATCCTGCTTTTACACGGTCTGGTATACTTCCTTAAACTCTTTAATCGCCTTCTCCAGCGCAGCAATAACATCTTCGGAAAGCTCTTTCTTTTCTGAAATGAGTGCAATCAACTCTTTAGCATTTGAATCCAAATATTTATGAAAATCTTTTTCCCAAGTTTTAATTTCTTCCACAGCCACATCATCCAAGAATCCATTGGTAAGCGCATACAAAATTACCACTTGATGCTCAACAACCATCGGTTCATATTGCCCTTGTTTAAGAATTTCCACCGATCTTCTTCCGCGTTCAATTTGCGCGCGAGTTTTTTCATCAAGATCAGAGCCAAATTGTGCAAATGCTTCAAGCTCGCGGAATTGTGCCAGTTCCAATCGAATTTTTCCAGCCACTTTTTTCATAGCTTTGATTTGGGCTGATCCTCCCACGCGAGAAACTGAAAGACCCACGTTCACAGCAGGACGAATTCCTTTGTAAAACAAATCTGATTCCAAGAAAATTTGACCATCAGTAATGGAAATAACATTCGTTGGAATGTAAGCTGAAACATCTCCTGCTTGTGTTTCAATAATCGGAAGTGCAGTCATTGAACCACCACCAAAATCTTCATTAAGTTTCGCACTTCTTTCCAAAAGACGTGAGTGCAAATAAAAAACATCTCCCGGATATGCTTCGCGTCCCGGTGGACGTTTCAAAATAAGTGAAATTTGACGATATGCCCAAGCGTGACGAGAAAGATCATCAAACACAATCAAAACATCTTCTCCTTTGTCCATAAAATATTCTCCTAGCGCGCAACCAGAATATGGAGAAATGTATGAAAGCGCTGAAGATTCAGATGCTCCTGCCACCACAATAGTTGTGTATTCCATTGCTCCACGCTTTTCAAGTTCTCCCAAAATTCTTGCTATTTTTGATTCTTTTTGGCCAATTGCCACATAGATACACTTCATATTCTGACCTTTCTGATTGATGATGGTGTCAATTGCAATTGCAGTTTTTCCGGTTTGACGATCGCCAATAATAAGCTCGCGTTGTCCGCGTCCAATTGGAATCATTGCATCAATAGCCTTGATTCCTGTTTGCACTGGTTGATGAACACTTTTACGAGTAATAACCCCCGGTGCAATTTTTTCCACAGGGTAAAATTTTTCAGCCACGATATCGCCTTTTCCATCTACTGGAATTCCAAGTGGATTGATCACACGTCCGATCATAGAATCTGCAACAGGAATTGAAAGAACTTTTCCAGTCGCCTTCACTTCATCGCCTTCTTTGATGCCAGTGTAATTTCCCAGCACAATCACACCCACACGATCTTCTTCAAGATTAAGCGCCACGCCGATTTCCCCATTGGGAAATTCAACCATTTCCGATGCCATCAAATCGGAAAGACCACTCACGCGAGCAACACCGTCTCCCATTTCAATAACCTTTCCAACTTTTTCAGTTGAAGTTTCAGCTTTAAAACCTTCGATTTGCTTTTTCAATTGTTCAATAATGAAATCTTTATTCATATTTTTCAAATTTTAATAAATTTTGAATTTTGAATTTTGAATTTTGATTGAATTTTTAATGATTCAATTTTGAAACATTATGTCATTCAGATTTGATTCGAAATTCGAAATTCTAAATTCGAAATTATTAGCTATATAAAACTTTTTTTAAATTATTTAATTGTTTTTTTACACTACCATCCATAACTTCATCCCCGACTTTTATAATAATTCCTCCCTGAATCTTTTCATCAATAATATTTTTAATCTCAACAATTTTGGCTGAATATTTTTCTTTTAAAAATTTTTCAATCTTATTTTTCATTTCTTGTTCAATTTTTTCCTTTGTCGTAACTTCAGCCACAACTATTCCGTTTGCAGCATTATATAATTCGCCAAATTTTTCCATTATTTTCGCAGCATTTTTCAATTGCCCGTCATTTTTCAATTGCTGCGCAAATTTTTTCACAATAAGCAAAACTTCCTGCTCGGATTTTCCGTCGGTCAGATCAAAGAGTGTTTGGGAATATTGCTTAATGGATACTTTCATTTTTGTGAATATCAAATTTCAAATTAAAAATTCCAAATCAATTATTAAATTTCTTAATTACAAATTTCAAACATTTGGCATTTGAAATTCATTTGATATTTGTAATTTGTTATTTTTAATTATCTGATTGCTTTTGCAATTAAATCAGCATCTTTATCACTTGTCATTTTTTCATCAATTAATTTTCCAGTCGCTGCCACCACCAATTCAGCGATTTGTCCTTTCACTTCTTGCATCATTTGATTTTTTTCTAATTCAATCTTTTTAGCAGAATCAGCAAGAATTTTTTCAGCTTGCGCTTTTGCTTCAACCACAATCTCTTCCTTATTTTTCACAGCCACAGCTTCAGCCTTAGCCACAATTTCCTGTGCAGTTTTTCGCGCCTCTACCAAAACCGCCTTTTCTTTTTCTTCAATTTCTTGCAGTTTCTTGCCAGCATTTTCAGCGTTCTCAATTCCTTTTTCAATTTTTTCACTGCGCTCAGTCATTAACTTCATCATTGGACCATAAGCATAACGCTTAAGCACGAATAAAACGATAGCGAAGTTTACCAACTGCGCGATGATCAGCTTCCAATCAATATGAAATGTAGAAATTAGTTCGTTCATAGTATTTTTTATTATCTAATCAAATGACCCACAAATATACAAATTTACTACAAATCTACAAATTGGAATGCATTTATTTGTAGATTTGTGATTAATTTGTAGATTTGTAGGGACTAAACTTAATTTTTTCAATAAAAACTTCTTTTCGGCTCCATCATTAAAGACAGAACCGATCGAAACTTTTACTTAATTGAGAATGCGATAACCAAAGCATAAATTGAGATAGCTTCAGCAAACGCTGCCATCAAAAGCATCGGCACAAACAATTTTCCTGCAGATTCAGGATTGCGTCCGATTGATTCCATCGCTTTTGCTCCAATCATACCGATTCCAATACCAGGTCCGATTGCACCAAGGCCGATTGCCAAGGCTTTTGCAAGCATTGTTAATTCCATGTTGTTTTTGTGCTCACATCATTCATACTTTCTCCATCTTTGGGGAGAATGAATAGTGTCAGCAAAATTAAATTAATTACTGCTAAATTCTTAAATTGTCATATTGCCTATTTTGGCTAATTATAGCCTTTTTCAGCAATTTGGCAATTTATCAGTTCAGCACACTTGACTTTTTGATGATTTGGGTGTATACTATATGGTTGAATTGATTTATCATTTCACGTAGTTCATTTGCTGGCGAGCATACGCGAGGAGGATTTATATGGAGACAAAATGTTTCTTCTCAATTATCTGGGGCTTTTTCTGGAGAATCTCAGTCATATCTTTTTGGTTCCTTATTGCAAAGTATTGCCTTAATGCAAACTTGAGCGAGATACCGATACTATGGATAATCACTGAGATGACCGGCGTCGCAGCATTCTTAGGAGCAGTTGCTGTTTCAATAAATCTGTTGAAATTTGTCAGCGCAGCATTAACTGACAATATTTATCGCAGACTCCTGATTGAAGGAATTACGATAATGGCAATTGCGACTGCGATGATTTTTTTCAAGGCATACACGGGAGGAATAATTCTTTTCATGGCAAGTCTCTGCTGGTTCTGGAAAGCATCTGAAACACATTTTCATAACAATTTTCCAGACCAAGGTTAACAACTGTCAGCAAATAATGCGCTTTGGCCGCCGTCTTTTCCAACAGGAGAAGATGGCGGTTTTTTATTTTTCAAAACTACTATCAAAATTCCAATAGGATTATCCGCCAGAGGCGGACCAGCCTGCTGACTGGAATTCTGAATTGCATTTTTGAATTTCTCTTTGTCATGCTGAATTTATTTCAGCATCTCGATTGGCCTAGCTCTGCGAGATCCTGAAATAAATTCAGGATGACACTAATGTTTTTGCATTTCCTACAACCTAATTCCTATTTCTAATGCTCTTCTGCCGTCGTTGCTATACTCATAAACGCCAGCGTCAAAATCGCAAAAACCAAAGCCTGCACTATCCCAACAATCAATTCCAAAAACATAAATGGGATCGGCAACAAAAATGCAGAGATTGCCATCATTGAGGCTAACAAAACTTCTCCAGCAAAAATATTTCCAAAAAGTCGAAGACTAAGCGATGCAATTTTGGCGATTTCCCCTACCACCTCAATCAGACCAACAAAAGCCTTAATTGGATTTACCATTATCAAAATGGGCTCCCGCCTGCCTTTTTTGAAAATCTGAGCAAAAGCTTTGATGTTCACAAATTTATTGAAATGATTCCAAGCTCCAACCCAAACAACACCCAAAATATGCGAAAGGATAACTGCAAAAAGCGAAATTGCTAATGTCGTGTTAAGGTCAGCGGTAGCGCCGCGTAAAAATGGAATGAAAACTTTTCCGTGCGCACCTGTTTCCACAAATCCAACTGTGCCAACTCCCGGCAAAAGTCCTAGCCAATTGTTAACTAAAATAAACAAAAACAGCGACAGAACTACTGGCAAAAATTTTCCAGTTTTTTTGCGAGAACCAGTCACACTGTCAGACAAATTCAAAGCTTGCTCCAAAAGAATTTCAAAAATATTTTGCACACCAGACATTTTTTTTGTTTTCTTGCTAGATTTTTTCCCAACAGCCACAAAAAAAGTTACCAAAATGGCAACTGTAATCCAGCTCATAACAAGTGAGTTTGTGATTGTGAAATTCCCCACATGCAAAATCGGCTCAGCGAATAATGTTGATTCGGTTTGAATCTCTTGAGAAACTTCAGTATTTGATTGTGTGGTAACTTCTGACATAATTTAAATTCATAATAACCAAGATACAAACACCAATTTCCAAATAAATTTCAATAACCAATTTCCAATTACCAAAAATGGTTTGGGTTTTGATTATTGTTTTTTGGTTATTGTTTGTTTCTTGGAATTTGTATCTTGGTTATTATTTTGCTTTTCAGCAAAATTCATTTCTTTTAATCCTATTCTGACCAACATTACTATCGAAATCACAAATGAAATTGAAACGCTTGCGAGCAAAATCCAAGGCTGAGAATTAAAAACTCGATCAAGATATTTTCCAACAACCACAGCGATTATTACCGGAATAGCAATCCAAGCACTCAGCCTCGTGAAAAGCACAAGCCCCGGTTGCCACCATGGAATTTTTGTTTTTTCTTCACTACTCATTTTTGTAGATTCGTATAAAATTCGCCCGCCTCGCGTCGACGAACAAATCGTCTTGCGAGTCGAGGCGGGTAGTTTCGTATCGGCTTAACCACGCTATCCATTATCTCGCTAAATTTGCTTTACGTCAAGCAAAATCAACAGAACATTGACATAATAAACTTATTATGCCACAATAATGTACTGACAACGTCAGATATTCTTTAACAAAAGGAGCAGGCCATGGGTACATATAGTAAGAAATTCTTGAAATCAATAAGTATTTTAACTATGAGCGCTTTATCATGTATTGCTTTCATTTTTATTCTTTCGATACCAATAAAATTTGTTAATCTTGCAATTACAGGGAAACACATAAGTACAAACAAAGCTTTTTGGATTGTTTTCTCAACTTTTATAGTTTTTTTCTTCACAATTTGGCTACAAAATAAATTAAAGGGAAGGAGGGGAATTTAACAAAAACAAGAAGCCGCTCGCACGAATCATCGTGGGCGGCCTTTTAATTTGCATTCATACCAGATACAAAATACTAAATACATAATACTAACTTTGCGTTTTGCGAAGTTATCTCCGCCACCTCTTCAAGTGAAACCTCTTTCACATCGGCGATTTTTTGAGCTACCTCTTTGACAAAAAGTGGTTCATTGCGAATTCCCTTTTCTAATGGGCGTGGAGTGAGATATGGGCAATCAGTTTCAATGACAATATTTTTGAGTTCAATTTCTTTGATCAAGCGGTCATAACTTTCGCCATAGGTAATGATTCCATTTAGCCCAATTTTATATCCGAGTTCAATAAATTTATTGGCCATCTTATATGATCCAATAAAGCTGTGAATAATCCCTTTTTTCTCCACTGGATGATTTTGCAAAATTTCCAAAAGATCATCATAACCATCCCAGCAATGTAGCATTACCGGTTTTTGCACAACATTAGCTAGTTTTATAAATTCAATCAGTGTTTCTTTTTGCAAATTTTTCAAAAATTCCACATCATCATCTTCAGTAAAATGATGATAATCCAAACCTATTTCTCCAATAGCTACAACTTTTTCATCTTTAGCTAATTCCAAATATTTTTGATAATCAAGTTGCTCTCCTGTTGTTGGTATTTCCTCCTCTGTAAGTTCATCAGGATCATGATGAGTAAAGCTTCCTTTTTTTAAATGCACTGGGTGGATGCCAACTGCAGCATATATACCGTCTTCAAATTTGTGCGTGTATTCCACTGCGCGTTTACTGGTTGAATATTGCGAACCAACGTTAACAACACTCATTCCAGATTCAAAACAGCGACGGAGAACGTCTTCCCCGTCGTTTTTGTATGCATTGAAATTTACATGAGAGTGAGTATCAAAAAACATTAATTTAAATTTCAGAAATTACTCATTTCCACATTTCTTTTTCCCGCAAAAAGAAACCTGGAGGAAAGAAAAGCTCGCACCGGATGAAGATACTGTGGCAAAAACTTCGTTCTTCACTAAAATTTACACTGCGCGCCTACGTCTGCTGACGGGCGCTACGTTTCAAAATTTTTTAACGCTCATCACTCGTTTTTTGCCTACGTACTTCATATGGTGCAAAGGGAATGCGGGATGCGGAATACAAATTTAATTAAGAATGAGCAAGTTATACCTCTTTAAGCTTGCTTCTTATTTCTTCCAATTTTGCAGCCGTATCCTCTTGGATTTCAGATAATGCACTAAGACTGCCCACTTTAACCACTGGACTAAATGTGCCATCATCTTGAGCCATATGATATCTCAAAACATATTTTTCCATAAGCTCATCGTATTTTACGGGGTTTTTATCTATCTTCATACGCTCTATTTCATCAGCCCTGTTTTTGGCAACCATAACAGATCCCTCAAAAACAACTGCTTCATTCCCACTTAAATCCTTTTTTGATTTTTTTTCGCCAAGATGATACCGCTTTATCAGCGAATTAATGATATCTGCTTGTTTTTCAGGTTCATTTGAAAGTTTCTTCAACACTTTTTGAATTCCCTCCTCTCCCAAACTTTCAACACCCAAAAGAGTCACGTTGTTTTTTATACGCAAAAAATTATCCCCTTCAAGTATTTTTTCTATTCCCACACATTCTTTTGTTGGATGACTTCCACGACACAAGCCACAAGAAAACATTTCTACTTTTTTAATATTCAAGCCCTCTGATCTTTTTTCGCCTGCAGAGCTCGGCATCTCCTGAGAATACACCATAATTTTATTGTTGAAATTAAAAAACAAACAAATTAGGACTTACGCATTTTCTCAACTTTTGCAAATTATTTTATATCATTCAAATTGCCGTTAAGCACAATTGGGCTCATTGCCATAATCTCATCTTTATAGGTCACTTCTGGGATGCCTTGGAGTAAATATATTTTCTTGCCAAGAGCGTGAGCAAAGCCCATCTCGAGAAAAGAACTTCCACTAATATAATCCTCTTTGCCGTCTTTCAATGACTTGTTAAGCACCAGCAAAGCATCGGAAGTTTTGAGTTTCTCAAAAAATGATGCTCTGTTTTTTTCTTTTTTTGCTTCATCATTTTCCGACAGTTGATCCAAAAACTCAAAAGTTGGGACAACTTCATATCCTTTGTTCTCCAACTCCTCTTGAACCTCCATAATGTCTGGCAACATATACACATTGCCGCTGATTGCAATTTTCATAAAATTTATGAAACATATAACATATAGCATATAACATAAAAATCTACATTATATTCACTGTATATCACAATTTCATTTAAAATTATTCAAAAGTAGTACTGCAATTAAATACAAGCTAACAACAAATTTATTCCTTAACGGTGTTTACTTGATGCGCTGAAAAAGTGGCTCAACAACTTTGGTTTCAAGAGCGGTTTTTATTTTGGAAGAAGTTTCAGGCATAAAGGGGGCTAGCAATTCAGCAATTTTATTTAATTCTGAAAGCAATTTTTTCATAACTTCAGCAAATTTTTGCTCATCACTCTTAGCTAATTCCCAAGGCTTATTATCTTCAATATGCTTATTAGAATCTTTTACTAAATTGTTTATATATTCAAGAGCAGCATCAAATTTAAATTCGTTTAAAAATTCAGAAATTTGGTCGCTAAATCCAATAGCTGGCGAAGGAACTTGGAAATTTTGAGCAAGCTTAATAACTCGCGAAACAAGATTTCCCAGTCCATTAGCTAAATCAGCGTTATATTTCTCAGTCATTCTTTCCATTGTTAAATCCAAATCATCGCCAAATGTTCCGCCGCTCATCAAAAGATAGCGCGTGCCATCAACTCCAAATTTTTCAATCATTTCATCAATACCGATAACATTGCCAAGGGTTTTACTCATCTTTTTTCCGCCTGAAAGAATGTGTCCATGAATAAATAGACTTTTTGGTAATTCAATTTCAAGATTAAGCAAAATTGCAGCCCAAATTGTTGCATGAACGCGCAAAATATCCTTGCCCAGCATTTGAATTTCAGCTGGCCACATTGCAGGAATATTTTTATCTTCTCCATCCCAACCAATTCCAGTAAGATAATTCAGCAAGGCATCAAGCCAAACATAAGTTGTATGCTGCGTGTCAAAGGGAATTTCAATTCCCCATTTTAAATTCTTGCGAGAAATAGAAACATCTTCCAATTTTTGAGTTTCCAAAAATGAAAGCATTTCTTTTTTATATCTCTCTGGCTGAATCCTAAATTCATCTGATTTTATTTTTTCGATCAAAGTTTCCTGCCATTTTCCCATTTTCATCAAATAACATTCTTCTTCCATTTCCTCTGGAGCAGTATTGTGATCTGGACATTTTCCATCTACCAATTCATTTTCACTTTTAAATTGTTCGCAACCAACACAATAAAGACCCTTATATGATCCCTTGTAAATTGAGCCATTATCATACAGGGTTTGCAAAACTTTTTGCACCGCTAATTTATGAGCTGGAGAAGTGGTACGAATAAAACCATTATTACTAATATTTAATTGCTTCCACAGATCCTGAAAAATCTCAGCAAATCCATCCACAAATTTTTGAGGCTCAACACCTTCTTCCTCAGCTTTCTTTTGAATTTTTGCTCCGTGCTCATCAGTTCCAGTCAAAAAGAAAACCCTATCATCTCCAAGCTGTTGACGATTAAAACGCGCCAAAACATCGCACGCAATTGTTGTGTATGCGTGTCCAATGTGAGGTTTGGCATTTGTATAATATATCGGCGTTGTTATATAAAACTTTTCTTTCTTATCCATGATATTTTTCTGAATATTTTTTAATTTCTTCGTGCAATGATGGGACTGATTCGAAATTCATAAATTCACAAGACTCAATCCATTTGTGCTCACTATGTTCTTCGCTTAGCACCACTTCTCCACTTATCCAATCACACAAAAATGTTATTCCGATTTTTATTTCCCCATTACCATTCTTGAAATAAAAAACATTGAAGGGTTCTTCAATATCAACCATAACTCCTGCTTCTTCCATGATTTCTCTTTTAAGTGCTTCTTGTGGAGATTCATTTTCATCTATACCTCCGCCAACGGTTTCCCATGTTCCACCCCTGAAACCATCTTGCTCAGCGCGCTTAACCACTAGAATTTTTCCATCCTTTCGTATGATACCCTTAACTGCAACTCCAAATTTCATGCTTTCACTTATTTACAAATTTAAACCTGGATTCCCGCCTCCGCGGGAATGACAATTTTTTTATTCAAATAGCAATTTGTAATTCTTTGACCAACACACGATTTTTTAATAATATTTTTCATAATTATCCTTAAAACACAAAACCTTTTCGCCAGCATTTTTTATGTATTTCGAATTGTAGCAATCAATCCCAGAATAATCCTTTCTATACTTACTTTCACTTCCGAAACAATAATATCCCCAATTTCCTCCAGCCAAATAAGTGCAATATGACTTAGCTTCAGCAAATCTTGTTTTTTGACTCGCTCCATCTCTGGACAATTTAATTGCCATTGCAGTTACACCATCCAAGAGATTCCACGGATCTGGCTTTGAATGTCCTGTTAATCTTTTTATTTCATCTTTATAAGAAGGTTTTCCACCGCCAAATTCCCATGTATCTGCCATGAATTGAGGAATTCCCATGGCACCTCCTGTACCAGTATAGCTACTAGGATTACACGAGACTTTAACCTTGCTTTCCTTGTAACCAAGATCCTTGATTATATTATCGAATATTCCCTTTCGATATAGCATTGTATCGTAAGATTTTTTACTCAATTTTCCACTTTTATATGCAATTTTTGCCCCACTTGCAACCTGAGCATATGTACAATTCCCCGTATTTTCACCCTTATTCGATTCTTGAATTAAAACTCCGAGCAAGAAAGATTTATTCATTCTGGTTGCATTAGATGCGAATGCTGCTGCCTCAATAATATCCCCCACACTAACAGACTTCCCCAATATTTTGGAATATTCATTTTTCAATTCATCAAGTTTTGAATTCAACCTTGCAATAATCTGCTCTTTACTTTGAATGTCAGCCTGCACTTCAACTTGATCAGCAACAAGTTCTTGTTTTTGATCAACTTTTTCGTCCAAAATCTCTTCATGCTTTTCCTTCGCCTCAGCCAATTTAATTTTCTCTTGTTCAACTTGCTCTTTCGTTTGAGAGATTTGCCCAGAAAGATCTCTGAGTTTATCCTCAATTGTGAGCAAATGATCGGTGTCAGAAAAAACATCCGCAAAATTTCTGCTTGTCAAAACAACATTTAAAACTGGCTGACCTTGATTATAATACATCTGTTGAAGAAGACCGCGGAGCATTGTTTTTTGCATTTCAATCTTGTCGTTCAGATTATTCACTTCCGCTTCTTTGCGTGAGATATCAGTAGCCGTTTCATTTATAACAGCTTTTGTGTTGTTGATGGCTTTCTGAGTTGAAGCAACCGCACCCTGGATTTGACCAAGGTCTTTTTGCAAAGCAGCCCTTGCTTTTTCTGCTTTTTTTATTGCGCTTTCAATGTCTTCCTTTTCATCATTAGCTTCATCAATAGCCTTCTGCCTTGCGGCTTCATCCGCAGCAATTTTGTCAGCAGCCTCTTGTTCAGAAGTAGTATCTGCATTAACAGCGCCACCAAAAAAAACAACTTGTTGCCACACAAAAACAGGAACGATTACCGCCCAAGCCACGATTAAAATATAGTTTTTTGAATACTTTCTCATATATCTTATTGTACCACGTCTTAGCCTGTAATCAATAGGCTTGAATTTTGAATTTCTAATTTTGAATTTTGAATGAAATTTTAATTTTCTAATGACTTAATTTTGAAACATTAAAAATTCAAACATTCTAAATTGATTCGAAATTCAGAATTCAAAATTCGAAATTTTAACAACAAAAAAACAAGGGTTTTCCCTTGTTTTTTAATATATCAAAACCAGCTCATCCCCTATCGTACTCTGTATTTTGACCAGACTTTTTTGCCGGATTTGTAGTCTTGAACGAACCAGTTATACACACCTTTTGGTTTGTTCACTTTGTATTTTATGGAAAACTTACCTTTTGAATCGGTGTAGACAACTTTGGGAGGATAATATGATTCATTATTGCGTTGGAAATATACTAATACCTTGCTTTTCTTTGGGAAGTTTTTTCCACTTTGAACGATGTAGTCTCCACTTTTAACTGTCTTTTTGGAATTCCTTATTTGTTTTGAATTCTTTTTTTCTTCATCAGAATCATTGTCATCCGAACTGCTTGAGCTACTAGAGTCTGAATCTGTTATCTTTAAGTTTGCATAATTATCTGAAGTATTTCCAGCTAGATCAAAAGCTCTGATTCTGACGCTATATGTGTTTTTTGAAAGTGCCGGGGTTATTGTGTTGTCAACAACTCTCCAAGTTCCATTTTCATTGATGGCTGCAGGAAAAGAATAACTTCCGATGTACAAAGTTATTCCCACTGGAGAACCTGTGTATGTTCCAATGATTTGAGGAGTGGTGTCGGTTGTTTCAAAAGGAACAAATTCAGCATACGGAAAACTAGTGTCCCAAGTTAAATACATATCGTCATATGCGCTGGCACCCGAACTGTCTGTTGCTGTGAGTCTTACAATATACATTCCGTCAGTATTGGCGCTTACCGTTGTTGTTGCGCTACTGGCTGATCCGAAAACCAAAGATCCTGGACCAGATTGCTTTGTCCAAGCATATGTGATTCCTGTGCCTGTGGCTGAACCGGAAAGTGCTGTTACTGATGAAACTGTTTTGTCTATTCCAGCGCTAACATTGCCGACAGTAGCGGTTGGAAGTGATATTGTGTACGCTGAACTCATCACGGTGCTATTGGTCATTCCGGATTTTACTGCAATTGCTTTTAGAGTTGTGGTTGATCCTATGCTGATGGCACTTGAATACAGCGTTGATGAAGTTGTTGGGGTTGAACCGTCTATTGTGTAATATATTGTTGTGCCAGAAGTTGCTGAAGAAAGAGTTACACTTTGCACTGATGTATATGTGCCTGCGGCAGGAGAAGATGTTGGAGCAACAACTTGGTCGAGTTCTAACAAAGGAGCACTGCAAGAGTCATCGGTTCCGCCATCTGTGCCTGTGCAACTCCAAGTCCAAGGGCCAGTTCCCGCGGGAGTTGTCGCAGTTCCAGCACTGCAAAGATTTGTAGCTGGAGCAGTTGAAACTGCAACGCCGTCAGCAGAACCACAAACACCATCCACAGGGACAACACCAATTGTATAAATTTCAGTCATAACAGCACTATCTATCATACCAGCCTTAACTGCGATAGCCTTAATTGTTGTAGTATCATATACATCAACTCCACCGGCATCATAGACAAGCGATCCAGTTGTTGGAGCTGAACCATTAATTGTATAATATATCGTTGCATCAGCGGTTGTTGAAGAAAGATAAATAACTTGAGCATTTGGGAAAGTTCCACCAACAGGGTCAGCCACAGGAGTCGCAACAGTCTCAGTCGCAAGAACTGAAAATGTAACAGTGGTTGGCGCACTCACATTACCACCCTCATCGGTGCATATAATATCAACAACCGTAACACCATCACCAATGAGATCTCCCCAGTCAAGAAAATCCAAAACATGATCTAATGTAGGAACAGATGGGGCACTAATATTAAAACTATATTCTGCAGGCGAATTTTCTCCAACAGTTACAAGGCCGATACAGGTGCTCAATTCGTCAGTAAAAGCATTAAGAAAAACGTCCACAGTTACCGCTGGTGGAACAGGTGCTGCAATTACTGCTGGGTTATTATGATAAGTCGCATCGAATGTGGTAAAATTCGTGGAAGTTATTATTGGTGGAGCTCCATCATCTTGATAAGCAATACAATCAGAAATACATTCATCTGTGCATAAAGCATCCGTACAAGTCCAAGTCCAAGGTGCGGGAGTGTTTACTACTGAAGCAGTACCAACAGAACAAAGATTTTCCGTTGGCGCAGCAAGAAAATATGAACCATTCGCTGTTCCACAATTAAGATTGCCCGCAAAAGCTTGCCCTGAAAACAAAGAAATTCCAAAAACAAAAACTGCAACAAATGTGAAGATTTTTTGTATTTTATGCATTTATTTTTCCATTAAACTTATGTCTATTATATCACAAAAATTATCTTTTCTCAAACAAATGCTTTCAGCAACCATCCAAGCAAGGATTTTTTGCTTTCAAATTGTTTCACTTTTTCCTCATTTTCAACACTCTTGGCTGAAAGTTGAAAACTGAAAACCTTAAGCATATCCGAAAGCTGATCACTTTTCATCATTTTCGACAAATCAAAAGCTTGCTTGGAAATGTTTTCAACATCAACACTTTTCAATTTGATTTTTTTAAGTGCTGAATATTTCTGACCAAAGAAAAAAGTTGCCACCGCTCCCCTTTTTTCAACATCGGCAAACGCACTGTCTATATTTGCCTGCACGTTGTCTGAATTTTTTAAAACTATTTCCAATTCATCCAAGAAACGAACTTCCTCTTTCAATTCTTTTCTGGATTGCTCGGAAAGATTTTTCAATGAAAGATTTACTGCAGCAAAAACATCTTTGTCATATTGAGATTTTATGTTTATCTTTTGAGTTTCTGTTTCTTTTTGAGTAATATTTTCGCCGTCGACACCTTCCACAACATTAGGTTCAATGTTTTCATTTTGAACATCAGACTCTTCATCCAACGAAACATCCTCCAAGATGCCTTCCGGGGTTACTATTTGCGTTTCCAATTGAGGATTCGCTTCATCATATTCTTCATCTGCAATCTGAGCATTAACAGCAAGCGCGAAAAAAACAATCGGCACGAAAAAGAACACCAAGAATTTATTTTTTATCATATTTTTCTTTTTGCGTTTAGTCATTAACAATATTATTATTTTATCACAAAAAGAAAGTGTGTGCTAACAAAAAAACCAACCCCGCAGGATTGGTTTTTTAAGCGCTATGTTATATGAAGATTAACCTGTCAGTCACGACTGACTGGTTTAACCCGTCGCTCACGACTGGCGGGTTTAACCTGTCAGTCACGAGTGACTGGTTTAGCTTATTTCTTTTTCTCTTCAGTTGCTACTTCTTCTTTTACCACTCCGGCAACTTTGGAAACATCTTCTTCGACTTTGGTATCAAGTTCAGAAAGTGATTCTTCTGAGCGAGGAGCAGAAACCAAGGCGATTACTGTTTCGCCGTCAAGCAAAATTTCAACCTTATCAGAAATTTTCAAGTCTTTAACTGCGATCACATCATCGAAAGTTGCAAGCACTGAAATGTCGATTTCATATTTTTCTGGAAGATCAGATGGAAGACATTTAACAGAAATTTCATCCATATTCTTGATCAAAACACCACCAAGAGCTTTTACCGCAGGAGCTTCACCAACAAATTCCAACGGAATTTCTGTTTCCACTTCTTCTTTCATATTTACTTGAAAAAAATCAATATGAGTCACTTTCCCACTCATTGGAGCCAATTGAATGTCATGAATCAAAACATTAAGTTTCTTTCCCTCAACTTCAAGCTGCACCAAAGCACTTTCTCCAGCTTTTGAATATACTTTTTTAAATTCGTTGTAATTTACTGAAATGTTTTCAGCTGCGATTTTGTTTCCATACATTACTGCAGGAATCAAATCTTGTTTTCTAAGCTTGTCAGCTTTCTTTCCTATTTCTGTTCGGATTGTTGCTTTAAGGGCGATTGCATTTGTCATTTTGTCATTTGAACATTTAATATGTAACAGGATCATCGGGGTACCTTGCAGTAAATGGCGCTGCATAGCTTCCTACTCTCCTCGTTTCACGTTATTTGTCCGTTATTTTATCTATTACTAACTTCAGATAGAATAGCAAGAAAGAGCCATTCTGTCAACATTTTAGCAGAAATTAGGAGTTAGGAATTATGTTGTAGGGCAAAAAGGCGAAATAAAAAGCCACCCAGTTGGAAATCCAACACGGGTGGCTTGCAGGTTTAGTTTGGACTATTTATCTTTTTAGAGACAGTTATATTCTTCCCAACGATCAACCATTGATGACCCTACGAATAGCACTGTGCAGTAATGTGTTCCATTAGTAACTCTTGCAACCCCATCAACGAAATTAGCATCAAACCAATCTGCAGGATTCATTCCTGGTCTTAATTTTAAACCGATTCTGAATTTAATCTCAAGCAAATTGAGAGCTATGCAAGTTACATCAACAAGATCATCGCCCACACGCACTTGCCCACGACCACAGTTGAGATCAAATCGAACGTAATTGGTTCGTTTTCCAGTTAAGACCTCAATGGCAAGTCTGAGATTTTCAAGATAACCGCATGTTGTTAAAGTAAGAACTACTTTCTTTGCTTTTCCCATTTTAATCCTCCAGTTCAAGAGTGTACTCAAGAAAATTCTTGAGCTTCCACAGTTCAGTGGAATTTTTTTACAATAAAATTGTTAAGGTAGATTTATAGACGATTCACGCTAATGTGTTATTATACTCCTAAATCAAGAAGAAGTCAAATGCTGGCTGATTTTTTGCTTTATATTAAGCATTTTAGTGCTTTTTAATCTGCATTTTAAACTCTGCCTGCGCCATATGAAGTACGTAGGCAAAGCGCAAGTGATGAGCGTTAAGAAATTTCTTCGCGGAGTCATTTTCAAAAATGACGGAGGCGGTTAGAAATTTTAGCGAAGAACGCCGCGCTTGCCACAGTATCTTCATCCGGCGCGAGTTCCTTTTGTTACTTTTCCTTGCGGAAAGGAAAAGTAAGGCTAAAAATTTATTGAAAGGGGTAAACGAGATGAAAAGGAAAAAAGAAAAAATGGGATAAAAATGGGTTAAAGGGGAAATAAAAATAAAAAGGGGGAAATGGGATTAGGGGTTGAAGGTAAAAAATTAAACAAAAGGGATAAAGGGGGGGGTAATAAAGTTGATTGGAAAAAGGGATAAAAATAAAATAATCAATATCCCCCATCTTGACTTATAGTCGTTTCCCTGCGGGAATTGATGCTGCTTAAGATTCCAATGCTGGCCATAACGACAATAAGGGAGCTTCCGCCGTAACTTAAAAGTGGCAGTGGAATTCCGGTAACAGGCATAATGCCGATGTTCATTCCAATGTTTTCAAAGACTTGAACGAAAAACATCAGCATAATTCCAACCGTAATAAGAAAACCGAAGTTGTCGGGGGCACTCATAGCGATCAGGCGCATACGGTAAAACATAACACCAAAAAGTCCAACCACAAAAAGTGCTCCGAGCAGTCCCAACTCTTCAGCAATGGACGCAAAAATAAAATCAGTATGCTTTTCCGGCAAAAAGTTGAGTTGTGACTGACTGCCGTGTCCAATTCCCTTGCCTGTCAAACCTCCGGAGCCAACTGCAATCATCGATTGATTCACGTTATATCCAGCACCACGAAGATCAACCGCACTGGGATTAACCAAACTCAAGATTCGATCTTTTTGATATGGCTGCATAAAAAACCAGCCCGTGATTGAAATCAATATGATTGAAATTATGATAGCAATAATCTTTTTAGTGCTAATGCCGGAAACAAGTGTCATCCCAATCCAAATTCCCACCAACACCATCGCGCTTCCAAAGTCAGGTTGTTTGATGACAAAAAAAATCATAATCCCAGAGAGAATCAATGACGCAATCAACCTTCCTGTCTCGCCCAGTTCCATTTTTTTTTGAGAAATAAAACTGGCTAAAAAAATGATGAGTGAGAGCTTTGCGATTTCCACTGGTTGAATATGAAAAGTACCGATGCCAATCCAGCCGGCAGTTCCACGAACATTTTTTCCAAAAATAAGCACACCAATCAAAACCAGTAGCGTTAAAAAATATATTGGAGTGCTTTGCAATTTGAAATTTTGATAATTTGTGGCAGCAAAAAAAATCATTCCTACCATTCCAATTCCTGCAAAAATCATTTGACGCCAAAAAATGCTCAGACTTTCGTCGCTTGGTTTTGCCATTGAAATACTATAAAGCACAGCCAAACCAACGCCCAGCAGCAGCATCGTGCTCAGCAATAAAACCCAGTCAATTTTTAAGATTTTACTAATCATCGTACTGGGAAAGAAAAATTTTGGGGATCAAAAACATTCGACTCAGTGTCGACTTCTATATTTTGAACTGAAGCAGTCAAGGCATATGGCCAAGTGAGCACAAAATCTCTTTCTTCTTTGGCGCGAACAGTATTTTTTTCTGTCTTGTTTATGCCAACAATATCGCCATTTTCACTGCGAAGTATTATTGTGACAAATATTTTATTTAAGTTGTAACTATTTTCATTTCTTATAACACCTCTTGCTTCGCCACCATTTCCAGTCGCACTTTCACTAAAATTTTTATTATATACTCCTATTTGCGGCTTTCCTGTGTCATTCAATTTTTCCCATTTTATTTCTCCAATAACAAGTTCCACTTTCGTCGGCACTGCTCCATTTTCAGTTTGAAGTCCAAGTTCAGGCACATATTTTGAATCGGCTGGGAGAATAAAAGTTATTCCTTCTTTGGTTGCAATGACATTTTCAGCGGCATCTTTCAACAAAAAAGTATATTGCAAAACACTGGCGCCAAGGGTGTTGTTTGGGTTTGCTATTTTAGCGACAACGTCATAGGTGTTGTTTCCGCCCAACGCTACAGCCACTTCTTTAATAACAATATCCTGAGTTTGAATGTCCTCCTTGCAAGGCTGGCAAGTTCCACCACAATCAATTCCTTTTTCTGCTTGATTTTGTTTTTTATCAAAGCAGGTCGGTGCAGGAGCAGTGATAAAATATATAATATATCCCGTTAGACTGAAAAGAAGGACAAATAAAGATATAATAATTGCTCTTTTAACTATTGTTGGATTTTGCATAAACAATTTATTTTAAAAAAATTTTAATCAACAACTCTATCTTAACTTTTTTGACACAAAAAAACAACCCGTCAGTCACGACTGACGGGTTGAAACCAGTCGCTCGTGAGCGACAGGTCAAGCACGCCAGTAAAAACCTCGCTTAAGTTCTTTTTACACAACAAAAAAACAAGCTTGTGCAGCTTGTATTTGTTAAAGTTTTTTGAGAACAGGATTCTGGCGACGACCTACTCTCCCTCATGGAGGTACCATCGGCGCGGACTGTCTTAACTGCTCTGTTCGGGATGGGAAGAGGTGTAACCCAGTCGCAAGAGTCACCAGAATTCTGGTCTCAAAAAATTGCCATTGGCCAGCCCGCATTGCTACGCAAAGCGTTGCTGGCGGGTCTTTTTTCAATAAGTAGAGTTGTCCAAAATTATTATCAACAATTAAGTAACTCTTAACTGCTAACCATAAAAATTTAGAAAGATTAATAAATCTATTAGTACTTCTTGACTCAATCCCTTGCGAGACTTACATCTAAAGCCTATCAACCTAGTATTCTTCT